>Ga0209254_10000116_pt1 | contig 51832 bp, 47 predicted proteins | sample FrelakmetDIP11DI_FD_187148 | JGI IMG/M metagenome (GOLD analysis project Ga0209254, IMG submission 187148) | Freshwater lake sediment microbial communities from the University of Notre Dame, USA, for methane emissions studies - DIP11 DI (SPAdes)... | ecosystem: Environmental > Aquatic >...
CCTTGGGCTCGGCCGGCTTGGCCGTAGGCTCGGCCGCGATCGCTTCGACATACATCTCGTGGATGTAGCCGGTGATCACCACTCCCAGCTTGGACTGGAACTTGACCTCAAAGAACTCCCCGGCCTTCTTCTCGACATTGAAGATCGTCCCCAGGGGGACGCTCTCCTCGAGGATCTCGGCGTCCAAGCTCGGCTTGTCCCGGAGGGACGCATTCTCGACAATCACCTTGATCTTGCCCGGGATCGTCTGGGCCGCCGCCGGCCAGGCGAGCGCGAGGAGAAACACAACCGCGGCCAGCGCCGCCGCCGCTCTTTTTCCTTTCATCGGATGCCTCCTTTTCATTTATCGCTTGTGATCTATTTCTTGCTCTTCGGGAGGGCGGTGATCTCGGAGATCCTCCAGCCGCTCCCCGGGTTGACCAGGGTCCAGCGCATCTTCCCCTCGAACAGGACCTGGCGCGTCCCCTTTTCCCGGGAGACGCCGGTCATGACCTGGGTGAAGACCGCATCGGCCTGGGTGTCGTCGAACTTGGCTTCCTTGACATTGACCTCGAGCCCCGAGACGCTGACCTGGATGCCCTGGAAGGTCGCGGCAATGATCTCCGCCTCCTTCTTGATCCGCTGGAACAGCGCGGGCGTGCACTGCTGGGAATAGAAGCTCTTTACGTCGGACCGCTTGACGGCCGCCAGGTAGAGGTCCAGCAGGGCCTTCATGTCCGCCGGCGCGGATTTGACCACGGCCTGGGTGATGATCCTCTTGGCCTCCCCCTGACCGGGGTCCAGGGCCAGGGCCCGCCGGGATTGGACGATAGCCCGGGCATAGTCCTCGGCCTTCATGGCTTCCCGGGCCTGCTCCAGGTCCTGTTTGACCGTGGCCTTTTTCGTTTCCTCCAGGAGCTTGGCCTCGGCCACGCCCAGGTAGGTGCCGGCCTCCTTGTTCCCGGGGTCGAGGGCCAGGACGGATTTCAGCTGCTGGACGGCCTGGGCGTAATTCTTTTTGTCCAGGGACTTCTTGCCGACCTCGACCATCTGGGCGATGTCGGCGTCCCGCTCTTCCCTGCTCGGGGCCGGCTTGGCCTCCGCCGGCTTGACCGGCGTCGGCGGCTTCTCCGCCGGGGTCTTGGGCTTGTCCTGGACCACGGCCCCTGTCCCGGTCGCCGGGGTTGGCCCGCCTGAAGCCGGTTTGCCGCCCGGGGGGCTCACGGGGGGCGGCGACACCTGCGCTTCGAGGGACTTGATCTTCCAGCGGACGCCTTCGGCTTCGGCGCCGCTGGGAGCCAGGTCCACGAACTTTCGGTAGTTGGCCAGGGCCGCGGCCAAGTCTCCCTTCCGCTCGTCGATTTGGGCCAGGTGCAGGACCGGCCGTCCATCCTTGGGGTCGAGGTCGGCCAGCCTCCGGTACTCGCTGGCCGCCAGGCCGAGCTTGTCCTGGGTTTCCCAGATGGAGGCGATGCACAGCCTCGACTCGAAATACTGGGGCGCGGATTCCGGGATCTGTTCGAACTCGGCCAAGGCTTCGGTGTACTTTTGTTCGCCCCAGTACTGACGGCCGCGGAGATACAGCACGTCCGGAGCGGCCGGGCCGGCCGGCGGCGAGGCGGGGCCGGCCGCCGGATTGGGCGGCGCCGACACCGCGGCGGGAGATTCCGTGCCCTTGGGCGAAAGGAGGATCAGCCCGATGACCACGGCCGTCACGGCCAGCATCGAAGCCAGGATGATGACCACGCTCCGGCGCCGGCCTTCGGGCTTGGCCGCGGCCGGCTTCGGCTCGCGGATGATGGGCCGCGCCCGGGGCGGCTCCGCGACTTCGACCCCCGCGGCGGGCATGGGCTCGGGCGCCTTGAGCTGGCTGTAGTGGCGCAGGTCGTGGACGAATTCGCGGCAGGTCTGGTAGCGCTCCTCGGGAGCCTTGGCCAGGGCCTTGCTGACGATGAAGTCCAGGCCCTCCGGCAGGTTCTTCTTCATGGACCGGATGGGCAGCGGCTCTTCGTTGATGATCTTATAGATCACCGTCGTCAGGTTGTCCCCGGGAAAGGCCTTTTGTCCGGTGAGCAGCTCGTAGAGGATGCCGCCCAGGGCGAAGATGTCCGCCCGGTTATCGACCTTCCGGCCGGAGATCTGTTCCGGGGACATGTAATAGGGCGTGCCCATGATCATGTTGGTCTGGGTCATGGTCGAAGTGGAGATGCGGGCGATCCCGAAATCCACGATGCGCGGCCGGTTTTCGGAGTCGATCAGGATGTTGGCCGGCTTGATGTCGCGATGGACGACGCCCTTCTTGTGGGCGGTCGCCAAGCCCTCGGCCACCTGCTCGATCAGGCGCAGGATCTCCTCCAGGCTGAACTTCTGCTTGGAGTGCATGAGGTCGTCCAGGCTGGAGCCGTCCACGTATTCCATGGCGATGTAGGAGATCCCCTGGTCTTCCCCCACGTCGTAGATGGTGACGATGTTGGGATGGGACAGGTTGCCGGCGGAATGCGCCTCCCGCATGAACCGTTTCTGGGCGATGTCCCGTTCCGGGCCCTGGCCGAGGATGTCGAACCGGATCGTCTTGACGGCCACGGTCCGGCCGATGTAGGGGTCCAAGGCCTTGTAGACGATGCCCATCGCCCCGCGGCCGATCTCGCCGACGATGGTGTACTTGCCGATCTTAGGCTCGGTCACCGGCCCGTTCCCTTCGGTCATATCCCTATTTACCCATTTCCCCGTCGAAAATCAACCATCCCATCTTCCCTGTCATCCCCCGATGGTGAGAATCGCCCCCAGGATCGCCCCCAGCAGGACGAAGCACAGGAGCAGGGCCAGGCTGGCTCCCAGCGGAAGCCTCTGTCCCCGCCGGGCCAGGCCGACCAGGAGCAGGACCAGGATGCCGGGCAGAAGTCCGGCCGCCCCGCCGAGGAGCGCCGTCCGGATCAAGTCCGCCGTCTTGACCGTCTTCTCCAGCCGCTCCAGGGTTCCCCGGCTGACGCCCGGCCCCAGGGAGGCGATGAAGGATTTCGCCGTCGAGGCTCCCCCTCCGGCCGGGGCCTGCAGCGTGACCTCCAGGGAATGCCACTTCTCGTCCCTCCCGGCCTGGAGGTCGAAGGACAGGAGATATTGATTGGTCAGCTGTTCGGCGATCGTCTGGTACAGCTGCCACAAATCCTTGGGCGCGGCCGCCTTGAAAAAGCCTCCGCCCGTCCTGACGGCGAGCTCCTTCAAGCCGGCCTCATCGATGCCGGGCCCCAGACCGATGGTGAACAGCGGCACGGACCGGGAATCCGCTTCGGCCAGGACCTCGGCCTGGGTCCGGCGGCTGCGGTTGTCCTTGCCGTCGCTCAGGATGACCACGGCCTGCCGCGGCGAGCCGGAGCCCCGGAGCTCATCCAGCCCGGCCTGGACGGCATCGAAGAGGGCGGTATCCCGGCCGAGCGCAATGCCCTCGATGGCTTGCTCGACCAGGCCGCGATCCCGGGTGAAGTCCGCTTCCAGGGCGACCGCATCGTCGAAGCTGATTACGGCCGCTTCATCCTGGAGGCTCAGCCTTCGGACGAAGTCGACGGCCGCCCTCCGGACCTCGGCGATCGCCTGGGCCATGCTGCCGCTCCGGTCGATCACCAGGACCACGGACAAGGCCTGGCCCTCGCTCAAGGCGGATTTCAGGGCGAGGATCTTCTGGGGCTGTCCGTCGAGCCCGACCAGGATCTCCTGGTCGGTCAAGCCCAGCATGGACCTTCCCTTCTCGTCGGTGACGGTCAGGTAGAGCTGCACCCGGGGCAGGAGGGACAGGTCGATCTTTTGCAGGGTGACGCTCTTGGTCTGACCGGCCAGGTTCAAGGCCGAGCCCAGCAGCAGCAACACAACCCCGGCTGTCGTCCGCTTCATGTCCCGTCCTTGTCCGGCCGCGGCTCCGCTTCCCGGCGGGCCGGGATGACGTCCAGCCGGACGGTCTCCGAGAAGGGGTGCCGAGCCTTGCCGGACGGCCGCCCGTTCCTGGCCACCACGGCGGTGATGTTGTCGCGCGCCCCCGAGTGGTTGGCCGACTTGAGGAGCTTGCGGCAGATCTTCTCCGGGTCATCGAATTTCTTGAAGACCTTGGCGATGTCCGGGTCGGACAAGGACCCGTACAGGCCGTCCGAGCAAAGCAGGAGGAAATCCCCGTCCTCCAGGTGGACCTCAAAATAATCCATCCGGACGTCGGACCCGAACCCCAGGGAGCGGGTGATCATGTGGCGGAACGGCGAGCGGCTGATCTCCGCCTCGGATAAGACCCTGACCCGGCTCTGCTCGGCCACCCAGGAGTGGTCCTCGGTGATCTGCCGGATCTCGCCCTCGCGGATGTGGTAGGCCCGGCTGTCTCCGACATTGGCCACAAAGGCCATGCCCCCGGTGACCGCGGCGGCGACCAGGGTCGTCCCCATGCCGGTCAGGTCGGAGTCTTCCCGGATCTTGTCGGAAATCTTGGTGTTGGCTTCGTGAAACGATTCAGCCAGGAGATCGTGCCAATCCGGCGGATGATCGAGCTCCTTCAGCCGGCGGACCAGGAAGGATTTGAGGGTGTCGGTGGCCAAACTGCTGGCCACGGCCCCGCCGGCCTGCCCGCCGATCCCGTCGGCCACCATCAGCACCACCGTCGGAGAGGGAGAAACCTCCGGACGGAGGGGGATGCTCAGGCAGAGATAGTTGTCCTCGTTCGACTCGCGCTTGGTGCCGATATCGGTGTGGCCGAAATAATCAAAGTCTCTCATGAAGCTCCCCGCGGCCGGCGGGCCCCGGGCGTCCTCCTCCGGCGCGGCGGCCGGGAAGGCTCGAAAGCCGAATCACATCGCCTACTGCTTTCGGAAGCGCAGGACGGTCCGGCCCATGTCGATCAGGGCGTCATGGGTGAGGAGGGTCGGCCCGGCGATGGGCTGGCCGTTGAGCTTGGTCGGGTTGGTCCCGCTCTCGTTGGCGATGGTGAACTCCTTCTTTTGGGCGTCGTAGAAGATCGACGCCTGTTCCTTGGACACCGTCTCGTCGTTGAGCTCGATATCGTTCTTCCGCGAGCCCGCCCGGCCCAGGGTGGTCACCTGCTTGTGCAGGGTGAATTCCTTCCCCTTGTCCGGCCCCTTGTCGATCAGGACGTCCGCGCCCAGGTTGGCGAAGACCTGGGTGCGGTCGCTCGCCGGCGGCGGAGCGACCGCGGTCGGGGGGAGTTTCGTGGTGCGGCTCATGTCGGGCGCGTACCCCGACGGCGGACCGGCCGGCCGGATGGTCTCGGAGGAAACCCCCTTCTGCCGGGGTTTGGACAGGACGACGATCAGGATGATGATGAGAATGAAAAAGACCGCGGCCGCGCCGATCAGGATGTACTTCATCATGTTCGACATCCCGGGCGCTTCACGCCGGTATTCCTTCAGCTGAGGGACGTTGGCTTGGGCCGGGTCCTGGACGATCGTTCCGGTGACCGAGAAATTCTTGCCGACGGGCGGAAGGTCCGTCGTCCGGATGGTCAGCGGGTCGGGGCAGCTTTCATCCAGCAGGGTGTAGGTCCCGCGGGTCGTGCCGGCGGGATTGGCGGCCACCGCCTGGACCTGCCCGATGACGGTCACGGTCGTATTCCAGTAGCGCTGGGGGTTGGCCAGGATGTCGCTGATCCAGACCTGCTGGGCGGCCTGGGCCGAAAGGGTCAGGACGAGGGCCAGGGCGGCCAATACAAGCGGGCGGCACAGTTTTTTCATCGAATCATCCCTCCTGAGCGGAATGCCATCGTTTCCCGTCTAAGTTATCCATCTTCGGCGTTTTTGTCAACAGAGGCGGTGAATTGCTTTGCCCGCCGGATTTCATTATATTGGACAGAAGGAGATCACGATGAGAAAACACCCCGGATTTTCATCCTTAGCCGCCGTGGTTCTGGCCGCCGCCCTGGGATTGGGGTCGGCCGCCTGCCTCAAGACCCCCACTCCGGCCGAAGTGAAGGCCATGATCGAGATCACGGACGTGACCACCCAATGGGTGGCGAAAGCCTACACGCCCTGGCCCCAGCGGCTGATCCTCGTCCCGACGATCTCTCTCCGGGTCAAAAACATCAGGACCAAGCCGCTCAAATACATCGACCTCAACGCGGTTTTCGCCTTCAAGGGCGACCCCCAGAACCTGGGCGAAAACTTCCGGCTGGTCATCGACAGCAAGGCGATCATGCCCGGAGAAAAGACCCAGGTCTTCACCTTCATCAGCCCCTACGGATTCGACGGGAGGAACCTGGATTTTATCACCCATCACCCCTGGTGGAATTCCAAGGTCGTCGAGGTGAAGATCTTCGCCGTCACCAGGGGCTCGGGACCCGTCCTGGTCGGCACCTGGGCCGTCTCGAAGGAGATCGATTTCAAGGAACCGGAAACGCCCGCCCCGAAAGCGGCAGAGGGACAGCCGGCCCCCAAGACCTGAGGGGCATACCGGCCGGCGGCCGTCAGTTGCCCAGCGGGTCCGGCCGCACGATCTTGATGTAGTTCTTGGCCTTCAATCCGTTGAAGAACTTGTCAACGGCCTTGATCTTTTTCTCCGTGTAGAGCTTGTTCTCCGCGTCCTTCTTGGCCTCGCTGAAGGGCTTGACCCGGCTGTCGGTCCGCTCCTCGAGCTTCAGCAGGTACCAGGCATTCTTGCCCTTGAGCCAGGCGGAGACGTCTCCGGCTTTGAGCGCGTCCGCCGCCTGGGCCAGGGCCGGGTCGAGCTCGGCCTTCTTGACCGAACCCAGACTGCCCTGGGAATCCTTGAGCCCGCCCTGGTTATGCTCTCCGGCCAAGGCGTTGAAGTCGGCCCCGCCGCTGAGCTTGTCGCTGATGTCTTTCCGCTGAGCCTCCAAGCCGGCCTCATCGGCGTCCTCGAGCGGAAGGACGATGGCCCGGAGCTTGTATTCCGGCGGGTCGGTGAACTGGTCCAAGTGGGCCTTGTAGTAGGCCATGGATTCGGCGTCGTCGATGACGATTTGGCGATCGACCTCGCTATAGATCACCGCCTGGCGCATGAGGTTCTCCGAAAAGGCCTTGACCCAGGCTTCATAGTTCTGGCCGTCCCGGGCCAGGGCCAGCTTGAGGTCCTCATCCGACTCCAGGTTGTTCGCTTTCTTGATGTTGTCGATGGAGATCTTGAGCTGTTCCCGGACGTCGAGCTGCTTGTCCCGGGCCATCTGCATCAGCAGGACCTCGGAGATCATCTGCTCCAGGAGGCCGGCTTTCAGCATTTCGAACTGCTTGTCGTAATCCTCGCCCCTGAATTGAGCCTGGAGGATCCTGACCTCCTGCTCGTAGCGCGTCTTGTATTGGGACAGGGTGATGACTTCGCTGTTCACGACGGCCACGATCTCTTCGACCACCTGCTGGGCGGCCAGGGGAAGGGCTGCGGCGAGAACCAGGAGGGCGCAGACGGGACCACGGATGCGTTTCATGGCGTATTCCTTTGATAGACGAAGCTCAGGTTCTGGGTCGAAGCCGTCCAGTCCATCGTCCGGCGCAGCTCCGCCAGGTGGGCCGCGACGGCCCGACTGATCTTACCGTCGAGGAGTTTGGTCTGGATGGACGGGGCCGCCTGGTCCTCGGCCACGAGCTCGGGACCGATGCGCTTATCCAGGCGGAAGATATGAAAGCCGTAGGAGGACTGGACGATCTGGCTGGTTTGACCCTCGGCCAAGGCGGAGACGACCTTTTCGATCTCATAGGGGAGCTGACCCGGGCTGAACACGCCCATCTCTCCGGCTTTGGCCGCTTCGGGCCCCATGGATTCCTTACGGGCCACGCTGCGGAAACCGTCCTCGGACAGGGTCTGGACCCGGGCCAGGACGTCGATGGCCTGCTCCTCGGTCTTGAGCAGGATCTGGCTGACCTTGAACCGTTCCGACATGAGGAAATCGCTCTTGCGGGCGATGTAATAGGCGTGGATCTCTTCGCTCGAAACGGAGATGTCCTTGACCAGGATGAAAGAATACTTGTCGATGAGCAGCCGGTCGTTCAGGCTGTTCGTTTCCGCGGCGGTCGGAGTCCGGCTCTGGGCCGGGTTCTGTTCCTCCCGGGTCTTCTCCTGGTAGCGGCTCTTTTCCTCTTCCGTCAGGGAAATGCCCTGCCGCTCCGCCGCTTCCAGGAGAAGCTTGTCGTCGACGAAACGGTCGAACAGGCGGCTGAGAGTCTCGGGCGTCGGCTGGTCCGGGTCGTCGCCCAGGATCCTTTTCAGGGCGGCGTCGAAATCCGCGCGGAAATAGAACGACGAACCCACCTGCAGGATGACCTCGTTTTTCTGGGGCGGAACGTCCGGCGGCGCCGGCTTTTCTTCGGAGGCCGCGCTGTCCGGGCCGCCGCGGCGGCCGCAGGCGGCGCCGACCGCCAGGCAGACCGCCAGGGCGAGTCCCAGCCCCAGGCGGGCGGCTCCGGCCGCTCGAAAGTCGTGCATGACGGGAATCATTATAGGCTATCCTATTAACTCCTTCAAGACGGCCAGCGTTTCCTCCAGGACGGCCTCTTCCCCGCCGGCCTTGAGGGGCAGGCTGAGCACGCCCTGGGGAGTGATCGAACCCGACCGTTTCCTCAGCAAGCCGGCCAGACGGGTCAGGTCGGCTGTTGTCGAGGGGTGAAGCTTAGCCACCAGCTTGGAGCCGACCCGATCCAGGGACCGGACCTGCAGTTTATGGGCCAGATGCTTGACCGCCCCGTAGCGCAGCAGCTTGACGACCCCGGCCGGGAGTGGGCCGAACCGGTCCCGGATCTCTCCCTCGATGACCCCGGCTTCCTCGAGGCTGTCCAGGGAGGAGATCCGTTTATACAGGCTGAGCCGGAGGTTCACCTGAGGGACATAGCCCTCCGGGATGCGGATGTCCACCTTGAGGTTGATCTCGCATTTCACCTCCTCCACCCGCCGTCCCTTCATCTCCATGATGGCCTGGTCCAGGAGGTGCATGAAGTAGTCGAACCCGACCGCGGCCATGTTGCCGTGCTGTTCAAAGCCCAGGAGGTTGCCCGCCCCGCGGATCTCCAGGTCCTTGGCCGCCAGCCGGAATCCCGAACCGAGCTCGCTGAACTCCTTGAGGGCCTTCAGCCTCAGCCGGGCCGGGCCGGTCAGCTGGGCGAAGGGCGGGACGAGGAGATAGGCGTAAGCCTGGCGCGATGAGCGGCCGACCCGGCCCCGGAGCTGGTACAGTTGGGCCAGGCCGAACAGGTCGGCCCGGGCCACGATCAGGGTGTTGACCAGGGGGATGTCGATCCCGTTCTCGATGATGGTCGTGGATACCAGGACGTTGAATTTCCGGCCGATGAAATCCAGCATCCGTTTCTCGAGGACCGACCCGGACATCTGGCCGTGGACGGTCACCACCCGGGCGGCCGGGACCTGCCGGGCGATCGTCGCCGCCACATGGTCGATGTCCTCGATCCGGTTGTGGACGTAGTAGGCCTGTCCGCCGCGCTTCAGCTCCTGACGCACGGCCGCGGCGATGAGCTTCAGGCTGTAGGTCGTGACCACCGTGTGCACGGCCAGCCGGTCCCGGGGCGGCGTCTCGATCAGGCTGATGTCGCGCAGGCCGGCCAGGGACAGGTTCAGGGTGCGGGGGATGGGTGTCGCGGTCAGGGTCAGGACGTCGATGTCGGCCTTGAGGCTCTTGATCTTTTCCTTGTGGTTGACGCCGAAGCGCTGCTCCTCGTCCACGATGAGCAGCCCCAGGTCGCGGAAGGCCACGTCCTTGGACAGGAGACGGTGGGTGCCGAGGATGATGTCCACCCCGCCCTTACGGAGATCCTCGGCGATCCGGCTCTGGTCCGCCCGGGACTGGAGGCGGGTGAGAGCCTCCACCCGCACCGGGAAGAGCGCCATCCGGCGCCGGAACGTCTGGAGATGCTGGCTGGCCAGGACCGTGGTCGGACAGAGGACGGCCACCTGCTTGCCGTCCATGACCGCCTTGAACGCGGCCCGCATGGCCACTTCGGTCTTGCCGTAGCCCACGTCCCCGCACAGCAGCCGGTCCATGGGCGAGGCCGATTCCATGTCCTTCTCGACCTCCTGGAACGACCGCAGCTGGTCCTCGGTCTCCTCGTACTCGAAGGTCCTCTCGAACTCCGTCCGCCAGGCGTCGGAGGGGCTGAAGGCGTAGCCCGAGAGCGTCTTGCGCTGGGCGTAAAGGTCCAGGAGCTCCGTGGCCAGCCGGGTCGCGGCTCGCTTGGCCCTGTCCTTCGTCTTTTCCCAGGACTGGGTGCCGAGCTTGTCCAGGGGCGGAAGGGCCGGCCCGACCGGAGTGAATTTCTGGACGAGATTCAAGTCCTCGACCGGGACATACAGCCGGTCCTCGTCCCGGTAGTGGAGCTCGATGAACTCCCGGGCCGCGTCCTCCACCTCCATCTTCAGCAGGCCGGCAAACAGGCCGATGCCGTAATCGGTGTGCAGGACGAGGTCCCCGGCTTTCAAGTCCTGGAATTGGGTCAGGAAGGGCTTGGCCGCCGCCAGCCGGGACGTGACCACCCGCTCCTCGGTAAGGATGTCCCGCTCCCCGAAGAAGTGGATCTTTTCCTCGGGGACGCTGAACCCCCGCTCCAGGGGGCCGATGAGGAGCCCGACGGCCTCGTCCCTGGGGGAGACCAGGGCCGAGTCGAGACGGATGTGGACGATCTGGTTCTGGTCGAACAGCGCCGAGAACTTCTGGGTCAGGCCTTCGTGTCCGAGGTAGATGAAGCACCGGTCGGCCGCCCGCTGGGCTTTCTTCAGGTATTGCAGGAAGAACGGGATCCGGTTGTCGAAGCGCGGCACGGGTTGAAAAGAAAAGGAAAAGACGTTCCTGTCCCCCGCCGAGACCAGCGTCCGGAACTGGACCGCGTCCTTCCGGATCTTGCTCCAGCCTTCACTGGGGAAGATCCGTTCCGGAGCCAGGGCGTACTTCCGGGCGGACTGAAGCTCCTCGAATTCCCGGCCCCATTCGGCCCGGGCCTCCTCCCATTCGCTTTCGACGTCCTCGAAATCATCGACGACGAACAGGGCTTCGGCGAGGACCCGGTCGAAGGGAACGAACGTCTCGGCCCGGGCCAGGCATTCGAAATGAAAGGCGGGATAGACCTCTCCCCGCTCGAGAAGGGCCTCCTTGGCCGCGAGGTCTTCCCGCGCGGCGCCCGCCGCCCGGCGCGCGCCTTCGACGCAGGCCCGGATGAATTCCGGCGATCCGGGGAATTCGCGGAGCGAAGGCAGGACGGCCCGGTCCCGGCGCTCGGCCGAACGCTGGGTGGAGGGGTCGAAGGTCCGGAGGGAGGCCACCTCCTCGCCGCTGAATTCCACGCGGAAGGGCAGGGGTTCCCAGGGCGAAAAGACATCGACGATCCCTCCCCGGACGGCATACTCTCCATGGCAGGCCACCAGCTCTTCGCGGGCGTAGCCGAACTCGGCCAGACGGCCGATGAGCGCATTGCGCTCGAAGGATTGGCCTTTTTCCAGCCTGAGGAAAGAGCTCTCCACGCTCTCCGGGCCGGGGAACGGCTTGAGCAGGCCGGGCAGGCTGGTGACGACCAGGGCCGGGGGCCCCGTCCTCAATTCATGGAAAAACCGCATCCGCGAAGCGACGGCGTCCAGCGACGGGGGGATGTCCTCGTAGGGATCGGCGGCCAGTGCGGGGAGGACGGCCACGGCGCCTCGGCCCCCGAGCTGTCCCAGAAAAAAACGGCACCGCTCGGCCGATTCGGTCAGGCTCGCGGCGAACGGCCGGACGAAGACGACCGTCCGGCCAGTGGTCATGGCCAGACAGGCCAGAAGATAGGGCTTGGCCGGGTCGGACACCCCGTAGAGACGCAGCCCCCCGTCTCCCCGGCGGAGAGCGTCGGCCAGCCGCTTGTACTCTCTCGTCTCGAATAAAAAATCCAGGCTCATCGATTTTTATTATAGACCAAATGCCGGAGGGACGCCCAATTCCGCCGGGCGCGCTTCCGCTCCGTCCCGGGATTTTCAATTCTTGACACCCCCCTGCCCGCGGACTATAGTCTTATCACTCCTGAAGAGCGGCCCCGACTGACACCATGATTTCTGCGGTCAAGAAGAAAGGAATCGGCCTCAAGACCAAGCTCCCCAGCTCGCCGGCAACGGCCGGACTGTGGGCTGATTTTTTTCAGGGAAGCCGGCTGGCCTGCGCGCGCTTGATCACGGCGGTCGAGAATCGCCCCGAGCTCATCCCCGAAATCCGTCATCGGCTGATCCCTCATCTCTCGGGCGCCGTCCGGGTGGGGATCACGGGACCGCCCGGCGTGGGCAAGAGCACGGTCATGGCCGGCCTGGCCCGCCGCATCATTCAAGACAGCCATTCCCTGGGCATCATCGCCGTGGACCCGTCCAGCCCGTTCACCGGCGGAGCGTTCCTGGGAGACCGCGTCCGGATGCAGGCCCTCGACCGGGACCCGCGGGTCTTTATCCGGTCCATGGCCTCCCGGGAGGGCCACGGCGGATTATCGCCCGCGGCGCCCCATGCCGCCGACATCCTGGAGGCGTTCGGCCTGGATCGGATCCTGATCGAGACGGTCGGGGTGGGACAGGTCGAACTCGACGTGCTGTCCTGCGCCGACCTGATTCTGCTCGTGCTTCAGCCCGGCACGGGCGATGTCATCCAATCGCTCAAGGCCGGAATCCTCGAGGCGGCCGACATGATCCTGGTCAACAAGGCGGATACGGCCGGCACCGACAGTCTCCTCGAATCGCTGCGGTTCACCTTCGACATCAGCTCCCGCGCGGCCGGCACTCCCCCGCCGCCCGTCCTGGCCGCTTCGGCCGTCCAGGACCGGGGGCTGGACGAGGTTCACCGCGAGCTCGAACAGCGCATCCGGGACATCCTCCAATCCGGACGCTTCCACCAAAAGAAACGCGCGCTTCTGGCCAAGGAGATCACGTCCTCGATCCGCGAACACCTGTGGGGTCAATTCTCCGCCCTGGCCAAGATCCGCGAAGAGCTTCCGGCCGTGGTCGAGCGCCTCGCCCGGAAGCGGCAGTCGCCGTATCCCTACATCCGCAAGGTCTGCTCGCAAGTCAGAATCCAATACGCCAAAGGAAGGACCAGTCGTGGACAAAGCCAATAGAAAGCGTTGGGAGGAACAGTTTCGGCAGGCCGAGCTTCGGCAGGCCGACTTCAGCTCGATCTCCGGCCGGGAGCTCCAGCCGCTCTATGCGGCCGGCGACCTGGGCGGGTTCGACCCCGAGGCTCAGCTCGGGTATCCCGGCACATACCCCTTCACCCGGGGAGTCCACCCCTCCATGTACCGCGGCAAGCTGTGGACCATGCGCCAGTTCTCCGGGATGGGGACGGCCGATCAAACGAACGCGCGCTACAAATTCCTGCTGGCCCGGGGCCAAACCGGGCTGTCCGTGGCCTTTGACAATCCGACGCTCTACGGCCGCGACTCCGATCATGAGTTGTCCGCGGGCGAAGTGGGCCGAACCGGCGTCGCCGTGGACTCCCTGACCGATATGGAGAGGCTCTTTCGGGACATCCCCCTGGAAGACATCTCGACGTCCATGACCATCAACGCCCCGGCGGCCTGGGTTTTTGCCATGTTCCTGGCCAACGCCGAGAAGCGCGGCATCCCTTTGGCCCAGCTCCGGGGAACGCTCCAGAACGACATCCTCAAGGAATACATCGCCCAGAAGGAGTGGATCTTCCCCCCCGAGCCGCACCTGCGCCTGATCACGGACCTGATGGCCTTCAGCGCGGAGCACGTCCCCTCTTGGAATACGATCTCGATCAGCGGCTATCATATCCGGGAGGCCGGGTCGACGGCCGGCCAGGAGCTGGCCTTCACCCTGGCCGACGGATTCGCCTATGTCGAGCACGCCCTGCGGGCCGGCCTGGACATCGATGACTTTGCCCCCCGGCTGTCCTTCTTCTTCAATTCCCACATGGATTTCTTCGAGGAGGTGGCCAAGCTGCGGGCGGCGCGGCGCATCTGGGCCCGCGCCATGAAGGACAAATACAAAGCGAAGAGCCCGCGCTCCTGGCTGTGCCGGTTTCATGTTCAAACCGCCGGCTGCAGCCTGACCGCCCAGCAGCCCGAAGTCAACATCGTCCGAACGGCCCTGGAGGCCTTGGCCGGCGTCCTGGGCGGCTGTCAAAGCCTCCACACCAACTCCATGGACGAAGCTTTAGCCCTGCCATCGGAAAAGGCCGTGGAGATCGCCCTGCGGACCCAGCAGGTCATCGCTTACGAAAGCGGGGCGGCCAACGTCATCGATCCTCTGGGCGGCGCCTACTACCTCGAGAAGCTGACCGATGACCTGGAACGCGAGGCCGAGCAGTACTTCGCCAGGATCGATGCCTTGGGGGGTGTCGTTCCGGCCATCGAAAAAGGCTTTTTCCAGCAGGAGATCACCCGGGCCGCCTACCAATATCAGATGGCCGTGTCGCGCAAGCGCAAGATCGTGGTCGGAGTCAACGATTTCGTCAATGCGGAGCAGCGATTGGAAATTCCGGTCCTCGAGATCGATGAGTCGGTCGAGCGCGACCAGCTCCGGCTCCTCGGGGATGTCCGAAAGCGCCGGGACAACGCTGCGGTCCAGGCCCGCCTGGCCGGCCTGAAGACGGCCGCCGCCGGAACCGAAAACCTGATGCCGCGGCTTCTCGAGGCCGCCCGGGTCTACGCCACTCTGGGCGAGATCAGCGAGGCCTTAATCAGCGTTTTCGGGGAATACCGGGAAAAGCCCATCTATTGAGGCCCGGGGATCGAGGGAAGAACATGGTCCAACACAAAACGAAAGTCATCATCGCCAAGCCGGGACTCGACGGCCACGACCGCGGAGCCAAGGTAGTGGCCCGGGCCCTGGTCGAGGCCGGGATGGAAGTCGTTTACCTCGGCCTGCAGCAAACGCCCGAATCCATCGTCCGGGCCGCTTTGGAGGAAGATGCCGACGTCATCGGGCTGTCGATCCTGTCCGGCGCCCACATGACCCATTTCCGGCGGGTGCGGGAACTCATGGCCAAACATCGGCTGGAGGACCGGCTCCTGACGGGCGGCGGCATCATCCCCACGAAGGACCAGGACAAGCTGAGGGAGTTCGGCGTGGGCCGGCTGTTCGGGCCCGGGGACGACATCCAGGACATCGTGGACTACATTCGAGACTGGCACTCGAAACATACTCGTTAAATCCTCGAAGGGAGATCACACACCATGGATTTCAAGTTTACCGAAGAGCAGCAAATGGTCATCGACGGGGCGAAAAAATTCGCCGAGAAGGAGCTGGCCCCGGTCATCCAGAAACTGGATGCTGAACAGCAGGTCAACCTGGCCGCGCTCAAGAAGCTCGGACAACTGGGCTATCTGGGCATGACCGTCCCCGAGGAATACGGGGGGACAGGGCTGGGCGCGGTGGCCTACGCCGGGGTCATGATCGAACTCAGCAAAGTGGACGCCGGGACGGCCGCGGGCGTATCGGTCCAGAACTCCCTGGTCAACGACGCGGTCATGATGTTCGGGACCGACGAACAGAAGAAGGCCTATCTGCCCAAGCTGACTTCGGGGGAATGGTTCGGGTGTTTCTCCCTGACCGAAGCCGGGGCGGGCAGCGACCCGGGCGCCCTGAGGGCCGGCGCGGTCCGGGACGGCGGGCACTTCGTCCTGAACGGCACCAAGAATTTCGCGACCAACGGCTCCTTCGCCGAGGTCATCATCGCCTTTTTCAACACCGACAAGGACAAAGGCGCCAAGGGGATATCCGCCTTCCTGGTCCGGAATGACACGCCCGGCTTCGCCGTGGGCAAACACGAGGACAAGCTGGGCATCCGCTCCTCGAGCACGACCGAGCTGGTCTTCACCGACTGCCGGGTCCCGGCCTCGAGCCTCCTGGGCCAGGAAAACCGCGGACTGAACATCGCCCTGGCCACCCTGGACTGCGGCCGCATCGGCATCGCCGCCCAGGCCGTCGGCATCGCCCAGGCGGCCCTGGAGGAGGCGGTCCGCTATGCCAAGGAACGCGTCCAGTTCGGCAAGCCCCTGGCCGAGCTCGAGGCCCTGCAGTTCATGCTGGCCGACATGGCCGTGGACGTCGAGGTGGGCAAGACCATGCTCTACCGCGCCGCCTGGATGAAGGATTCCGGGGTCCAGCGCTTCACCAAGGAATCGGCCATGGCCAAGCTCTTCGCCTCGGAAATGGCCCACCGCGTCTGTCACAAGGCCCTCCAGATCCACGGCGGCTACGGATTCATGAAGGACTACAAGGTGGAGCGCCTGTACCGCGACCAGCGCATCACCGAGATCTACGAAGGCACGTCCGAAATCCAGCGGCTGGTCATCGCCCGGTCGCTTCTGACCGAGTAAGGAGGCCCGACATGGACGCCAAAGTCTTGAAGGTGAACGTTTCGGAAGGGATCGCGGTCGTGACGATCTCCCGGCCCGAGGCCCTCAACGCCCTGAACAGCCGCTTCTTCCAGGAGCTGGATGAACTCATCTCGGAGGTCAGCGGCCGCCGCGAGGTCAAGGTCGTGATCATCACCGGCGAGGGCAAAGCTTTCGCCGCGGGGGCGGACATCGCCGAGATGGCGCAGAAGACCCAGGAAGAGGGACGGCAATTCTCCGCGCAAGGCCAGAAGGTTTTCAGGCGTCTGGAGCTCATGCCCCAACCGGTCATCGCCGCAGTGAACGGCTTTGCCCTGGGCGGAGGCTGCGAGCTGGCCTTGGCCTGCGATATCCGCATCGCCAGCTCCAAGGCCAAGTTCGGCCAGCCCGAGGTCAACCTGGGCGTCATCCCGGGCTACGCCGGAACCCAGCGCCTGCCCCGGCTCGTCGGTTTGGGAAACGCCCTGCTCCTCCTCCTGTCGGGGGAGATGATCGTCGCCGAGGAAGCGCTCCGGATCGGGCTCGTCCAGAAAGTCGTCGAACCCGAGCAGACACTTCCGGCGGCGATCGAGCTGGCCAAAACCATCGCCGCCAAGGGACCGCGCGCCGTCCAGCTGGCCAAAAAGATCACCCGCCAGGGTCACCTGATGGATTTCGAATCCGGCTGCGCCCTGGAATCCGAAACATTCGGTTCCCTGTTCGAAAACGAAGCCGCCGAGGGCATGCGGGCCTTCCTGGAAAAACGGCCGCCCCGCTGGCCGGGCCAATCCTAGGACGGAGGAGAGCGCGATGAACTACGCCGATCGTCTGGCCAAGGTGGCGGTCCTGGGCGCCGCCGGCAAAATGGGCAGCGGGATCGTCCTGCTTACGGCCATGGAAATGGCGGACCTGAGCCTGGAGTCGGGCCAGCCGGCCTCGGACAAGGTCCTCCAGGCGGTGGACATTTCCGAAAAAGCGCTGGCGGGTTTGATGGACTACCTCCGGACGCAGGTCCAGAAGGCCGCGGAAAAGAAGGCCGTCTGGCTGCGGAAGGCCTACGCCGGCCGCGAGGACCTGATCGAAAACGAGGAGATCATCAATCGGTATGTGGTTGATGTCTTGTCCGTCGTCCGCCCCTCGACGCAGCTCGAGGCGGCCTACAACGCCACCCTGGTCTTCGAGGCCATCAACGAAAACCCCGACCTGAAAGTGAAGCTCCTGTCCGAGATCAAAGCCCACGACATCCAGGACGCCTGGTTTCTCACCAACACCTCCTCGATCCCCATCTCCGAGTTGAACGACCGGGTGAAGCTGGGCGGCCGCATCGTCGGCTTCCATTTCTACAATCCTCCGGCCGTACAAAAGCTGGTGGAGCTCATCCGGGCGGAGGCCTCGATCCCCGAGCTGGCGGATTTCTCCGCCCAGTTCGCCAAGAAGCTGCGGAAAACCGTGGTCCCCTCGCGGGACGTGGCCGGGTTCATCGGCAACGGCCATTTCATGAGGGACGGGCTGTATGCCCTGTCCGAGGTCGAGCGGCTGGCCGGGGAGGTCGGCTTCGTCCCGGCCGTCTATATGGTGAACAGAATCAGCCAGGATTTCCTGATCCGGCCCATGGGCATTTTCCAGCTGGTCGACTACGTCGGGCTGGATGTCTGCCAGAGCATTTTGCGGGTCATGGACGAGCGCCTGCCCGGCCGGGGGCTCCACAGTCCGCTCATCGACAAGATGATCGGGCTGGGAGTCCTGGGAGGCCAGTTTGCCGACGGGTCCCAGAAAGACGGATTCCTCAAGTATGAGAAGGGGAGGACCGCCGGAGTGTATGACCCCGACAAGCGTTCCTATGTCGCCTGGGCGGACATCGCCGGCCGGGGGGATGATAAATTGGGAGCGCTTCCGCCCTTGGCCAAACCCTGGAAGGGCGTGATCCAGGATCCCCGGAGAGAGAGCTACCTGGAAGGATACTTCAAGCAATTGGCCGGGATGAAAACCCTGGGGGCCGAGCTCGCCCGAAAGTACGGCCGAACATCCAATGACATCGGCCTGGGCTTGATCAAGGACGGAGTCGCAGCCGGCGCAGAAGACGTCAACACCGTGCTCCTGACGGGCTTCTATCACGCCTACGGCCCGATCAATTCCTACTTCGGCTGAGAGGTCATCATGGTCCAGAACAGAAAAAAAGTCTTCATGACGGCGGGATATAACACAGTCTCCCTGGGGACAGGGCGCAAGGAATTTCATCCCAAGAAGCCCCGGCCCGGGCTCGAGGACCTCATCAAGGAAGCCGGCCAGGGGACTCTGAAGCAGATCGGCGGCGGAGCGAACGTCGATGAGGGCGTCATCAGCAACTTCATGGCGGCCCGCTTCAACAAACAGGGCCACTTGGCCGCCCTCATCCCCCATGTGGATGAGAGTCTGCGATGGAAACCGTGTTGTCGGGTGGAGGGGGCGTGCGGTTCGGGAGGACTGGGCCTGATGACCGCCGTCAAGACCGTTCTTTCCGGGACGGCCGATGTCGTCCTGACCATCGGGGTCGAGGTTCAGAATACGGTCAAGGCCATCTACGGCGCCGATTACCTGGCCGGCGCCGGCTGGTTCCGGGGCGAGCGGAAGGCGGGCCACGCCTTTTTCTTCCCCGCGGTCTTCAGCGGCCGGGCGGGCGCCTATTTTGAGAAATACGGCCGCGACAAGACACGGCGCGCGTTCGCCCGGTGGTATCGTCTGGCCGTCGAAAACGCACGCTTGTGCGAAACCGCCCAGGAATTCCACAACGCCACCGAGGACCTCGAAGCCCTGGCCATGACCGAACCGAATCCCAAGGCTTTCGTCGATCACTTGAATGTCTTCGACTGCTCCAAGGTATCGGACGCGGCGGCGGCCATCGCCGTGGTGTCCGAGGAGGGCCTGAAGCGGATCGGGATTCCGCAGTCCGAAGCCGTGGAAGTCGTCGGCTGGGGCCAGGTGGAAGCAGACTTGACCGTTCCGCCGGAGGACCCGACCTATCTTGAAACGACCGCCCGGGCCGCGAAAAAGGCCTTAGATTCGGCGGGGATCGGGCTGAAGGATTTGGGAACGGTGGAGTGCCACGACTGCTTCACGATTTCCGGTCTGTTGTCGATCGAGGCCATCGGGTTCGCGGGGAAAGGCGAAGGGGCGGATTATGTCCTTTCGGGCGCGACATCCCGCGCCGGGGCCGTCCCGTTCAACACCAGCGGCGGATTGATCGGTTGGGGGCATCCCACCGGCGGAACGGGCGTCCGTCAGGCCGCCACGATCTGGCAGCAACTCACCGACAAGGCGCAGAAGTGGCAGGTCCCCGTTTCCGCCAAGCGGCCCTTCGCCCTTTCGGTCAACATGGGAGGAAACGACAAAACGGTTGTGGCCATCGTTTACAAGAAGGCCTAGCCCGGAAAACTGCGGGCCCGGCTCCGGGCGGCGTCCCCCGAACGGATCTCACTCGCCGACGATTTCGCGGGCGATCACCAGCCGCTGGATTTCGCTCGTGCCTTCGCCGATCGTGCATAGCTTGGCGTCGCGCCAGAACTTTTCCACGGGATAATCCTTGCAGTAGCCGTAGCCCCCCAGGATCTGCACGGCGTTCTCCCCGGTCCTGACCGCAACCTCGGAGGCGAAGAGCTTGGCCTGGGAGGAGGAGAGCGTCGTTTTCCGGCCAAGGTCCTTCTCGTCGGCCGAGTGCTCGGTCAGCAACCGGGCGGCTTGGACCTCGGTGGCCATGTCCGCGAGCTTGAAGCGGATGGCCTGGAAGGAAGCGATCGGCCGGCCGAACTGAACGCGCTGCTTGGCATAAGCCACGGCCGCGTCCAGGGCTCCCCGGGCGATGCCCACGGACAGGGCGGCGATCGATATCCGGCCGCCGTCGAGAACCTGCATGGCCTGGATGAAACCCTCGCCCTCGCGGCCGAGCAGGGCCTGTTCGCCCAGCCGGCAGTTTTCCAGGATGAGCGAAGCCGTGTCCGAAATCCGCATCCCGACCTTATCCTCATGTTTGCCGACGGTGAGGCCGGGCGTGTCGAGTGGGGCGACAAAGGCCGAGATCCCGCGATGGTCCTTTCCCGGCGCGGACCGGGCCATGAGCACCGCCACTCCGCCCGCCCCGGCGTGAGTGATGAAATTCTTCGTCCCGTTGAGGACCCATCCGTTTCCGTCGCGCACGGCCGTGGTTCGGGTCGCCCCCGAATCAGACCCGGCCTCGGCTTCGGTCAGTCCCCAGGCGCCCATGATCTCCCCCCGGGCCAGGCGGGGCAGCCATTCCTTTTTGACCGACTCGGACCCGAACAGGTAAACATGGTTGGTGCACAGCGAGTTGTGGGCCGCGACCCCCAAGGCGATACCGCCCTCGACCGCCCCCAGCTCCTCAAGGATGGCGACATAGTGCCTGTAGCTCAAGTTCGATCCGCCGAACTCCTCGGGGATGACGATGCCCATGAGCCCCAGCTCTCCGAGCTTGCGGAAGATTTCCCTGGGGAAATAGGCCTTCTCATCCCACTCCCGAACGTGGGGCGCGATCTCCATCCGGGCGAAATCCCGGACCATGTCCCGGCATTCCTTCACGGATTCGGCGTTGCTGTCAGTCATATCTTCCCCCTTGTCCCCAGGATCAGCCGGCGGCAGCCTCCTGGGCTTCAGGCTCGAGTTCGACGAGTATCTTTTCGGAATCAACGATCTCCCCGGCCGAAACATGGATCTTCTTGACCACTCCGTTCAGGGGCGAACGGATATCGTTCTCCATCTTCATCGCTTCGACAATGAGCAGAGACTGATGCTTCCGGACGGTCTGACCCTCGGAAACGCTCACCTTGATCACCCGGCCCGGCATCGGAGCCTTGATCGCGGCGGCCTGCCCCACCTCCTTGTCCTCGCTCCCGGCGAAACGGCTCGAATCCCGGGACGGTTCGGAGAGGACGAAGGACCGGCCCAGCGCGTTCAGGAACCGGCGCGGCCCGTCACCCGCCAAGCTGACCGTGCAGGAGCGGCCGCCGGCCCGCACTTCGATCTCATTCTCCGAAATCCGGCGGATCTCGGCCTCGAATTCGACCCCCCCCTCCCGGAGGATGGTGCGGCCTTCCTTTTTCTCCAGGGAGACGGTCCGATGAATTCCGTCCAGGATGTATTCGTGCTCCATTTCAGCTCGGCTCTCCCATCCTCCATCGGCCCAGCGAGTCCCAGGGCGACGGACGGCGCGCCGCGACCGAGGCCGGGCTTGCCCGCCGGCCCGACCCGGCAGGGTTCATCCCGTCAAAAGCCGCCGCGGCCAGGGCCAGCCGCCGGGCTGTCTCGTCCCCCCGCTGTTCTCCCCAATCCGAGAAGTGCCGGCCGAGGAACCCGGTGTGGGTCCGTCCCGCCCGAAATTCCGGATGCCCGATGACGTCCCTCAGGAATTCGATCGTCGTCTGGATGCCCAGGATGACATAGTCGCTCAGGGCGGCGGCCAGCCTTCGGCAGGCCAGCTCGCGATCCTCGGCCCAGACGATGAGCTTGGCCAGGATCGGGTCATAATACACCGGCACCTCCCAGCCCGCGGCAATGCCGCTGTCCAACCGCACCCCGGGATGGTGAGGCTCTTTGAGGAACAGGATCTTTCCCGCGGACGGGAGAAATCCCCGGCCGGCGTCCTCGGCGTAGATCCGGCCCTCGATGGCATGGCCCCGCTGGCGGAGGTCTTCCTGCCGCAGGGTGAGAGGCTCGCCCGCAGCGGCCAGGATCTGCCTCCGGACGAGGTCGATCCCGGTGACAAGCTCGGTCACCGGGTGCTCGACCTGGAGCCGGGCGTTGACCTCGAGAAAATAGAAACGGCGGTCTTTATCCAGGAGGAATTCCACCGTGCCGGCGTTGGTGTAGCCCGCCGCGGCCATGACCTTCAGGGCCGTCGAGCCCATCCGGTCGCGGAGCTCCGCGTCCAAGGCCGGGGAGGGCGTTTCCTCGATCAGCTTCTGGTGCCGCCTCTGGATCGAACACTCACGCTCGAACAGATGAACCATCCGGCCGTGATTGTCGGCCAGGACCTGGAACTCCACATGCCGCGGCTCCTCGATGCATTTCTCAATGTAGACCGACTCGTCGCCGAAGGCCGATTTGGCCTCGCGGCGCCCGGCTTCGATCGCCGCCTCCAGGCCCTCTTCCTCGGACACGACCCGCATGCCCTTTCCGCCGCCCCCGGCCGAAGCCTTGACGATGACAGGGTAGCCCAGACCCTGCGCCGCCTGCCGGCATTCCTCCATCGTTCGAGGGATGGACTTCATGCCGGGAATGATCGACACGCCGGCTTTCTCCATAGTCTGACGGGCCCGGACCTTGTCCCCAACGAGTTCCAAGGCGCGCGAATTCGGCCCGATGAACACCAGGCCCTCGCCTTCGCAGCGCCGGGCAAAGTCGGAATTCTCGGACAGGAAGCCGTAGCCGGGATGGACGGCATCGGCCCCGGCTTGGCGCGCGGCTTCGACCATCCGGTCCATATGGAGATAGCTGTCGGCGGCCGGGGCCGGTCCGAGCAGGATGGCTTCGTCGGCCGCCCGGAGGTGGGGGCTCATCCTGTCCGCCTCGGAATAAACGGCGACCGTGGGGATACCCATTTCCCGGCAGGCCCTCAGGACCCGCACGGCGATCTCGCCCCGGTTGGCCACCAGTATCTTTTTAAACATCGGTCCCATCCCGCATCGACATCGACGGTTTATCCTCCGGCCCAGGGCGGCCGTCTTTTTTCCAGGAAAGCCGCCATGCCTTCCTGGCCCTCGGAACTCGTCCTCAACCGAGCGATCATCTCCGCCGTAAAGCGCTGGGCCTCGTCGAGACTCATGCCCGGCACCCGGGTCAGGAGGACCTTGACATTGGCCAGGGCTTCCGGACCCGAGGTGATCAGCATGCCCGCGAGCTCCTCCACTTTCGCCTCAAGCTCGCCCGGCCCGGCCAGGATATTGACCAATCCGACTTCCCGGGCCCGCGCGGCCCCAAACCGCTCGCCCGTCAGAAAGTATTGGCGCGTCCACCTCTCCCCCATCTTGCGCAGGACATAGGGAGCGATGCAGGCCGGGACCAGCCCGAGCTTCACCTCACTCAAACCGAACTTCGCCTCCGCGTCGGCCACGACGATATCGCAGGCGGCGACCAGCCCGGCGCCCCCGCCGATGGCCGCACCCTTCACCCGGGCGATGGTCGGCTTGGACAGGGTATACAGGTCATACAGGAGGCCGGCCAAGTCCAGAGATTCCTGAAGGTTTTGCTCGTACGAATAGCGGATGATCTCCCGCATCCAGTTCAGGTCCGCGCCGGCGCAGAACGAAGCCTCCCGTCCGGAGAGGATGACCGCGCGGACGGACCGATCCCCCCCCAGCGACCGGAGAGCCTCCCTGAGCTCGCGGATCATCGCCGCGTTGAAGGCGTTGTGCACCTCCGGCCGGCTGAGCCACAGCCGGGCCAGGGGTCCTTCCTGTTCAACAAAGATCGTCTCGAAGCTCTGGCCCGTCATGGCGGTTTCCGGCGGCCCGGCTCCCTCACATTCTGAAGATCCCGACCTTGTAGTCCGGGATGGGGGCGTTCAGACTCAGGGCGATGCCCAGGGCCAGGGCGGAACGCGTTTCGAGCGGCTCGAGAATGCCGTCGTCCCAGAGCCTGGCCGTGCTGTAACAGGGGCTGGCCTCCTCTTCGTATTTATCCAGAATGGGTTTCATCAGGGCCTGCCGTTCCTCGTCCGTCATCTGCTTGCCCTGTTCCTGCAGCTTCTTGACCTTGACCGAGACCAGGACGCCGGCCGCCTGTTCGCCGCCCATGACGCTGATCCGGGCGTTGGGCCACATCCACAGGAGGCGGGGCTGGTAGGCCCGTCCGCACATCGCATAGTTCCCGGCGCCGTACGAGCCGCCCACGATGACCGTGAACTTGGGCACATCGGCGTTGGCCACGGCGTGAACGAGCTTGGCCCCATCCTTGGCGATGCCGCGATGCTCATACTGCTTGCCGACGATGAATCCGGTGATGTTCTGGAGAAAGACGAGAGGAATCTTGCGCAGGCTGCAGAGGCTGATGAAATGAGCGCCCTTGAGCGAGCTTTCCGAAAAGAGAACGCCGTTGTTGGCCAGGATGCCTACGGGATAGCCCATGATCCGGGCGAAGCCGCAGATCAGGGTCGGGGCGTAGAGCTCCTTGAACTCCTGGAAGCGGCTGCCGTCCACGAGGCGGGCGATGATCTCCTTGATATCGAACGGACGGCGAAGGTCCCGGGGGATGATGCCGTAGAGCTCCCGGGAGTCGTAGTGGGGGTCCTCGGGCTCCGCCCGGTCGAGCTCGAAGCGGCGCGGCGGGTCGAGCGTCTCGACGATGTTGCGCGCGATCTCCAGGGCGTGCTCGTCGTTCTGGGCGTAATAGTCCGAGACCCCGGAGATCCGGCAATGCACGTCGGCCCCGCCCAGATCTTCGTCCGTGACTTCCTCGCCGGTGGCCGCCTTGACCAGGGGCGGGCCGCCGATGAAGATCGTGCCCTGGCGCCGGACGATGACCGTCTCATCGCTCATGGCCGGGACATAGGCTCCCCCGGCCGTGCACGAACCCATGACGATCGAAATCTGAGGGATCCCCTTAGCCGACAGGCGCGCCTGATTGTAGAAGATCCGGCCGAAGTGCTCCTTGTCCGGGAACGTCCCGGATTGATGGGGCAGAAAAATGCCGCCCGAGTCCACGAGGTAGATGCAGGGCAACCGGTTCTCCATGGCCACTTCCTGGGCTCGGATGTGCTTCTTGATGGTCATGGGGAAATAGGTCCCGCCCTTGACCGTGGCGTCATTAGCTACGACCAGCACTTCCCGGCCGTGGACCAATCCCACGCCCGTGACCATTCCCGCCCCGGGAGCCTCATTGTCGTAGAGGTCGTACGCGGCCAGGGGGTTCAGCTCTAAAAAGGGCGTGTTCCGGTCGAAGAGCTTGTCCAATCGGTCCCGGACGAGGAGCTTGCCCCGGGAGGTGTGAAGCTCCCGGGACTTGGGCGGGCCTCCCTGCCGGATCCGGGCCAGCCGCTCCCGGTGCTCGCCCACGACCCGGGTCATCTGCTCGAAATTCTGCTTATAGTCCGGGCTCTCCGGGTCGACTTTGGATTCGATCCTGAACATGTCTTATTCGGGGACGAACTTGTAGCCGTAGTGAATCACTCCGGCCTCGCCATCCTCGTGCATTTTGCGGAATTCGAGCTTGACCCGGAGACCGACCTGGAGCCGCGAGAAATCGCAGTCCACGACCTGGGCCGTCAAGCGCACTCCGTCATCCATCTCGGCGATGCCGACCGCGTAGGGCGATTGGTCCTCGAAACCCGCAGGGGCCACTCGGATGATCGTGTAGGTCAGGAGCGCCCCGGACTCGGCCAGCTTGGTCGGCTCGAACTCCTGCCGGCCGCACTCCGGGCAAACCAGACGGGGCGGGAAAAGAATCCGGCCGCAGCCACGGCACTTTTCAGCCTCCAGCCTGTAGCGCTGGGGGATTTCGCGCCAGTATCGTGAGGGTGTGGGCATGGCTGTCTCCTGTTATTCCCTTTCAAAGACATGGACCAGGGCGCTGCCGCCCGTGCCGCCCATGTTCTGGGTCAAGCCGCACCGGGCGCCCTTGATCTGACGATCGCCGGCCTCGCCCCGGAGCTGCTTGACCACTTCCACGGCCTGAGCGACCCCCGTAGCTCCCACCGGGTGCCCCTTGGCCTTCAATCCGCCGCTGGGGTTGACCGGGTGCTTGCCCTTGATCGAGGTCAGGCCTTCCTCGACGGCCCGGCCGCCGCGGCCGCGTTCGGCCAGCCCCAGGGCTTCCGTGATCATGATCTCGGCGATGGTGAAACAGTCGTGGACCTCGAAGAGATGGATGTCCTCGATCTTCCGGCCGGCCATGGCCAAGGCCTTTCGGGCGGCCAGGGCGGTGGACTCGAGCCAGGTGATGTCCTTGCGGGAGCTCAGGGCGATCGTGTCCGAGGCATGGCCGGTGCCCGTGATCCGGATTACGGGCTTCTTCATTTTGGCGGCCATGTCCGCCGGACAGAGAATGACGGCCGCCGCGCCGTCGGTGATGGGCGAACAATCGAGGATGCGGAGGGGATCGGCCACTTGGACCGAGTTATTGACCGCCTCGACGCTGATCCGAGAGGGGAACTGGGCCAGGGGGTTCTTGGAGCCGTTGTCGTGGTTCTTGACGGCGACCATGGACAGCTGATCGCGGGTCGTTCCATAGCGGTTCATGTGGGCCACGGCCATCATGGCATACAGGCCGGGGAAGGTGAGGCCGTGATAGCCCTCATACTCCTGGTCGGCCGCCGTGCCGAGGGCGTAAGTCGCCTCGGAGCCCGTGACGTCGGTCATCTTTTCCACGCCGCCGACGAGGACCACGTCGCTCAGCCCGGAAGCGACCTCGATGAAGCCCTGGCGAAGGGCCAGCCCCCCGGAGGAGCACGCCGACTCGACCCGGGTGGCCGGAACCGGATTCCGGGCCAGGGAGTCGGACAGCAGCGAAGCCAGATGCTCCTGACCGATGAACAAGCCCGAGGACATGCAGCCCACGACCATGGAATCGATTTTTTCAACCCCCGCGTCCTGGATGGCCAGCAGGGCGGATTCGACGAAGATCGACCGCAGGGACTTTTCCCACAACTCGCCCCACTTGGTCATGCCGACACCGATGACTGCTACGTCTCTCATGATCGCCCCCTAGCTCGCCTTCCGGATCTTGCGGCGGAATTTCGCATAGGCCCCGTATTCGAGGTAGACCTTGTTCCGGTCGAGAAGGTCGCGCGTCTTCGGAGCCAGGTCCCGGACCTCGTCGATCCGGTCCGTGACCCGAAACACAAACCCGTCGCTTCCCGCGCCCGAGCCGTAGGACACCAGCATGATCTTCTGGCCGGGCCGGGCGATATCCAGGACGGCGGTCAGTCCCAGCGGGGACGAGCCGGAATAGGTATTGCCCAGCTTGGGAACCAGCCAGCCCGGTTCGATCTGCTTTTTATCGAACCCCAGGAGCTCGCCCACGCGGAGCGGGAACTTGCCGTTGGGCTGGTGGAAGATGACGAAGTCAAAATCGGACGGCTTCATCTTGGCCTTGGCCAGCAGGCCGCGGGCCGCGCCCGTGACGTGCTTGAAATAGGCCGGATCGCCCGTGAACCGTCCTCCGTGCTGGGGATAATACTGATACTCGCGGCGCCAGAAATCGGGCATGTCGGTGGTGTAGGAATACGTTTCCAGAACCTCGGCCACCATCCGGTCCCGGCCGAAAATGAAGGCGGCCGCTCCGGCCGCGGCCGAGTACTCGAGCGCGTCGCCGGGCGCTCCCTGGGATGTGTCGGCGCCCACGGCCAAGCCGTACGTCACCGCGCCCGCCTGGACCAGGCTCAAGGCGATGAACATGCCCTCGGTCCCGGCCTTGCAGGCGAACTCTAAATCCGCGGTGTGGACGTCGGGTGTCGCGCCCAGGGCCTCGGCCAGCACCGTGCCGCTCGGCTTGACGGCATAGGGATGGGATTCCGAGCCGATGTACACCGCGCCGATGTCCCGGGGATTGATGCCCGCCCTCTTCAGGGCCGACTTCGAAGCTTCGACGGACATGGTGATCGTATCCTGGTCGGGGGCAGGGACCGACTTCTCCTCGAGCAGGAGTCCCTTTTTGTAGCTGGGGGCGTCCGCGCCCCAGACCTTGGCGATCTCCTCGACCTTGATCCGATGGCGCGGGATGTAGGCTCCATAGCCGATGATTCCAGGCATGAACGGGACCTCCTTCCAGATAGACTCAGGCCTCAGCCTTGGGATGGATCGGAAAACCAAGAAATGAATCGCTTGGTCAATTTCGGAATCCCAATCCTCCCATATCTTCGGGGCGAAGTCAACAGGAAGTCCGGGCGACATTGATTTCGCGGAAAGGCTGTCCTATAATAACGCCCATCCGAGGAGGATGCCAATGTCTGGAAAGATGATTGACCTTCGCTCGGCGGCGGCCTTGATTCCCGACGGCGCCACGATCTCCTTCGGCGGATTCACCACCCAGCGCCACCCCATGGCCTTCGTCTACGAGCTCATCCGTCAGAAGAAGAACAGCCTCTACCTGTTCGGACATTCGCCCGGGGGGGATTGGGACATCCTGATCGGAGCCGGCGCGGTGGCCAAGGTCGAACTGGCCTACGAAGCCGACGAAGCCTTCAACACCGTCGGGCCGCGCTGGCGGATGGCGGTCGAAAGCGGGCGGATCGAGTGGGAGGACTACTCCAACTTCACGATGGTGGCCCGGTTCACGGCCGGAGCGATGGGGATCCCGTTCATGCCGGTCCGCAGCCTTCTGGGGAGCGACGTCCTGGAGCAGGAAGCCCTGGGGCCGTCCCGGCGGAGGATTGACCCCCGGACGGCTTCCAAGAAACTGCACGTCATGGCCTCCCCCTTCGAGCCCGGGGACCAGGTCGTGCTCGTGCCGGCCATCCGCACCGACTTCGCCGTCCTCCATGTCCAGAAGGCGACGGAAAACGGCACCCTGCGGATCGAGGGACAGACGTTCGCCGATGTGCAGCAGGCCCTCGCCGCCCGGACCGTGATCGTCACCGCAGAGGAGATCGTCGACGAGGACTCCTTGCGCCGCGAGCCGGAGCGCAACCCGATCCCGCATTTCGCGGTCACCCACGTCTGCCATGTGCCCTATGGCGCCCACCCTTACGCCGTCTACAATTACTATGATTATGACCCCGTTCAGCTGAGGGAGTATCACGACGGAGCCCGGGACGACGATGCCTTCCAGCGCTATCTGGACAAGTACGTGACCGGCGTCCGGGACCATGAGGACTACGTGAAGGCCGTGGGCGGCCCCGCCCGGTTCGACATGCTCAAGGCCTCGCCGGACTTCGGCTACAGCCCCGACCTCAAGCGGAGGTAATCAGAGCCATGACGACTTCGGCCTACACCTTGACGGAATTGATGGCCGTCGCCGCGGCCCGCGAGATCAGGGACGGCGAAGTGGTCTTCGCCGGCACCGGCCTGCCCATGCTGGGGGTCATGCTGGCCCAGCGGACGCACGCCCCCCGCTGCATCATCATCTTCGAAGCCGGGACCGTGGACAGCCGCCTGGCCCATCTCCCGATGTCGGTCGGCGACCCCCGGGTGATGCGCGGGGCCGCCACCGCGGCCGGCTTGATGGAAGTGTTCACCTACGCCCTCCAGGCCGGGCGCGTCCACGTCGGCTTTCTCAGCGGAGCCCAGGTGGATCGATTCGGGAACATCAACAGCACCTCGATCGGCCCAAACCCGCGGCGGCCGTCGGTCCGCTTCTCGGGCAGCGGCGGCGCCTGTGACATCGCCTGCCTGGCCAGGCGGACGATCATCATCGCCAAGCACGAAAAACGCCGCTTCCCGGAGCGCGTCGATTACGTCACCAGTCCCGGCTGGCTGGAAGGCGGGGACAGCCGCGACCGGTCGGGCCTTCCCTGGGGCGGGCCGACCGCGGTCGTCACCACCATGGGGATCATCCGCTTCCGGCCGGAAACGAAGGAGGCCTATTTGTCCAGCTTCCATCCGGGGCTGAAGGCTCGGGCCGTGGCCGAGGATACGGGCTTTGTTCTGGATATCCGGGAGGCGGAGGAAACGATCCCGCCGAGCGATGAAGAGCTCCGAATCCTGCGCGAGGACGTCGATCCGGAAAAGATCTTTCTCCGATAGACCGGAAGTCCGATCCCGGCGGTCGGCCATGACCCGAGACGACCTGAACGAAGCGAAACGAAAAGTCCGGAGGAGTCTCGACCCTTCCCCCTTCCAGTTCAAGGTCCGGGCCTTCCGGCCGGCTGATCGGGACGGAGTCCTGGTCCTTGTCCGCGAACTCGAGGCCGAGTTGGCTCGGAAGTATCCGGGGGTCCGGATCGAATCGGGACTCCGCACCTATAAGTCCCGCTATCTGAAACCCGGGACGAGATATGAACCCTTTGTCGCCGAAGTCGGGGGGCGGATCATCGGCTTCATGATCGGCCGCCCCTCCCTGGGCTCGCCCGATGTGGACAATATGTACGATGTCGTCTCCGGCGCGGCCGGCGGCAAGCTGCCGGAGTACTACCTCCAGATCACCTTCGTCTCCGAACCGTTTCGGAACAGGGGGGTCTCCAAGGCTCTGCACCGGCTTGTGATCGAGCATGCCCGCCGGCAGGGCTTCAGGGAGGTCTACGCCTGTATCGCCAAGTGGAATCTTCCCGAGCTGTCGGTCATCGAGTCCTGCGGCTTCGTCCGGCTGGACCTTGGCAGCCGCTACCGGTTATCGCTCAAGCTCCGGCGGACGAGGCCGAGGATCCCCCGAGCTCATCGTCCAGCTTGATGGGACCGTCGTAGAGGATCACCTGGCGCGGAGTCTGCCCCGGCCGGAATCCGCGGGGCTTGGTGAACAACGCGTCATTGGAGATGTCCCGGAGATAGTCATCCCGGTAGCGGGGATGGGCGATGCTGGCCAAGGCCAGGGCCTTTTCCCCGGCGGTCAAGCCTCTCAAGTCGGCCACCCCGTATTCGTTGACGATGACCACGCCGTCGTAGGCCGAGGCGGTCAGGCTCACGCCCTGGGGGTGGACCTTGACGATTTTCGACGTGCCGTCGTCGGTGACGCTCTTCAGGGCGATGATGGGCACTCCGTATTTGGGATCGTTCAGAGCCCGGACGAAATCGGGCTGCCCGCCCACTCCGCTGTAGTAGCGCCGGGCGTCGACGTAATCGGCCCAGACGTTGCCGAAAAGATCCACGCCCATGGCCGTGTTGATGGAGATGAACGGGGCGTTCCGCCGGATGGCGTCGGCCGAATTGGTGATGGAACACGGCCTCATCTGGATGCCCGCCCTCATGTGGACGAACTCATACAGCTCCATGGAGCCCATGATGAGGGAGGTGGTGCTGTAGCCCATGTGCTGCTTCTTCATGCGGTTGGTGATGATTCCGGCCTTCTGCAGATGCATCAGCCCGTCGCCGTAGAGCTCGGTCTGGATCCCCAAGTCCTTGTAGCCCGCCTGCTTGATCGTGCCCACCACGGCGTCCGGAATCTGGCCGATCCCGGCCTGGATGGTGACGCCGTCCCGGATGAAATGCCGGGCGACGAGCTCGCCGATGCGTTTCTCGGCGTTAGGCAGGTTGTCGAAGTCGGGGCTGGGAAAATCGTAGCAATCCTTGACGTCTTCGTCGTCGACCAGGTAATCGATGGACTGGGAGTCGACGATGCTCTGGCCCTGGGTGAAGGGCATGCTGAAATCGAGCTCGGCGATGACGCATTTGGCATAGTCGATGGCGGTGTGAATGGCCTCCACGGACAGGCCCAGGCTGTATTCGCCGGTGATCTCGTGCGGCCTGACCTTGAACAACGCCACGTCGGGCTGGAACTCGCGGCCCTTGCCGATCCAACTGTCGATATTGGCCAAGGTGCAGGGGAGGTAGAACGCCCGGCCTTCGTTGGCCGCCTTCCGGACTTCGCCCGCCGAGAAGATGCTGTAGGTCATCACCCGGTCCTGAAGGCCGGCTTCGACGTACGGGACCGGGCCCTGGAGGAGGAGATGGACCATGCGGATGAAGGGCAGCTTGGGCGTCCGGGCCTTGATGGCCTCGGTCAGGGCCTCCAAGGACGCCGTCGGCACCGCCGCGTTCGAGCCGACGTAGCAGGTGATCACATCCCGCCCCTTGAACTCTCGGGCGAGAACATCGGCGATCTGATCGAGCTTAATGATCGAGGGCTTGTCTATCATCACCGGCTCCTTTGACCGCTCGGCGGGAATCGCCCGCCGGCACCCGCCAAGATACAATATTTTATCGCTGCGGGCAATCCCTCGGCGTCCCCATCCCAAAGGGCGGCCGCCGAAACAGGTTCCGGGCGGGGGCAAAACTCCTCCCCTTGATTGGCCTCACCGGGCGTGATAGACTCCGGTCAGGATGCGTTCCGCAATTCCCTGCCGGCAACGGCCCGCACAGAATCATCCATTCGCCCGATGAAATTCGGAAAATTCAAGATCTCCGCGCCCAAGCTCGGCCTCTATCGCCTGGACGGAGGGGCGATGTTCGGGACGGTCCCCAAGACCATCTGGTCCGGCCTGATCGCCCCGGACACGGACAATTGCATCCATCTCGCCATGCGGGGCCTGCTCATCGACACGGGCGACCGGCTCTTCTTGGCCGACCTCGGCTCAGGGGACAAATGGACCGAGAAGCTCCGCCGGATCTACGCCATCCGGCATTTCTCCCCCGAAGAGACAGGCATCAACCCCGGGGACATTACGGACATTGTCATATCCCATCTTCACTTCGACCATGGCGGGGGGATCTCCCAGTATCGGTCCGGCAGCAACACGGAGGCCGAGCTGTGCTATCCCCGGGCCCGGGTCCATCTCCAGGAGGACAACTACCGGACGGCGCAAAACCCCAATGCCCGCGAGAGGGCCAGCTACCTCAGCGAAAACGTGCGGGTTCTTGAGCAGACCCAGCTCCTGCTGACCAAGGGATCCCAGGAGATCTATCCCGGCCTGTGGGTCCACCAGAGCAACGGTCACACCCGGGGCCACCAGTGGCTGGAAGTCAGGGCTGGCGCCGAATCCGTCGTCTTTCCCTCGGATATGGTCCCGACCTCCCATCACCTGCCTCTTCCCTTTCTCATGGGCTATGACATCGCCGGCGAGACTCTTCTCCTGGAAAAGGAGGATTTTTTGCGACGCGCCGTCGCCGGGCGCTGGGTCGTTGTTTTCTGCCATGACCCCGATGTCCCTGCCGGCCGGGTGAAGGTGAACGACAAGGGCCAATTCGCCCTGGCCGAGACGCTGACCTTCTAGACCCTTCCCTTTCGTCCCCCGAGGCCGGGATGACTGGCCTTTCGATTATTTCTTTCCCGGCGGATTTTTCAGGTAGTCGAGGACGATCGAGGACATGACCTTGACTCCCAGGGGGATGCTGTCCTCATCGGCTTCGAACGTCGGAGAATGGACGTAGCTCCGGGTCTTATTCTTGGGAAGAACGCCCAGGAGGAGCATGACCGAGGGAATCTCCCTGGCGAAAAAGCCGAAATCCTCCCCGCCCATCTCCGGCGGGTCTTCCCTGAGGAATTCCTGGCCGCCCAGGACCCGCAGAACCGTGGGGAGGATGCGCTTCATCAGGGCCGGGTCGTTATACAGGGACACGGTTCCGAAATCATAGTCCAGGTCATAAGCCGCCTTGGCCGACTGGCACAGCCCGGCGACGACCCGCTCGATCTTCTCCTTGATCACCCGTCGCTGGTCCTCACCGTAGGTCCGGACCGTGGCGTCCAGGACGGCTTCGGGGGGAATGACGTTCGAGGCCGACCCGGCGTGGAAGGAACCGACGGTGATGACCGTGTTGTGAAGGACGTCGACCTCCCGACCGAGCATGACCTGAAGGCCGAGCACGACCTGGGCTCCGACGACGATCGGGTCGACGCACAGCGGCGGCGCGGAGCCGTGGCAGCCCTCGGACTTGATCGTCAGCCTGAACCCGTCGCAATTGGCCGTGGCGAAACCGGGCACATAGGTGATCATCCCCGCCCCGACCAAGTCGTGGACATGATAGGCGAACATCGCCTCGGGCCGGAGGTCGCGGAACACGCCCCCCTCGATCATCCGCCGGGCGCCGTCGCCCGCTTCCTCGGCGGGCTGGGCCACGAACAGGACGGTCCCGGCGAGCTCAGCCTTAAGGCGCGTCAGCACCCGGGCCGTGCCGAGCAGCATCGTCGTATGGATATCATGGCCGCAGGCGTGCATGATTCCGCACGGCCGGCCGTCGATCTCGCCTTTATCCTTGGAAGCGAACGGCAGGCCGGTCTCCTCGGTGATGGGCAGGGCGTCCATGTCGGCCCGGATGCCGACCACCGGGCCGGGCTTGGCCCCTCGCAGGACGGCCAGCACGCCCGTCCCGCCGATCCCCTCCCTGACCTCCAGCCCGAGGTCCTTGAAAAAGCTGGCGACGAGGGCCGCGGTCCTGACCTCCCGGGTTGAGAGCTCGGGATGGGCGTGGATGTCCCTCCGGATCGCGATGAGGGACGGGGTGATCTCCCGGACAATGGACTCGACCGCGTCGCCCGGGCCGGACGATTCGGGCCGGCAGACGGACCGTGCTTCGGGCGAAGCCAGGAGAACGGCCAGGACGATGAAAGGCATCATCTTTTTCATAGTTCGCCTTATAGCCGAGCCCCGGAAGAAAGTCAATTCGACGGATTTGATAAAGCCGCGGACGGGCACTATAATGGCCCCGTGAACACAAAGACCCCCGCCATCACTGTCATCCTGGTCATCACCGCCCTCGTTCTCGCGGCGGCTCCGGCCTTCCCGGCCCAAGAGCGGTTCTTCGACACGGCCGGTCTCGTACACTCGGATATCCGGCTGGTCGTATTCAACCCCACGGAAAGCCGGATTAAAGACATCGTCGCGCTCAGGGCAGAGGGAATGCTTCCCCCCGAAGGCTTGACGGTCGTCGGCGTTTACCACAAGGATCAAACCGAAGATTTCGACCAGGCCCAAGCCTATGTCCTCAACGAGCGCTTGGGCTGGTTCAAATTCCATGAGATCCAGGTTTCCGTCCCGAAGCACGATCTGTTCCGGACGAACGCCTTCTCGCCGGAATTCGAACGCATCTTCCGCCTGTCGGACGGCATGGTCTTCACCGGCGGATCGGACATCCCCCCGGAGCTCTTCGGAAGCAAGACCAGCCTGCTGACGATCATCGAGGACCCGGTGCGCCACAGCCTCGAGCTCTCGGCCCTCTTTCATCTGCTGGGAGGGTTCCAGGACCCGAACTTCAAGCCTCTTCTCGACTCCCGGCCGGAATATCCGGTCCTGGCCATTTGCCTGGGCGCCCAGAGCCTGAACGTCGCCGCGGGCGGGACCCTGATCCAGGACATCTGGGCCGAGGTGTACGGCAAGATGTTCATCGAGGATATCCTCGAGCTGGGGCCCGAACGCTGGCACAACAACCCTTATGCCCGGCTTTTTCCGGCATCGGACCTGGCGCCCAACACCCTCCAGCCCGTCGTCCGGGCCGGGAACGGACGGTTGTGGCGCGAGCTGGGGATCGCGCCCGATGCCCGGCCCTATATCCTGAGCTCCCATCACCAGGCCATGGGCAAACTGGGCCGCGGCCTGCTCGTCGAAGCCTTGTCGCCCGACGGAAAAATCGTGGAAGCGCTCAGCCATGAGCGCTATCCCGGGGTCCTGGCCGTCCAGTTCCACCCCGAACGACGCAAGCTCTGGGACCCGGCCCTGCCCTACCGCCTCTCGCCCGACGAGACCTCGCCTCCATCCTGGCGGGCCTTCCTCGAATCGCGGCCGCCCAGCCTGGAGTTTCACCGGAAGCTGTGGGCCTGGTTCTTGGCGCGGCTCCGGGCCGGGCAGTCCTGAAAAGATGTTCCTCTTGACCCCCGGTAATATTTATCCTATATTATTAATAGGATATGGAACGCCGAGAAAGGAGCCGACCATGAAGAGATACCAGATTCCCCGGGTCAGCCACTGCAAGAGCGGCTGCCGACGCTCATCCTGAGCACGATGTAAAACTGCTCGTCGGGAAAAAGCCCGCCGATTCCGGTTCTTGACCGGGATGCGGCGGGCTTTTTTTTGACCGCACCCGGCCCCTATGCTATATTAGCCCCGCCGACAGGAGACGCCCACGCTCACTCTGAACCTGATCCACACCGTGGCCTTCGCCGGCGTGGTCCTGTTCGTCGGCTACGGCCTGTGCCGTCTCATCCGGCCCCTGAGCCGCTACAACGTCCCGCCTCCGGTCGTGGGCGGCCTGATCATCGCCCTGGTCATCCTGGCCGCCCGGACCCAGGGCTTCACCCTGTTTCAGTTCGACACCACCTTGCGCGAGCCGCTCTTGACCGCCTTCTTCACCACGATCGGATTCGGCGCCAGCTTTTCCCTGCTGAAGAGAGGCGGGCCCCAGGTCCTCCTCTTCTTCGGCGCGGCCACGATCTTCGCCGTCCTGCAAAATCTACTGGGGGCGGGCATCGCCTCACTATTCAGGCTCAACCCCCTGTTCGGAGTCCTGTCCGGCTCGGTGGCCCTGACCGGAGGTCCGGCGACCGGCCTGGCCTTCGCCCCGCTCTTTGAAAAAGCCGGCATTACGGGCGCAGCCTCGATCGCCGTGGCCGCGGCCATGTTCGGCATCGTCACCAGCGGCCTGGTCGGCGGCCCGGTGGGAACGGTGCTCATCGAGCGCCACAAGCTCCGGCGCGGCAAGGAGCGCCGAGAGCATCTGGAGGTGCCTCTGGCCGAGGACATCGTCGAGGAGAAGCTGCCGGAACCGTCCGTTGAGGCTCCTGCGGGCGAAGGCCGGGAAGCCTTCATCCTCCTGAAAAGCCTGGTCGTCATCCTGGTGGCTATGTGGGCCGGCTCCTGGGTCAGCCAGGGATTCGCTTCCCTGGGCTTCACCCTGCCGGCCTACCTGGGCGCCATGCTGGTGGCCGCGCTGATCCGCAACTTCGACGACTGGACAAAGCTCATCGGCTTGTCCCAGCGCAGCCTGGACGACATCGGCCACGTCGCCCTGTCCCTGTTCCTGGTCGTGGCCCTCATGACCCTCAAGCTCTGGGAGCTGGCCGGGCTGTTCCTTCCGCTCCTCGTCATCCTGGCCGCTCAGCTTATTTTTGTCTCAGCCGTCTGTTTCTGGCCGATATTCCAGCTCATGGGCCGTGACTATGACTCGGCGGTCATGAGCACCGGATTCATCGGGTTCATGATGGGCACCATGGCCAACGCCATGGCCTGCATGAACGTCCTCGTCGAGCGCTTTGGCCGGGCCCGGCGCGCCTTCCTGGTGGTGCCTATGGTCGGCGCCTTCTTCATCGATTTCACCAACGCCCTGATCATCACCCTGTTCCTGAATATCTTCGGCTGATTCCCGGTTAGGAGGGAGAGGGACGATGCGGAACTTGAACGGGCGGAGCATTCCACCGCTCCTGGGTTTGGCCTTTCTTTTCATCTTCGTCTCAGCCGCCGCGGCCCAATTGACGGATGAGGAGGCCGCCCGCCGCCAGTCCTGGGAGAAATTCCTGGAGCGGGCCAAGGTCGTCCAGGCCGAGGACATCGGCGAGGGCGTAACCCGGCCCAAGAAGCTGCATCTGTCGCGGGACGGAGTCGAGGCCTTCGCCGTGTGGAAGCGGCCGGTCGGGATCGGAGCCGGACGCCTGGACAAGTGGGAGCACGAGATCGCGGCCTACCGGCTGGACAGGCTGCTGGGGCTCAACATGGTACCGGCCACGGTCGAGCGCTCCCGCCGCGGCTACGCGGGCTCGCTCCAGCTGTGGATGGACCTGCCCCGGACCGAGCTCAAGCTCGCCAAGGAGAAAGCGGAAGTCCCGCCCGAAAAGCGGGAGGCCTATGACCGGGCGAAATCGCTGCAAAGGGCGTTCGACAGCCTGATCGCCAACGCCGACCGGACCCTCCAAAACCTCCGCTCCACGGAGGACTGGCGGCTGATCCTGATCGACCACAGCCAGTCCTTCCGCGACATGGCGCCCTATGCCGGAACGCTCATCTACGACTGCCGCGATGATTCTTCCCGGCCCGCCATCAGCCGCCTTCCTCGGGCGTTCGTCGAGAAGATGCGGGCGCTCACTTACGACAAGATCCGGGCCGCCGTGGAGAATTACCTGACCTCCTCGGAGATCACGGAGGTGCTGGTGCGGCGGGACCTGCTTCTCAAGGAAATCGAGACCCTGGTCAAGGACAAAGGGGAATCCCGGGTTTTATATTGAACGAATGACGGACTCGGCCGGCCGGCCGCAGCCCTTATCGTCCGGATAGGGTTCCGGCCGGGTCCATCCGGGCCGCGCGCCGAGCCGGAGAGAACGCTCCGGCCAGACAGAAGACCACGGCCAGTGTCATGCCTCCGGCGAACAGCCAGCCCGGATAGCCGAAGAACTGTTGCGGCTTGAAGGGAAAATCCGGCAGCAGCCGGACGGCCAGGCTGTTGAGCAGGACGCACAGGCCCAATCCCAGAAGAATGCCCAGCGCGCCGCCGGCCGCGCCCACCAGCCCCGCTTCGCCCAGGATCAGGGAGCGGATGTCTCTCCGCGAAGCGCCCAAAGCCCGCATCAGCCCGATCTCGCGCTTCCGCTCGTAGATGATCATGTAGAACGTGTGGGCGATGTTGACCGCGGCCACGGCCACCATGGCCAGGCTGAGCAGGGTGAAACCGAGGGTCACCAGGGTCACGGCGAACCCGACGCTCTCGGCCATGCGCTTCTGGCTGGTGTCGATATCGAACCCCAGCCGCCGGACGTCCTGCTGGACCGCGCTCAGCTTGTCCGACGAGGAAACCTCCAGAACGGCCATGTCGTAGGTCCGCCCGGCCGCCTCGCCGGCGAAAAAGCGGTTGAGCCTCCGGACCGTGTCCAGGGGCATGGTCACCCCGCCCAACAGGGCATGGTGGCTCGTGCCCACCACCCGGATGCGCTCGGAGAGCTTGGGGCCTCCGATCCCGCGGTCGATGTAGGAGTCGTTCACGGTCAGCGGCAGGGCCGGCACGTAGGGGATGAGCACTTCGCTGATGGGCGGCAGGGAGCGCGTCTTGGCGAAGCTGGAATTATAGATCTCCACGAGCCGCTTGGAGAGCAGGACCGGTATGGGCCGCCCGGCCGGAGGGTCGGCGAACGCGCCGAAGGCGGCATCGCCTTTCACCAGTCGCGGGTCGATGCCGTCGGCCATGATCTCCATCCAGATCTGGAGCTTGCGAACCGCTTCGACCATGGACGGGGTCATGCCCGGAAGATTGGCCAGCTTGGCCAGGTCGTCGGCCGGAATGTCGGTCCCGATCAAGGCCATGGTGGCCGGCACGGCCAGCTTCATTCGCGGGTAGACGGCCGCCACTCCGGGCAGGGCGGCCAATCGTCCCAGGGCTTCGTCGTCGATGGTCCGGCTCCCGATCCAGGCATCGAACTGGGCCGAGGAGGGAACGACTTGGATCCGGTTGGCGTCCAGGGGAAATATCTCGGTGGCCACGACCCGCTTGATGCCGCTTCCCAGGGCTGAAAAAAAGACGAAGCTCGAAATTCCGGCCACGATGCCGACGCCGGAAAAAACGAAATTCTTCTTGTTGCGGCCGAGGTTCTGGAGAATGAGGCGGCGAAGGCTCCCGGCGTTCATGTCCGTCGGTCCTCCGCCACCCGGCCGTCCTCGAGGCGGACGGTCCGGTCGGCCTGGCGGAACAGCTGGTCCTCGTGGGTCACGGCCACGACCGTCAGGCCGTCCTCACGGGTGAGCTCCTGGAACAAGCCGATGATCTGTCCGCCGGTACGCGTGTCCAGGTTGCCCGTCGGCTCATCGGCCAGGACGAGCCGCGGACGGTTGAACAAGGCCCGGGCGATGGCCACTCTCTGCTTCTGGCCGCCGGAGAGCTGGCCGGGACGCTGGGTCAGCTTGTCGCCGAGCCCCACCCGGACCAGGACCTCCTCGGCGCGCTCCAGCGACCGGCGCTCATCGCCGTCCGAGAAGAACCCGGCCAGGGCCACGTTCCGCAAGGCGTCGAGATGGTCCAGCAGGTGGAAATGCTGGAAGACGAACCCCACCGTCCGGTTACGGAAGCGGCTGAGCTCCCGATCGGACATGGTCTTCAGGTCGCGTCCGGCGACTTCCGCGGTCCCCGAGTATGCGGTGTCCAGGCCGCCGATGACATTGAGGAGGGTCGTCTTGCCCGAGCCCGAGGTGCCGACGACCTTGACGAAGGCGCCGTCGGCGATGTCCAGGTCGACGGACCGGAGGGCTTCCGTGGCTTCCTCCCCACGGCCGTATTTCCTTGAAACATCCTTCAGCTTGACCAACCGGACCTCCGCGCTTCATCTTACTTTGTTCGCGGCGGCGAAACAAGGATTGGGCAAAGTCCCCGAGCCGTCATCGACTGGCTGAGAACCGTCTGGGACAAGAAGCCGGAATGAAGAATCCTACCTGGCCAGCCGGCGGACCTTGTCGATGATGTTCGTGGTCGACTGGCCCTTGATGTAAGGGACGATGACGACCTTGCCGCCCGCGGCCTCTACCTCGGCCCGGCCGACGACGGCGGCCGGCTTCCAATCCCCGCCCTTGACCAGGATGTCTGGCAGCAAAGCGGCGATGATCTTTTGGGGCGTATCCTCCCCAAACCAGGTCACGTGATCGATATCCTCCAGGGCCGCCAACACTTCCAGCCGTTCGGCCAGAGGGAAAACCGGCCGCGCCGGACCCTTGAGACGCCGGATCGAGGCATCGTCGTTCAAGGCCACGATGAGCGCATCGCCGCAGGCCTTGGCCGCCCGGAAGAGGTGGACGTGGCCGGCGTGGAGCAGATCGAAACAGCCGTTGGTGAAGACCACCGTCCGGCCCTGGGTCTTGAGCTTCCGGCGGATCTTGAGCAGGGAGTCCGGCGACGCGATCTTCGGGTTCTCGGCGTTCGCTCTCGGCTTGCTCATCCCCGGCTCAGCGTTTCTTCGGCGGCTTGACCCGGACACGCGACGAGAACGACCAGCTATGGTCCAGGCGGGCCACGCCCACATCCTTGTGCCGGGAAGCGACCAGAAACGCGTACAGGTTCCGGTGGTAATCGTAGGGGGTTCCGTCCGCCTTGTGCACGGCGACGTCGAGATAATAGGTCCCGTTGACGAGGTTCAGGCGCTTGATCCGGCAGACGACCTTCCCCCGGCCGTCGATCCGGACCGGACGGAAAGCCTCCAGGCTGGTATTGGTGCCGTAACAGGACGTCCCCTGGGAGTTGAACAGGCCGACGCCGAAGACGAAGTCCTTCTGCGGCTCCCGGGCCTTGACCTCCATCTCGATGCGGAGGCCGTCCTCCGGGGAAAAGACGTGCTTCATCCGGCCGGAGCCGTCCTTGAGCGTGACCCGGGTGATCTCCACGTCCCGCTTGCCCCAGCGGGCCTCACGGCGGCCCTCCTCGGCCCGGACGTTCTCGATGTCCACGCCCTCCTGCTTCTTCCGAAACTCGCCCTCCTTCTTGTCGGCGATGTCCTGGAGGTAGAGGTCGATGACCCGCTTGGGCTCGCCCAGGGCCCGGATCCGGCCGTTCTTGAGCCAGGCCACCCGGTCGCAGATCTTCTCCACGGTGGGCAGGTCGTGGCTGACGAAGAGGATGGTCTTTTTCCGGCGGCGGAAGTCGTCGATCCGGTCCAGGCACTTGGGCACGAAGGAGGCGTCGCCCACGGCCAGGACTTCGTCGATGAGCAGGACCTCGGGATTGACGTTGATGGCCACCGAGAACCCCAGCCGCATGTACATCCCGGAGGAGTAGGTCTTGACCGGGGCGTCGATGAAGTCCTCGAGCTCGGCGAAGCGGACGATCTCCTCAAACTTGTCGGTGATCTCCTTCTTGGACAGCCCGAGCATGATGCCGTTGATGAACACGTTCTCCCGGCCCGAGATCTCCGGGTGGAACCCCGCCCCGAGCTCGATCAGGGCCGAGATCTTCCCCCGGACGGTGACCGTCCCGCGCGAGGGCTTGGCGATGCCCGATACGATCTTGAGCAGGGTGCTCTTGCCCGAGCCGTTCTCCCCGATCAGGCCGAAGGTCTTGCCCTTCTCGACGCGGAGGCTGACGTTGTCCAGGGCGGTGACGAGCTCGTCGGACCGGAGGGAGCGGATGAGGTCGCCCTTGAGCAGGGCGCTCTTGAACGTCTGGAAGCGGTGCCGGGCCGAGTATTTCTGGTAGACCCGGGTGACGTGCGCCACGTCGATGGCGAGCGGCCCGGCCATGGTCAGACTTCCTCCGGGAAGGAATCGCGCAGCTTGTCGAAGACGTACATCCCGACGGCGAAGAGGAGGAGGGTCACGGCCAGCGTGACGGACAGCCTCTTCCAGTGGATGAGCTCGCCGGTGAACAGGCAGGAATGGTAGCCGCTGATGACGTGGGTCATGGGGTTGAGGTTGAGGAGAGTCTTGACCGCCGGCGCCCCCTCGGCCAGCTTGAGAGTATAGACGATGGGGGTGGCGAAGAACCAGAAGGTCAGCAGGTTGCCCAGGATGTCCTTGATGTCCCGGAAATGGACGGTCAGGGCGGACAGCAGGAACCCGAATCCCAGGCAGAACAGGTACTGGACGAGCACGATCAGAGGCAGCTGGAGCAGGGCCCAGGAGAATCCGGGCGCCCCCGGGACGGTCAGGGCGATGACCGCCTTGGCCGCGAGGAGGATGGGCAGGCCGTAGAGAAAGTGGATGAAGTTCGAGGTGACCACGACCACGGGCAGGATCTCGGCCGGGAACAGGACCTTCTTGATCAAGTTGCCCTGGATCATCAGGATGTTGGCCGACTCGACGGCCGAAGAGGCGAACCAGGTCCAGGGCAGGACGCCGCAAAACAGGTACAGGGCGTAGATGATGGGGTTGTTGTTGAACGAGGGGTCGCGGGGCTTGATGATGAACCCGAAGACGAGGGTGTAGACCGTCATCAGCAGGAGCGGGTTGACGAACGACCACAGGAACCCGAGCACCGTCCCGCGGTAGCGGGCCTTGAGCTCACGGCCGACGAGGTTCTGGATGAGCACCCGGTAGCGGACGAGCTCTCCCGCGTTGTGGAAGATGTTAGCCATCGAACCGTCCGGCGAAGATGCGGCGGGCTTCGTCCGTGTATGTCCCGCAGTCCTTAAATAGGATGAGCGGCGGCCGGGTCTCAAGCGGTACCGCCCGGGGCTCGCACCGGCTGAGGAAGAGATTGGCCGGGGCATCCTTCCGGGGATGGACCAGACGAAGCGAAGTCAGGGTCAGGCCGCTCGCCGCGGCCGCCCTCTCGAAATCCTCGCGCCGCCGGACGGGGAAGATGAAATAGGCCCGACCCGTCTCGCGAAGAAGCCCGGATGCGGCGCGCATGACATCCAGTATATCGCATTTTATCTCGTGTTTCGCAACCGATTTTTCCGTCGACGCGCTCAGAAAACCCTGCCTTTTCCTGATGTAGGGCGGGTTGGAAAAGACGACGTCGAACCGGCGGCGCGGCCGGAATTCCCTCAGGTCGGCCCGGACGACCGTGATCCGGTCCTGGATGCCGTTGAGCCGGACGTTGCGCTCGGCCAGGTCGGCCAGCGGCTCCTGGACCTCCAGGGCGGTGATGTGCCCGAAGGGCTTGAGGCTGAGGAGCAGGGAGACGATGCCGCAGCCCGCGCCGAGCTCGCACAGCTCGTCCCCCGGCCGGGTCTCGACGGCCGAGGCCAGCAGGGGCGCATCGACCGAGAACCGATAGCCCGCCTTCTTCTGCCGGACCTTGATCCGGCCGTGGAAAAAGGAGTCGAGGGTCTCGTCCTCAGGAGGGGGAAGGTTCTTCCTCGTCATCGCTCGGCTCGACAAAGGCCAGGACGGCTTCCGGCCGGATATCGGCGTATCCGCCCCGGATCTTCAGGCGGTTCTCGTGGGCTTCGTCCCGGTAGACGATCTCCCCTCGGCCCAGGGCCAGGACGAGCGGCCGGTGGCCGGGCAGGATTCCCAGCCGGCCGTCCAGGGACGGCAAGGAGACTTCCAGGACATCGGCCTCGGCCTCCTGGCCGCGAGGTCCGATGATAGTCAGGGCCAGCCGCGCGGACGGGAAAAGGCTCATGCCGAGCGCAGCTCCTCGGCCCGCCGGATGACTTCCTCGATGCCGCCGGCCATGTAGAAGGCCTGCTCCGGCTTGTCGTCGTGCTGTCCCTCGATGATCTGGCCGAAGCCCTTGATGGTTTCATCGATGGTCACGTACTGGCCCGGCCGGCCGGTGAACTCCTCGGCCACGTGGAACGGCTGGGACAGGAAGCGCTGGATCTTGCGCGCCCGGGCCACGACGAGCTTGTCCTCGTCCGACAGCTCCTCGATGCCCAGGATGGTGATGATGTCCTGCAGGTCCTTGTAGCGCTGGAGGATCTCCTTGACCTTGCGGGCCACCCGGTAGTGCTCCTCGCCGATGATCCTGGGATCGAGGATGCGGGAGAAGGAGTTCAGCGGGTCCACCGCCGGGTAGATGCCCATCTGGGTCAGGGCCCGGTCGAGGTTGGTCGAGGCGTCCAGGTGGGAGAAGGTTGTGGCCGGGGCCGGGTCGGTGAAGTCGTCGGCCGGGACATAGATGGCCTGGACCGAGGTGATCGATCCTTTCTTGGTTGAGGTGATCCGCTCCTCGAGCTCGCCCAGCTCCGTGGCCAGGTTGGGCTGATAGCCGACGGCCGAGGGCATGCGTCCCAGCAGGGCGGACACCTCGGACCCGGCCTGGGTGAAACGGAAGATGTTGTCGATGAACAGCAGGAGGTCCTGGTTCATTTCGTCGCGGAAGTACTCGGCTACGGACAGGGCGGCCAAGCCCACTCGGAGCCTCGCCCCCGGCGGCTCGGTCATCTGGCCGTACACCAGGGCCGTCTTTTTGATGACGCCCGAGCCCTTCATCTCCAGCCAGAGGTCGTTGCCCTCGCGGGTGCGCTCGCCCACCCCGGCAAAGACCGAATAGCCGCCATGCTTCTTGGCCACGTTGTGGATGAGCTCCTGGATGATGACCGTCTTGCCCACCCCGGCGCCGCCGAACAGCCCGATCTTGCCGCCTTTGAGGAAGGGCTGGATGAGGTCGATGATCTTGATCCCGGTCTCGAACATCTCCATCTTCGTGCTCTGCTGGTCGAGGGACGGCGGCAGGCGATGGATGGGATAGCGGACTTTGGACTCGATCGGACCCATGTGGTCCACGGGGTCGCCGATGACGTTCATGACCCGGCCCAGGGTGGCCTCGCCCACCGGAACGGTGATGGGGCCGTCCATGTCCTCGGCCGGCATCCCCCGGGACAATCCTTCGGTGGGGTGCATGGACACGCACCGGACCCGGCTCTCGCCCAGGTGCTGTTCCGCCTCGACGATGATGCTGATGGGCTCCGAGGTGTCGAAACCTTCGCTCGTAATGCGGATGGCGTTGTAGATCTTGGGCAGGGCCTTGTCCTTGAACTCCACGTCCACCACCGGCCCGATGACCTGGACCACCCGGCCCATCCGATCGTCGTTCTTGGGATTGGTCATAGTTCGCTCCGACATTCTATTTGGACAGCGCTTCGACCGCGGTCATGATCTCCAACAGCTCCTTAGTGATGGACGCCTGGCGGACCTTGTTCAGGAACAGGACCAGGCGGCCGATGAGGTCCTCGGCGTTCTGGGTGGCGTTGTCCATGGCCATCATCCGGGCGGCCTGCTCCGCCGCCTGGGATTCGAAATAGCAGTGGTACACCTGATGTTCGATGAACATCGGCAGGAGGGCGCGCAGGAGCACAGCGGCCTCCGGCTCCCAATCGGGCGGCCAGGAGTCCGCCGCCGGGGCGCCGTCCTTCGGCAAAACGGGCAGGAGACGGAGGACCGTCACCCGCGGGGCCAGGATGGACTTGAATTCGTTGTAGACGACGTAAACGGCATCAGTCCGGTAGTGGGCGTAGCGCCTCATGAGGTCCCCGGCCAGGTCCTTCAGCCGGGAGAGAGGAAGCTTGTCCGCCTTGTCCGTCAAGGCCAGGTCCACAGGGTACGGCTGGCCCTTGAAAAAGCCGGCCGCCTTCTTGCCGATGAGGATCAGGCGCACGTCCGCCGTCCGCGCCTGCTCGTCGAAAAAGCGATGGGCGGCAGCGAGGAGGTTCGAGTTGAACGCCCCGCACAAGCCTTTATCGGAGGTCAGGACGACGCCCAGGATCCTTTTCTCCAGGCGGCCCTCGAGGAGGGGATGGGACTGAGAGCCCAGCCCGCCCGCCAGCCGGGACATGAATTCCGGGTAGGCGTGCCACCAGGGACGGCTTTCCAGCACCCGGCGCTGGGACTTCTTGAACTTGGCCGTGGATACGGTCTTCATGGCCTTGGTGATCTGCTGGGTGTTGCGCACGCTTTTGATGCGGCGGCGCAGGTCGATCAGGGCAGGCATAGGGGTCCTCGGCTTAGAGCTCGTTCCCCTTGAACGCCGCGCTGAAGGCCTTCAGGGCATTGGACATGGCCTCCTCCAGCCCGGGGTCGATGGCCTTCCGCTCGGCGATCTGAAGGAGGATCTCGGGGTGCTCGCGCTCGATGTAGCCGTAGAGCTTCTGTTCGTAGGAGGCGACCTCATCCACCCGGAACTCGTCCAGGAAGCCCCGGTTGCCGGCGTAGATGATGAGGACCTGTTTCTCCACGGGCAGGGGGTGGTATTGATTCTGCTTGAGGATCTCGGTCAGCCGGCTGCCCCGGTCGAGCTGGGCCTGGCTGATCTTGTCCAGCTCCGTGCCGAACTGGGCGAAGGTCAGGAGCTCGCGGAATTGCTGGAGGTCGCCGCGCAGCTTGCCGGCTACCTGCTTCATGGCCTTGACCTGGGCGTGGCCCCCCACCCGGGAGACCGAGATGCCGACGTTGATCGCCGGCCGGACCCCGGCGTTGAACAGCTCGGGCTCAAGGTAGATCTGGCCGTCGGTGATGGAGATGACGTTGGTCGGGATGTAGCCCGAGACGTCGCCGGCCTGGGTCTCGATGATGGGCAGGGCGGTCAGCGACCCGCCCCCGTATTGGTCGTTGAGCTTGGCCGCGCGCTCCAGGAGCCGGGAGTGGAGGTAGAAGACGTCTCCTGGGTAGGCCTCCCGGCCCGGCGGGCGGCGAAGGAGGAGGGAGATCTCCCGATAGGCGGCGGCATGCTTGGACAGGTCGTCGTAGATGACCAGGGCGTGGCGGCCGTTGTCCCGAAAGTACTCGCCCGCCGCGCAGCCGCTGTAAGGCGCCAGATATTGGACCGGCGAGGGATCGCTCGCCCCTGAGGCGACGACGATACTATAGGCCATGGCCCCCGTGTCCTCCAAGGTCTTGATGAACTGGGCCACGGTCGAGTTCTTCTGGCCGATGGCTACGTAAATGCAGATGACGCCGGTATCCTTCTGGTTGAGTATGGTGTCGATGACGATGGCCGACTTGCCCGTCTGCCGGTCGCCGATGATGAGCTCGCGCTGGCCGCGGCCGATGGGGATCATGGCGTCGATGGCCTTGATGCCCGTCTGCAGGGGCTCGCGCACGGGCAGGCGGTCCACGACGCCCGGGGCCTGCCGTTCGATGCTCATGAAGACGTCGGTCTGGATCGGCCCCTTGCCGTCCAGGGGCTGGCCCAAGGGGTTGACCACCCGGCCGATCAGGGCCGGGCCGGAGGGGACCTGCATGATCCGGTGGGTGCGCTTGACCACATCCCCTTCCCGGACGAGCTGTCCCTCGCCGAGAAGGACCGCGCCCACCGAGTCCTCCTCGAGGTTCAGGGCCAGGCCGAACACGCCCCGGGGAAATTCGAGCAGCTCGTTGTACATGACCCGCTCCAGGCCGTGGAGCTGGGCGATGCCGTCCCCGACCGAAATCACCGACCCGACCTCCTTGACGTCCATCTGGGCTTCGTAGCCCTCGACCTGCTGCTGGATGATCTTGCTGATCTCGTCGGCCTTGATTTTTGGCATGGCCCCTTATCCTTCGATGATGATATCCCGGAGCTTTTCCATCCGGCCTCTGAGCGAGACATCATAGACCTGGTGCCGGATGGTCACGGTCAGCCCGGCCACGAGCCGGGGGTCTACGGCGAACGACAGGGACACCGGCCGGCCTTCCATCCCCTCCAGCCGGTCTTTCAGCCTGCGTTTCTGGTCGTCGGTCAGGCCGACGGCCGAGACCACCCGGGCGGTCAGGGCGCCCCGGGACTCGTTCCACAGCTCGGGGAGCTCCGCCGTCAAGTCCGGCAGGATCTCCAGGCGGTTCTTTTCGAGAAGCAGGAGGAGGAAGCGCGTCGTCTTGGGGTTGAGCGCCGCGCGCAGGAGAACATCCTTCAGCGCCCGGGCTTTCTTGGTCTTGCTCACGAACGGGCTGGCCAGAAAATTCTCAAGAACCCCGGGAGTGAAAAACAGCCCGGCCATATCCTTGAGCTCGGCCAGGACCGCGGCGAACTCGGCGTCGCCGGCGATGGCGCTAATGAGCCCGCGGCCGTAGCGATGGACCAGTATCTCTTTTTTCATGTGTTTTCGATAGCTTATCGATGGCCGTATCGATCAGGCGGCCCTGGGCTTCGGCCGTGAGCGAGGCCCGGACGCGCTCCAGGGCCAGGGCCATCGCCCTGTCTGCGGCGTACTCCCGAAGCTGCCGGACGTCGGCCCGGACCAGGGCGTCTACTTCCTGCCGGGAAAAATCCTTGAGCCGGGCGGCTTCCTGCCGAGCGGCGGCCAGGATCCTTTCCTTTTCCGCCTCGCCCGCGGCGCGCGCCTTGGCCCTGATCTCATCGACCTCGGACTGAAGACGCCCCGCCCGCTCCCCGACCTCCCGGAGCTTGGCCTGGGCGTCGCTGCGGGCGCCGGAGGCCGCTTCGAGACCTAGTCGGACGGCCTCGGTCCTCTGGGCCAAGAATTTCCCCAGGGGCTTGCGCAGGACGAAGGCCAGGCCTCCGAAGAGGATGACAAAATTCACGACCTTGCCGATGAAATCCATGGAGGACCCGGACTCTCCCGCGGCTTCCTCCGAGCCCAAGGCCGACACGGGGACGAGGAGCACCGCGCCCGCGAGTCCAACGACCAGCGCTGTCGGGGCCAGCCTCATGAGAGGAGCCTCTCTTCGATCTTGCGGGAGATGGCCTCCACCTCGAGATCCATGTCGTGCTTAAGGCCGGCCGACGCCCGTCCGAGCTCTTCCTTGGCCTGGTCCACGTTCCGCCGGGATTCGGCGCCGAGCTCACCCAGCAGCCTCGACTTTTCCTGAAGGGCCGCGGCGCCGAGCGCCTCTCGCTCCGCTTCAGCCTGGGTCCGGGCGGTCTTGAGGGATTGCTCCAGGCCGGCTACGGTCCGGTCGAAGTTCTCCAAGGCGAGGCGCGCCGCCTCGCGGTCGCGCTCGAGCGCTTCCTGACGCTTGTCCCGGACGGCTTTCACCGGACCGAAAAAGATCTTTTTTAAAATGAAGGCCAGAATCCAAACGATGGCAAAAACGACCAGGAAAGAAGCGTCAATCTTCAGCATGCGATCAATCCGGATCCGTTAACCCGGGAAATTAAAGGGGAATTTTGTCACTTTTCTCCTGAAAAAGCAACCGCCGCTTCTTGATCTCCCCGACGAGAAACAGCGACCCGGCTGCGAGAACGCTCCCCTGAGCCGTTTGGGCCAGAGACCGGGCCCGGCCGAGCGCCCGCCGGACATCGGGCTCGATCATGACCTTTTTCCGGAAAGCCGTCGCGGCGGACAGGACCTCTTGGGGCGCGGCGGCCCGCGGCATGGGCATGGAAGTCAGAAAGATCTTCCGGGCCAGGGGAAAGAGGAGCCGGATGATCGGCCGGTAATCCTTGTCGCCCATCACGGCGAACACCAGGAATACCGGCCGGGGCAGGAAGTCCCGGACATAGGCGGCCAAGGCTCCGGCTCCCTCGACATTGTGGGCGCCGTCGAGCACGACGAGAGGCCGCCGGCTGACGACCTCGAGCCGACCCGGCCACTCGGCCCCCTCGATCCCCGCCAGGACCTTCTGGAGGTCGAGCCCGCGCCAGGTCTCGCTCAAGACCAGAGCGGCGGCCAGCGCCACGGCCGCGTTTCGCCCCTGGTGCAAGCCCTGAAGCCGCGGCCGGAATCGAAAGGTTTTCCCCTGATGGCGGAAGACGAAGCGATATCCCGCCCTTTTCCGTTCAGCCCGATAGGCGCCGTCTCCGGCCTGCGTTTCAAGGAGCGGAGAACCGGATTTCCCCGCTTTCTTCCGAATGATCCGCCGCGCCGTCCCGGCGGGGAGGCCGGAGACGACCGGAACCCCGGGCTTGATGATCCCGGCTTTTTCCGCGGCGATCCGGCTCAGGGTCGAGCCCAAGTATTTCTGATGGTCGAGTCCGATCGAGGTGATGACCGACACGATCGGCGTGACCACGTTGGTGGCATCGAACCGGCCGCCCATGCCCACCTCGAGGACGGCGATATCCACTTTCTTTTCCCTGAAATACAGAAAGGCCAGGGCGGTCAGATGCTCGAAATAGGTCAGGGGCCCCTTGAGCGTTCCGGACTGCACCAGCCGGTCGCCGGCCGTCTTGACCCGGCTGAGCAGCCGGCAGAAGTCGGAGGAAGAGATCAGCCGCCGTCCCACCCGGACGCGCTCCTCCACAAACACGAGATGGGGCGAGGTGTACAGCCCGGTCCTCAGCCCGTTCCGGGAGAGGGCCTCGGTCAGCATGGCCGCGACCGAGCCCTTGCCGTTGGTCCCGGCCACGAGGACCGAGGGGAAACGCGTCTGGGGGTCGCCCAGGCTCCGGAGGACTTTTCGGATGCTGTCCAGGCCGAACTTGATGCCGTAAACCTCGACCCGCTCCAGGTAGGAGCGGCATTCGGCGAGGTTCATGCGGTCGAGGGGCGATTGAGGAACAGCCGCAGGGCCCGGATGAGATAGCGGCGCAAGGCCTTGCGGTCCACGACGCCGTCGACCATGCCGTGCTTGAGCAGGAATTCCGAGCGCTGGAAGCCCTTGGGCAGCTTTTCCTTGATGGTCTGCTCGATGACCCGCGGCCCGGCGAACCCGATCAGGGCGTTCGGCTCGGCCACGTTGATGTCGCCCAGCATGGCGAAGCTGGCCGTGGTCCCGCCCGTGGTGGGGTCGGTCAGGACCGAGATGAAGGGGATGCCCGACCGGTCGAGCTTGGCCAGGGAGGCGGACGTCTTCAGCAGCTGCATGAGGGATAAGACACCCTCCTGCATTCTCGCTCCGCCGGAACAGGAGACGATGATCAGGGGCTTCTTCTCGGCCAGGGCCCGCTCGGCGGCCCGGGTGATCTTCTCCCCGACGACCGAGCCCATGCTGCCGCCCATGAAGGCGAAATCCATGGAACAGATGATCACCTCGATCCCGCCCAGCTTGCCCACGGCATTAATGACCGCCTCGGCCAACCCGGTCTTTTTCTGGCTGTCCAGGAGGCGCTGGGAATACGCGATGCTGTCCACGAAATTCAGCCGGTCCACGGGATAGATGTCCTCGTCGATGAGCTGGTACTGCCCCTCGTCGAACAGCGTGGTCAGCCGGTCCAGCCCCGACAGGCGGAAATGGAAGTTGCAGGCCGGACAGACCGAGACGTTCTCGATGATGTCCTGGATGTACAGGATCTTCCCGCAGTGATTGCACCGCGTCCACAAGCCGGTATCAGTCATGTTCGATCTTTATCCTTCGTTCTCGGAGGTCTCCGAGTGAACCGAATCCTAACCTTTATCCGCATGAAAAGTCAAACCCGGCTCCCGGCCGCCGGGCTGGAGGCGCGCCACGCTCAGGATTTTGTCGACTTCAGGGGACTTTCCAGCTTGCGCACCAGGAATTCGGACACAGCCTCGGGCGTGGGGAGGTCGACCCAGATCTCAGCCTCCTCCTTGAGCAGGTTGAGGACGGAATTGATCAGCTTTTCCTTGTCGAACGGCTTTTCGAAATAGTCCGCGGCGCCGAAGCTGGCCAGGGCTTCGTGCCGGTATTGGGGGCCGCGGTACACGCCGGTGACGATAACCACCGGGATGCGGCCCTTGGTCTCGTGGGTGATCCTCTCGGTCAGCTCGAACCCATGCAGCTTGGGCAGGATGGCCTCCAGGATGACCAGGTCCGGCTTTTCTTCCTTGAATTTCTCGTAGGCCTCTTGTCCGTCCACGGCCTTGATGATGTTGAATTTATAGGG
>Ga0209254_10000117_pt1 | contig 51644 bp, 58 predicted proteins | sample FrelakmetDIP11DI_FD_187148 | JGI IMG/M metagenome (GOLD analysis project Ga0209254, IMG submission 187148) | Freshwater lake sediment microbial communities from the University of Notre Dame, USA, for methane emissions studies - DIP11 DI (SPAdes)... | ecosystem: Environmental > Aquatic >...
TCGGTCGGATTTTCAGAAATTTAATGCTTCATCACAGAACCTTATCGCATTCGATTCTCGGCGGATTTCTTTTCTATAAAATATTGGAGTTTGCTTCTGTTAGGCTTTTTAACAGCGACTTCGTGAATATCCAAATTGTTGTTATAAGCATAATGATCGGCTTTATCTCGCACATAATAGCCGACATGTTTACCAAAGACGGTATTCCCCTCTTCTTTCCCCTCCCTATAAAAATCGGAATCCCGCCTTTTGAGGTATTAAGAATAACAACCGGGAAATTCATGGAAAAATTCATAATTTTCCCGGCAATAATCGTTTATTTGATTTGGCTGGCCGTAAATAAACAAGGAGAACTATTATTCCTCATTAACCTTATCCGAACGTAAGCATTCGGGGCGCTTTTACTAATAGTCGCACAATATTATATGTCTAAAGTTGCCAGCTTGGCGTGGGTTTGGATGTATTTTTTACGGGGAGGGACTTCTTCGCCCATGAGCATGGTAAACAGCCTGTCGGCGTCTTCAGCGTTCTCGACGGTTATTTGCTTGAGCGTTCTTCTGGCGGGATCCATTGTTGTTTCCCAAAGCTGGTCAGGGTTCATTTCCCCTAAACCTTTGTACCTTTGGATAGTAACTTTTCCGGTGATATTTTTCAGTATCGCTTCTTTATCATCGTCGGTGTAAGCATAATGTATCTCTTTTCCCTGCACTATCTTATATAAAGGAGGAAGGGCAATATAAAGATAGCCTTTATTCAGAATCTCCGGCATGTGGCGGTAAAAGAAAGTCAAAAGCAGGGTTTTAATGTGGCCTCCGTCAACGTCGGCGTCGGTCATAATGATTATGCGGTGATATCGGACTTTATCATAGTTTAAAGAGTCGCCTATTCCGCCGCCCAATGCGATAATTAAGTCTCTGATTTCCTCAAATTTGACGATTTTATCAAGCTGTGCCCTCTCCGTATTTAAAATCTTACCCCCGAGGGGTAAAATGGCCTGGAATTTTCTGTCTCTCCCCTGTTTGGCCGAACCTCCGGCGCTATCTCCCTCGACAATATAGAGTTCCGAAATGGAAGGATCCGAAGTTTGGCAATCGGCCAATTTTCCCGGAAGAGTGGCGCCTTCTAATGCCCCTTTTCTTAAAACGGCTTCTTTGGCAGCCCGGGCGGCCAAACGGGCTTTGGCGGCCAAAAAGACTTTTTCAAGGATCCGTCTTGCGTCGGTCGGATGTTCTTCAAAGTAGGTATCCAAGCCTTCTTTTACGGCCGCGGTCACAAAGCCCAAAACTTCGGGATTATTGAGCTTGGCTTTTGTTTGGGATTCAAATTGCAGTGCCTCGGAAGGCATTTTAATGTATATCACGCCGGTTAATCCTTCTCTAAGATCATCCCCGGTGAGGATGTTTTTATCTTCTTTGCCGTTTCCTCCGTTTCCGTTTAAGCGTTTGGCATAATCGGAGATAGCCCGTGTTAAGGCCATTCTGAAGCCGGTAACGTGTGTTCCGCCGTCAATTGTATTTATACCATTGACAAAACCCTTGACATTTTCCGTATATGAATCGGTATATTGAATGGCGCATTCACAGGAGATTGAACCTTCTTCTTTGACCGTATAAATAACATTCGAAAGGGGAATTTTACCCCGGTTGGAGTGGGCAACCAGTGATTTTATTCCGCCCTCGAAATAGTAAGAAGCGGTTTCGCCGCTTCTCTCGTCCAGAAAATGAAACGATAAACCGCCGACCAGATATGCACGGTCTTTAAGAAGAGTTTTGGCTTTTACGGCATCAAAAGTGATATCACCGAAAATGGCTTTATCGATATAAAAAGTCGTTATTGTGCCGGTTACGCCTTCTCCGATTTTAATATTCCACTTTTTTGGCAGCCATTCATCGAGTTGTTTTTGGTTCGCCAAGCTAACCTCTTTTAAAGGTTGGCCGGCTTTATATTCCTGGTAAAAGGCTTTTGTATCTCTTAAAACGACAACCCTAAAGGAACTGGAAAGAGCATTTACGACGCTGGCACCTACCCCATGAAGTCCGCCGGATATTTTATATGCGCCACCGCCAAACTTTCCGCCGGCATGAAGCTTGGTCATGGTCAATTCCAGCGCAGAAACGCCGCTTTTGTGTTTATCGACCGGAATTCCCCGCCCGTCATCGCGAACGGTTGCCGATCCGTCTTTACATAAGATCACCCAGATGTTTTTGGCGACTCCGGCGAAAGATTCGTCAACCGAATTGTCGACAATTTCACGCAGACACTCATGAAGTCCGCGTGTGTCGGTTGACCCGATATACATGCCGGGCCGTTTTCTGACCGGCTCGAGTCCTTCAAGAACCTGAATTTCTTTGGCGGTATAGCTGCCTATTTCATTTTTAGCCATAATAATCTCCTTGTTTAGCCTTGTTTAGGCTAGCTAATTATAACCTAAAATAAGCTCAAATTGAACACCTAACTTATTGAAATTACCAAATTTGTCATCTGCAAAAGAACATTTCCGTTGGCTTTTATGGCCGACTTTGTTTTAAGTGCCGACCTTAAATATTTACCGACATTCGGGTAATCCACATCCGGCCCAGCTAGATTATTGTGGAGAAAATACAAATAGTCCTCAAGAAACAATTCGGCTTCGTTTCGTTTCTTAAACTTGGTAATATATATTAATCTTTTCGGAAGGTTCATTTTCGAAAAATTAATTACCTCGTTATTTTCGCCCCTTAAACGGCTCTCCCCTATTTTAATAACCTGACATCTGGAAACGATGGTTGAAAGAAGGCCATGGATAGAAGTTGCTCCGAGAAAATAGACCAGATTGGCTTGGGGCTCTTCGAGATTTTTCAGAAAAGCGTTAAGTGCTTCCCCGGTTGCTTCGTCGACACCTTTTATATATATCGCTGTCGGCTTATTCAAGGCAAAACTGGTAAAGCGATTAAGCTGCCTGACGTCCTCAATTTTATTAAGCGGAAAATTGAGCATGTTGAGATTTTGTTTTTGGGCTAATTCAATTGCTTTTGCGTAAGTTAAATCCTCATTACCTCCAACTATGAGATAGGCGTGCATGGTAAGTAAGTATTGGATGCAAAGCTTATTCTGTCAAGACGGCCATTTTTCTCTTGCTTGCCAACTTTTAATAGGCCATAATGTTTAATATGGCTGCCCAAACATCAGTCCCGCCTATTATTAATACGGAAGGAATCCGGACCCTGGCCGATATCCTGGCTGCGCAAGGTGCTTTTGATGAAAATCGGGCTAAGCAAGTTAAATTGGCCGAAATTCAAACCGGCAAATCGCAGGAAGAGTTACTAAAATCGCAAAATTTAGTCAGCGAAACGGATTTAGTCAAAGCCAAAGCCACTCTTTATAACGTTCCCTATGTCGATTTAATGACCGTTCCCGCTTCGCCAGAGGCACTTTCGTCGCTACCGCAGGAGTTAGCCGTAAAATTCAAGGTTTTTCCGATTTCCGTGGACAGCATAGACAAGTCAATTGTTTTGGCCATGTCCGATCCGCTTGATTTATCGGCCATAGAATTCATTGAGCAAAAAACCGGATTGCGGGTTAAGCCCCAGGCTGCCGAGCCTTCGAAAATAAATGAGATGATCGCCCAAAGGTATACGACTTCTCTGGCAAGAGAAGTTACAGAAGCTTTAAAAGAAGTTGAAGGTGATGCCGACAGTCTGAAAATATTTGAAACGAATAAGACCGGAATTATCAGGGAAGAAAAAATTGCCGAAATTGTCTCCCGAATTTTAGAATTTGCCGTTAAAGCGCGCTCGTCCGATGTTCATATTGAACCCCAGGAAAAATTAACCCGCGTTCGCTACCGCGTTGACGGAATATTACAGGAAAAACTGAATATCCCAAAAAATCTGCACGATGCCTTAATTTCCAGAATAAAGATTCTTTCGGGGATGAAAATTGACGAAAAAAGAATTCCCCAAGACGGCCGTTTTAATTTCAAAGCCGGTGGTGACGAAGTTGATTTAAGGGTCTCAACGCTGCCGACGGCTTGGGGCGAGAAAGTCGTTTTAAGGCTTTTGAAAAAATCCGGCGGGGTACCGAGTTTGGACGAATTGGGGCTAAGGGGCAGGGCTTTAAAAAATTTGACGGATGCCATTTTGCGGCCGCACGGAATAATTCTGATCTGCGGTCCGACCGGCAGCGGAAAAACGACAACCCTTTATTCGATTATCTCCCATATAAGCACGCCGAAAGTAAATATAGTTACCTTGGAAGACCCGATTGAGTATAAAATGGCAGGCGTAAATCAGGTCCAGATCAATCCTGCGGCCGGACTTACTTTTTCCTCGGGTTTGAAAGCTTTTTTAAGACAGGATCCGAATATAATTTTGGTCGGTGAAATTCGCGATAAGGAAACGGCCGATTTGGCAATTCAGGCCTCCTTAACCGGCCATTTGGTTTTTTCTACACTGCACACAAATGACGCTTCGGGTGCCTTACCCAGGCTGTTGGATATGGGTGCCGAACCCTATTTATTGGCTTCTTCAATGACGGCCATTGTTGCCCAAAGAGTCGTTCGGGAAATCCACAACGAATGTAAAGTTGAGTATAAACCGGATGTAAAAATTATAAGTGATATGAGAACAGTTTTGGGGCCGCTTTGGCCGCCGGGAAACAACGGCCAGCTTTATAAAGGACAAGGCGATGCGGAATGCGGGAATACCGGTTATTACGGAAGAATCGGGATATTTGAGGTCTTGCCCATTACCGAAAAAATTAGTAGGCTTATATTAGAAAGAGTATCGTCCAGCGAAATTGAGCACCAGGCCCGAGAGGAGGGTATGGTTACTCTCAAACAGGACGGTTATTTAAAAGTCCTGGAAGGTTTATCTTCCATCGAAGAGGTTTTGAGAGTAGCCCAAGAATAAATGACAAACATTAAGCGCCTATTAGAGTTAACCGTTGAAAGAAGCGCCTCGGATTTACATACAATCTCCGGTATTCCCCCGACGATACGGGTGGAAGGCCAATTGATGGCGGTTCCCAATGAGCCGGTTACGACGCCGGATATCGTTTACTCATATCTAAAAGAAATTCTTTCGACGGAAATGCTGGAGCGCTTGGTTGTTAACAAAGAGATTGATTTCTCCTTAGCTTTTTCCGAAAAAGCCAGATTTAGGGTAAATGCCTATTCTTCAAAAGGAGCCTTTGCCATTTCTTTTCGAAGGATTCCCCTGGAAATTCCGGAGATAGATTCCTTGGGACTACCGAGAATTCTCCACTCTTTTACCTCTTTAAGGCAGGGTTTTATCTTAGTTACGGGGCCGACCGGACACGGAAAATCAACCACTCTGGCTGCGATTTTAAATGAGATAAACCATACCCGCGAGACGCATATTATTACGATCGAAGACCCGATAGAGTTTCTTTTTAAAGCCGATAAGTCGGTGATTTCACAAAGAGAAATGGGTGTGGATACCCATTCCTGGCAAATCGCCTTGAGGAGCGTTTTGAGGGAAGATCCGGATGTTGTCTTGGTCGGTGAAATGAGAGATTACGAAACAATTGCCGCCGCCTTAACCGTTGCCGAGACCGGACACTTGGTTTTTGCCACCCTGCACACCAATTCGGCTGCCCAGACGATTGATAGAATCGTCGATGTTTTCCCGGATGAACAACAGGAACAGGTACGTCTGCAGCTTTCAAATGTGATAGAAGCCGTATTTTCAATGCGCCTTATCCCCGGAACGACCGGAAATCGGGTCGTTGCCTATGAAATGATGCTGGGCAGTCCGGCAATAAAAACGGCGGTTCGGGAAGGAAAAACACATCAGATCGACAATATCCTGCAGACTTCCCAAGAGATCGGAATGAATACGATTGAAGTCTCTCTGGCCTCTTTAATTAAAAGCGGGAAAGTCTCCCTGGAAACTGCGCAAAGTTTTTCCTTAAGACCTGAAGAATTAAATAGATTAATCCGCTCCTCCAGATGACTTAAAGTACATGGGACAAAAGTGCGCAGTATATGAGAAAAACATCTTACTAGGTACTTTGTTCTCTGTACTAAGTACTAACTTGATATGAAAAGGTTCAGATATAAAGCTAAGAATAAAAAGGGAGAGGTTATTGCCGGAGAGGTTGAAGCTTCAAATGCACAGCTCGCCGCTAAATTAGTCAGGCAAAAAGGCTTGGTCGTTTTTTCGATTACCCCGATTGGCATTAGCGTGTTTAATTTTTTAACAAAATTTCAAAATAGGGTTACCTTTTCCGATTTAACCGTCTTTACCAGGCAACTGGCAACGATGATAAATGCCGGACTTCCCCTGACCGAAGCCCTGCTGATTTTAAGAGCCCAGTCTAAACCAATATTTCAAAAAGTAGTCAATCAGATTCTGGCCGATGTCGAGGGGGGTAACTCCCTGTCGGTAGCTATGTCAAAACATCCTCGAATCTTCTCCCCTTCTTATATCGCCTTAGTAAAATCCGGTGAACTTGGCGGGCTTTTGGATGATGTTTTGGTTAAGCTTGCCGACAATTTGGAAAAGGAACAGGAATTTAGGGGCAAAGTTAAAGGGGCGCTTATTTATCCGGCCATTATTGTCGGAGGAATGTTTATCGTCGGCTTTATCATGATGGTTTTTGTTATTCCACGCCTGCTGTCTCTTTATACCGAATTTGGGGCTAAAGTAGAGTTACCCCTGCCGACCAAGGTCTTAATATTTGTTACGGGAATACTATCCAAATTTTGGCCGATTCTGATTATCCTTATTGTGGCAGGAATTTACGGATATCAAGCTTATAGAAAAACGTCTAATGGTCGGAAAAAGACCGATGAATTGCTTTTGAAAATTCCTATTTGGGGACCTTTACAGAGACAGGTTATCTTAACCGACTTAACGAGAACTCTGAGTCTTATGGTCGGATCAGGTGTTTCAATTTTAGAGGGTTTACAAATTACAGCTGAGGTTGTCTCAAATACCGTAATTTCCGATGCCCTTAAGGATGTGGCAAAACAGGTCGAAAAAGGCTTTCCGGTTGCTTACTCTTTTGCCAAGCACCCCGAAGCTTTCCCTTTTCTTCTTTCACAAATGATTTCGGTTGGAGAGGAAACCGGGAAAATGGACGATGTTTTGTCAAAAGTAAGCCATGTCTTTGAAGTTGAAAGTGACCAAAAGGTCAAAGCTCTAACCAGTGCCATTGAGCCTGTGATTATGATTTTCTTGGGTGTCGGTGTTGGCTTTTTGGTCGTTGCCATAATTTTGCCGATCTATAATTTAACAGCTCAGCTTTAAATGTCGGGAACACTTGACAGTTAATTAAAGTTAATAAATACTGGATATAGAAGAATATAATTATTTTTTATGGAAGGGGGTGAATTTATTTAAATGACTGCTCGATTTAAAGGTTTTACACTCGTTGAGCTTCTCATCGTTATCGCCATCATCGGTGTTTTGGCTGTTGTTGTCTTGGTTGCCATTAACCCGATTGAACAACTCGCAAAAACAAGAGACGCGGGAAGAATCTCAACAGTTACTCAGGTTGGACACGCGGTTCAGGCATATTATACATCACACGCCACCCAGACGAATCAATATCCTGTAGAAGGTACGTGGAGTGTGGATATAACAACTTCGGGAGAGTTAAGTAATTTCCCAAGTGCAATCGGTTATAGTGCTTATTCGATTGCTGCATGCGCAGAAAACGTGATTAATGGTTATTGTTATGATTTGACTGTTGCAAACGGACCGATTATATATGCACGACTGGAATCAAATAACCAGAATACCAAATGTGCCGTAGGCACCCCGGTTGCGTCTGTAGTATTTTCATCAGCCGACGGACGAGGTGGAATTGTTTGTACTGCTACCGCAGATCTTAATCCATGGGCTGCAGGTACCCAAACATATTATTAATCAGGACTCTAAGCTGGGGAAATCTGGAACTAAGACGCCAGGCTAAGATAAAATTTATTTAGCTTCTGGCGTTTTGGTTTATTAAGGGTGCGGGTTTGTTTACTTGACAGGAAGGACCAATTAGTCCAATACTTAAAATACAGTTTTTGTAAGGAGGTGATATTATTTAAATGACTGCTCGATTTAAAGGTTTTACGCTTGTTGAACTTCTCATTGTTATCGCAATCATCGGTGTTTTGGCTGTTGTAGTCTTGGTTGCTATCAACCCGATTGAACAACTCGCAAAAACAAGAGATGCTGGTAGAATCTCAACAGTTACTCAGGTTGGACACGCAATTCAGGCTTATTACACATCTCACGCAACATTAGCTGCCCAATATCCTCAAATTGCCACTTGGGATACAGATATTACCGGGTCAGGCGAATTAAGTGTGTTTCCATCGGCTATCGGATATTCGGCCTACGCTGTTACTGCTTGTACGGAAAATGTAATAAACGGTAATTGTTATGACCTGGATGTGGCAACCGGACTTGGCGCGATAGCTTATGCACGATTGGAATCAAACAATCAGAACACTAAATGTACGACGCCACCCGAAGTTGCTTATGTCGTATTTTCTTCCGGAGACGGAAGAGGAGGTGTTGTTTGTGCTGATCCGGCCACAGAGCTTGATCCTTGGGCTGCAGGTTCACAAACCTATCAATAGGTATAAAATAAATTTTATTTCTCTTGGAGGTTTTTATGGTTAATAAACCGGAAGAAATATCCGGTTTGGAAGAATGCAATTGGTTAATACTCTATTTGTTTTAATCCTGGGCTTGGTTACAGGCTCTTTTTTGGGCGCTTTGACCTATCGTTTCCCAAAGGGAATAAGTATAAAAAAAGGACGTTCTTTTTGCCCAAATTGTAAAACGGCCATCAAGTGGTTTGACAATATTCCGCTCTTCTCTTACTTGTGCTTAGGTGGAAAATGCCGGAATTGTCACAAAAATATATCACTTCGCTACCCCGTAATTGAAGCCGTTAGCGGTTTTCTTTTCGTCTTTGTCTATACTTACGCTTGCAGAATCGGAGCCTTTTCGGAACTGAGCTGTTTGTATCAAGCTAATTTTGGACTACTCTACTTCCCTTTTATTATCCTTATATTTTCATTTTTATTGGCCATTTTTGTAATTGATTTGGAGCATCAGATTATCCCGGACCGGTTAATATATTTTCTCCTTTTGTTTATAAGTTTTGCTCTTTTAATGTTTCCGGGAACTGTCCCCTTCCAACATCTGGCCAGCGGATTCGGAGCGTCTTTGTTTCTTTTAATTATCTTTTTAGTTACAAGAGAAAAAGGAATGGGCTTGGGGGATGTAAAATTTGCCCTGTTTGCCGGGACATTTCTGGGTTGGCCTCAGACAATTGTCTGGCTATTTTTGAGTTTTTTAATTGGGGCGGTAGTGGGTGTATTTTTAATCCTCATTAAAAAAGCTTCTTTTGGAAAGCACATCCCTTTTGGCCCGTTTTTAGTAGTATCATTTTTTATAGCTACCTTTTTCGGCAGTCAAATAATCTCATGGCTAGGATTTTAAAAAGACAAAATTCGGGTTTTACGATGATGGAGTTACTAATTGTAATGGCAATTCTGGTTATGCTTTCGATAGTTCTTTTTGTCGCTTATCGGACAAATATGGAAAAAAGTGTTGACAGCAAAAGAAAGACGGATGTTTATAATATTGCCCAGGTTTTGGAAGAATACGAAAAGGACAACGAATCTTACCCGGCCAACTTAACTGCCTGCGGTGTTTCGACGGTCGGATCACCGCTGGAGAATTATATTGGATCGGTTCCCTGTGACCCGCAAAGAGGTACTGATTACGGCTATCAGGTCGGACCGACAGCCGGTAATAGGGCTTGGTTTAAAGTTTTTGCCCTTTTGAAAAATACCGGTGACACCGACATTGCCAGACTGGGCTGTTCTGCTGGTTGCGGTCCGGGAAATGCCTTTAATTATTTTGCGGCCAGCCCGAATTCACCTTAAATTGGAATTTGTTAATGAAAATATTTTCTAGGGAAGAAGGCCTAATCGTTTTGGTGATTTTACTGGCCCTGGTTATCGTTTCATATCCGAATTTTCAAATTTCCTTAAGACGGGCCAGAGATGCCCAGAGAAAAAACGATATCGGTATTTTAGCCAATGGTCTTGCGGTGTTTGCCGATGGTTTCGGAAGTCTCCCTCTCTCCTCCCCCGACGGAAAAATTCTGGCCTGTAATCCCCTGATCAGCCAGGTCGGAAAGCAGGTAAAGGTGGATTTTGATCCATGTGAATGGGGAAAGGATGCTTTAGGTGATCCTTTTGGTAACACGACATCTTCTTACATCGCCAATCTTCCCTTTGATCCCAAAGCCAGCGAAGGCCTTGCTTATTTTTATATATCAAACGGTAAAAGATTCCAAATCTACGCCCATTTAGAAGGAAAAGACGAAGCGGAAAACGACCCGAAAATTGCCTTCCGGAACATTATTTGCGGGAATAAAATATGTAATTTCGGCAGGGCTAGCGGGGATACGCCTCTTGATAAATCTTTGGAAGAATACGAAAATGAATTATTAAAAGAAAAAAATGAATAATATTAAAAATAAACTTTCAAATAAGGGATTTACGATTATTGAATTTTTGATTGTCATGGGGATAATTGCCGTTTTGGCCACCTTTTTTATCAACGGCTATACCGGAGTTCAAAGAAGAGCCAGGGACGGCCAGCGGAAAAGTGATTTAAAGCAGTTGGCCAATGCAATGGAAATTTATTTTAACGACTACCGCCGCTATCCGGCCGAAAGCTCGACGACGATTGCCGGCTGTCCGTCAACTACCTCGACATCCTGTACTTGGGGAACGGGCCAATTTACTGATACCAAAACCGTTTATTTTAAGTCTGTACCGGTCGACCCGACACCAAGTACATATCAGTATATCTATCGGACTGACGCAAGCGGAACCTATTATAAACTTTACGCCAGATTAGAGGTTCCTGATGATCCGGATATTGATACTTCTATAACACAAGATGGCTGTCACGATGACTCTCCTACAATCTGTAATTTTGCTATTACGAGTGGAAATACGATGCCCTAGTGTGTAGTATAAAGTAAGTCTGCCAATGGATAAGAAATTGTCAATTTTAGGTTTTACTTTAATCGAACTTCTGGTTGTTATCTCCATAATCGGACTTTTAGCTACGCTTCTCATGGCTAATTTTAATGCCGCCAGGTCGCGGGCAAGGGATACGCAAAGAAAGGCCGATTTGAGAAATATCCAGACCGCTCTGAGAATCTATTATAACGACGCAGGTCGCTATCCCTGCGAAGAAACGGCCGGAACTCCCTCAAGAATGAGAGCTTGTAATGCTCCAACAGCCGGTAATTGTGCAACCTCTACTGTATGTAGCTGGGGAAGCGCTTGGTCATTCGGAACAAAGATTTACATGAGAACACTTCCGTCAGACCCCTCTCCTGGCAGAAGCTACTACTACGACCAAACCAATAATAATGAATATATTCTTAAGGCCTGTTTGGAAAATACAAGTGATGATAAATGCAGTGCGACGACTGAAGCCTGGTGCAACACTACCCTTTCGGGTTGTCTTTATATCGTTCAACCGTAAATGTTAATTAATAATTTAAAATTAAAAATTAATAATTTCTCCCGGGGTTTTACCTTGATTGAGCTTCTGGTCGTTATCTCGATTATCGGGATTTTGGCCTCGATAGCTCTTGTTTCCTTTACCGGAGCCCAAAGGCAAGCCAGAGATACACGACGGAAATCGGATATAAAGCAGTATCAAACTTCTCTGGAAATATTTGCCAGCAGAAATAATAGCCTTTATCCTTCACGGACTACGGCTAGTTACAGGCCGGACCAAATGTGCGCCACCTTGGGCTTAACCAACTGTCCAAGAGACCCCTCGACGACAACCTATGAATATTATTATCTATCAAATGGCTCGGGTTCTCCGAACAACAATGCAACCCAATATGTGCTATGGGCTTATCAGGAAAATTCAGCCGATTACTTTATCGTTTGTTCCAACGGAAAAACCGGGACAGCAGCCGCCGCACCGGGTAGCTCAGACTGTCCGATATAAATTATTTATGAAGAAAAATGGTTTTACCTTAATTGAACTTCTGGTGGTGATTTCCATTATTGCGGTCTTGGCGGGTTTATCTCTTTTTGCTTTACAAGGTGCCCGCGAGAGTGCAAGGGATGCTCGTAGAAAGGCTGACTTGGAACAAATCCGCTCAGCAATAGAACTCTATAAGGCCGATTGTGGCGATTATCCGGCTTCTTTACCGGCTGTCGGAAGTTCATTAGTTGGCGACGGTTCACCGTCTGCGTGTTCGGCTTCAAATACTTATATCGCAGCCGTTCCGGGAGACATCATACCGGGTCGGGCTTACCTTTACAGCCGAACTGCGGCGACGACTTATGAATTATGTGCTTCATTGGAAGGTGGTTCAGGTTCAGTTGCCTGTGGTGGTTCCTCGAGTTGCGATACGGCGACCTGTAATTACAAAGTCATAAATCCTTAAGTTGTTAAAAAAACTACTCCTCAAGCGAATTTTGGTTGAAGGCCTATGAATCAAAAAGGATACACATTAATCGAAATATTAATATCGCTTTTAATATTAGCCCTTATTTTCGGGATAGGTTTTATTGGTTATCGCGAATTTTCAAAACGTCAAGCTTTAGCGGCCGTAGTTAGAAATATAAATGCTGATCTTAGGTTAACCCAGGAATTAGCTTTTGCAGGTACAAAACCGACAGCCGGGTGTAGTGTTTTAAATGGTTATACTTTTAAAGCGGATGTTGTCGCTTTTCCACTAACATTTTTTAAGCAATATTCGATTTCTCCAAATTGTTCACCAGCCTATGGTGGTCCAAGCACAAAAACGGTTGTGCTTCCGGATGGTTTTTATATCCTCCCTGTCCCGCTTTGGGCGCAAGCATTCACCTTTAAGACTATAGGGGAAGGAACGACAATACCATCTGGTTCAACAGCAACGGTTCGGATATACCAGGAAAGTTCAGGTTGGTGGTGGACATGGCCAATTACCGATATTACCGTTAGTTCAGAAGGAGTTATTAGGTGAAAATTAATGGAGTTGTTTTAAAAAAAATGCGGTTTGATTTAGGTCAGTCCCTTTTCGAAGTTGTAATTGCCGTCGGCATAATTGGCTTAATAATAACAGCCGTAGTTATTTTAGCGACTAGCTCAATTAGAAATACAACATACTCGCGCAACAAATCTTTGGCTACCCGTTATTCGCAAGAAGCCGTGGAATGGTTACGGGGCCAAAGAGATACCAATTGGCTTAATTTTCATAATTATGCCATAACTTCGGCCGTTTATTGTTTCGATGCCTTAAATTGGACGAAAGCGAGGGCGTGTAACGCCGGAGAAGTTATTTCTGATACGATCCTGCAAAGACAAGCCACCTTTTCAAATATTACAGGAACATCAATTACGACCACGGTGGCGGTTTTTTGGAGCGATTCACAAGGTTTACATCAAGTTTCAACGAGTACGGTCTTTACCGATTGGAGGGCGAAATGAAAAGTCGAAAGATATTGGGGCAAGGAATGTCAGTAATTGAAGTTTTGGTTGTTGTTTTAATTTTTGCCGTTATCGCCACCCTAGCGACGGAAAGCCTACTTCTTTCACTTAGGGGCTCAAAAAGATCGGAGTCAACTATTTCTGTCAGGGAAAATCTGAATCACATCCTTTCGATTATCGAAAGGCAGATACATAATGCTGAAAGTGTTTCCTGCCCTAACGCTACGACTATTTCCTATACCGACGCAAATTCTCAACCGGCCGATTTTACTTGTGATACGACAATCGGATTTGTAGCTTCATCATCGGCACGACTAACAGGTGATAATATCCAAGTAACCTCTTGTACGTTTGTCTGCAACGCAGGCAGCTCCGGCGTACCCCCCTCCGTCACAATTTCATTAACCGCCCGGTCAGCCAATAATGCAGGCTTGGAACAACAACAGGTTACATCAAATACCGAGATAATGCTAAGAACCTATTAACAGGAGTTGACCGAAATCGCTGCTCTTGTTACACTGAAAATATGCCAAAGTTGCTGTCCGAAAAAAAGCAGGAAAAAGGTCAGGCTCTTCTAATTGTTCTTTTAACGATGGCTGTAATTCTGACGGTTGTTCTTTCGGTTATTTCGCGCTCGGTAACCGATATTTCAACAACGACTTACTCGGAGGAAGCCCTTCGGGCTTTTTCGGCCGCCGAAGCCGGAGTTGAAAAGGCTTTAATCATTGGAACCGATGTCAGCGAAAATATCGGTGACGCTTCCTTTGTTGCCGACATTTCCGGTCTCGCCGAAGGTTTGGCCAGTTTTAATTATCCGGTTGATGTTAATAGCGGAGAAAGCATATATCTGTGGTTTGTTTCCCATGATGCAGATAGCGCTTTAGTCTGTAATTCGCCCAGTCTTCCCTGTTATGCCGGAAGCAGGCTCCAATTTTGCTGGGGCAGAAGTGGAACGGCGGCTGATGCCAATAGCCCGGCAGTCGAAATTTCGGTTTTTTACGATACAAGCCAGGCGGGTGTCGGAAGCGGTAATTTTTCAGCTGTAAAAGTTGCCCGAACAACCTTCGACCCTTTTGCGGGACGAAGTCCGGCCAATAGTTTCCAAGCCGCCCAGGGCAGCTGTAGCGTTGACGGCACAGGTTATGCTTTTTCCGGGAGTGTTAATCTGGCAACCTTGGGTATCCCCTGTCTCGGAACAAGCGGTTGTCTTTTAACGGCTAGGGTGAGGACTTTATATAACAATTTGGCTCAACCGATTGGTCTGAATGTCGAAGACGGGACATTGCCGTCCCAGGGTAAATATATCGAGTCGATCGGAACAACTACCTCACAGGCTTCAAAAAGAAAAATTCAGGCATATCGAACATACGGTGGGCCGCCGCCAATATTTGATGCAGCGGTCTTTAGCGAACAAAGTGTTGTTAAACCTTAGACTAAATGGGTGTAGGAATAGATATCGGCTCCAAGACAATAAAAATAGTCGAGCTCGCAAAAGAAGGCGGGAATTATAAGTTACGTGGTTCGGGTGTCATCGGATATGCCGGTAATCCTCCGGAACATGCTCAGGACGATAAGGAATTGGAAACTCTCGCCCAGGCAATAAAAAAATTACACAAAGAAGCCAGGATTTCCTCCAGAGACGTTGTTGTTGCCTTACCTGAGCCGCAGGTTTTTACCAGAACAATAAAATTTCCTCCGCTTAATGACCAAGAAGTAGCTTCAGCCGTAAAATGGGAAGCAGAACAATATATTCCGATTCCGATTAACGAAGCGGTTGTTCAGCACCAAATACTTGAGAGAAGGGAGAATCTAACACCGCCGGAAGTATTGGTTCTTCTGGTCGCGGCGCCGCGAATTTTGGTCGAGAAATATATGCGTGTTTTGGAAATGGCGGGCTTAAATGCGATAGCCGTTGAGACGGAGCTGACGGCTTTGGTAAGGTCGCTTGCCCCCGTTGATCAGACGGTTTTACTGGTTGATTTTGGAGCCCGCTCGACCGATATCGCAATCGGGAAAAACGGTCAATTGGCCTTTACCAGATCAATTCCGACGGCCGGTGAGGCTTTTACGAGAGCCGTTGCTCAAACACTGGGTGTTCAGATTACCCAGGCGGAGGAATATAAAAGGGCTTATGGTTTTTCCGAGAGCCAGCTTGAGGGAAAAATAAAAAGCGCTTTGGATCCGGTATTCTCAATCGTTAATGAAGAAATCAGAAAAGCAATTCATTTTTACCAAGCCGAAGAACAAGGTGATTCACCAAAATCGGTAATTGTTTCCGGCGGAAGTTCGGGTTTGCCGGAAATGATATCGGTTATGACTAAACTGTTAGGACTTGAAGTGTCGATCGGTAATCCTTTTTCGAAAATTGCCGTAGACCCCGAAGTTGCAAAAGCCGTTGCACCCTATGCACCTCTCTACCCGATTGCCGTTGGTCTTGCGATGAGAACCTAGTTTATGGCGCAGATTAATTTACTGCCAAAAGATTTAGCCCCCAGGGCAGCTGTAATAAAAACGACGGGTTTAATAAAAAAGATTTTAACTTTGGGTTTTTTGCTTTTTATCCTCTCGGCAATCGGCTTGGGCGCTTCTTATTTATTAATATCCAAAAATCTTCAGGAATCTCAGGCTAAAGTTAAAGAGCTTAAAGCCAATGTTAAGGCTTTAGAGCAAACGGAACAAAGGTTATTATTAACAAAAGACCGTTTAGAAAAAGCCAAGCTTGTTTTGGGGACGGCCACGGCGGGTGATGAAATAGATTCGGCTTCTGCCATGTTGGGTAATTTGCCAATCGAGGTTGGTTTAACTTCTGCTGATTTTAAGGAAGAGGAATCAAATATAAGCTTAAATGCTCCCAATTCAGAGCTAATGGCGAAAACAATATCAAGCATTAAAACCTCAGGCCTTTACAAAAATATCGATATGGAATCCTTTAACTTTACGCCCGAACAGGGATTTTTAATGAATTTTGTTTTAATAAGATGAGTTTAACGAATTCAGTGCAAGCAGTTACAAACAGTATAAAAGTTTTAGTTAAACCGGTACTTCTGATTGTCTTTTTGGTAATCCTTTATGTTTTTGTGTTAAAAACTTCAATTACACAGTTAATGACCTTGAAAAAGTCACTTTCCGATTCCAATAAGGACGAAATTGCTTTAACCGAAAAATTATCAATTTTAAGTGCCTCGAAAGAAAGTGCCTTGTCTTTGGCTGATTTAAGCGTCGTGGCCATACCTCAGGAAAATCCTGACTTAATGCTGATTTCGCTCTTTAAAAAACTGGCCACCGAAAGGGGTCTTACCTTCGGTTCGATCGAAACCAAGTCCGGTTCGGGCATCACCTCAGCCGAAATTGGCAGTGAGGAAATAGAATTTAACCTTGATGGGCCGATTGCTTCGGTATTTGATTTTCTAAGAAGTGTTCAAAAGATATCACCACTTATTACTCTACATGAGGTTAAAATAAACCAGAACCAAAACATTGCCCGTTCACAAGTTACCGCTTACGCTTATTATGCCCCTTTTCCTGAAGTAATTCCTTCAATTTCGGCTCCTTTGGCAGAACTTAACGCGGAAGAAAAAGATATTTTGGCAAAAATATCTTCATTTTCGCAACCAACCTTCAGTGAAATTTCGCCGTCAGGTCCCTACCAGAGGCCTGATTTATTTAATTTTTAGTTAAAGAAGTTCTTCAACGGAGATATTAACCGATTTTTTTTCAAGAGTAGCCCGCACTTTGACTAAATTGCGTATTGTTTTTATCGTTTTACCGCCTTTTCCGATAATAAGACCGATAAACTCGGCTTTTGCCTTTATGACAAAAGTAACCAGACCGTTCTCGCTTTTTTCTTCTACTTCAAAATCGGGACTGCCGGTTATGTTTTTGGTCAAATATTCGACTAAATCTTTCATGTTTTGCGGGAAATAAGTTCAGAGACGGCTTTTGATAGGCGGGCGCCTTTTTGGGTCCAGGCTTTTATTTTTGCCATATCTATGGTTTTAATATTTGTAGCCGGGTGCCAAATGCCAACCGTATCTAAACTCCGGCCGCCTTTTTTGGTTCCCTGTTCTACAACGCTAATTCGGTAAAAAGGCTTTTTTCTAACACCTAATCTGGTCAATCTGATTGAAATCATCTTGCGAATTATACCTATATTTCGACTATTTTACAATAAGTTAGTAAGGGCATTGGCGGCGGCTTCCTGTTCTGCCTCACTTTTACTTTTTCCCTCACCCCTGCCATAGGACTTTCCGTCAATAACAACATCGATGATGAAGTGTTTGGCATGGTCGGGGCCGGACTCCTGGGCAACGATGTATTTTGGAGCAATTTTCCCTTTCGCCTGAATCAGCTCCTGAAGCTTGCTTTTTGCATCTTTAAGATCGGTAGCTATTTTCTCGGGTATTTCGACAAAAAGATTTTTGGCCAGAAATTTAGCGACAATTTTTATTCCCCTATCCAAAAAAAGAGCACCGATTATGGCTTCAACGCAATCGGCCAAAAGTGAAGGATTGGCTCTTCCTCCCCCGTCTTCCTCTCCTTTTGATAAGAAAATTGAATTGCCTACCTTTAGCTTTTGGGCGATTGATGAAAGATTCTGGGTATTAACCAGATTTGCTCTTAAGGCTGTCAAATAGCCTTCTTCTTTTTCAGGAAAGCGCTTAAAAAGTTCTTCGGAAACAATAAATTCCAATATGGCATCGCCCAAAAACTCAAGCCGTTCGTTTGAGGATCTTTGGCCGGGGTTTTCGTTAACCCAGGAACGGTGAGTTAAAGCCAGTTTAAGTAGCTCGCTGTCTTTAAATAATTTTGCCAGAGAATCAATGTCGCCCATTTATTTAATTTCTTCGTGTGAAGAAATCGAATCAATAAGATCGCCCACAGTTTCCAGTTCAGTAAAGTCAGTTTCTGAAAGCAAATAGCCTTCCTTTTCAAGGAGATGGTTAAGATCGGCCAATTCAACGGCGGTCATATGCAAGTCTTCCGAAAGAGAGTCGTCATTTTCGATATCGTCCGGTTCCACGCCGAGTTGATTGGCCAGAAGCTTCTTTATTTTTATAGTTAAGCTGTCGTGCATTTTAAGCTTTCTCCTTAGTATTAATATTACTATAAATTGTTCCCAAGACGCCGTTGACAAAAGACGGGCTGGATTCGGAACCGAATTCTTTGGCTAATTCTACGGCCTCGTCGATAACAACTTTGGGCGGCGTTTCGGAGTTATCCATTTCGTAAATGGCCAATCTTAATATGGCCAAGTCAATTCGGTTAAGCTTATCAACCGGCCAGGCTGTAGCCGCCTTTTGAATTTGGGCATCAATAGGAGCCAAATTATTTATAATAATTTTTGCCGATTCGTTTAGATTGGGTTGGTGGGTATAGTCTTCGGCAAAAAGAAATTTCAGCGTTTCTCTTCGCTTTAAGTGTCGTGGGTCAAGGGCGGTTTTCATTGAGGATTTATTTATAAAAGCCGCAAAAAGAACAGGCCTTGTGAGGCGCCTTCAGCTTTTTGCAATTCGGACAGGCGGAAAGATTAGGCAAAGCATAAATCTTTTTGCCTCTTCTTCGTATCGTTCTTGCTTTTGTGCTTTTCTTTTTGGGTACGGGAGCCATAAATGATAAATCCTTTCTTTTTAATTGTAACGCACAATTTTAACTTAAGCCCGTAGCTTTTGACAACTACCAGATTAATTCGGAGCGATTGCTCTGGTTTTTAGCATCTTATAAAGCAGGGGATAATCTTTGGGATTTGAGGCTATTTCTTTGGCCAAATGCCTGGCCTTTTGGATCAGCCCAAAATCTCGCCAGGAGGCAATTTTAAGACTTGGAAAACCGTGCTGTTTAAGGCCAAATACTTCGCCAGGTCCTCTTAGTTTTAAATCAAGCTCGGCCAGCTCGAAACCGGAAAGCGACTTTGTCAAAGCACTCAAACGTGTAGAGACCATACGACCGGAATTCTCGGTGAAGATCAGGCAGTAAGATTTTTTATCACTTCTACCTACTCTTCCCCGAAGCTGATGCAGTTGTGCCAAACCGAACCTTTCGGCCCCCTCGACGACCATAATGGTGGCGTTGGGTATATCAATGCCAACCTCGACAACCGGGGTAGCGACGAGAACTTGTGTTTTGTTTTTAGAAAAAGACTCGATAGCCAAGTTTTTTTCTTTAAGCGACATTTTCCCGTGAATTAATCCGATTTTGAGTTTCGGCATCATCTTTTTTAAATTGGAAAATTCTTTTGTCGCGGCTTTGACTTGGGCCATTGTTTCGATGTTTGATTCTTCGATTAAAGGACATATCACAAAGACCTGGGCCTTTTCTTTTAGCCCTTTTTCTTCGACCCAATTGTAGGCGGCTTTTCTTTTGCCGTTGGGTACGATCCAAGTAGTAATTTTTTTTCTTCCGAAAGGCAGTTCGGTCAGAGTCGACAAATCAAGATCTCCATAAACGGTTAAGGCAACGGTTCTTGGAATCGGTGTTGCGGTCATTGTCAAAAGATGCGGAGAAATGCTTTTTTTGCCGACTTTACGGATAAGATGGGCCCTTTGCTCAACCCCGAATCTATGCTGTTCATCGATCACAACCAGAGCTACTTTATCAAAATCAACTTTTCTATGAATCAGGGCGTGGGTACCGACAAAAATATCGGTTTTACCAAAATTCTTTTTTATGCCTTCCGAAGTAACAAGGGTTACCCTAACCTTAAACGGGGAAAAAAGTTTATTGAGGGTTTCGAAATGTTGTTGGGCCAAAATTTGAGTCGGAGCCATAAAAACAGACTGGAAGCCGTTGGTGAAAGCGATAAATGAAGCAATTGCCGCAACGACTGTTTTTCCTGAGCCGACGTCGCCTTCGAGAATGCGGTTCATCGGTTTATTTTGAGCCAGATCGGCTAATATTTCGGCACTTACTTTTTCTTGAGAAACAGTAAACTTAAAAGGTAGCGACATTAGGAACGAAGCAACGTCACTTTTATTAATATTTAGTTGATAGGAAACTTCATTTTTGAGCCACTCCTCTTTTCTGAAAACGCTTTTTAATTGGTAAAAAAGAAGCTCATTAAAGGCCAGCCTGTTTCTTCCCTTTTCGGCATCCGTGGGGGTGGCGGGAAAATGGACGTTTCGGACTGAGTTTCCCAATTCAATAAATCCCGATTTCTCGATAAAATTAGGGGGCAAATATTCTTTGAACTTGTTAATTGTTAAGGGGAAAGCAAGATTAATTTTATGGCGAAGCCATTTGGATGATATGCCGGCCGTTTCATGGTAAACGGGAATTAAGCGGCCGGTATGGATAGCCTTTCCCTTTTTGGCGATTTCGTATTCAGGCGAAATAAGAGCCTTTTTTCTGGAAAACCAACCGACTTTTCCTGCCAATAAAATATTTGTTCCCTCTGAAAAACTATTGGCCAGATAAGGCTGGTTGAACCAAACAGCCTCAATTGTCCCGCTTTTATCCTGGACTTTGGCCAATTGAATATTTTTCCCCCATTTGGTGTAAATATTTTTTATCGAAATGATTCGTCCGCCAACCGTTACCAGTTCCTCCGGCGTGACTAAGGCTATATTTTTTGTAGTTCTAAGATCTAAATATCTGAAGGGAACATGAAGAAGGAGGTCTTCGACGGTAAAGATTTCCAGTTTCTCGAGCCTTTTGGCATAGGCAGGGCCGATTAAGGGCAGAGCCGTAACTGGCGAAGAAAGTTCCATTATTCTTGTCCAATAATATCATTCCCTACCTTGTAAAGGCGGAAAGAAAAGGAATTATGGAGGTAAATACAAGCGCCAAACCGGCGATGATAATTATTACCGTAAAGAATTTTCTTTGTTTGTTATTTAATAGCATTATTTAACCTTTAAAAATGTTTTTTTGCCTACCTTTATTTCGTCGCCTAAAGATATTTTTTGGTTGGGATCTTTAACGACTTTTCCGTTAATTTCGACGGCTCCGGCTGCGATTAGTCTTTTGGCTTCGCTTAAACTGGCCATTGAATTATACGGGGCAATTGTTTGGGCTAGACCATCCCGGATTTCTATTTCCTGGCTATATTCGGGCTTTTTTTCCTGAAAAGTCGTTTCAAAAACGGTCTGGCTTGTCTTGGCATTTTCTTCTCCCCAAAGCATTTTTACGATTTCAAAAGCCAGTTTCTTTTTTGTGCCCATAGGGTCTTTAGATGCCGATTCAGATACATCCTGCATGGGAAGCTCGGTTAACAGTTCAAAACCGGGTACGATTGTCTCGTCCGGAAACGACATAATACCGGCATAAAAGTTTTCGGGTGAAGAATCCAGAAAAAGAGCATTACCGGTTGTTTTTCCTACTTTATTGCCCTCCTTATCCACCAAAAGTTTGGTGGCCAAAACATATTTTTCTTTCCCCTTCATAGCCTTTAGAAGTGTTCTGCCGGCCAGCATATTAAAGACTTGGTCGGTTCCCCCGACTTCTAAATCGACGCCCATTTGAAGAGAATCAATTCCTTGGGCAACCGGATAGAGAAATTCGGAAAGGTAAATCGGCTCGTTTTTTTTAAGCCTATTTTGAAACATATCCCTTTCCAGCATTTGTTGAACCGTAAAGTTTGATGTTATTGAAACAAGATCGTAAAAACTGATTTTATCGTTCCATTGGGAATTGTATAAAATCGTGGCCGGATTGTCTCCTTCAAATTCCAAAACTCTGGCGGCCTGCTCTTTCCAATTTTCACTGTTTTTTGTTACCTCTTCTCTTTTCAGCTGTTTTCGGGACATGGCCTTATCGGTGGGGTCTCCGATCATACCGGTAAAATCCCCGACTAAGAAAATTACTTTATGACCCAGCTTTTGAAATTGGCGCAGTTTGATAAGCCCGACCAAATTGCCCAAATGCAGACTGGGCATTGATGCGTCAAAGCCCTGATAAAGAGTTATTCTGCCCGCATCCATTGTCTTTTTAAGATTCTCTTTTGACGGGAGAATTTCAGAAACCCCCCTGGTTAAGACCTCTTCGATATCCACTTAATACTTATTTTATACTAAATATTCCTCGATTTATATTCGGTAAAAATAAAAATATGGAGTTTATTGATATTTTTAAAAGACAAAGAGATGCTTACTTTGGTACAATGACAAGTATGTGGAGAGATAGATTAAGAAAAAGAAAAATGTTAAGGCGAACTTACTCCAGACCGCTTTTAAGTCGTAATATTCTTAAAATTGTAAAACTGGCTTTTTTGGGCGTAGTCGGCATATTTATCGCGACGTTTATTTTCCTGCCTTTTTTTGCGTTTAATCTTCCCTCACCCGATAAAATCGTCAGGCGTGAGGGATATTCGACAAAAATACTTGATCGAAACGGAGAAATTTTATACGACATTTATTTAGACCAAAGGAGAACGGCAATTTCTTTTGACGAAATGCCTGTTTATTTGAGACAGGCGACGATTGCCATCGAGGATAAAAATTTTTATAAACATCAGGGCTTTGATCCGGCAGGCATGATAAGAGGCCTCTCGAGAATCTTTACCCGCGGGTATGCTCAAGGCGGTTCAACCCTAACACAGCAATTGGTAAAGAATGTTCTTCTTTCTCCGGAAAGATCGATTTTCAGAAAAGTAAAAGAATTTCTTTTGGCTATCCAAATCGAACGTAAATATTCGAAGGATGAAATTCTGCAAATGTATTTAAATGAAGCGCCCTACGGAGGTACCGCTTGGGGTGTCGAAACGGCAGCCGAAATATACTTCGGTAAAAATGTTAAGGATCTAACTCTAGTCGAGTCGGCCATCTTGGCCGGGTTGCCGCAAAGGCCATCGGTTTATTCCCCGTATTCCTCCACCCCAAAGGCATATGTCGGCAGGGCGCAGGAAGTCTTAAGAAGGATGAAAGAAGACGGATACATTACAAAAGAACAGGAAAAAGCTGCCAGGGATGAGCTGGACAATGTTACTTTTCAGGAAAAGGGCGCCAGTTTCAAAGCTCCCCATTTTGTCCAATATGTGGAAAAAGTTTTATCGGAAAGGTATGGGGAAGCTGTTGTTGAACAAGGCGGCTTAAAGGTAACAACAACACTTGATTTGAAGCTGCAGGAAAAAGCCCAAGCCATTGTTAAGGAAGAAATTGCCAAGGTTGAAAAACAACACATAACTAATGGAGCGCTTATCGCCATTAATCCCGAAACAGGCGAAGTTTTAGCCATGGTAGGCTCAAAAGATTTCAATGCACCCGATTATGATGGCCAGTTTAATACGGCTGTATCAGCACTCAGGCAACCCGGTAGTGCCTTCAAGCCATTTACCTACGTAACGGCCCTGAAAAAGGGCTACACGGCCTCTACGCTCATTATGGATGTGCCTACAACCTTTCCCGGCGGGATTGGTCAGCCTGATTATATTCCGGTGAACTATGACGGTAAATTTAAAGGTCCGATTCAGCTCCGTTTTGCATTGGGTAACTCGATTAATATAGCTGCCGTTAAAATGTTGGCCAGGGTAGGAATAAAAGATACTTTGGAGACAGCTTATGCTTTGGGAATAAAAACTTTAGAGCCAAATAACGAAACTTTAAATAGAGTCGGTCTCTCATTAACTCTCGGAGGCGGAGAAGTAAGATTAATTGAAATAACCGGTGCCTATGCGGCTTTTTTGAACGGCGGTTATCGTGTTGAACCGGTTTCGATTCTTAAGGTTGAAGATTCTGACGGAAAGGTTTTGGAGGAAAACAAACCCAAAAAGGGGAAAAGGGTACTTAGTGAGCAGGAGGCTTTTATGATTGCCGATATTCTGGCCGACAATAATGCCAGAAAAGACATTTTCGGTTTGAATTCACTTTTAAATATTCCGGGCAGAACGGTTGCGGTTAAAACAGGAACGACAAATGATAAACGGGATAACTGGACAGTCGGTGGAAATTCGGTTGGCCTGGTCGGTGTCTGGGTAGGCAATAACGATTTTACGCCGATGTTGCAGGTTGCTTCCGGTGTTTCGGGCGCCTCACCCATTTGGAGAAGGGCTATCTTAGAAATATTAAAAGATAAACCTGACGTAAAATTCTCTGCCCCATCAGGCATATTAACCGCTTCAGTCGATTCCGTATCCGGTTTTCGCGCCCACGACGGATATCCGGCTAGGAGTGAATATTTTATTAAAGGGACTGAACCTGGCGATGACCCGGTCCACACCAAGCTTAAAGTATGCATATCGGATGGGAAGTTGGCTACACCCTCCGATATATCTAACGGCAGTTACGATGAAAAGGAGTATTTTGTTTTTAAAGAAGAAGATCCTACCGCAAAAGCCGGCGAGCAAAATCGTTGGCAAAAAGGAATTCTTGAATGGCTTAATACGCAAACCGATCCCCGTTATCATCCGCCAAGTGATTATTGCGGTAGTGGCAGTCCGGTCAGCTTAAATTTTAGTACACCCCAAGATCACGATTCAAATTTAACCAATACTCTAAATATTAAAATAAATGCCGATTCGACATCCAATATTGTTCAAGTGGAACTTTTCGTGGACGAAAGTAAAATTCGAACATTTACCGATGCACCTTATGAACAGTCAATTAATCTTACCGATGGAGTTCATACGATACGCGTAAAAGCCAAAGATGAAAACTCAAAGGAAGCCGAACGAACGATTACGGTCGGCATTAATGTCGCCTGGGATTACTCGCCTACCCTATCACCCAGCCCGACTCCTTGAAAGGGGTGATATAATGCGCCATAAAAGGAGGATGAAATGGGAAAAGAGTCGGAAAATTCGCTGGGCAAGGCTGTAATCGTTGTTTTTAACGAAAATAAAACTCCAACCTTTCTGCCTGTTTTAATTGAAGATTCACAGGAAGAAATCGCTAAATATCTCGCTGGTCAGGCACGGCAGGTGGAAACTAGGTTGATTAAGTTGGATAGACAAAGAAAGAATTTAAGCCGTTTTAGATCTCAAAACAGAATAAGAAGAGTAACTGAAATACGCGAAATTAAAGACTGTCTTGATAGTGAGCTAAGGGCCAATTTAGACAAAAAGGACATTTTTGAGGGAAAAAAAGCAATTCCGATTAGGATAGTTACTGAACGGGGTAGAATTAAAGGTTATGAATTGTCGACTTTTAAGGAAGACGAACAAAAGGTGTGGTGGAAATTTATTGTGGCGAATAATATGCTTCCCGAGGTGGCCCGAATAGTGGCAAAATACCCGGAGGCGCTCGATTTAATGACAGAAGCTTTTCAGCTAAGAACCAAAATGAGAACGGCTCTTTATAAAGAAGAGATTGATCAAGCAAAGGAAAAGTTAAATCTTTTCTTAGAAAGATATACGCAAGCAGTAAGCGAAAAACAGGCAGAAGATATGACATCGGTCATGAAAACTATTTCGCAGATTGGAAGAGGTTAGATTTACTGAAACGCCCCGAATTTATCGTTTAACATTTTTAGAATATTATTCCTTACGGATTGGACTTCTGAGTTGGTTAAGGTTTTATTAGAATGCTGATACCAAAAACGAAAAGTATAATTATTTTTGTAAGTTCCTATTATTCGGACTTCCCCCAGCAACTTATCGACTGCTTTTATGGCTTCAATTACTTCTCCGATTTTGGTTTTTTCGGGGAAATTTAAGGTTAAGTCTTCTATTTGTGGCGGGTAAATGGGTAAGGGAAAAAATCGGCCCGTTTCAATTGAAGTTTTACGCAAATCTTCGACTCTAATTTTATAGAAAAAATATCCATTTTCCAATTCGCCGAACTCGCCGATTTCTTTTTTTGAATATTTTAAAACAAGCCTTTTACCCGGCAGGAAATCTGCCCCTTCTTCGGGAATTAAGCCAATTGAGGAATGTAGTTCCGCCAAAAGAGCTTCGATAATACCCCGGGCTTTAACAAAGGTTGTATTAACCATAATACCGGCCAAAGTCATAACTTCTTGTGGTAAGTGTCTACCGTTTGGAATATACGTATTGGCCAATTCAAAAAGATGAAAAGGATTCTCTTCCCCCGAATTATCATTGCCAGCCTTAACAAGCGATGGAGACAGTGACGTCCTTAAGTATTCGGAATCTGTACCTAAAGGATTTTTTAGTTTTAAAGCGCCGCTTTTTAAAACGCTATTTTTATCAACCAAAGATAGCGTATATATTTCGATTCCGCCGTAGCCTTTAAGAATATTTTTGATTTTTGTTTCGAATGCAAATGGTGAATTGATTAGAGGTTCGGGTAGAAGTCCGGTCATCAGCTCGCTTGGGATTTTATAATAACCGTATAACCTGGCAATTTCCTCAACAATATCGACCGGCCCTTTAATATCACCGGACCGGAAAGATGGTACGCTGACTTCGAGATTATCAACCTTCCATTTAGTGGTAAAACCAAGCGCAGTCAATATAGTCGAGATTTCGTTTCGGTTTAATTTTATACCGATATGCTTTTCTATAAATTCAAGCCCGACCAAAACTGTCTTTTTTTGATAAGGTTTGGCGTAAATATCGAGAATATCACTGTCAGCTTTTCCGCCGGTAATTTTAGACAAGAGCCCTATTCCCAGGGAAATTCCGAAAGGAACCAGTTCAGGATCTAATCCTTTCTCAAATAATTCCGACGCTTCACTTCTTTTGGCTAAAGACATCGAAGTTTTGCGGATACTTATCGGGTTATATGTTTGGACAAAAAGAAGAACGTCTTTTGTGTTGACATCGACTGCGCTATTTTCGCCGCCCATAATTCCGGCCAGGTCGATCAATTTACCATAGCCGTCTTCGATGACGATATCGCCCCCCGCGAGTATATGCGTCTTACCATCAAGGGTGGTTATTTTCTCTCCTTTATCGGACGGCCTAAGAAGCATTTTTGATTTACCGATTTTTCTAAAATCAAAGGTATGAACAGGTTGACCTATTTCGTGCATAATATAATTCGATATATCGACGATATTATTTATTGGTCTAACGCCTACGTTGAGTAACCTTTGCCTAAGCCACAAAGGCGAGTCCGAGATACGGACGTTTTTAATTAAGACGGCTGAGAATCTAAAACAAAGATCCTGATCAATTTTTACCGTTAGATATTTAACCCGGCTTTTTAACTTATAAGAAAGAAGTGGGATCTTTTTTAAAGTAGCTTTATAGCCAAAGGTGGGTAGAATGGCTGCCGCTTCGTGGGCGATACCAAAAACTGACGCACAGTCTACCCTATTGGTAGTAACTTCAATAAAATAAACGTTATTTTCAAATTTTTCTACCGAAGGACCGGACAAAGAAAGACATTCGGCGATTTGCTTACTTGTCGCAGGCGTTTTTAAATAATCCCTTAACCAATCATCGGGAATCAGAATATTCATAATATATAAATTGTGTAATGATATATCATACTTTAGAACTGTTTTAAAAATCTCAGATCGGAACTATACAATAGTCTTATATCGGGAATCGATAAACCGGCTTTCATCATAAAAGTCCGCTCAACACCCCAACCAAAGGCAAAACCGGTATATTTATCGGGATTAATGCCTCCGTTTTTTAGAACAAGCGGATGAACCATGCCGGCTCCTCCCAACTCAAGCCAACCCTCTTTGCATAATTTGCACCCACGACCGTCACAAATACCGCAACTGACATCTACTTCAAAAGACGGTTCGGTAAATTGAAAATGAAAAGGTCTTAGTCTTGTTTTTCTTTCCTTACCGAAAAAATTTCTGGCAAAGTAATCCAAAGTTCCTTTAAGATTAACGACGGATATGTTTCTATCGACTACCAGGCCTTCGAATTGGTGAAACATCGGAACGTGAGAGGCGTCTATTTGGCGGCGATAGCATTTGGCTATATTAATCATCCTTACGGGCGGTAATTTAACTCTTTGCATTTCCCGGATTTGACCGGAAGATGTATGCGGAGTCAGAACCATTTGGCCGAAATCCGGACTCGGCAATGCGTCTACAAAAAAGGTTTCCCATTCATCCCTGGCCGGATGGTCTTTGGGCATATTAAGTCCTTCAAAGGCGAACCAGTCCCACTCAACTTCGGGGTAACGGACACGGACAAACCCGATTTGCGTGAATGTTCTGGCAATTTCATCGATGGCCTGTGTAACCAGGTGCAAATGGCCGATACCCGGTTTTGTTCCGGGCACGGTCGGGTCAAACCAATCCCTGGCCGACTCTTTTAATGAATTTTTCCTTGAAGCAATCGTCGAAGTTAAAGTAGCCTTGGCTTGGTTTAAAAGAAGGCCGTTTAATTTTTTGTCATCCGACTTAAGAGCGGATATATTTTTGAAAAGCTCGGTCAATTTCCCGCTTCGACCCAAATAAGATATTCTGATCTCTTCCAGCTCTTCGGACGTTTTTGCCAGATTAATTTGACTTATGGCTTGGTTTTTAAGGCTAAGAATATCTTCCCGCATAAGAATCTCGTCTATCCACAAAAAAACTCTCCTGGTGGAGAGCATTTTTTCTAATCTAATTCTCCACCAGCTTATACTATTGTAAAGCCTTCAGCTTTACGAGCAAAGCTCGGAAAGAAAAAGCCGGAGAAGAAAAAGAATTTCATAATTTATTTAATCTCGGCTATGATTTTTTTAAAAGTCGAAGGGTCGTTTATGGCAATATCGGACAATATTTTCCTATCCATTTCTATTTTGGCTTTTTTAAGACCGGCAATAAATTTCGAATAAGAGAGTCCTTCTTCGCGAACTGCCGCGTTGAGTCTGATTATCCATAAGCTGCGTAAGTTTCTCTTTTTGAGTTTTCTCCCGTGATAAGCATATTGTCCCGCATGAAGCAGAGCTTCTTTTGCAGTTTGGATTCTGACTCTTCTGGCTTGCTTAAACCCCTTAGCCCTTTTAAGGAATTTACGGTGGCGGCGGGATGACGGACTTTTTACTCTCGCCATTTTTTATTTACCAAGCACCTTCCTAATTTTTTTGGCCATTACCTTTTTCACTTTCACATTAACCCTTAAGCGCCTTAGTCGTTTGGAGCTTTTTGACACATTAAGATGTCGGGCAAAAGCCTGTCTTCTTAAGACCTTACCCGTTTTGGTGATTCTAAATCTTTTTGATAGTGATTTTCTTGTTTTTACTTTTGGCATTTGCCTTCTCCTCTCTTTCGAGATTAGGTTCAACTTTCTTATGACTAAGCGGAGAAAGGATCGTAATTAAGTGACGGCCGAAAAATTTGGGCTCCATGTCAGTAATTACGCTCTCTCCCAAAATATCCAAAATTCTTCTTATAATCAGGTAGCCAAACCTGGTACTTCCCATTTGGCGGCCGGTGAAAACAACAACGACCTTGACCTTATTTTTTTCCGCTAAAAATTCTTTTACCCTCTCAAGCCTTGTACGGAAATCATTTTCGGCTATAAAAGGAGAAAATCTTATCTCTTTTAATTCTCCTCCCTTGGCCCTTTTTTGCTGGCTTCTTAACTTTTTCTCCTCCTGGTAGCGGAATTTACCCAGATCCGTCATCTTGGCAACCGGAGGGCTGGCCAATGGCGCAATTTCAATCAAACTCAATCCAAGCTTTTTTGCATTATCAAGGGCTTCATCACGAGGCAGTATCCCAAGTTGCTTTCCATCGTCCCCAATTACTCTTAGTTTGGGGGCTTTAATTTGATCGTTAATTCTATAACTCACCTGAACGATTTAAATTTTATCATTCCAAAAATGAAATCACAAATCCAACCCCTTTGTCTTAATGCTATTTTCGAGTCTTTGATAAAATTTGTCAAATTCCATTTGGCCCAAATCTTCGCCGGTTCTTAGCCTAAGGGAGACTTGTCCGGCCTTTTCTTCCTTATCACCGATGATAAGCATATAAGGTATTTTTTGCTGTTGAGCATTTCGAATTTTGGCTTGAAGGGTATCGTTTTTGTCGTCAACCTCAGCCCTAACTTTTTCATTAATTAATTTAGTGACGATATTATTTGCATAATCTGAATTCCTTTCGGTAATGGGCAGAACCATAACTTGAATGGGAGAAAGCCAGACCGGAAAATTACCATTATATTTTTCAATCAAAAAGGCGATTGTTCTTTCTATGCAGCCAATCGATGCCCGGTGAATTACAATTATTTCTTTTTGTTTACCGTCTTTATCTATATATTTAAGGTCAAAACGTTTGGGCATTACGAAATCATATTGAACGGTAAAGGCAGTCTCTTCCTTTCCGGAAATTTTTTTGAATTGTACGTCGATTTTAGGTCCATAGAAAGCTGCCTCTCCAGGCGCCTCATAAAAAGGAACGTCTTGAGCATTTAAAACGTCTCTTAGTAAATTTTCTGCCAAATCCCAAGCTTTATCGTCCTGAAAGTATTTACTTTTATCTTTTTTGTCTCCCAGAGAAAGCCGATATCTATAATCCTCGCCCTTTTTAAGACCCAAAGTATTGTTGGCGAAATTAATTAAATCTAAAACTTCCATAATTTCCTTTTTGGCAAGATCTGGTGACAGAAAAATGTGGGCGTCAGCGAGATTAAACATTCTTATTCTTATTAGACCAGTTAATTCACCACTTTTTTCATACCTGAATTGCGGTGACATTTCCGCGATTCTTATTGGAAGCTCCTTGTAACTATGTATCGATGATTTATAAAGCATGAAATGGTGCGGGCAAGTCATTGGTCTTAAAATTAACTCCTCGTCGTCAACTTTCATTACGGGGTACATAGTATTTTTATAGTAGGGATAGTGTCCTGATTTTTTATATAATTCAGTTCTTGCAAGAGGAGGGGTATAAACATGTTGATACCCCCGCTTAATTTCTTCGTCAATAATAAATCTTTCCAGCTCCCGTCTTATAGCTGAACCCTTTGCTGTAAGTAGAGGAAGCCCCTTTCCGATAATATCCGAAAATACAAAAAGATCGAGCTCTTTGCCGATTTTTCGATGGTCGAGAGCTTTGGCTTTTTCCAAATTTGTCAAATAGTCATCAAGTTCTTTCTGGGAGGGAAAAACAGTACCGTAAATTCTGGTCAGCATCGTATTTTTCTCACTTCCCCGCCAGTAGGCGCCGGCGACAGAGAGAAGCTTGAAATATTTTATTTCTTGGCCGGGATTTTCGACATGGCCACCACGGCATAAATCAACGAAATCTCCGGATTTATAAACAGTCAGTGGTTGGTTTTCTTTTTGGAGCTCTTCGATTAATTCAATCTTGTATGGATTGGATTTAAAAAGGTCTTGGGCCTTTTTTGAAGTAACCTCTTCTTTTTCGAACAACTTCCATGACTTAATGATATTTAACATTTTGGCCTCAATTCTGCCTAAATCGTTTTCGGATATTTTTAATTCTGCGAAGTCAAAATCATAATAAAAACCGTCTTCGATCGGTGGACCAAGGGTAGGTTTGGCTGTCGGCCACAAAGAGGTCACGGCTGCCGCTAAAAGATGCGAAGTAGAGTGCCTTAGATTATCTAATTTGATATTTTTTGTCACGCCCTGATTGTAGCGTAAATGAAGCTAAGCTGCAAAGATATAATTAAAATATCATTCGGGTTATTATTGGCCGTTATTATAAAATATTTTAACTTCTTCCGAATGCTTTTCGTAATTCGAGTTTGGCGGTTTCAAGGATATATTTACGCATAACCGATAAATGTATACCCGGTGGAGGTTTTACTTACTTTGCCCGAACACTTATTTTGGCTCATAGTTTAAGGAAAACAGTTGGGCCAGAGGTTCTTCTTTCCGATAGAAACCAGATAGGCAGTTGTTTGTGTGGCTTCTTCGGCATCTAGGCGTAAATCCGGATTAATGTCTTCCCCCATCAACTTGCGGTTATTTTGCCAGGTCATTTTGGCGAATTGATATAAACCTAAGTATTTGCCGTTTATGGCTAAAGGATTAAAACCCGACTCACAAACTGCCAAATGCCTTAAAACATTAGGGTCAACACCGTATTGGGAGGAAAATCTTTCGATATAAGAATGAATTAATTCGGGCGGAATTTTGGGAGGGAGAATTATTGTCGGCGTTGGCGTCGGTCTCGGTGTGGGACTAGGGGTGGGGGTTAAAGTTAACGTCGGCGTGGGAATAGGCGTTACGGTTGATGTTAAAGCCGTATTATTTTCTTCAGTTTTTAAACTTAAAACATCTTGTTTAGATTTTTTAAGAAAAATAGAAATAACTACGACGAAAAATACAAATAACAAAATAAGAAGTACGATTTTCCGAATTCGTTGCATTGTTTAGGATTATATAACAATATTTTGTATTTAAGATTTACGATTATGAAGTTAATAATATTTCCAATCGTTTTATGATATAATACTTGAGTTACTTAGGTTTCGATTGCCGTAGTTAAATGGTTTCTTCATAAAGCGACAGTCTTCACATAAGTAAAAAATAGGAGGTGATGATAGATGGCAAAAAGATTATTTGTGGGAGGACTTCCCTATTCAGCAACTGATGAAGAACTTAAACAGTTTTTTGCTGAGATTGGCGACATTTCTTCTGCAACGGTGATTACCGATAAATATACAGGTCAAGGCAAGGGCTTTGGATTTGTTGAATATACCGACGATGCTAGTGCCGATAAAGCAATTAAGGAACTTACTGGAAAAGATTTTGGAGGTAGAAAGATAGTTGTAAATGAAGCAAGACCGAGAGAAGAACGCAGTAGCGCAGGTTATGACAACAGCCAAGGAAGAAGACAATCCAGGCGCTGGTAATTTATCTAAAATGATTAATACATTAACCAATATCTGCTGTCGATGTGGAAAGGTGCGTGTGGCCGTAAAAACTTATCAGGAAGTTATCGGAAATTCATTGGTAACAACCGTTTTAACAACTTGCCCTGACCATAAATGTCAGGTCGAGCTTGATAAACAATTAGCTAAAGAGCAAAAATATCGGGACGAATTGAAAGTAGCGAGCGAAAAGAGAGACTTAGAGGCAAAAAAGAGAAAAGCCGAGAAGCAAACTGAAAAGAATTAAAAAGGTATTTCGTCTTGCGTAGGCTTCTTGGTAGTAAAACAAAGGCGATATTTGCACCACTGGCAGTCAGGATTTTCCGGCGGTATTGGCCCGCTTAATAAATCGGACACTTCGGAGATAAAGTTGTAAAAACTATCCATGTCTTCCTTAATTTCGTACCATTTGGGTACGGCTTTAAAAGTGACTTTATCGCCGGGAAAAGAAATTTCTTCGGGGCTGATGGCTATTATTCCTATTTTGGACACTTTTTTGGCTTCGCCATAAGAGGGATTTTCCAAGGCGTATTTATAGGCATGAAGCTGAGGAGAATATTTTTGAATTTTTTCTTCGGTAGGATCGGTTATTTTAAAATCGATAACCGCAATCTTGCCGCCGGCTAGTTTTGAAATGACATCGAAACGTCCGCTGATAAAGCAATCCTTTTTCGGCGGGATCGGCATTGAGCGCAAAAAACCTTCTTTTACTTCAATTGTTCCTTCAGGAAGCTCGGAATTGACCTCTTTTAAGTTCATGCCCATGATTGACGTTTGAAGAAGAGAGTTCATTTTGGAAAAAACGCCGGGCATTCCTATTGAAGGCAGGTAAATTCCTTTCTTCACTTTTTGATAAAAACAGTGCTTACAGTCCTGCCAAAGATAGCCGAAGTCAGAAGGACTTAGTTTATACATAATCCATTCTACTATTTATTACTTTATCAAATATATACACTCTTCCCGATTCATCAAGACGCAACTCAAAACGGTTCATATATGTTTCTGACAGTAGACCCTCCGAATAAACACCCCGCATTTTTCCCGGCAGAATTTGAGCAAGTCTTTCCATGAGGTAATGGCTTGGAGAATTGGGATTTTTATTTTCTGTTTTTTTAGAACTTTCCCGAATAAGCGTATCAACGTCAATTGGATTCCCGACAGAGATGGTTAATTTGGGTTTGTTTTTAAAATTGATATGGAGTTTATGAGGGCCTTCATAGCTGTCAAAAACAAGTCCCAAAGGAATAAAATAACCATTTTCAATTTGACGTCTGTCTTTTAAACCTTTCATAAAGCGGGCAATCATTGATACTCCGGCTTCGGCTGGTAAAAGGTTTGCCTGACTGCTCCTATGGCCTTCCGGTGAAATAATCACTAAACGACCCGCAGACAAAGCCGATTTAGTAACATGGGCAAAATTACGATCCTGTTTTAATAAATCATTATTGTCGGATGTCTTTTTACCTTCACCGTTTCTACGATAGGACTGGGTAATTTTAGGCATCGAAAAACCCCCGAAGCGTTTGGCATATTGGGAGGTAATGGAATAAGCGGGATTTTTAGAAAACTCAGAATGGTAACCCGAAATTGGTATCAAAGCTCCTTTAAGTCTATCCGGAGCGTATTTATGCAAAAGCGCAATGGTGATAAAGATATCGTCTTTAGTTGCATGATTAAAATAGACGATCGCGGGATTTTTAGGCTCTGCATTAAGGATATTTAGATTATCCTCACCAAGCACGGTTGATTCGTATCCCAGATATACCAAATCAAACAGACTTTTGGGAAGATTTCTTAATCGCTCCATAATTAGATGGTAATTATATAAAAGTTATATTCATTTGTCGAAGATGGATTAAAGAGAAGACTTATAAACTTGTTAAATTATCTTTAAAGAGGCTAAAATATTATCCATTTCGTCTAACATAAATTTAGTCTTTGATATAGGAGTAATAAAGGCAATATGGCCATAGAGGGTTGGCGCCTGCCAACCGTATTGAGATTTGTGGCAGATGCCGAAACCTTTTGAGGCCATTTCCTGACCGGTCCAGCTTCTCCTTAAACTATCATCACTTAAGGTCGTGATTTCCTTAAAGTTGTCATAGCGAGCGCTGGGACCCTCAATATCCGCCTCGCCCGGATATAGACAGGCTGCGCCTCCGAAACCGCCCTGGGTAATAGATATTTGATAGTCGTTCTTGGTGACAATGACTTTTTCGCTGTCTTTATTTTCAGACTCTTTTTTTTCTATCCAGCCAGCAGGAACCGTAATTTCGTATTTTGGAAAAGATAATATACCGCCGCCGGTTACCTTCTTGGTTACATCGGCCGGTGTCGGGGTCAAAGAAACGGTCTTTGGTGTGGGGCTAATCGCAAAAGAGGTTTCTTTGGTAGAGCCCCTACCCTTTCCAATATTAAAGGCTAAAAAGGCAACCGCAACGACGATAACGCCTATTAAAAAACCGTATATAAGCTTCATATTTTAAGGATGAGTTATTTGTGGACCCGGGGGGGCTCGAACCCCCAACCTCCTGACTGCCAGCCAGGCGCGCTAGCCAATTGTGCCACGGGCCCGAATGCAAATATTTTACTACACTTGTAATAAATGTAAAATATGAACATGAAAACGCAAAATGATACTCAGCCATATTATTTTACTTACAAAAACAAAGGCCTTTTAGGTGTTTTAAACTTATTAAATAAGGAAGCTTCAAATAATCTTCTCTTAAGATTACTGTTAAAACTTGACCTGAAATATTTTGTCATCTTAAGATTTTTTAGACACATCGCAGAAATCGAAAAAGATATCGATAAGAATGGCGCGGATGTCCAAATGACCAAACTTTACGAAAAATTGGGCTTAAGACTTGAAATATTTAATAGTTTTGAGAATGGAAATATGGACAGGCGAAAAGGTCTTTTAATTTATGGAGTCAATCATCCGGCCGTAATTGAGGGGTTTTTATTACTAACGATATTAAGACAAAAGAAAATAAAAATGTTGGGCAATATCATGTATTACTATCTGGGAAAAAATCTAAGCAGATTTTTATCTCCGGTCGTTCCCCGAAAATCTACGCCCTCTGCAAGCAACCTTATTTTAAAAAACTTCAGTCCCCTAATTTTATTTAATAAGGCTGAGATTATGGATGATAAACAAAGGCGGGAGCTTAATTTAAATACCCTGAGAGATTCGGCCAAGGTATTGGAAAAAGGAGGCGTTGTTGTCATTTTCCCGGCCGGAGCGGGCGATGAGAGAACAAAATGGCGTGGCGGATTATCCAAGATCATCATGAATGTTTCCGAAGATAAAAGGGACGATATTATTATCGTGCCTGTTTATTTTTCGGGTTTAGGCAGTAAAAGAATGCTTCTTAGAATTTTTAAAGCCTATCGGGGTTTTAAATTAAAAATACTAAGAGTTGGAATATATTTCGGCAGAGAAAGAAGACTGTCTGAAATTTATGAAATGTTCGGAAATAAGGTGAAAGAAAATAAAATATTGGATTATCTTAAAAGGGACGCCTTTTCTCAGTTCGGATTGAAAGAGTTTCCAATCAGAAATTATCTCTATCCCAAGTATTACCCTAAAGCTGTATCGTCGGGTTATAATCTGGCCTCGCGATTTTTAATAAGAATAATTACTATTGTAGGATTGATTGAAAAATAGGTGGACTCTTTACGAAAAATTCGGACTGAGTTTCAAAGGTAGCGCAACGAGCGCCTCCACCCACTCGCCGCACCATCCTCGCTCAGCCCCCGGTCTCATAAAAAGTCGGCTTCAGACAAATCATTTTTTTAAAGAAATAGTTTCAAAGAAAAACGTAAATATTTTAGAGAGCTTGATTAAAATTACTTCTCTACAATTTGAGCCAAACTAACTCTTACCATATTTGATCTCCCTTTGTATAAAAGAGTGTCTGATACCAAAGATGGATCTTTAATAGCAGTTTGAGCAACCGCGTATATAACTCGAAAGGCTTGAATCAGTGAGTTATTTACTCCTTTGGGAGATACTCCAGAAGTTCGTTTTGAAAAATAATCGGAACGTTCTTTTGGTGCGCGCGATACATCATAACTGATTAATCCTAGTTCGATTCTACTTATAATCTGCTCATTCGATGAAAGTTCAGGTAGTAAATCCAACCCTTCCGATTTTAATTTTCTATACATTTTAATAGCGTAAGCCCAAGCGTCTCTTTCTGCTTCCTCGGCCTTATGTATTTTCCTTTCTCTTCCTAGTTGACAATGTCGAGCTTCGTGAAAAAGAACAATTGGTTCAACCTTTTTATAAACATTCCACATCCCTCTCGAAATTGGTTCACGAGGTGGTTTAAATGGACCAAGGGGCGGTATGGTGATTTTGCTTCCACCAAAAGCTTGAGAATTTAATCGATCATGTATTTCAATGGGATAATTACTTCCTAATATTGTGCGATAACTAAAAGCTCTAGAACTGCCTTGATCTACAAAAATTATATCTTCCACTTCTAAAGAATCGTCCAATAAATAGGGTTTTGTGACGTTAATATTTACAGACCCAGAAGCTTTGTTCGCATCAACTATAAGTACTGCCGAAACATTTTCGGCATAGGGTGTTGTAATTAAAATATGATCGCCACCATTATTGTCTTGCGATAAAAGTATTTCAGCATTCTGATCGCCAACCAACCTATTTATTCTTTTACTAATATCATCATCAATCTTTTGTTGTTTACTCTTATCTTGACCTTGACCGTAACCATAATCTGCCAGGATTTCTCTTAAGTTTCTGGTAAGAGTTGGCTCTCTAGCTTCTAAATGGACTAATTCATCTCCAGTTTCAGGCATAGATTTATAAAATTAAAATTTTGTTATTATTAATCTATCAAATTTTATTGTGCTTGCGAAGCAATCGAAAAATCGTGCGTGCGTAACATAATGTTGAAGAATTATCATACTTCACGAAAAAAAGCCCACTCGGACTACTCTTTAAATAATTGGAGGTTTTTTTGCGTATATAAAATGACACTTTTTCTCCAAAACTGTGGACGGTAAGGGACTCGAACCCCTGACCTTTCGCACGTCAAGCGAACGCTCTAGCCAACTGAGCTAACCGTCCAGGCCGGCTTATTTTACAGAATAAACCACTTATATTCAATGAATTTGTAAAATTATCTAGCCTGATTTTCGCTTGTTCAAAAGCTCAAAAAATGATTCAGGCGAACATTCTTTGCAGTAGGCATCTATTGTTTTATCTCCATCATGGTCTTTATCGTAGAGAATAAATAAGGCCTGATCACCACAATTGTGACACTTCCGGTCGCTGGCTTTTGCGGGAGGTACGAAATATAACATTGTTTCGTGGCCGCCTGGCTCGAGTGAAGAAGAAACAACCTCAAGTCCTGAAAGGTTAAATATTTTTTGGTCAGGCGGAGCTTTTATCTCCATAATTTACTAACCGGCTGAGCGTTGCAGGTAATGGTCAGGAGAAAGCAGGAACTTGCTGCCGTGTTTTTTATAAACACCCCAGAAGTTTTTCTTGTCAGCCCGTTTATTTACGGCCGAAAGCCATGCCGTACCTTGTTCGATCTTTTTTCTGAAAGAGATAATAAACTCATATAACCTCTCAAAAAAGACAAGATGATATATTCCCGGATTGGAAGGGGCTTGGATTGAAGCTACTTCTATTTCCTGAGATAGATTCTGGGTAGCTTGAGCCAGACGTAAGGTTTCCTGCATAATCGCCTGAAGTTGAAGTTTAAGTTCTCCGCTTTTTCTCTCGATTAAAATACGTTCTTCTTCTCTAAGCTGTCTTTCAAGGCTGATTTGTCCTTTAAGCTTTTTTGTTTCCTCGTATTTTCCCGAAAATACCTCGCTAAATTCCAAACTCTCTCCGGGCGTTATTTCGGCTTGCCATTTTTGCGGTTCATGAAAGCCGAAGATTTGATTTAAAACATCCTGCGAAGCTCCTTCCAAAAGATCTGTTTTAACGGCTTTTACGGTACCTGTACCGATATCTTTAAGCGACTCCAAGACATTTTGACGTCTGATTTGCTTGAGATTTTTTGTCTTTTGCGCTTTATCCATGAAATTAGTGCAATCTTATATCAAGGCCGTTAATGAATCAAGAACGGCCCGTTTTTTTAGAATTGCCTCAATAAACCTTCTTTGTTCCGGTGTATCGAGTTTCTTGGCCGTGCTTTCATCAGAGCTTGATTCCTGAATTGCCTTATCGATATCGTCTTTATTAACCTCCAGATTCTGTTCATCGGCAATTTTGGTTAAAATGATATCAAGCTTAAGGGCTTCCCCGGCTTGTGCCTCGTATTCTTGACGAAGCGTTTCAGGCGTTTTTCCGATGGAAAGTAAATACTTCTCAAGGGACAGTCCCAAACGCTCGGTACGCTCCAATAAGCTCGACAGGCGAGCGTCCACCTCCTCGTTAATCAGCGGTTTAGGAATAGTCAGTTGGGTTGTGGAAATTAGAAGTTTAATTACCTGTTGTTCTTTTTCTTCACGGGATTTCTCTTTGGGTTCGTCTTTGGTCTGGCCGGGCGTCCAAATCGAGGCAGTTTTCGACAAACTTGCGATTTCTTTTCGAAAGTCTCCCAGTGTGAATTTGGGAAATTCACAAGTTATCGCCCGGACCTGCCAGTCTTCGTTTTCTTTGGCGCTGACAAGTTCAAATTTTGGATAAATAAGCGGTTTAATTTTATGTTCGGTTAAAGCTTCACCTAAGGCAATCGGCAGAATCTTTGACAAAGCTCTCTCAATTAAGGTTGAAGGTTCGACATTCTCTTTGACTTTTTCAATGGGTGCCTTACCCTTGCGAAAACCGGCGACCTCGATATCTTTTGAAATTTCTATTAAAGCTTCCTCCCGACCGTTTTGGATTAAGACATATGGAATAGTAAAGGTAATCTGGATCGTACCGTCGCTTTCTTTGGCGACGACCGTACTTATGGTTTTATTTAAGCTGTTCATGATTCAAAAAATGCCCACGCATCAGGCGTGGTCGGAGTATTATAGCAAACAAAACCTATTTTTTCTAAGAACCACCGCGGTGTTGTGTTTTAAACTGGGATTGATTAAATTTAGCCGTCTGGCCTTTTTTGGAAAATTTGCTTTGTTTAAAAAAGTCTGGTGTTCTAAAACCGAGCCCGGCCCCAACCTTATTTTTAGTAAAAGTCGTTTTCATACGCTAATTTTAAAGGAAAATTGCCAAAATTAAAATGGTTGTATATAATAGTTATGCCTAAGTGCGTTTAATGGTGAGTCTCCGAAAGGCGCTACCCGTTAATCCTCAAGGCTTTGCGATGATTAAATCGTTAGAAAGGAGGAAAATAAAATATGGCTACTAAGTTATTTGTGGGAAATTTGGACTATACCGTGACATCTGAAGATCTTAAGACAACCTTTTCTACGGTTGGAACGGTAGTAGATGCAGTCGTTATCACCGATAGAATGTCAGGCAGAAGCAGAGGCTTCGGTTTTGTAGAAATGGGAACTGAAGAGGAAGCAAAGAGCGCTGTTGAGAAATTGAATGGGTCGGATCTTAAGGAAAGAAAAATAAACGTTAACGAAGCTCGCCCTCCGAAAGAACCTCAAGCCTAAAAGGCCGAAATAGGGTTCAAAGCGAAAGTAAAAACCTAAAGGTTTTTAAAACGGAGTGCTTTTTGTGGAAAAAATAGATTGTTTGCTTACTCGCGAGCTAATTTGTTAAGAAACCAGGAGACGAGTGAAAGAACAACAGAAGCGATAATTGCCGTTGTAAATGAAGTGATCGTGAAGCCGGGGACAATCTTACTCGATAACCAAAGCAAAAAGACATTTATTAAAAAGGCACTCAGACCGAAAGTAAGGACTGAGACGGGTAGAGCGATTAATTGAAGAATCGGTCGGATAAAGGTATTGGCAATGCCGATGACAACGGCCGCTACAACGGCTGCCGAAAGGCTGGCTAAGCGAAATCCCGGGACCAAATATTCAACAATAAACAAAGCAAAGACGTTGATGGCCAAACGCATTAGTAATGTCATTTACTTATGATGGCTTATCAACAACTATTTTGTCAAATATTTATCAAAAAAAGATAAACTATTACGGATAGCCAAATTCCAGGAAGGATTTAAATTATGGTCTGCGCCCGGATATTTGATATATGAAATATCCTTGTCTAGATTTTGAAGGCTATTAGACAGTGAATCGCTCCAATTTACGGGAACTGCGTCATCATTTGTTCCCTGATGAAGCTGAATAGGGGCTTTAAGCCTTTCGAAATAACGGTCTGTAGAATAGAGGTCGGGATTGTAAAGCTCTTCGAATTTGGCCAACTCTTGTCTAATCAACTTACCCCTGTCGTCTGATTCATCCGTATAAAAAAGAATTGAATAAGGAAAAGGTTTGGAAACGGGTGCCCAAAGAACCGTCGGGTACGTCTCCTGGCTAACCTCAAGAGCGGTCAAGGCAATTTGACCTCCGTTGGAATGAGCCCAAATAAAAACGTTTTTGCCGTCCCATTTTTCGATTGAATTAAGCGATTTTAAAAGAGTAATGGCGGTGACATAACTTTGAAAACGCGATTCGAAAATATTTTCCGCTTCTTTATCGCTTTCTCCATAACCCAAAAAATCGGGGGCGAGAGTAATATAGCCGTTCTCGGCCAGATACTCGCCTACCCTTTTGGTTCCGTCGCCGCTTTGGTAAGTCTTTTGGTCGACATAGCCCCTGAAAAGAACCACCAGAGGAGATAATTTAGACTGATTAGGGATATTTATTAGACCCGAAATTTTCTTTGTTTCTTTAGGATTAAGGCTCGGGCTAACGCTTAAATAAAAGAGCGAGGAGTTAAAATTTTGCCCGCTTGTTAATAATTTGTTTATTTCGATTTTCGCCGGCGTAATTTGTGCCGTACTTAAGTTTTCAATCGTGTATTTATCAAGCGGTTTTTCATTAATCTGGTTAATGATCGGAAGAGTTTTATTTTTTGTTAAGTAAGGCAGGACGAAATAAGCAGCTGTAAAGCCGAATAGAAAGGCAATGAAAAAGAAGACAAGCTTTTTCACATTAGAAATTTCTGGATAATCGTGAATATACTAAAGGCTCCATAAAATAAAAAGGCAAAACTTACGAATATCAACCTAAAAATTGAAGGTCTCAATTCTTTAGGTAGGGCCGTATTATTTAGAACCAATATTAAGCCTGTGTAGATAAACATGGATATTGCGTTTAAGACGGCTCCGGTTATGACCAAAGCCAAAGGTTCCGTAAAGCCTAAGGAAAATATCACTATTCCGGCTATTATTTGAAGGATCAAAAAGGCATAAAAGTAACGCGGCAATTTTTCGATTTTAAATATTTTTGAAGAAAAGATGACCAGATTTTCACTCATTATTCTGGCGTTTGAACCGAAGACGGAAAATTGTGTCCCAAAAAGCATTAAAGAAGCCATCAACAAGAAAAAGGTTCCCAAAAAGCTAAATGTTCTTTCGGCGATTACACCCGATTCGAAAATAACGAAATTGATGCTTGTTTCAACGCCTTTTGAGCCAAAAACGGTCGAATAGGCAAGAAGGGATAATAAAAGCATGGTGAAAGCACCGGTTAGCCAAAAGACGATTCCGTGTTCTATGTTTATTCTTTTCCACCAAATTTTAAATTTGGACAGATTTTCTGGTGTTGTTTCAAAAGTGCTTCCGGTAAGCGAAAGATTTTCGTTTTTCCCCTTAAAGATATTTGTGATATGGCCAAAATAAGCCCCCATGCCATAACCCTTTTCTTTTATATACAAAGATTGAGCCAGGTTTAAATTGCCGCCGGCTCCGGCGTAGGCTAAAGCGGCCAAAAAGGTGGCAAAAGGAAGATCTTTTGGTAAAAAAAGAAAACCCTGCCCTTTTCCGAATATTCCTTGAGCCAGGTCCAACCAATGGCTGCCTTTGGCAAAATAAAGAGTAATTAAAAATATAAAAGGAATTCCCAGAAGGATAATTGCTTTTTGGACTGTCTCTTGAGTTTTATAAACAACCTTTCCGAGACCATAAAGAACGCCTATCAAAAGAAGAAAAATAATCCCTATAAAGCCGGAATATTTAATACCCACCGCACTGGCAAACAGGGTGGCTGAGGAAGCTATAATACCCGGCCACATCCAAGGAATATACGTTGTTAAAATAAACCAAATCGGCGTCAGGCTGCCGAATTTACGGCTAAGCCCGACGAAAATACTTTCTCCGGTAATAAGGGTATAGCGCTCAATTTCCATATTAATAAAAAATTGAAAGGTTATACCCAAAATTGCCGCCCAAATAATTCCTAAACCAAAGTTGGAAGTAAGATACGGCCAAAGGATTAATTCTCCACTGCCCAAGCCGACACCCAGGATAATAAAACTGGGGCCAATCAATTTAAGAAGAGGTAGGGGTTTAGGGAGTTCTCTTTTTGTTAGAGGAGGAATATATTCCATCAAATTATTTTACATAATTTCCACTCTTTGTACTAGAAAGTGTAATATTAATTATTATGAAAAAGTTGATGCACCAGATTAGGACTCCGGTCAAAAGGGAAAGTGCCAGCCGATATTTAAGTCTGACCTTAATCAGTTTTGCCGTATCGGTAATCGGAACAAGATCCTTTTTGCAAGTTACAAATTTTCCACAAATAGCCTCAGGTCAGATTCATATTGCCCACGTTCTTTTCGGCGGAATATTATTATTTACGGCTTCAATTTTACCCTTGATATTAGCCAATCGATCGATATTGGTATTAAGTGCTATTTTTTCAGGATTGGGTATCGGCTTATTTATTGACGAAGTCGGTAAGTTTATTACCAGTTCCAATAATTATTTTTACCCGCCGGCGATACCGATTATTTATGCATTTTTTCTGATAATTGTCCTGATATATATGGAAGTTAAGAAAAAGCCGCACGCCAACCCCAGGGCCGATCTCTATCGTTCGCTGGATTCTTTTTCCGAAGTACTCGATTATGATTTGGAACCCCACGAACTTAATGATTTACAGGAAAGACTTAAGTCGGTCGCCGAATGCAAAGATTCGCCCGAATTTGTGAGTTTGGCGAAGAGTTTATTGTCCTTTTTAGAATCAAAAGAGCTTATAACTGTTCCGGATAACAAAACGATTATTGATAAAATTGTCCTAAAAATAAGCGAAATTGAAGAAAAGTATGTTAAAAAAGGCATTTTTAAGGCCGTTTTGATTATTGGTCTAACCCTAACCGGATTTATTTCCATTTTAGATTTAATTCGTAGTTATTCGGCCTTTTCATCCTACCAGGAACTTTATGATTTATTGACCCGCCTGATTGCTTCCGGAATAGAAATAAACGATATCAGTATTTATTGGTTTTTTGTCAGACTTATTTTGGAAGCTATCGTCGGCGTGGCTTTAATTCTTTCGGCGTTTTTAATTGCCAAAGGCAGCGAATTAAGAGGATCGAGCCTGGCTTTTATCGGAATTCTTCTTTCTTTAACTTGCGTTAATTTACTGGTTTTTTATTTTGATCAGACAGGCGCTTTCTTAAGCACTTGCGGACAGCTCATTTTATTTTTAATGGTTTTTCGTTTTAGACAAAAATATCTTTTTTCTTCGTAAGAAGGCTAATTTTACTCTTGACTTCAGTTTTTCTTTGGTATAAGAATTAGATATGATGTTTCGGGTTATATTAGGGTACTTCTTTTATGATTGAAAAATTATCGGTACCGGTTTCGGTTGGCCTGAAATACGACCACACAAGAAGAAAGATTGAAATTAAATGGGTTTTATGGGAAGGAAAAGTTCACCCGATTGCCAAAGTCGGTCTGCACCATACTTTTCGAACGGGCCGCAGCCTTTACCATGTCTTTTCGGTTGCTTCGAAAAGTCTTTTTTTCAGGTTAGTTTTGGATACGGATAGCTTACATTGGAGGCTGGAGGAGATTTCGGATGGACTGCCAAGCTAATTATGGATAACCTGTCTTTTAACCCAAAACCTTCGACGATCATGCATTTGGACCTTAATTCCTGTTTTGCAACGATTGAACAGCAGGCTAATCCGTTCCTTCGGGGAAAACCGGTTGCCGTTGCAGCCTATACTACCCCCTCGGGATGTATCATTGCTCCTTCGGTTGAGGCAAAGCGCTTGGGAATTAAAGTCGGTATGCGGGTAAAAGAGGGAAAACTTCTTTGCCCTGAGCTGGTAATTCTTCCGCCGGACCCCTGGAAATATCGAAACGTTCACTTGGCCCTAAGAAAAATCCTTTCCGACTATACGAACGATTTTACGCCTAAGTCGATCGACGAATTTGTTTTGAATCTTGAAGGCTACCCTGCTTATCAAAAAGGAATGTTCGAGGTTGCAAAAGAAATTAAGGCCAGAATTAAAAAAGAGATTGGCGAATGGCTGAGGATTTCGGTCGGCATTGCCCCGAACAGATTTCTGGCGAAAACCGGAGCGGGATTGCATAAACCGGACGGACTGGATGAAATAAATAAGGATAATTTCGTAAGAATTTATTCAGGATTAGCCTTAACCGATCTTTGCGGAATAAAGATAAGAAACGCCGTTCGTTTGAACTCGATGGGCATATATAGTGTCCGGGATTTTTACGAGGCGCCATTTTTGAAGCTGAAAGCCGTTTTCGAATCGATTTTGGGCTACTACTGGTATTTAAGGCTTAGGGGTTGGGAAATAGACGATGTAGTTTTTGGCCGGAGAAGTTATGGCAACTCGTATGCTTTGCCAAAGCCGCTAACAACCGTGGAGGAGCTCTCCCCCATTTTGTCCAAATTGGTTGCCAAAACCGGCCGACGTTTCAGGCGGGCCGGCTATAAAGCCCAGGGAGTTCATCTGGCCATAGTCTACCGAGACGGCAGCTTTTGGCACAAAGGGGTAACCACCCTCAAAATTTTGTTTGATTCCCGCGATATCTATAAGATTGCTTTTAAACTCTTAATAAGGTCTCCTTACAAAAAACCGGTACGTGAGTTGGCTGTTTCCGTTTTTAATCTTAGTGATGATTCAAGCCTTCAGTTGGAGCTTTTCGATGATATGGAAAGGAAAGAAAAAATAGTTCGGGCAATCGATAGAGTAAATGAACACTGGGGCGACTTTGTCATTACCCCGGCCAGAATGATGGGGGCAAAAGACGTGGTTATCGACAGGGTTGCTTTTGGCGGAGTCAAAGAGCTTGAAGAAATTACTCTTTTAGGTTAGAAAGATCGACCACTGTTCCGACCTTAATATTATGCTTTTGAGTAAAGCCCGTATTTAGCTCAAGGACGTAATCAATCGGTTTGTCGGGCACGAGATATGGTAGGCTGTTATCGGCCGTATCGGGTTCAGGCGGAGGAATATTTTGGCTAATTTGAATAATTTTTCCGTCATTAATCCAGATAAAATCAAGCGCAATGAGCATTCCTTTCATCCAAAAAGTGGGCTTAAAATCGGCTTTTTCGAAGACAAAAAGCATGCCTTGGTTTTCATCTAAAGATTTTCGTCCGGATAGGCCCTTTTCCCTTTCTGATTCTGTATCGGCAATTTCGACGATTATTTCGGTATCACCTACTTGAATAGTTTTTTTGTCGCCAAGAGTAGTTTGTACCGTTTGATTAATGTATCCGGGTGGATTATTAAGTGCTTTATTGGCTTCTTTTGGATATTTGTATAAAACTCCCGTTATAATGATCAAAATTGTAACGGAGGCTAAAAGTATAAATATCTGTTTCATTTTAAGGTAGGAATATATTGCTTTTCCAAATCGTCCAATTGTTTATCGATAAGAATTTCACGTCTGGGATTGTTTAGTGAAAAATAATAACTGACCAATCCTAAAAGAATTACGGCCAAAGAAGCCAATACAAGGAGAAAATTTTTGTCGTTTTGCCAATGTCGTTTCATGAAGAGTTTTTAATTACTATTTGACAATTTCTTCACCCAAAACAGACGAATACCCAGTGTCATAAAAAGCTTGGTTTATCTTCTTCGAACTTATTAAGTATGAGTAAGTAAGTATGACGACGATTGCGAAAATTATGGCCGGAATAAGAATAAGGAAAACGCTTAAAGAATTGTTAATGCGGTTTTTATGAAGATGGATCGACTCTGGCAGCATATATTTATTTTAACAGATAAATACCAGTGCCGTAGAGAAAAAGTGTGCCAGGGACAGGACTCGAACCTGCACTCCCGTTAAAGGGAACACGGCCCTAAACCGTGTGTGTCTGCCAATTTCACCACCCTGGCTTGAGCTTATTTTAACACAAAAATAAGTTTTTTAGCCTTCAAGGTCGAAATCAACAGGCCAAGGTTCAATTTTCGTCATAAAATACTTTACTTTCCACGCCCAGCTAGAACTTGGCGGCGCATACCTTATGGCTATTTTATTAATCGTCGGCGCTCCCCTGTCGATATATTTTTCTTTTAAAGTTTTGCCCACAATTTCAATAGAATTGTCCCAGGAAGAAAATCGGTATTTTCCGTTAGCCCATCCGTATGCGTTATAGGAGTTATCCGGAATATTTTTACCGAAAGTGGATTCTACCCCTGAAATGGCGGGAATAAGTCTCCAGTCGAGATCGTATTTATCGGCAACGTTTATAAAAGTTTTCGAATGTACGGCCAAAGGCGATTTATGAGAGTTTAAATAATTTTCTAGTCTTTCGACCCTTGAGTCATTAGAAACTGAGGTTTCGCTTTTTAAAAAGGCAGAACATTCAGCCACGCGAGAATCGGCCGATACAGGTCGGGTCATAAATAAATATAAAAAAAGGACAGTAATAAATAATTGGTTAGCTTTTCTCATGGTTTAGCGAAAAAAAGGGTCGCTTCAAGGCGACCCACAAAAAGAGGAGTACCTTACGGTACTCCTCATATGTGAGTAATACCTTACGGTACTACTCGAAAAATCCCAACGCTCCTCCGATATAATCGGAGTTGCCTCAGAATCTAAAAAGAACTATAACATATTACTACAGGATTGTCAATATAATGATGATAAAGCTAATATGAACGTATTATTATAAATAATGTGGGATATATAATATATTATTAGACTATCCTCTTTTGGGCGAGTATGAAGATCGAAGGACCGAAATTAATATAACTTAAAGGAATTTGCAGGTATTTTTCTAAAGTTAACAATGTTTCGGTAGGAATCATTGTTTTTAATTTTGAATTACGGATATTAGAAACCGACCGGCACTTGATGATATTAAAACCGCTTTCTGTTAATTTTTCCTTAACCGATTCGGGATGGTAATTTAAAAAAGGGATAGACTGATTTTTTATTGATTTCTTACTTCTTTTATCGGACGGGAAAATATCTAAAGGAAAAGTAAAATTGCCTTTTATAAATTGCAATATTGAGGCTTTAAAATGTTTCTTGTTGGCAAATTCTAAAATCAGATAGCCCCGAACTTTTAAAAGATTATTAATTATGCCGATAAATTTATCGGCATCTTCAATGTGGTGCATAACCCTGACGCAAATAATTAAATCGAAACTTTCCCTTTTTAATTTTAAAGGCAGATTTTCCAACTTTGAATGTATAAATCTGAACTTTCTTTGTTTTAATCTATTTTGGGCGATAGCTAGAAGTTTAGCCGAAGGATCGCTGATAACGATCTTCTTACCTCGAAAAGAATAAACCGGAACAAGCCTGCCAAAACCGGCTCCAATTTCTAATATTGATTCTATTTTTGGAATGCTCTGAAGAAATGCCCGGAGCGCTTCTATTTCAGCCTTATGTTCATAATCTCTACCTTTCCAGTAAGCCGGGTAGTCATAGTTATCATAATGCGCGGACATAAGTCAGGATATAAGGATAGTGGGAAGATAGTAATTAGTCAAAGAAGTGTCTGAATTTTATTCCATTTCGGACATGAACTTATTAACTCCTTCAGCCCAGGAACCGGGAGATAAGGGTGTGTACTTACTCATAATATCCTCGATTGATAAAAGGCCGCTATTTAAATATTTATTCCGTAATCCCCTGGATACTTCCTCAATACCTTCCTGGTATGAAGAAAAACCCAGCGTACCACGGCTGTGTATTCCCCAGCCCCAACAGTTATTGGTTTCGGGAGGTATTTTTTTACACAAGTTTGATTCTTGCTGCGCAATTGCCGTAATTAGTCTGAAATCTAACCCGTATTTATCGGCCGTATCGACAATCTCTGAGGAATAAGGATGTAAAGGAGAATTATATTTTAAAAGATACTGTCGAATAATTTCAGGTCGGGCATCGGCGGTATTTAAATGACCGGAAATTAAAGGAAAATTAGTCGGAAGTGAAGCGTAGACTCTGACACCGGACTGGGGCGATTGAATAAAGCTGGTTTCTTTTACCGAAAGAGGTATTTTTGCATCCTTGGGTAAATAAATTAAAGAAAATAAACTGGCAATAATGGCTATAGGTGTAATCGAAAAAAAAAGAAAGGAAAGAATCAAATTTTTCCAAAAGGAAAATTCTTCTTTCTTTTTAGGAATATTTTCCATTCCTGTCAGGATGACATAGAAAGATGATGTAAGTCAAGTTAATGGAATATATTATGAGCCTAGGAGGATTCAGTGCGAACAAGCATATCTAAATTGACACTTTGACTAAGTCTTAAGCTTTTTTACTATCAAACGAGAAGGCATGTGGGTCAGAAAGTGAGCCGCGGAGGATTCGAACCTCCAACCACCTCCTTAAGAGGGAGATGCTCTGCCGTTGAGCTAGCGGCCCATACGCACAATTTTACCATAAAAACGACATTAATTTAATATTTTAAAGATATCTTATGAAATATATTTCGCCAATCTTTTAAACTAAAGACTAACATCTTGATAAATTTTTTGTTGGATATAACCTCGTTTTCTTTTGTTAAAACCAAATCTATAAAATAAAAACCGTTTTCTTTAGGAGATTTTAACTTATAAAGAAGAAGCGAATTATGAAAAGGTAAAATATTTGGGTAATTATAAAGATTAGTTGTTTCAAAAAGACCGCTCGGGCTATTTATAGAGATCAATATATCTTCATTTATTATTGTCTGGCCTGTATTTTTAACCCATAAAGCGCCATTATACATCGAGTATTTTCCGACCAAAAAAGGTGTAAATGAGGCCAATATCTGAACGGAGTTTATTCTTTTGGGATTGCCCCTGATTTTGATTAGATTCCTGACTTCTTCGTAAAAGCTGTAAAATGATCCATCCGTTTTTTTCCAGGAAAAAACATCAAATGGCGGGTGGTTGTAATTTAATAAAAATGGTGTAACAGCAACGATTCTGGAATCCGTCCAAACATTTTGAAAAGCATAGCTAAATTTGGAACCTACATGACTTTCCGGTATTCCTGTTTTGCCGTCATTTGCGGTATGTGCCCAACCAGTTTCGGTAATAAAAACCGGTAATTCTTTATTTAAGCCCAGTTTTTTCAGATAATCCAACTCCCAAATAAATGAACCAATCGTTCCTCTACCCTTAGCTTTTTCCGAACCTAAAAAGTCCGGGTTGGGATATGAATGGGAAGTCCAACCGTCAAGATAGTTAAAATAGTCCGAATCGGATTCCAACATCTTATTTAAAAATAGGACGGCATCCATAGTTTCTTTGGTGTTTTTAGCCGAAAAATCAAGTCCGGCCGGCAGAATGAAAAAATCAGAAGACTTTTCTTTTAATTTCTCTGAAAATATTTTTAAGTAAAAAGCATATTCTTTGGGGTTAACATCTCCACCCCACTCTTTAGCGTGATTCGGTTCGTTTCCGACTACAAGATACCGGTTTTTTACGACCCAGTTGAGTGAATTCAAAAAGGATACCCAGCCGTCAATTTCATCAAGGTTTAATTTTTCCCAACCAGAATTCTGCTGAGCCGAGGCGATGCGTACGATGGGAATTAAATGCAGTCTTCGGGCTTCATCAAAAGCTTTTTGCCAACGAAGAGTATCTCTTTCACCTTTTTGAATAACAATTGTTACATATCCCCAATCTCCGCCTGAAGAATTGACCAAATTGGCCGCATCATTAAGTTCAGACTCATTAAGTATATGAATACCGAAAATGTTATTAGGAGACATTAAGGGATCTTCTATAGCCAGGGTTTCTTTAGGAAAAAGAAAAATAAGAACAAAAATAACTAGAGAAAATAATTTTAAAAATATTTTTCGCACTGAAGATAATTGTAGCAAACCTGAGTGCCCCCGGCGCGAGTCGAACGCGCAACCCTATCGTTAGAACCGATGCGCTCTATCCATTGAGCTACGGGGGCTCGGAGCGGGCGAAGGGAATTGAACCCTCTGTCTCTTCCTTGGCAAGGAAGCATTTTACCGGTAAACTACGCCCGCGTAAGATAAATAATACATTAAATGAAGCTATTTTTCTACTTTTAGGTATTATCTGACAAGACAACGTCTAGAAGAACTGCTCTGATTTCTTGAGGTTTTATATTTTTAAGTCCTCTGGCAACAGCCAGACTTGCTTGATAATCCCTTGCTAGCCTTTCTTCTTCTTCCAGAGATATGCAATCATCAGCTAAAGATTTCCAACGTGCTGACGCCGCGTCAAACACAAA
>Ga0209254_10000118_pt1 | contig 51638 bp, 46 predicted proteins | sample FrelakmetDIP11DI_FD_187148 | JGI IMG/M metagenome (GOLD analysis project Ga0209254, IMG submission 187148) | Freshwater lake sediment microbial communities from the University of Notre Dame, USA, for methane emissions studies - DIP11 DI (SPAdes)... | ecosystem: Environmental > Aquatic >...
CGCCCCCCAGGCGTTACCTGGCACCTTGCCCTGTGGAGCCCGGACTTTCCTCTGCCAATGGCGCAGCGGTTGCCTGGCCGACTCCCGCGCCGATTATACGCATCAATCGCCACCGGACGCGGGGCGGGCGCGATCACGCAGCGCGAGTGCGCGATCATAGAGTTCGCGTCGCGGGCGACCCGTGAGGTGCGCCGCAAGCTTCGCGGCCTGCGCCACGGGCAGTTCCTCGAGCAGGATGCGCAGCACGCGATCGGCGTCGGCAGTGCTCGACGCAGCCTCGATGTCGTTGCCCTGCACGACGATGACAATCTCGCCCCTCGACATGTCGGCGTCTTCGGTGCCCTGGCGTGCAAGCGATCCCAGGGTGCCGCGGTAGACCGATTCGAATCGTTTCGTGAGTTCGCGCGCGATCGCAGCCGGACGCGCTGCGCCGAGCACCGCAGCGAGGTCGTCGAGCGACTCCTGCAGGCGATGCGGCGCCTCGTAGAACACCATCGTGCGCGGTTCGGAGGCGAGACCCTCGAGTGCGCGACGCCGGGCCGCCCGCTTGACGGGAAGGAAGCCCTCGAACACGAAGCGTCCGGCCGGCAGCGCTGCAACCGAAAGCGCAGCGATGGCGGCACACGGACCCGGGACGGCGATCACCTCGATCCCGGCCGCTGCGGCCGCACCGACCAGCAATGCGCCGGGATCGCTCACCAGCGGTGAGCCTGCGTCGCTCACGAGTGCAATCCGTGCGCCGGACTCGAGGCGCGCGAGCACCTCCGGTATGCGGGCGCGTTCATTGTGCTCGTGCAGCGACTCGACCGTTCCCGGGGCTCGCTCGATTGCACAGGCGGCGAGCAACTGGCGCGTGTGCCTCGTGTCCTCGGCCAGCAGAAGGTCGGCGCTTGCGAGCACCTCTCGCGCCCGCAACGACAGATCCGCGAGGTTGCCGATGGGTGTGGCAACCACGAGCAGTGCGCCCCGCACGCCCCGCGCTATAGAATTCAACGCTTCTCCCGTCACTGGCGACCCTCCTGCCATGCTGCACGTACGCTTTCGCGGCCAGCAAGTCCGTGCATGTCTCGCCGCTGCCCTGCTCTGCGGGGCGCTCGTCCTGGCGCCACAGCATGACGCTCTGGCTGCACGCCGTGACGACCTCGCCACGGCCGACGCCCTGGCACGCAGCGGGGAGCACGAGCAGGCCGCCACGATGTACGAGTCTCTGTCCAAGCGCACGTTTCGTGGCCGGGACACGCGGGTGACGCTGCTCTCGGCGCGCGAGTTCGTGGCGGCGGGCCGCCTGGACGACGCGGATCGCATGCTCGGCTACCTGGGCCCGGACGTGCGTGGCGACGATGCCGTGCTGCTTGCGCGCGTGCAGGCCGAACTCGCACTCGCGCGCAACCAGCCTCAGGCGGCGTTGGCCGCGCTGGATCGCGTGCCTGAGCCGTGGCCTGCGCCGCTGGCGGTCGAGCTGCTCGGGCTGCGCGCGCGGGCCGAGTTCGCCGCCGGACGCACGGGCGACGGTATACGGACCGTGGAATCCCGGGCGCGCCTCCTGACCACCGCGGAGGAGCGTCGCGCCAACTACGACCTGCTGGTCACAGCGCTCACGGCCGATCCGGCGGTAACTGCAGCGGTGCCGCCCGGCGCGTCCGCAGGCGAGCGCGCATGGTTCGAACTCGCCGCACTGCTTGCGGGCTCCCAGGTAGAGCCGGCGCAATTCGCGCAACGCGCTGACGACTGGAAGGCCCGCCACCCGGATCATCCGGGTGGCGCATACCTGCCGGCAACCGCGGCAGAACCCGCAGATCAGGCGACGGCTCCGGCCGTTGCGATCACGACGCCTGCCGACGTGATCGGACTGCTGCTGCCGCTCAGCGGCAAGCTGCAGGCATCGGGTCGCGCCGTGCGAGATGGATTCCTTGCCGCGGCATTGGCCGAACCTGCGGACATCCGACCTCGCATCGAGATAGAGGACACTGCGGCAGCCGGTGCGGCGGCCGCATTCCAGCTGGCGCTGGACGCGGGCGCCACGGCGATGGCCGGGCCGCTCGCGAAGGAGGACATCGCCTCACTGGTCGCCGCCCGGCAACTGCCGGTGCCGACCCTCGCGCTCAATTCCATTCCTCTCACATCGACACCGCCCTTCCTGTTTCAGTTCGCGCTCGATCCGGAACAGGAGGCGCGCGCGGTCGCGCGACGCATCGCCGGGGACGGGCACATCCGCGGCATCGCGTTGTTCCCCAATAACGGCTGGGGCGAGCGACTGCGGGCCGCGTTCACCGAGGAACTTGGCGCAACCGGCGTCGAGCTCACCGCGGTGCAGTCCTACGAACCGTCCGCCGCCGACTTCTCCAGTCCGCTGCGTGCCGCACTGGGTCGCTTCGGTGGCGCGGCTGATCGCCCGGCCAAGGGGAAGGAAGCACCACGGCGCGACCCTGTCCTCGAGGCTCAGGAGGGACCGCAGTTCGTGTTCATCGCAGCGAGCCCGAGCGCCGCCCGCGCGCTGGTGCCGCAGTTGCGTTACCAGATGACCTACACGGTGCCGGTGTACGCCACCTCGGACGCGATCGAGCCCGGTTCGCGCCCGGTGCCGGACCTCGACGGCATGCTGTTTCCGGAGATGCCATGGGTCGTCGGCGCCGGGCAGGGCGCCCCGGAGCTGTGGGACCTGTTGCAGACCGAGTGGTCGAGCGCGGCACGGGGACGACTGCGTCTGTACGCCTTCGGCTACGACGCCTATCGCCTGTTGCGCGGCCTCGGCACTGCCGTGCGTGGCGTCGGACTGAACGGGTTGACGGGTCAGCTCTCGATTACGTCGGACGGGCGCGTGGAGCGCCAGCTGGACTGGGCGCAGGTCGAGCGAGGCCGGCCGCAAGTCGCGGGTCCGGCGCCCCTGCCGGCCGTGCCCGTTGATCCCTGACAATACGACCGCGGCCGGTCGCCGCGGCGAGGATCTTGCCCGTCGTCATCTCGAGGCCCGGGGCCTCGAGTTTCTCGAATGCAACTATCGCTGCCGGGCCGGCGAGATCGATCTCGTCATGCTGGAGGGCTCCACGCTCGTCATGGTGGAAGTACGTTCGCGCGCCAGCGCAGAACACGGCAGCGCTGCGGCGTCGGTGGGGCCACGCAAGCAGCGTCGGTTCATCCTCGCCGCGCGGCACCTTATGCTTACCCGACCCGCATACCGACGGATGGCGGCACGCTTCGACGTCGTCGCGATCGACGCTGCCGGCCGAGACACACCGCCACTGGTGACCTGGATCCGCGACGCGTTCCGCGCGTGATCGCGCCTGCTCTATTTCACGACGGTGAGCTTCGGTCGCGGGGCGCTTGGCTTCCGGTCGGTATCCGGTGAGCCTGCGGGCCCGGACGGCCCGGAGGGTGGCTCGCCGCCGGGTGTCGGCGTCTCCTCGGCAAACACCATGCCCTGGCCCGTCTCGCGCGCGTAGACCGCCAGGACTGCGCCGATGGGAATCCGCACGCTCAGGCTGGTACCGCCGAACCGACCATTGAAGCTGATCTCGTCGTTGCCGAGCACAAGCTGACCGGTGGCCGACCAGCTGATATTGAGCACGATCTTGCCGTCCTTGACGTACTGGCGCGGCACCTCCACGCCGGCGTCGCTCGCATCGACGACGACATGCGGCGTGCAACCGCTGTCGCTGATCCACTCGTGCATTGCACGAAGCAGGTAGGGCCGCCTCGGCTTCATTCGCGCATCTCCCGCTCCACCGGAGTCAGGCTCGCGCGCAAGGCGGAATGAGCGAACAGGCGACGGCAATAGCGCTCGACGTGCGGAGCCGCGGGCGGCAGCGCCACGCCCCAGCGTGGCAGGCGCCAAAGGATCGGTGCGACCGCTGCATCCAGCATCGAGAAGTGGTCGGACAGGAACCAGGGCTTCACGCGCAGCAGCGAGTCGGCCGAGGTTACGGCCTCCAGAAGCAGGCGCCGCGCGCGCTGCAGCTCTCGTCGGTCGTCACTCTCGAGCTGCGGCACCAACCCATACCAGTCGAGTTCGATCCGCTGCGCAGCGATGCGTGCCTGGGCGCGGCCGGCCGGGTCGCCGGGCATCAGCGCAGGCGCCGGGAATCGTTCATCGATGTACTCGCTGATGATGCCCGGGCCATAAACCACCAGATCACGGTCCGTCAGCGTCGGCAGCGACTGGAAGGGATTGAGGTCGATCAGATCCTCTGGCGGATGGGCGGGATCGCATTCGAGCACCCGCACCGCGAGCCCCTTGGCCGCAAGCACGATGCGCACGCGATGGCTGTGCGCATCATCGGCGCCGGAGAACAGCGTCATCACGCGGGGAGCACCTCCGGCTCGTTGTTCGGCCGCGGCTCAGGGACAGCATGCCGCAGCCGTGCCTGGTTCCCGCCGTGGTCGCGGCTGCCGCCCGAAAGGAGCCTCCCGGGGAGCACTACTTGACGTCTTTCCAGTATTCCTTCTTCAGCATCCACGCGAGCAGCGTGAAGAACACCAGGAAGGCAATGACCGGGAAGCCCAGTGCCCGCCTCTGCAGCTGCGCAGGCTCGGCGATGTACTCGAGAAAGTTTACGGTGTCGCGCACGAACCCATCGTATTCCTCGGGAGTCAGCTTGCCCGGCGTGACGAGCTTGAATCCCTTGAAGTGCCGTTGCGCATTCCCAGCCGCATCCACGTGGCCTTCCCAGACCGCCTCCTGTACGCCCTGCAGTTCCCAGAGCACGTGCGGCATGGCCGTGCCCGGCAGCACTATGTTGTTCACGCCACTGGCCTTGGACTCATCGGCGTAGAAAGAGCGCAGGAACGTGTAGAGGTAGTCGGCGCCGCGACTGCGCGCGACCAGGGAGAGGTCCGGAGGGACCACGCCGAACCAGCGCTTCGCGTCGTCGGCATTGATGCCGATGCGCATCGTGTCGTGCGGACGCTCGCCCGTGAACATCAGGTTGTCGATCAGCTGCTGCTCGGAGAGGCCGAGATCGGACGCCATGCGGTTGTAGCGCACGTACCTGGCCGAGTGGCACCCGAGGCAGTAGTTCACGAAGTTCGCGGCGCCGCGCTGCAGCGAAGCCCTGTTCGTGATGTCGACGTTGGCGTGGTCGAGCTTCGCCTCACCACCTGCGGCGAAGGCCGCGACGGGGGCCAGCGCCGCCGCCAGGACGAGGAGCTTAGTGCGCATGGTAGTTCACCCTGGTGGGCACGGGCTTGGTGCGGTCGACGCTCGAGTACCACGGCATGAGCAGGAAGTAAGCGAAGTACACCACCGTGAACAACCGTGCGAGGTTGGTGTACAGCGGCGTCGGCGCCTGCAAGCCAAGCCAGCCGAGCACCACGAAGGAGATCGCGAAGGAGAACAGGAAGAACTTGAACAGCGGACCGCGGTAGCGGATGGACCGCACCTTGCCGCGGTCGAGCCACGGCAGGAACACGAAGAGCACCACGGCGAGGCCCATCAGAGCCGCGCCCAGGCCCTTGTTCGGGACAGCGCGCAGGATCGCGTAGAACGGCGTGAAGTACCACACCGGCGCGATGTGCGGCGGCGTCTGCAGCGGGTTCGCCGGGTCGAAATTGGCATGCTCCAAGAAGTAGCCGCCCATGGTGGGCGCGTAGAAGATCACCAGGGAGAACAGGATCAGGAACACGCCGACCCCGATCAGGTCCTTGACCGTGTAGTAAGGGTGGAAGGCGATGCCGTCGAGCGGGATGCCGTCCGGGCCCTTGACCTTCTTGATCTCGACGCCATCGGGATTGTTCGAGCCGACCTCGTGCAGCGCAATCAGGTGCGCCACCACCAGGAACACGAGCACCAGCGGGATTGCGATCACGTGCAGCGCGAAGAAGCGGTTCAGCGTGATGTCGGAGATGTAGTAGTCGCCACGGATCCACTCGGTCAGCGAGTCGCCCACGAACGGGATTGCGCCGAACAGCGACACGATCACCTGCGCGCCCCAGTAGGACATGTTGCCCCACGGCAGCAGGTAACCCATGAACGCTTCGGCCATCAGCGCGAAGTAGATCAGCATGCCGAAGATCCACAGCAGCTCGCGAGGCTTCTGGTAAGACCCGTAGAGCAGCGCGCGGAACATGTGCAGGTAGACGACGATGAAGAACGCCGACGCGCCGGTGGAGTGCATGTAGCGGATCAGCCAGCCCCACTCCACGTCGCGCATGATGTACTCGACGGAGCCGAAGGCCTCGGCCGACGAGGGCTTGTAGTTCATCGTCAGGAAGATGCCGGTGAGGATCTGGATGACCAGCACCATCAGCGCCAGCGAGCCGAAGAAGTACCAGAAGTTCATGTTCTTCGGCGCGTAGTACTCCGAGACCTGCTCCTTCCACATCCTGGTCATCGGGAAGCGGTCGTCGATCCAGTTGGTGAGCGACGCAAGGCGCCCGCCGCCGGCCCGCGCAGTCTGGCTCGTGCTGGCCATTACGCATTCTCCGTTTCGGCGCCGATGAGGATGCGCGTGTCGCTCACGAAGCGGTACGGCGGCACCGGCAGGTTGGTCGGGGCGGGGACGTCCTTGAACACTCGGCCCGAAATGTCGAATTTCGAGCCGTGGCACGGGCAGAAGAACCCGCCCTGCCAGTCGGCGGCCACGGTCACGTCGCCTGGCGTGAATTTGTCGAGCGGCGCGCAGCCGAGGTGCGTGCACACGCCCACGATCACAAGGTATTCGGGCTTGACCGACCGTACCTCGTTCTTGGCGAATGCCGGCTGGTCGGATTCGTTCGACTCCGGGTCGCGCAGGTCGCCGTCAACCGACTTGAGCGTGGCGAGCATCTCGGGCGTGCGGTGAACCACGAAGACCGCCTTCCCACGCCACTCGATCTTGACCATGGCGCCCGACTCGAGCTTGCCGATGTCCACCTCGACCGGCGCGCCCATGGCTTTGGCGCGGGCACTTGGTTTCCAAGATGCGAGGAACGGAACCGCGACAAATGCAGCCCCCACCGCAGTGGTGGCAACGGTAGCGACGGTCAGGAAGTGACGCCTGCCCGTATCGACTTTTTCGGTCATCCAGCGCTCTCCTCGACGGATTCGGGTGCGCGCTGGGGGCCGGGGCCGACCCCCTCGTGCAGCGCAGCATTATACCGGGCGGGGTCGGCCCGGCGGTAGGTCAGTCCGCCACTCGGCGGATCTGGGCGCCGAGCCCGGCAAGCTTTTCCTCAATGCACTCGTAGCCGCGATCGATATGGTAGATACGCTCGATCTCGGTCATACCGTCGGCCACCAGGCCCGCCAGCACGAGGCTCGCCGAGGCCCGCAGGTCGGTCGCCATGACGGGAGCCGCCGTGAGCCGGGGTACCCCCTTGATAATGGCCGTGTTTCCCTCCAGCCGGATCTCCGCACCCATGCGCCGCATCTCGAGCATGTGCATGAAGCGGTTCTCGAAGATCGTCTCGGTAATCGTGCCGACACCTTCGGACACGGTGTCGAGCGCCGCGAACTGCGCCTGCATGTCGGTCGGAAAACCCGGATGCGGCGCGGTACGGATGTCGACCGCCCGCGGCCGTCGGCCGCGCATGTCCACCTCGATGAAGTCTTCGCCGCGGATCACGGTGGCACCGCACTCCTCGAGCTTGGCGAGCACCGCATCGAGGTGCTCCGCGCGGGCGTTGCGCGCCCGCACACGGCCGCCGGTTATCGCACCGGCCACGAGGTAGGTGCCTGCCTCGACGCGGTCCGGAAGCACGTCGTAGGAGGTGCCATGCAGCGTCTCGACGCCGTGGACGACGATGGTGTCGGTGCCATGGCCGGTGATGCGCGCGCCCATGGAGTTGAGGAACAGCGCGAGGTCGACGATCTCCGGTTCGCGCGCCGCGTTCTCCAGGATCGTGCGGCCCTCGGCGAGCACCGCGGCCATCATCAGGTTCTCGGTTCCGGTCACGGTAACGGTCTCGAGGACCATGCGCGCACCCTTCAGGCGCCCGGCGCGGGCCTTGATGTAGCCGTTCTCGATGTGAACCTCGGCGCCCATGGCCTGCAGTCCGGCGACGTGGATGTTGACTGGGCGCGCGCCGATCGCGCACCCGCCCGGCAGGGACACGTCCGCCGAGCCGAATCGCGCCACCAGTGGACCGAGCACCAGCACCGCGGCGCGCATGGTCTTGACCAGCTCATAGGGCGCGAAGGTCTCGCGCGTCGTGCGCGGGTCCACCTCGATGCGCATGCGCTCATCGACGGTGACGCTCACGCCCATGCGACCGAGCAGCTCGATCATGGTCGTCACGTCGCGAAGGTGCGGGACATTGCCGATAGAGACCGGGCCGTCGGCGAGCAGCGCGCCGGCGAGGATCGGCAACGCGGCGTTCTTGGCGCCCGAGATTCGCACCTCGCCGTCGAGCGGGACACCGCCGCGGATCTGCAACTTGTCCAAGACGCGTCCTCGTTCAGCCCGCGCCCTGCGCGTGGCGCCACTCGCCCGGCGTGAACGCCTGGATCGACAGCGCGTGGATCTCACGGCCCATGCGCGGACCCAGCGCGGCGTAGACCAGCTGATGGCGCTGCAGGGGACGGCGGCCTTCGAACTGCGATGCGACCACCACCGCTTCGAAGTGCGTGTCGTCGTCAGTGAGTACGCGCACTTCCGCGTCGGGCAATCCAGTGCGGATCAGCTGAGTGACCTCATCGGCGGTCATGGGATCATCCGGTGCGGCGGGAGGGGACGCGCAGTCTAACCCGGCCGGCTTCGGGCTGCCGATCGTGCCCGGAGCGGGCCAGTGGCGGCCGGTAGTACACTGGTCGCTCACGCCCGCCCGGCCGAGTGCCACGCCGGACCGGAACGAACCAGAGCCTAGCCCCCCTCGAGCGCCCCGCCCCATGTCAGCCTCCGACCCAATGATCGCCCGTGGCCGCCGTGTGCTCGCTGTTGAGTCGCAGGCCGTGGCGGCGCTCGAGCACCGGCTCGGCGAGGACTTCGCCCAGGCCTGCCGACTGCTGCTCGCCTGCGAGGGCCGCGTCGTGGTGACGGGGATGGGCAAGTCGGGCCACGTGGGCAGCAAGATCGCCGCGACCCTCGCGAGCACGGGCACGCCCTCGTTCTTCCTGCACCCGGCCGAGGCTGTGCACGGTGACATCGGCATGATCACGGCGCGCGACCTCGTGCTGGCGATCTCGAACTCCGGCGAGACCGATGAGCTGCTCACCATCCTGCCGGTCATCAAGCGCCTCGACGTGCCGCTCGTCGCCCTCACCGGCCGGGCCGATTCCACTCTGGCGCGCTACGCCACCGTAACGCTCGATGTGAGCGTGCCGGCCGAGGCGTGCCCGCTCAACCTCGCGCCGACCGCGAGCACCACGGCTACGCTGGCGATGGGAGACGCGCTCGCAGTCGCCGTGCTCGAGGCCCGTGGCTTCACCGAGGAGGACTTCGCACGCTCACACCCCGGCGGCATGCTCGGTCGCCGACTGTTGCTGCACGTCGAGGAGGTCATGCGCACGGGTGCGGACCTGCCCGCTGTGCGACCCGAAACGCCGCTGAGTGCCGGCCTCCTCGAGATGAGCCGCAAGGGTCTCGGCATGACCACGGTGGTCGACGAGCACAATCGCGTGATTGGAGTGTTCACCGACGGCGACCTGCGCCGCGCGCTCGACGGCCAGATCGACGTGCACAGCAATCGCATGGGCGAGGTAATGACTGCGGGGCCCAAGGTTGCCAGGCCCCGCATGCTGGCTGCGGAGGCGGTGCACCTGATGGAGGCGCACCGCATCACCGCGCTGCCGGTCGTTGACGACGATGGTGTTCTGGTCGGGGCGCTTAACGTGCACGACCTGTTGCGCGCCGGGGTGATGTAGCGTGGACGACGTGCTCGCTCGCGCCCGAAGCATCCGGCTGCTCGTACTCGACGTCGACGGTGTACTCACCGACGGCCGGCTCTATCTCTCGGCGGACGGCGAAGAGATGAAGGTCTTTCACGTACGCGACGGGTCGGGCCTGGTCGCCATGCGGCGAGCGGGCGTCGAGGTCGCGATAATCTCGGGTCGCGACAGCGCCGCGGTGGCACGCCGCGCCTCGGAACTGGGCATCGAGCGTGTGCTGCAGGGAGTCGCGGACAAGGGCGCTGCGCTCGAGGCGCTGCAGGACGAGCTCGGCGTCGCCGTCGAGGAAACGGCGTGCGTCGGCGACGACACGCCGGACTTGCCGATGCTCCGCCGCGCCGGCCTCGCGATCGGGGTAGCCGACTCACACCCCGCCTTGCACGAGGTGCTGCACTGGATCACGCCCTCGCCTGGCGGGCGTGGCGCGGTACGCGACGTATGCGACCTATTGCTCAGCGCTCGCGGTTAGCCGGTAGGCTCGTCACGGCGATTGCGGTCGTGGTGGCTGCGGTCATCGGCTATCAGTTGTTGGGCACGCGCAACGAACAGTTCGATGCGACGGATGCCGACGACCAGCGCGGCTATTACGTCATAGACGCCACGCTGACCGAGATGGGCCCTGACGGCAAGCCTCGCACGGTACTGCGCGCCGCGCGTGCCGAGCAGCAGCTCTCTGACCAGAGTGTGCTGCTGACGGACCTCGTCGCGGACTACAACACGGCGGACGCCGGCACCTGGACGCTCACTGCAGACCGCGGGAGACTGCTGTCGAATGCGACCACGCTTCGGCTGTCCGGCGACGTGGTGATCCGCGGCGAGGAGGCGCGCGGCAAGGCCGTGATCCGCACCGATGAGCTCGCCTATGACACAACCACCAGCGTCGTGCAGACGGCCGAGCAAGTGACGCTGCAGTTCGAACAGCATCACCTCGAAGGCAGGGGGCTGCGGGCCGCGTTGAAGGAGGGCACCTTGAAGCTAGAATCCAACGTCCATGGCCGCTTCACTCCCTAGCCGCGTCGCGACGGGCCTCACGCTTGCCGTGGCGCTGGCCGCCGGCGTCGGCGTTGCCGCCGCCCAGGAGTACGACCGTACCGCGCCCATCAACCTTGAAGCCGCGTCCTCGGACTTCGACTACCGCAACAACACGCTGCTGTTCCGACACGTCAAGGTCACGCAGGGCCCGCTGACGGTAGAGGCGCGCGAGGCACGCGCGACCGGGCTCAATTTCGAGAACTCGAAGTGGGACCTGATGGGCGACATTCGCATCACGGTACCCGACGGCAGACTCGCCGCCGACGCAGCGACCGTGCTGTTCAAGGACAACGGCATCGTCAACGCCGTGGTGCGCGGCTCGCCCGCGACCTTCGAGCAGGTCCTGAAGGAGACGAAACAGCTCGCGAAGGGACGGGCCGACACGATCGAGTACGACGTGCAGAAATCCACGGTCAGTCTCGCGGGCCAGGCGTGGCTCTCGGACGGACAGAACGAGATCCGCGGCGAAACACTGGTCTACGACATCGCCCGCCAGCGCGTTGCCGCCAATCCGGGCCGGTCCGAGCCTGGCGGCGTGCAGATCACGATCAACCCGAAGGAGTCCGCCGCCCTGCGCGACAAGAGCAAGAACAAGGCTGCACCCCAACAGGACACGCCGCCAGCCGGCGACAAGGATCCGCCGCAATGAGCCGCCTGCGCGCCGAGTCGCTGGGCAAGCGCTACCGCGCGCGACAGGTGGTCGTGGACCTGTCGCTCGAGGTCAGTTCGGGCGAGGTCGTCGGACTGCTCGGACCGAACGGCGCCGGCAAGACCACGGCCTTCTACATGATCGTGGGCCTTGTTCCCTGCGACGCCGGCCGGATCTGGCTCGACGAGCAGGAACTGACCGGACTGCCGATGCACCGTCGCGCGCGGCTTGGCGTCGGATACCTGCCCCAGGAAGCCTCGGTGTTCCGTAAGCTCTCCGTGGAGGACAACATCCGCGCGATCCTGGAGACGCGCCAGGACCTCGACGACGAATCGGCTGAGGAGGCCGCGCTCGAGTCGTTGCTCGAGGAGCTGCACATCGGCCACATCCGCGGCAGCGTCGGCATGAGCCTGTCAGGCGGCGAGCGCCGGCGCGTCGAGATCGCCCGCGCACTCGCGGCCGAGCCGCGCTTCATGCTGCTTGACGAGCCGTTCGCCGGCGTCGACCCCATCTCGGTCGACGACATCCAGCGCATCATCCGGCACCTGAGCGCCCGCAACATCGGGGTGCTGATTACCGACCACAATGTCCGTGAAACACTCGGCATTTGCGGGCGCGCCTACATCGTGAGCGCCGGAAGTGTGATCGCGTCGGGGTCGGCCGAGGAGATTCTTGCCAATCCTCAGGTGCGTGAGGTCTACTTGGGCCAGGATTTCAAGCTCTGACCCGGAGGGATTCCCCTCCTGCTCCGCCCCACAATGCTCAAGCCGGCCCTGCAACTAAAGCTCGGTCAGCAGCTGACGATGACGCCGCAGCTGCAGCAGGCCATCCGGCTGCTGCAGCTGCCGGTGCTCGAGCTGCAGACCCAGGTGCAGGAGGCGCTCGAGACCAATGTGATGCTCGAGGCGGAGGAGGACGAGCAGCTCGACCTCACATCGCTCGACCAGGCCGCCCCGCAGGGCGAGGATTCGGAGGACGCCGTCCCCGAGCCCGAGCAGGTCACCGTCGAGATGGAAGACCCCTGGACCGAGGCCTCGACGCCTTCGGGAGAGGGCCGCGCCCCCGACGACGACGACCGCCCGATGGAGTTCGCCGACGAGCGCGAGCGCGATCTTCACCAGCACCTGATCTGGCAGCTCGAGGTGAGCGCGCTTGACCCGCGACAGGTGTGGATCGGCGAGGCAGTCGTCGACGCACTGAACGAGGATGGATACCTCACGGAGTCCCCCGCCGATATCGCGCTGAGCCTGAGCGCCGACCTGCCCGTCACCGCAGAGGACGTGGAGCAGGTGCTCGCGTACGTACAGACCCTCGACCCGACGGGCGTCGGCGCCCGGAACGTGGCCGAGTGTGTCTGCCTGCAGCTCGCCCAGCTGGAGGATGCGACGCCCGGACGCGAGGTCGCCATCGCCATCGCCCGCGAGCACCTGCAGGCCGTCGCCGACCGCGACCTTGCCGCGCTGCGCGCGGCGACCGGCGCCGACGAGGATTCGCTGGACGCTGCCCTCGCGCTGATCCGTGGGTGCAATCCCCGCCCGGGCTCGGCCTTCGAGAGCACGGCACCCGAGTACATCGTCCCGGACGTGTTCGTGCGCCGTACGGACCAGGGCTGGGCGGTCGAGATCAACCCTGGATCCGTGCCACGGCTGCGCGTGAACCAGGACTATGCGAGCCTCGTATCCCGTTCCGGCGCCTATGCCTCGCTGCGTGCGCAGCTGCAGGAAGCGCGCTGGCTGATTCGCAGCCTCGAGATCCGCAGGGACACTCTGCTGCGCGTGGCGCGAACCATCGTGCAGCGCCAGACGGCGTTCCTCGAGCGTGGCGAAGAGGCCATGCAGCCGATGATCCTGCGCGACGTCGCCGAGGATATCGGCATGCACGAGTCCACGATCTCGCGCGTGGCCACCGGGAAGTACATGCTGACCCCTCGTGGTCTCTACGAGTTCCGCTACTTCTTCTCGAGCCACGTGGCGGGCGCCGACGGCGGGGACGTGTCGTCCGTGGCGATCCGCGCGCGCATCCGCAAGCTGATTTCGGACGAAGATCCGATCAGACCGCTCAGCGATGCGCAGCTTGCCCAGCGGCTGTCGGATGAAGGCGTCAAGGTCGCGCGGCGCACGGTGGCCAAATACCGCGAGGCGCTCGGCCTCGCCTCCTCGGGCGACCGCCGGCACGCGCCGGCTCATGCCCGCGCCTAGTGAGGAACTGCGCCGAGAGATCGCCTTCGGAAATAGTGGTTGGCCCATCCCCAGTCAGGAGGAGAGGACGATGCGTGTGAACTTGAGCGGACATCACGTCGACGTCACCCCGGCCCTGCGCAGCTACGTCGAGCGCAAGCTCGGCCGGGTGCTGCGGCGCATTGACCCGGTGATCGAGGTGCAATGCACGCTGACGGTCGACAAGCTGCGACACTGCGCCGAGTCCACCGTCTACATTCGCGGAGCAGCGATCCACGCCTCGGCCGTCTCCGACGACATGTACGCCGCGATCGACGCGCTGTCCGACAAGCTCACGCGACGTGTTCGCAAGCGCAAGGAGCGCGTGCACGAGCACCGCGCCCCGATCGCGCGGCGGCACGGGCTCGCGCCCGCGCTCTGAGCTGCACCGGCCCGATGCGCCTGATCATCGTCAGCGGGCTGTCGGGCTCCGGCAAGAGCGTCGCGCTCGCGATGCTCGAGGACCTCGGCTACTACTGCGTCGACAACATCCCGGCGGGCCTGCTGCCGGCGTTCATCGCCTATACCGTGCGCACCAGCGAGGTCGCCTACCGGCGCACGGCCGTCGGCGTCGATGCGCGCAACCGGCCCGAGGACCTCGCGGACGTCCCGAGGCTCGTGGCCGAGCTGCGCCGCAGCGGCATCGGCTGCGAGGTGCTGTTCCTGCGCTCCGACAACGACACGCTGCTCGAGCGCTTCAGCGAGACGCGGCGACGCCACCCGCTGAGCCGCAGCGGCATCGGCCTGCAGGAAGCGCTCGAACTCGAGGAACGCCTGCTCTCGCCGGTGGCAAATGCGGCTGATCTCACCATCGACACGTCGCGGCTGTCCGTCCACGAGCTTCGCGAGCTGGTACGCGAGCGGGTCGTCGACCATCCGCCCAGCGGCCCGTCGCTGCTGTTCCAGTCCTTCGCGTACCGGCGCGGCGTGCCCGACGACGCAGACTTCGTCTTCGACGCGCGGGCGCTGCCGAACCCTTACTGGGAACCTGAACTCCGTGAGCTGAGTGGCCGGGACGAGGCCGTGGCGCGCTTCCTGTCGGGAGACGCCGAGGCAACGAAGTTCCTCGACGACATCGTTGCGTTCCTGGAGCGCTGGCTGCCGTCGCTGGTACGCTCGAACCGCAGCTACCTGACCGTGGCGGTAGGCTGCACGGGCGGCCAGCATCGCTCTGTGTACCTCGCCGAGCGGCTCGCAGCGCATTTCGAAAAGCATTACGGCCGCACTCTCATCCGTCACCGCGATCTCGCCGGCCGCCACGAGTGACGGAATCCGGCGAACGGTGCCGGTTTCCCCGTAAAGTGCGCTCGCAATGGAATCCGAGCGCACACCTGCCCGCCTGACCCGCCTCGAGTCGCTGCGTCGCGCGCTCGACCAGGGCGCTGCGCGCCAGGTGGGCCGGCTGGTAAACACCATGCACCCGGCCGAGATCGCCTCGATGCTCGAGTCCCTGCCGCCCGCGCAGCGCGAGGTCGTGTGGGATCTGGTCGATCCCGAGGTCGAAGGCGACGTACTCGTTGAGCTGAACGAGGAAGTGCGAGCCGACCTGATCGAGGAGATGGCGCCCGAGGACCTGGTTACGGCGGCGGAGAGTCTCGAACTCGACGACCTCGCCGACCTGCTGCACGACCTGCCGGAGAACGTGCACCAGCAGGTCCTGCGTTCCATGGATTCGCGCGACCGGGAGCGCCTCAACGCGGTACTTGCCTACGAGCCCGACTCGGCGGGCGGCCTGATGAATACCGACACGGTGAGCGTGCGCCCGGACGTCACGCTCGAGACCGTGCTTCGCTACCTGCGCATGCGCGGGGACGTGCCGGACAACACCGATTCGCTGTACGTGGTGAACCGGCACGATCGATTTCTCGGCACGCTGGACCTCGCCACGCTGCTCACCCGCGATCCCGAGCGGACCGTCGGCGAGGTCATGGACGACGGGGTGCCCGGCATCCCGCCGGACATGCCCGCGATGGAGGTGGCGAGCCTGTTCGAGGACCGCGACCTGCTTTCCGCCGCGGTCGTGGATGCGAACGGGCGGCTGCTCGGTCGCATCACGGTCGACGACGTCGTCGACGTGATTCGCGAGGAGGCCGAGCATTCGGTGATGAGCATGGCGGGTCTCGACGAGGATGCCGACATGTTCGCCGGCGTGATCCCGAGCGCGCGGCGCCGAGGCGTGTGGCTCGGCGTGAACCTCGGCACGGCGTTCCTCGCGGCCTGGGTGGTGGGCCTGTTCGAGGGCACGATCCGGCACATCGTTGCGCTCGCCGTCCTGATGCCGATCGTCGCGAGCATGGGGGGCGTTGCCGCGACCCAGACACTGACGCTGATCGTACGCGGCCTCGCGCTCGGCCAGGTCGAGCGCGCCAACGCGCGCTGGCTGCTCACGAAGGAGATCGCGGTCGCAATTCTCAACGGACTGGCGTGGGCGACGGTGGTCGCGATCGTGGCGTTCCTCTGGTACCGCGACTGGCGCATCGCCGGGGTGATCTTCGCGGCGATGATAGTGAACCTGCTTGCCGCGGCCCTGGCCGGTGTCACCGTGCCGCTCGCGCTCAAGCGCTTCGGGGTGGACCCGGCGGTCGCCGGCGGCGTGGTGGTGACCACCGTGACCGACGTGGTGGGATTCGCCTCGCTGCTGGGGCTCGGCACCCTGCTGCTGCTGTAACCGGGAAGGACCGCCTCATCGCGCGCGCCGGACCGCTCGGTCCGGTGACCGCGGCCCTGCCGGGCATCTAGCGCAGGAACGCCTCGATGTCTGCGCGCCTCGCAGTCGCATCCTTGTGCCCGAGACGCATCAGTTCCGAGGTGTACGAGGACTCGAACAAAAGGTAGCTCGCGAGCAGCCCACCCCGGGCTTCCAGGGCGCCGATGGTCCGCAGCAGCATGCGCAGGCTGCGGGGCATTTCGCCCAGGTGGCGGCGCGCGAGCGCGGTCGGATCCTCGCTCGGCTGGATGACCAGCACCTCGATCGGGCGCCGGCCCGGCTCCTGTCCGAGCGCGTCGGCGGCCAGCAGATCATTTATCTGCCGCAGGCGCTCCAGGTCGATGGCGAGCCCGTCCGTGAACAGTGAGTCGAGCACGAAGCCGAGCAGGTGCCCGGGGCTCGGTCCGGCATCGAGTATTCCGTCCGACGGCGGGGCCGTGCCTTCGGCCCGCGTGCCGACCACCAGCAGGCGATTGGCACCGAGGTGCACGGCCGGGCTCAGCGGCGCGAGCTGTCGCATGGCGCCGTCCCCGTAGTAGTCGCCATCCACCCGCGCCGCGGGGAAGATGAAGGGGATCGCCGAGCTGGCCATCAACACGTCGAGGTCCAGGCCGCGTCGAACGCCGGCACGGCGGACCCGCGTCCATTCGCGGACCGCGGGCGCGGCCTCGAAGAACGCCACCGCCCGGCCGGTCGTGTAGCTGGTGGTCGCGACCGCTACGGCCTGCACGGGTCCGGTGGCGATGCTGGCCGGAATGTCGTCGAGCGAGACGGTTCTCTCGAGCAGCTCACGCAGCGGAGTCGTATCCAGCAGCGAGCGCGGCGGCGGGGCGAGCCAGCCGCCCGACACGAGTGAGATTGCCCAGTGGAGCCCGGCGCGCAGCACCGTACCGACGTCGTCTCGAACGACCTGGCCGAGTCGGAAGCCAGACCACACCTGCTCGAGATGCGCGACGGCCGCCTCGAAGTCCCGGCTGCGTGCCGCGAGCGCCGCGGCGTTGATCGCCCCGGCGGAGGTCCCGACCAGCACCCGGAACGGGCATGGCGCGTTACCCGGCAACCACTCGGTGATGGCACGCAACACGCCGACCTGATAGGCCGCCCGGGCCCCGCCTCCGGCGAGAACCAAAGCCGAGCGATTCTCGAAGAAGCGGTAGTCTGTGCCGGTATCCGGCGCGGCCAATGCAGTGGTCCCGCTCGTGATTGAAGCCCGGGGCTAATATTGCACGCGCCACAGGTCCGTCCGCCCGAATTCAGGAGTCTCACCATGCCGATTTCCGCCGTCCGTCGCAGTTTCGTTGCCTCGTGCCTCGCCTCGCTGGCCCTGCTGACCTCCACCGGCGTGTCGGTCGCCGGCACCCCGACGGTCGGGCAGGCCGCACCCGCCTTCAAGCTGCAGGACCAGGACGGCAAGTGGCGCAGCCTGTCGGACTACCAGGGCAAGTGGGTGGCCCTCTACTTCTATCCTAAGGACGACACGCCGGGCTGCACGACCCAGGCCTGCGCCTTCCGGGACAACGTCTTCGCCTTCAACAAGGAAGGCGCCGTGATCCTCGGCATCAGCGTCGACGACGTCGAGTCGCACAAGAAATTCGCCGAGAAGCACGGCCTGCCGTTCACGCTGCTGGCGGATTCCGACAAGAAGGTGGCGAAGGAGTACGGCGTGCTCAAGAGCTACGGCGTCATGGAAGTCGCGCGCCGCGACACCTTCCTGGTCGACCCGCAGGGCCGGATTGCGAAGCACTACGAGTCGGTCGACCCCGATTCCAACTCGAAGATCGTGCTCGAGGACATCAAGGCACTGAAGTCGAAGTCGGGCAGCTGAGCTGAGAGGTCCGGTCACGGCGCGGCGATTCGTGCCGCCCGGCAGCGGCTCGCCCGACCGGCCGGCCGAGGGCACCCGCGAGGGGCGGGCCGGTCACGCCTTCAGTGCGCGGATCGCCCGGTCGAGGCCCTCGATCGTCAGCGGGAACATGCGGTCGCCCAGCAGCTGGCGCGTAATGCCGATCGACGCCGTGTAGTCCCAGCGGTCCGCGGGCTCGGGGTTGAGCCAGACGTGCTTCTGGAACCGCTGCGTGATGCGCTGCATCCACACCGCGCCCGCCTCGTCGTTCCAATGCTCGATGCTGCCGCCGGGCTGCATGATCTCGTACGGGCTCATGCTCGCGTCACCCACGAAGATGGCGCGGTAGTCCGGCGGGTACGTACGCAGGATCTCGAGCGTCGGCGTGCGCTCGCCGTGGCGGCGCCGGCCGTCCTTCCACATCGACTCGTAGACGAAGTTGTGGAAGTAGTAGTACTCGAGGTGCTTGAACTCGCTGCGCGCCGCCGAAAACAGCTCCTCGCAGACGCGAACGTGGGGCTCCATCGAGCCCCCGACATCGAGGAAGAGCAGCACCTTCACGGCGTTGTGCCGCTCCGGCACGAACTTGAGGTCGAGCAGGCCTGCGTTGCGCGCGGTCGAGGAAATCGTGCCGTCGAGGTCGAACTCCTCGGCTGCACCTTCGCGCGCGAACCGCCGCAGCTTGCGGAGCGCGATCTTGATGTTGCGCGTGCCGAGCTCGACGGTGTCGTCGAGGTTGCGGTATTCGCGACGCTCCCAGACCTTGACGGCCTTGCGCTGTCCGCCGGCGCCGCCGATTCGGATGCCTTCCGGGTTGAATCCGCCGTGCCCGAACGGCGAAGTGCCACCCGTGCCGATCCACTTGCTGCCACCCTCGTGCCGGCCCTTCTGCTCCTTCAGCCGCTCCTCGAGCGTCTGCACGAGCTTCTCCCAGCCACCGAGCGCCTCGATCTGCGCCTTCTCCTCGTCCGTGAAATGGCGCTCGATCAGCTTCTTCAGCCACTCTGCCGGTATCTCGCCACCGAGGCCGGCGAAGGCGTTCTCGATGCCCTTGAAGTGTGCTGCAAAGGCGCGGTCGAAGCGGTCGAAGTGCTTCTCGTCCTTGACCATCGCGGCGCGGGCCAGATGGTAGAAATCATCCACGCTGCCGCTCGCGACGCGGGCTTCGAGCGCCCTGAGCAGCGTCAGATGCTCGGTGATCGATACAGGGATTCCGGCCTCGCGGAGCGCGAAGAAGAACCGTGTCAGCATCGCCGGACCCTGGCTGGATTACCTCGTGCTGCGGTGGATCGGGGATGCCGGCCGCGGGCGTCGCGCCGCAGGGATGCAGCGCGCGAGCCTACAGGGACGTATTCACGGCGTCCCGCGGCGTGCATCCCCGATCCGCCGCAGCAACGGGCGCACCCGCCGACCGCCCGCGTGCCACTCACGACCGCGACTGCCGCCGCTGCAGGAAGATGAGCTGCTCGAACAGGTGCACATCCTGCTCGTTCTTGAGCAGCGCGCCGTAGAGCGGCGGCAGGCTCTTGCGGGGATCGTCTGTTCGCAGCGCCTCGGGCGGCAGGTCCTCGGCGAGCAGCAGCTTCAGCCAGTCGAGGAGTTCCGAGGTCGACGGCTTCTTCTTCAGGCCCGGCACTTCACGCAGCTTGTAGAAAGAATTGAGCGCCTCCGACAGCAGCTCGCGCTTCAGGTCCGGGAAATGCACGGCGACGATGCGGGTCATCGTTTCGGCGTCCGGAAAGCGGATGAAGTGGAAGAAGCAGCGGCGCAGGAATGCATCCGGCAGCTCCTTCTCGTTGTTGCTGGTGATCACCACGATCGGCCGCTGGCGCGCCTTGATGAACTCCCGCGTCTCGTGGACGTAGAACTCCATGCGGTCGAGCTCGAGCAGGAGATCGTTCGGGAACTCGATGTCGGCCTTGTCGATCTCGTCGATCAGCAGCACGGACTGCGTGTCGCTCTCGAAGGCCTCCCAGAGTCGCCCCTTCACGATGTAGTTGCGGATGTCGTGGACCTTCGCTTCGCCGAGCTGCGAATCACGCAACCGCGAGACGGCGTCGTACTCATAGAGGCCGTGCTGCGCCTTGGTGGTGGACTTGATGTGCCAGCGGTGCAACGGCTTGCCGAGCGCCGCGGCAACCTCCTCGGCGAGCTGGGTCTTGCCGGTGCCGGGCTCGCCCTTCACGAGCAGCGGGCGAGCCAGCGTGACGGCCGCGTTGACGGCCATCATCAGGTCCTCGGTGGCGACGTAGCGTTCGGTGCCGGAGAACTTGGTGTTCAAGCTGGAGTCCTTACTGTTCGACGCGCAGCAGCTTCATGGTGTTCGTACCGCCCGAGACCCCGGAGAATTCTCCGAGCGTGAGCACGATCTCGTCGCCCGGGTTCACGTGGCCGCGAACGAGCAGTTCCTTCGAGATGGAGCGGTAGAGCAGCGCCGGGTCCGCGTGCACGATGTCGAAGGGGATCGGATGCACGCCGCGATAGAGCGCCACGCGCCGCTGCGTACGCTCGTGGCGCGTGAAGGCGAAGATCGGGATGTCGGAGCGGATGCGCGACATCCAGAGCGGCGTCGAACCCGACTCGGTCAGCGCGACGATCGCCTCGACGTCCATGTGGTTCGCCGTGTACATCACGGCGCGCGCGATCGCCTGGGCGAACTGCTCCACCTTGCCCTGGACGCGCTCCCGTCCGCGCTGGCGCGTCACCTGGTAGCTCTCCGCGCCCTCGATCACCTCGGCCATCGCCTCGACGGCGCGCGCCGGGTACTTGCCGACCGCCGACTCGCCCGAAAGCATCACTGCGTCGCTGCCGTCGAGCACGGCGTTGGCCACGTCCGACACCTCGGCACGGGTGGGTACCGGGTTGTGGATCATCGACTCCATCATCTGGGTGGCGGTGATCGTTACGCGATCGAGGCCACGCGCGAGATAGAGGATCTGCTTCTGCAGCCCTGTGAGCTGCGCATAGCCCACCTCCACACCGAGATCGCCGCGCGCCACCATCACGGCGTCGGCGGCGCGCACGATCTCCTCGAGCCGGGGAATCGCCTCGCTGCGCTCGATCTTCGCGACGATGCGCGCGTCGCTGCCGGCCTTCTCCAGCAGTGCGCGGGCCTCGTGCACGTCGGCAGCCTGCCGCACGAAGGAAACGGCGAGGTAGTCCACGTCGAGTTCAGCGGCGAGGCGCACGTCCTCGCGGTCCTTGTCCGTGAGCGCTCGCGCGGACAGCCCGCCGCCGCGGCGGTTGATGCCCTTGTGGTCGCTCACCTCGCCGCCCACGCTGACCGTGCAACGAACGTTGCCGTCCTCAACCGAATCGACGCGCAGCTCCACCTGCCCGTCGCCGAGGATCAACTCGTCGCCGGGCCGCACGTCGGCGGCGAGTTCTGAGTAGGTAATACCCACGGCCCGGTTGGTACCCCCGTGAGGATCGATCGCCGGGTCGAGAGTGAAGGATTCGCCCTCGTTGAGTACGGCGCGGCCTCCGGCGAAGCGCTCGATGCGGATCTTCGGGCCCTGCAGGTCGCCGAGCACCGCGACATGCTTGCCGACGGCTGACGCCGCGCGCCGCACGGCCTCGACGCGGGCACGATGATCCCCGGGCTCGCCGTGGGAAAAATTGAGGCGCACCACGTCGGCGCCGCGGCGCAGCACGTCCTCGAGGACACCCGGAGCGTCCGTCGCCGGCCCGAGGGTCGCGACGATCTTGGTGCGACGAAGCACTGGTCAGCCGGTGGCCCGGCCTTCGAGCATCTCCACCGCCGGCAGCTTCTTGCCCTCGAGGAACTCGAGGAACGCGCCGCCCGCCGTGGAGATGTACGAGAGGTCGCCACCCACTCCGTACTTCTCGATTGCCGCGATGGTGTCGCCGCCGCCCGCCATCGAGAACGCCGGACTGTGCGCGACCGCCAACGCGATGGTGCGAGTCCCCTCGCCGAACTGGTCGAACTCGAACACGCCGACGGGGCCGTTCCAGACGATGGTTCCGGCGCCCTTCAGCGCCGAGGCGAACCGCTCGGCAGTATCGGGCCCGATGTCGAGGATCATCTCGTCGGGTGCGACCGCGGTCGCCGGCTTGACGTCGGCCTCGGCGGATGCGACGAATTCCTTGGCTACGACCACGTCGGTCGGAAGCGGGATATCCGCGCCGCCGGCCTTCGCACGCTCGAGCAGGCCCTTGGCTATGTCGATCATCTCGGGCTCGTGCAGCGACTTGCCGATGGGCAGGCCTGCCGCCGCCAGGAAGGTATTGGCGATGCCGCCACCCACGATCAGTTTGTCGACCTTTGTGAGCAGATTCTCGAGCACGGTGAGCTTCGTGGAGACCTTCGAACCACCGACGATCGCGATCAACGGTCGCCTGGGACTGCCGAGCGCCTTTTCGAGCGCCTCGAGCTCGTTGACCAGCAGGATGCCGGCGGCTGCCTTTGGCGCGAATCGGCCGACGCCGTGCGTGCTGGCCTCCGCGCGGTGTGCCGTGGCGAACGCGTCCATCACGTAGACATCGCAGAGCGCGGCCATCTTCTGCGCCAGCTCGTCCTTGTTCTTCTTCTCGCCCTTGTTGAACCGGACATTCTCGAGCAGTACGACCTCGCCAGGTTCGGCCGTCACGCCATCGAGCCAGTCCTTCACGAAGCGCACCGGCACACCGAGCAGTTCTGAGAGACGCGTCCCGACGGGTGCGAGCGAGAACTCCTCTGCATAAACCCCCTCCTCCGGGCGGCCGAGGTGCGACATGAGCATCACGCGGGCGCCGGCGTCGCGCGCGGCCTGGATCGTCGGCAACGAGGCGCGTATGCGCGCATCGCTGGTGACGACGCCGTTCTTTACCGGCACGTTGAGGTCCTCGCGGATCAGCACACGCTTACCCTTGAGGTCGAGGTCGGTCATGCGGACGACACGGACCATGATGTACTCCCCTGTCTGAACAAGAGTCCGGCCCGGCGCAGCGCGCCGGGCCGGCCAATGGATTATCGCGCAACTACTTCGAGACGACCCGGACCATCTCCAGCACCTTACAGGAGTAGCCCCACTCGTTGTCGTACCACGCCACGACCTTGACGAACGTGTCGTCGAGCGCGATGCCGGCGTCGGCGTCGAACACCGACGTGCAGCTCTCGCCCCGGAAGTCCGTCGCGACGACCTTTTCCTTCGTGTACCCGAGTACGCCCTTCATCGGGCCCTCGGACGCGGCCTTCATCGCGGCGCAGATCTCGTCGTACTTGGCGGGCTTCGTGAGCTCGACCGTGAGGTCCACCACCGACACGTCGGAGGTGGGCACGCGGAACGCCATGCCCGTGAGCTTCTTGTTGAGCTCCGGGATGACCTTGCCGACGGCCTTTGCCGCGCCGGTCGACGACGGGATGATGTTCTCGAGGATACCGCGGCCACCACGCCAGTCCTTGTTCGAGGGGCCGTCCACGGTCTTCTGCGTGGCGGTCGCCGCGTGCACCGTCGTCATGAGGCCGCGCTTGATGCCCCAGGTGTCGTGCAGCACCTTCGCGACCGGCGCGAGGCAGTTGGTCGTGCAGGACGCATTCGAGATGATCGCCTGGCCGGCGTAGCCCTTGTCGTTCACGCCGTAGACGAACATCGGCGTGTCGTCCTTCGACGGCGCCGACATGATCACCTTCTTCGCGCCCGCCGCGATGTGCTTCTCGCCGGTCTCCTTGGTGAGGAACAGGCCGGTGGACTCGATCACTACATCGGCACCGACGTCGCCCCACTTGAGCTCGGCCGGGTCCTTCACCGCGGTGAGGCGGATCTTCTTGCCGTTCACGACCAGCGTGCTGCCCTCGACCGACACGTCGCCCTTGAAGCGCCCGTGCACCGAGTCGTACTTCAGCATGTAGGCGAGGTAGTCAGGCTCGAGCAGGTCGTTGATGCCGACGACCTCGATGTCCTTGAAATCGCGTACAGCGGCGCGGAACACCATGCGGCCGATGCGGCCGAACCCGTTGATGCCAACCTTGATCGTCATTTAGCAGTCTCCTCGGAAATGGGCGGAAGGCTACCTGAGCCCCTCCACGATGCGAATCACATTGTCGGGCGTGAACCCGTAGTGCTCGAAAAGCTTCTTGGCAGGCGCTGAGGCACCGAAAGTGCCCATGCCGAGCACCGCCCCTGTCGCCCCGACGTAGCGCCACCAACCGTCCGGTGCGCCCGCCTCGATGGCGACGCGCGGCACGCCCGGGGGCAATACGTTGTCACGGTACGATTGCGGCTGTGTGTCGAACTGCTGCGTGCAGGGCATCGACACGACGCGGACCTTGCGGCCCTTCGCCACCAGTCCCTTGGCAGCATCCATTGCGAGCGCGACCTCCGACCCGGTGGCCATGAGCACGCAGTCCGGCCTGCCCTCGCAGTCGGCGAGCACATAGCCGCCGCGTGCGACGTCGGCGACCTGCCCAGCCGTACGCGTCATCGCAGGCAGGCCCTGGCGCGTCAGCACGAGGCTCGTGGGGCCGTCGCGGCGTTCGATCGCGTCGGCCCAGGCGATGGCCGTCTCGACCGTATCGCAGGGTCGCCACAGCCGCACGTTCGGGATGATGCGGAGACTCGCGACGTGTTCCACGGGCTGATGCGTCGGCCCGTCCTCTCCCAGCCCGATCGAGTCGTGGGTGTAGACGAGGATCACGCGCTGCTTCATGAGCGCGGCCATGCGCACAGCGTTGCGAGCGTAGTCGGAGAACACGAGGAACGTGCCGCCGTACGGCACGAACCCGCCGTGCAGCGCGACGCCGTTCATGATCGCGGTCATGCCGAACTCGCGCACGCCGTAGTGGATGTAGTTTCCGGCGATGTCGTCCCCCGTGATCGTCTTCGACCCCTTGTGGTTGGTGTTGTTCGAGCCGGTCAGGTCGGCCGAGCCACCGAGCATCTCTGGGATTGCGGCGCCGAGAACGTGCAGCACCTGCTGCGAGGAGGAGCGTGTCGCGAGAGCTGCGGGCTTCTCCTGCTGGGCACGGATGAACTCCTCGAGCTTGCCTCGCCAGCCCGCTGGAAGATCGCCGCGCAGCCGGCGGTCGAGCTCGGCGGCCAGCTCCGGGTGCGCGGCGCCGTAGGCCTTGATGCGCTGCCGCCAGGCCTGCTCGGCCGCGGCGCCCTTCGCGCGTGCGTCCCAGGCGCTGCGAATGTCATCGGGCACGACGAAGGGCTCATGCGGCCAGCCGATATTCGCGCGGGTTGCAGCGACCTCGGCCTCACCCAGGGCCGCGCCGTGCGTCGCCTCCGTGCCCTGCTTGTTTGGCGCTCCCCAGCCGATGATGGTCTTGCAGCAGATCAATGACGGTCGTCCGGTCTCACGCTTTGCCGCAGCGATCGCGGCCTCGATCGCGGCCGGGTCATGGCCGTCGACGTCACGCACCACGTGCCAGCCGTAGGCCTCGAATCGCCGCGGCGTGTCGTCCGTGAACCAGCCGCGCACCTCCCCGTCGATCGAGATTCCGTTGTCGTCGTAGAAGCAGATCAGCTTGCCGAGCTTGAGGGTGCCCGCCAGTGAGCAGGCCTCGTGCGAGACGCCTTCCATCAGGCAGCCGTCACCGAGGAACACCCAGGTGTGGTGATCGACGACCTCGTGGCCAGGTCGATTGAACGAGGCGGCCAGGATCTTCTCGGCGAGAGCCATGCCCACCGCGTTGGCGAGTCCCTGGCCGAGGGGGCCCGTGGTCGTCTCGATGCCGAGCTTCGGCTCGACCTCCGGGTGGCCTGCCGTATGCGATCCGAACTGCCGAAAGTTCTTCAGCTGCTCGATGTCGAGCGGATAACCGGCGAGATGCAGCAGCGAGTAGAGCAGCATCGAGCCATGTCCGTTCGACAGCACGAAGCGGTCGCGGTCTGGCCACTCCGGGTTGCCGGGGTTGTGCTTGAGGTGGTCAGCCCACAAGACCTGCGCGATGTCGGCCATGCCCATCGGCATGCCCGGATGACCGGAGTTGGCCTTCTGAACTGCATCCATGCTCAGCGCACGTAGCGCATTCGCGAGTTGCCGGCGGGCGGGCATAGCTGTGTCTCCCGTGAAGCTCGTTATTTTAGCGGCGCGATGCGCCGCGGATCAGCAAATAGGGACATCCCGTAACGGGCGCTGCGCCGGTCAGCCGTCCCGTCCGAAACCTCGATGTCCCAACGACTGGCGCCGATGTCACACGCGCCAGTTATACTTTGGTTTTTTCGCCAGCCCGGAACGTCTTATATGTCAAACAGTTACGTCTTCACGTCGGAATCGGTATCCGAGGGTCACCCGGACAAGGTCGCCGACCAGATCTCCGATGCCGTGCTCGACGCGATGCTGGCGCAGGACAAGCGCGCGCGCGTCGCCTGCGAGACGCTGGTGAAGACCGGCGTCGCGATCGTTGCCGGAGAAGTGACGACGGAGGCATGGGTCGATCTCGAGGAGATCGTGCGCGGCGTGATCGCGGACATCGGCTACACCTCGTCGCACGTCGGTTTCGACGGCCGCACCTGCGGCGTGCTCAACATCATCGGCAAGCAGTCGCCCGACATCGCAATGGGCGTGGACCGCGAGAAGCCCGAGGAACAGGGTGCCGGCGACCAGGGACTGATGTTCGGCTACGCCTCGAACGAGACCGACGCTCTGATGCCAGCGCCGATCTGCTATGCGCACCGGCTCGTAGAGCGCCAGGCCGAGGTACGAAAGAGCGGGCTCCTGCCCTGGCTGCGACCAGACGCGAAGTCGCAGGTCACCTGCCGATACGTGGACGGCAAGGTGACGGGGCTCGACGCGGTGGTGCTGTCCACACAGCACGACCCGGACGTGAAGCTCGACGACCTGCGCGAAGCGGTGATGGAACTCATCATCAAGCACGTGCTGCCGAAGGAATGGCTTGGCCGGGGAACCAAGTTCCACATCAACCCGACGGGAAATTTCGTGATCGGCGGACCGGTCGGTGATTGTGGCCTCACGGGACGCAAGATCATCGTCGACAGCTATGGCGGCATGGCACGCCATGGCGGCGGCGCGTTCTCTGGCAAGGATCCCTCGAAGGTGGACCGCTCTGCGGCGTACGCGGCGCGTTACGTCGCGAAGAACATCGTGGCGGCCGGTCTCGCCGATCGCTGCGAGATCCAGGTGTCCTACGCGATCGGCGTGGCCGAGCCCACTTCGATTACGGTCGATACGTTCGGCACGGGCAGGGTCAGCCAGGACCGGCTCGAGCAGCTGGTGCGGGCTCATTTCGACCTGCGCCCCTACGGCATCATCAAGATGCTCGACCTCGTGCACCCGATGTACCGCGCCACTGCGGCCTACGGTCATTTCGGCCGCGAGCCCACGCACATGACCTACCGCTGGAAGGAGTTCATCGCCGGCAAGAAGGTCGAGAAGAGCGAAGCCTTCACCGCCTTCACCTGGGAGAAGATCGACAAGGCCGAGGCGCTGCGCAAGGACGCGGGCCTGTAGAGCGGCAGCACTGCGGGCGCCCGGCGCACCGGGCTGAAGCCGGAGTTGAGCGTTCGCGCGGCACGCCGTCCGCTCTGGTGACCTGGCCCCGTGACGCGTTCCTGCGTCAGCGGGGCCTTGATGCACTCCGTAGCTACAGCACTCCAGTCCCTCTGACCGTGACTGCCAGCGGAGTCGCCGTGGCGCTGCTCGTGATGGTCACCTTCGCGCTGCGTGTCGCTGCCGCGACCGGAGCGAATCTCACCGTGATCGTGCACGAGGCGCCTGACGCCAGACTGTTCGGGCAGTTCTCCGTCATCGGGAACCACGACGCATAGGTACCGGTGACCGCGATGCTGTCGATCGATACAGCGATCGCCCCCTTGTTCGTGAGCGTGGCAGCGAGCGGCTCGCTCGTGCCGCCGACCGACACGCTGCCGAAGTCGAGGACGGTCGGGCTGACCGACGCTGCCGGCGTCACGGTCAGGGTCTTCGACTTCGTGATGCCGTTGGCGGTGCCGGAGATCGCGGCCGTCGCCTTGGCGAGCACCTTGCTGGTCGTGACGTCGAACGTCGCTGACTGCAGCCCCTGCGGCACCACGACGCTCGCCGCCACCGGCTGCGCAACCGCGGGCTGACTGCTCGCAAGGCTCACCGTGATCGGACCCGGGCCGGCCTTGCATTCCAGCTTGGCGGTACCGGTCGCCCGCTGGGTTCCGACGACCGTGGTCGGCGACAGGCTGACCGACAGCATTCCCATCGGCCGCAGGGCGAGCGGCTGGCTCAACGTCGTGCTGCCGAGCGTCGCGCTGACCGTGCCGGCCTGTCGCGCGCCGACGGCCACGGTCTTCACGGTGAAGGTCTTCGACGTCGCGCCTTCGAGCAACTTGACAGTCGCCGGCGGCGTCGCGGCTGCAAGCGTGTCCGCGAGCGTCACGACCACGCCGCCGGCCGGCGCGGGCGCCGACAGCCTCACCGTGCCGCTCACGCTCTTGCATCCGGCAACCTCGGCCGACTTGAGCGTCAGGCTTCGAAGCTGAAGGTCGGCGCCGTACGGACGGAACAGCCAGGCGCCCGTGTACGACTGGCGGCCGGTGGGTGACAGGCAGCACTGGCCGAGATTGACCCAGTCGGTGTGGCCGGCAATCGCATCCCGCACCCAGGGACGGTACGCGCCCGTTTCGCCGAGCTCCGCCGACAGACCGAACAGTCCACGGTAGGCGCTGTCCGTGTAAGTAGGCTGGAACCAGCCCGGCTCGGCGCTCAAGGCTTGCTGGATGTCCGCATCGTCGATCTTGCTGTAGTACGAGAATGGATCGGGGAAGTTGGCTGTGCCGGGTTGCACGATGGCCTCCCATAGTGCCTGGATGTCGGCGTTCCTCGCCCACGTCCAGCCGGTGACGTCGATCAGCTCACCGTCCCGCGAGCGGAGGATCGAACCGCTGCAGGGCGTGACACCATCCGTCGGGCACACCGCTGCCACCTCGTTCCACGTGACGTAGGTCGTATCGGCGAGCTGGCGCCATTCGCGTCCCCCGATCACGACATCGCCGCTCAGGTCCACGACGGACACGTCGTCGAGGCCGATGTAGGCGTGGCCGTCGGCACCCACTATGGAGATCATCGTGAGGGCCTCGGACGCGGTGAACCGCAACTCATGGAGGTTCCAATCGTTGTCGGTGCCGATGAGCGGGCTGATGAAAGTCTCAGCGGTGCCACCGGCCGACACCGTCACAGCGGACGGACGACCCCAATGACTGGAACTGCCAAGGCGCAGGGTCAGGACGTACTCCCTTCCTGGCACCGTGACTATTGTCTGTCGGACACCCCCGAAGGGCGGCCCGTCCGAGTGTTCCGTCAAGTCCAGGAACCGATCCCCGTCCGGCGCAGCCAAACCGTATGGATTGCCTACCGTGATCCAGCTGATCAGGTCCCCGATGACCTCCCAGCCCTGCAGCGCCGTCGCGCCGGGTGCGAGCGACATGGTTGCGTTGGCCGGTGGTGCGAAAGCGCCCTCCTCGAAGCTGCCGTTGACGATCAGATCGGCCCGCGCGGCACCGCAGAGCGAGGCCGTCGCCAGGCCAATGGCGAGCAATTGCCGGGTCATGATCCACTCCTTCGGCCGACGCCCCGGGCGCGGTCCCCGCGCCGTGCGCGCGGTCGGTCCGTCACTGACGGATTCACCATAGTCCGACCCGGGCGCGGGGCAATTCGCACTTGTAGGTGGGCAGGCGCGGAAAATGCCTGCCACTGGCCGCGCGTCATCGGAGACCAGCGGTTCCCGCCCGGTTCTTTGTCCCGCTGGCCGCGTCGGCTATCATTGCGGCCCTGCCTGAGGAGCGCTGCAACGGGTGTCCTGCCCGCCAGGCTCAGGCAATGGGTCATCCCAACCGCGCTCGCTGACCTCCGTGGAGGCCCTGGCGAGCGAATCCATTTCCGATTCCCCGCCCGAACTTTCACGGTCAACGAGAGGACCGCCTGATGAACGCCGTCGTATCGCCCGCCCGGAACCAGGATTTTGCCGTTGCCGACCTGTCGCTCGCCGACTTCGGCCGCAAGGAAATGGCCATCGCCGAGACCGAGATGCCCGGCTTGATGGCGATCCGCGAGGAATACCGCTCTGCGCAACCGCTCAAGGGCGCGCGCATCGCGGGCTCGCTGCACATGACCATCCAGACCGCCATGCTCATCGAGACGCTGAAGGCGCTCGGTGCCGACGTGCGCTGGGCGTCGTGCAACATCTACTCGACCCAGGACCACGCCGCCGCCGCGATTGCCGCGAACGGCACGCCGGTGTTCGCCTACAAGGGAGAGTCGCTCGACGACTACTGGGAGTACACCCACCGCATCTTCGAGTGGCCGAACGGTCAGCACGCCAACATGATCCTGGACGACGGCGGCGACGCGACGCTGCTGCTGATGCTCGGCTCGCGCGCCGAGCAGGACGCCTCGGTCATCGCCAGGCCCACTAACGAGGAAGAGACCGCGCTCTATGCCTCGATCCGCAAGCGTCTCGAGGCGCAGCCGGGCTGGTACTCCAAGCGCCTCGCCGAGATCCGCGGCGTAACCGAAGAAACCACCACGGGCGTGAAGCGGCTGTACGAATTCGCGAAGAAGGGACAGCTGCCCTTCCCCGCCATCAACGTCAATGATTCGGTGACGAAGTCCAAGTTCGACAACCTCTACGGCTGCCGCGAGTCGCTGGTGGACGCGATCAAGCGCGCCACCGACGTGATGGTGGCGGGCAAGGTCGCCGTGGTGTGCGGCTACGGCGACGTCGGCAAGGGCTCGGCCGAGTCGCTGCGCGCGCTGTCGGCGCAGGTGTGGATCACCGAGATCGACCCGATCTGCGCGCTGCAGGCGGCGATGGAAGGCTTCAAGGTCGTGACCATGGACGAGGCCTGCGACAAGGCCGACATCTTCGTCACCGCCACCGGCAACGTGAACGTGATCACTCACGAGCACATGAAGCGCATGAAGCACCAGGCGATCGTGTGCAACATCGGCCACTTCGACAGCGAGATCGAGATCGCGGCGCTCAAGCAGTACCGGTGGGAGAACATCAAGCCGCAGGTCGACCACGTGATCTTCCCCGACGGCAAGCGCCTGATCGTGCTGGCCGAGGGGCGGCTGGTAAACCTGGGCTGCGCGACGGGCCACCCGTCGTTCGTGATGTCGAGCTCGTTCACCAACCAGGTGCTGGCGCAGATCGAACTGTTCCGTCACGGGGACAAGTACGGCAAGCAGGTGTACGTGCTGCCGAAGCACCTCGACGAGAAGGTCGCGCGGCTGCACCTCGAGCGCATCGGCGTGAAACTGACGACGCTCACGGCGGAGCAGTCGGCCTACATCGGCCTGCCGGTGCAGGGTCCCTTCAAGACCGACCAGTACCGCTACTAGCACCGCTTCGGCTGGCGCTCCCGGCCCACCGCGACGGCCGCCCTCGGGCGGCCGTCGCTCACCGGGACGTCGACACCGGACCCGCCCCTGCGGCGTGCGGTACAGCGCGGCGCCCGCGGATCAGTTGCCGCGCCGCCGACTTTCCCCCACGCTTTCGGCACGACGCTGCACTGTTGCCTCGCTCCGCGTCTCACGGAGCGAGGTCGAGGAACCAGCCGTGCGACTGCTCCTTGCGGAGGACGACACGATGATCGGCGAGGCGGTGCGTGCCGGCCTGCGCCGGCAGGGCTTCTCCGTGGACTGGGTCCGCGACGGCGTCGCCGCCGAACAGGCGTTGCTGGCCGAGCCGTACGACGCCTGCCTGCTCGATCTCGGCCTGCCACGCAGGGCGGGCCTCGACGTGCTGCGCCGGCTGCGCGAGCGCGGCTCGATGCTGCCGGTGCTGGTGCTGACGGCCCGGGACGCGATCACCGATCGCGTCGACGGCCTCGACGCCGGTGCTGACGATTACGTCGTCAAGCCTTTCGACCTCGCCGAACTCGCCGCGAGGATCCGGGCCGTGACCCGCCGCAAGGGCGGACGCGCGAGGGCGATCATCGAGCATGGCGATGTCGCGCTGGACCCGTCGACCCGCGAAGTGCGGCGCAACGGCGAACTCGTGGCATTGTCGCCGCGCGAATTCGCAGTGCTGCTGGCACTGCTCGAGCAGCCCGGGCGGATTCTCTCCCGCACGCAGCTGGAAGAGCGGATCTACGGGTGGGGAGAGGAGGTCGAGAGCAACGTGGTCGAGGTGCACGTGCACACCCTGCGTCGCAAGCTCGGTGCCGAACTGATCCGCACCGTCCGCGGCGTCGGCTACCGTGTCGCCCCTGCGTCACCGTGAACTCGCTGCGCAACAGGCTGCTGGCGTGGCTGCTCGGTGCCGTGGCCATCGTCGGTGCTTCGGGCGCCTGGGTGAGCTATCGCAATGCGCTCGCCGAGGCGAACGCCTTCTTCGACGACCAGCTGCGGCAGACCGCGATGCTGCTGCGTGACCAGGCCTACGGCTTCGCGGCCGCACCCGGCTTGCCGCAGGAGATTCCCGACTACGACTTCGTGGTTCAGGTGTGGACGCTGGACGGCGTGCGGGTGTACCTGTCGCGTCCCCACACCGTGCTGCCCGGGCTGACGACCCTCGGGCTGTCGACGACGGCTACGCCCAACGGTCGCTGGCGCGTGTACGGAGTCGAGGCGCGCGGCCGGGTCATCCAGGTCGTACAACCCATGAACGTCCGCGAGCAGCGCGCCGCGCAATTCGCGCTGCGGACGATCGCACCCTTCGCATTCCTGCTGCCTGCGCTCGCGCTGCTGATCGTCTGGATCGTCGGGCGCGCGGTACAACCCGTGCGCCGCTTCGCCGGTGTCCTGCGCAGCCGCGAGCGCGGTGCGCTCGAGCCGCTCGAGGGCGACGGGCTGCCTGATGAGGTCCGACCGGTGGCGAGCGCGCTGAACGATCTGCTGGCGCGGCTCAAGGAGTCCGTCGAGCGCGAACGCTCGTTCATAGCGAATGCGGCCCACGAGCTGCGCACGCCGTTGACCGCGTTGGACCTGCAGGTGCAGTCGCTGCGTGCCTCGACGGCCGGCGGCAGGCACGACGAGGCGGTGCGGCAGCTTGAAGCCGGCGTGGCGCGGGCTGCTCGTCTCGTCGAGCAGTTGCTGGCGCTGGCGCGCGAGGAGCGTGGCGGCAGCCGCGAGCACGAACCCGTGGCACTGTCGGATGTGGTTCGGGAAGTCCTCGAGGAGCTGCTGCCCCTGGCGGACGGGCGCGGCATCGATCTCGGCATGGAGCGGGCGGATGCCGTCCGCGTGACCGGCGATCGTGAAGCGCTCCGCGTTCTGGTCCGCAACCTGCTCGACAACGCCATTCGTTATTCTCCGGAAGGCGGTCGGGTGGACGTGTCCGTGGAACGCCGGGACCTTGCCCAGCCGCGCGCAGTGCTGGTCGTCTCCGACGACGGCCCCGGGATCCCGATCCCGGAGCGCGAACGGGTATTCGACCGTTTCTATAGAGTGCCCGGTACGGTCTCGCCTGGAAGCGGCATCGGGCTGGCATTGGTGCGCTCGATCGCTGCACATCACCACGCGCACGTTCGCCTCGACGAGGGCCATGACGGGCGCGGACTGCGCGTGAGCGTCGAATTCGCCGCTCTCGGCCCGCCTTAAGCCTGCCCTAAGAAAGCCGGTCCACGATTCCTCCCCTGCTCCGCGGTCCATTCCGCGGATCACCGCTTGAAGGAGAGACACTCGTGACCAGACATGCCTTGACCCGCCATCCGCTGCTCGCAGCCACCCTGGGCGCCACGGCCGTCGCACTGCCCGCCGGCGCGCTCTTCCTCTACGGTTCCAGCCGGGCCGCGCAGGCCGAAGGGACGCCCGCCGTCGTGGCGAGCGCACCCGCGCCCAGCGCGGCGCCGATCGTGGCCAACCTGCCGGATTTCAGGCAGCTCGCCCAGGCCTACGGTCCGGCTGTGGTGAACGTCAGCGTCCGTTCCAGAGTGAAGACGCGGGGGCACGGGCCCCTGCCTCCGGGCATGGACGAGGACCACCCCCTGTTCCAGTTCATGCAGCCCGGCCAGGGCGCGCCGATGCGCGGCGAGGGGTCCGGTTTCATCGTCAGCGCGGACGGCCTCATCCTCACCAACGCCCACGTCGTGGACGATGCTCAGAAGGTGACCGTCAAGCTCACGGACCGCCGCGAGTTCGAAGCCCGTGTGATCGGCTCCGACGAGAAGAGCGACGTTGCGGTGCTGAAAATCGACGCGCAGAACCTGCCGGTCGTCAGGCTCGGCGACCCGCGGTCGCTGCAGGTCGGCGAGTGGGTCGTGGCCATCGGGTCGCCGTTCGGCTTCGAGAACTCCGTCACCGCCGGCATCGTGAGCGCCAAGGGGCGCAACCTTCCGGACGACACATACGTCCCGTTCATCCAGACCGACGTCGCGGTGAATCCGGGCAATTCCGGCGGACCGCTCTTCAACCTGCGCGGCGAAGTGGTCGGAATCAACTCGCAGATCTACAGCCGCTCCGGCGGCTACCAGGGCCTGTCGTTCGCGATCCCGATCGACGTCGCGATGAACGTCGGCAAGCAGCTGCAGGCGCAGGGACACGTGACCCGCGGCAAGCTCGGTGTCGGCATCCAGGACGTGGACCAGGCGCTCGCCGAGTCGTTCGGTCTCGATGCGCCGCGCGGCGCGCTGGTCTCCAGCGTGGAAGAGGGCGGCCCGGCCGAGAAGGCCGGACTCAAGGAAGGCGACGTCATCCTCGAATTCGACGGGCAGCCGATCGATTCCGCGGGACAGCTGCCGTCGGCGGTCGCCGCCACGGATCCAGGCAAGGCCGTGGCCCTGCAGGTGTGGCGCGACCGGGCGACCCGCGAGGTCAAGGTCAAGCTCGGCCAGACGACCGACGAGAACGTCGTGGCGGCCAATGGCGACGGCGCGAGCGCCGGGCGTCTCGGCATGATGGTGCGGCCGCTGACAGCCGAGGAGAAGCAGCAGGTGGAGCTGAGCGACGGCCTGGTCGTCGAGAACGTCGACGGCGCCGCCGCGGAGGCAGGCGTGCGGCCGGGAGACATCGTCATCGCGGCGAACGGCACGGCAGTGAAGAGCGTCGAGCAGCTCCGGTCGGTCGTGTCCGGGGCAGAGCGTCACGTCGCCCTGCTGGTTCAACGCGGCGATGCGCGGGTGTTCGTGCCGGTCCAGCTCGGCTGACGCTGCTGTTCGTGGCCGACGCCGAGGCCGCGCGCCGCTTCGCGCCATCGGCTCCGATTCAGGTTCCCCCCGATAACCGTGACCCGTGACAGGCGTCACATTGCGTCGGCAGTCCGGCGGCTGGTCCAGAGCCGCCGGACGGCATCGACAGAGGTTCAGAAGTGCCAAGCCTTGCCATTCCGATTCGCCGCCTAGCCGCGGCGGCCACCCTGGTGATCGCCGCGCTCGCCGGTGCGCCGGCCGACGCCGCATCGCTGCAGAAGCAGAATCTCACCCGACTGATTGCGGAATCGCAGAGCATCATTTCCGGCAAGGTCGATCGCGTGACCGACGGCATCGACGAAAACGGAATGCCGTACACCGAGATCACCATCTCGGTCAGCAACGCCGCAAGGGGCAATGTGCGTGGCGGCACCCGCTACCGTTTCCGCCAGTTCGGCCTGCAGAAGCCGCACAAGATGCCGAGTGGCAAGGTGATGCTCGCCATGTCGCCCGAGGGCTTCCCGCGGTGGGCCGTCGGCGAACGCGTCGTCGCATTCCTGTACAAGCCGGCCACCCGCACCGGATTCCAGACCACCGTAGGGCTCGCGCAGGGCAAGCTGCGGATGCTCGATGGGCGGGTCAGCAACGAGTTCAACAACGAAGGCCTGTTCGACGGCGTGCATGTCCAGGCAGGACTGCTGAGCGAAAAGGAACGCGCGATGCTGTCCAGCAAGGGCCCCGTCGATGCCGCGACCCTCATCGGCCTGATCGGCCGCGCGGTGAACGAGCACTGGATCGAGAACGGGGAGATGCGCTGATGAACCGCGTCATGGCAACGGCCGCACTCGGCCTGTCGTTGTTCGCCGCCGCCGCACAGGCCGCCGGCCCGCTCTACCTGCAGGAAACCGATCCACCCCGGCCCTATGCGTGGGACACCACCCGTGGACCGATACCGGTCTGGACCGATGGCGGCGGGGCTTTTACCTACGACTTCGACGGAACCACGCCGTTCATCACGATCGAACGCGCGAACCAGATCACCGCATTTGCCCTCAACGAATGGAGCAAGGTCGGGACCTCGACCTTCCGCGCCCGCATCGCGGGCACGATCGCCAGCAGGACCGGCATCGCCGACGTCAACGCGAGCAATGCCGCGTCGCTCTACCAGGCCGAGAACGGCCGGGGCATCTGGGTGATCTACGACACGGACGGCGCGATCCTCGAGGAGTACTTCGGCGTTCCGCGCGATGCCGTGCTCGGCATCGCGTTTCCGGAATGGGCCGACGAGAACGGCGTCATCACCGAGGCCACGGCGCTGCTGAACGGCCACCTCGTCAACGCCAACGACCCCAACGGGGAGAACTTCGCCGGAGTGTTCACGCACGAGTTCGGCCATGCGATCAATCTCTCGCACGCCCAGGTCAACGGGCCGATGGTCTACTCGAGCTACAACGTCCCGGGATTCGAGCGCTACCCGGGCGTGGCGAAGTGCGTGGCACCCGTGCATGCCTGGGACCACTGGGAAGATGTCGGCGTCAATCGCGCGGATCCCGCGATCATCGAGACGATGTATCCGTTCATCGACACCTCCAGCGCGGTCGGGCGCGAACAGAGCACCATCACGCACCCGGATGACGTGGCGGCCGTCTCGAACCTGTACCCCGGCGTCACTTATCGTTCCAGCCGCGGCTCCATCAGCGGCGTACTGCGGCTGAAGGACGGGCAGACCGAGTACAGCGGCATCAACATCATCGCCCGCAACGCGAACAACCGGCTCTTCGACGCGGTTTCTGCGATGAGCGGCGACCAGACCCAGGGACTGATCGGGACGGACGGCCGCTTCACGATCAACAACCTGACCCCTGGCCAGGACTACGAGCTCTACATCGAGGAGATCGCAGACGGCGGATATCCGACGACGCCGACCATGCTCGTCTCACAGGCCGAGTACTGGAACACGGCCGAGAGCCGTGACCCGACCAGCGACCTGCCCTGCGACGCCACCCGGATCCGCGCGCAGGCGGGCGTCACGAAGACCGCCGACATCACCTTCAACGGCTATCTCGAGGGCGTGCAGTTCACGCCGATCGTGGCGGCCTACCTGATGGATCTGTCCAAGGGCGGGCGCAAGGCCGCCGGGCTGTCCCAGCAGACCGCATTCATCTGGGACCGGCAGGACGGCATCGACGTGCTGCCACCGGACCTGATCGCGAACAACTCCAGCATGACTCGCTTCGGCGAGTGGATCACGGTCAACAAGGATTTCGACGGCAACGGCATCAGCCAGGCGTCGTTGCGCTCCTGGAACGGACGAGTCATTTCCCTGGGCGATCTCAATGGCGATACCTGCGGCGGGAGCAGCGAGTCGGGCCGGACCAGCAGCTTTGGCTGGGCCGTGGACGACACCGGCCGCAAGGTCGTCGGCACCGCCTACCTCGACAAAGACGGCGACGGATTCTGCGAGGGCGGGGCCCCGGGAGAAATCGTGCCCTTCATCTGGGACGCCGGACGCGGCATGCGCCAGCTCAACACCTCGAACCTGCCGGTCGAGGATCTGCCCTGGATCCGTGCCCACGCGATCTCCGGCAACGGCGAGGTGGTGCTGGGCACCGCCGGCTTCCAGTCCATGTACGCCTGGGTGAACGAAGGCAAGGCGATCGACCTCACCAAGCGCTTTGGCGCCAACTCGGCATATGCCGTGAGCGCCGACGGCCATCGCGTCGCCTTGAACCGCATGGATCCAGTCACGTTCAGGGGCAGGGGCGTTGCGCTCTGGGACTACGCCGCCGGCCTGACCGGGATCGGCGCGCCGAGCTGGTGCCGCGACGTGCCTTACGTCGACTTCTTCGGCGGCGACCTGTGCGCGACCATGACACGAGCGGAGATCCTCAAGATGGTCGGCCATCCGCCTGTCGAGATCTTCGACATGAGCGACGACGGCTCGGTCCTGATCGGCCGCACCGGCTCGTTCTTCACGGGATTCACCGGCGTGATCTGGATCGAGCAGATCGGCTGGATGACCTGGGGCGATTTCTTCCGCAAGCAGGGCGTCGTCGAGGCGGCGAACACGCCGTTCTCGAACCCGATCTCGATCAGCGGCAATGGCAGGGTCGTGACCGGGGGCATGCCAGGTGTCGCCTTCTCCTGGATCGTGGACCTGGGCCAGGTATTCGTCTGCGACACGGGACGTTCGATGCCGACGAGTTTTCCGCAAGGCCTGCGCGCGAGGATCGCGGCGGGCGCCCGCTTCGGCCGATGCGAGCACCTCGCCGGCTGATGCCGGCCAGCGCGCCTGGGGATCCTGGCCCGACACGGTCGATGAAGTCAGGTCATGATCTCCAGCGCTTGCGCGCCAGAGTGAGCCCGTCGCCGATCGGCACGAGGCTCAGGTCCACGCGCTCGTCATGGTGCAGCAGCTCGTTGAAGTGACGCAGCGCCACCGTCTCGGCCTCGGCGTTCTCGGGGTCGGCGACGCGGCCGGACCACAGCGTGTTGTCGGCGACCAGCAGCCCGCCGGGCCTCAGCAGTGTCAGCGCGCGTTCGTAGTAGCCGACGTAGTTCTCCTTGTCGGCGTCGAGGAACGCGAAATCGCATCGCCCGGCCTCCCCGGCCGCGATCAGCGCATCCAGCGTCTCCATGGCGGGCGCAATGCGCAGATCCACCTTGTGCACGACACCGGCCGCAGCCCAATAGCGCCGCGCGACCGCCGTCCAGCGCTCGCTGACGTCGCATGCAACGATCCGGCCGTCATCGGGCATCGCCAGCGCCACTGCAAGCGAGGAATAGCCCGTGAATACGCCGACCTCGAGGCAGCGGCGGGCATCCATCAGGCGCACCAGCAGCGACATGAACTGGCCCTGCTCCGGCGAGATCTGCATGCGCGCCGAAGGGTCGGGCGCGGTCTCCTCGCGCAGGCGGCGCAGGATCTCGGGCTCGCGCAGCGATACCGACAGCAGGTACTCGTGCAGTGAGTCCGTGAGCTGTATGGAGCGTCTGGACATGCGACCAGAATAGGGGACATTCTCGCCGTCCGCACGCCACGAAGGACCTCGTGCGGCGAACGGAACAGGAGAACCATCCCATCATTCGGCTGCTGCAGTTCACCGACACCCACCTGATGGCGGACCCCGCCGCGCGGCTGCGCGGCGTACGGCCGCTCGCGAGTCTCGAGGCCTGTCTGGCGCACGCACGTCGTCGCCACCTGCGCGCGGACGTGATCGCCGTGACCGGCGATCTCGTGCAGGACGAGCCGGCGGCCTACGGCGCGCTGGAGCTGCTGTTCGATGGGCTGGACGCGCCTGTCATGCTGGCGCCCGGCAACCATGACGACCCCGCAGAATTGCGCCGCCGACTGTCGAGTCCGCCCTTCGAGGTCGGCGGCGCACGGCTCATGGGCACCTGGCATATCGTGATGCTCGAGACCTGGTACGAACACTCGGCCGACGGCGAAGGCCGGCTGGGTGCGGCGGAACTGGCCCGGCTCGACGCGGCGCTTGGCTCGCACCCCGACCGCCACGCGCTCGTGCTCCTGCACCACCCACCGATCGCGATGGAAGCCGCCGGGCTCGATGCGCTTGGATTGCTCGATGCACCAGCGTTTCTCGAAGTCGTCGCGCGCCATCCGCAGGTGCGAGGCATCGCGTGGGGCCACGCGCACCAGTCGCTTGACGTGTATCGGGGCGGCGCACGCTGGATGTGCACGCCCGCGACCTGCATGCAGTTCAAGCCGCGCGACCCGGGTTTCGTCGTCGACGAGCGCCCGCCGGGCTACCGCGTGCTCGACCTCCACGACGACGGCGGCATCGCCACCGAGGTCGTCTGGCTCGAGGGGTACGCGCCATGATCGTGCGGCCGCCGACCGGGCTCGCAACGGCATTCGCGGTGCTCGCAGCATCGCTGCTGCCCGCGCTCGCCATGGCACGCGGCCCCGGTGTGCTCTTCTCGGTCGAGGGCAAGCAGAACACGGTCTACCTGCTGGGCTCCGTGCACCTCCTGCGTGACTCCGACGACGGGCTGCCAGGCGCCGCCGATGAGGCCTACGCCGATGCCGAGCGGGTCGTGATGGAGATCGATCTCGACGATCCCTCGATTGCCGATGCCTCGACGATGCTTGCCGAGATGCAGCGCGCGGCGCTGCTGCCCGGGGGACAGACCCTGCGTCGCGTGCTCGGCGCCGATTACGATTCCATCGCGCAGCAGGTGCGCGGGTCGGGACTCGAGCTCGCCGCGCTCGATCGCTTCGCGCCGTGGTTCGTTGCGATGATGCTGCTGCAGCTCGAGCTCGCCGAGCGTGGTTTCCGACCCGAGCTCGGCATCGAGCAGCGCATCGCCGAGCGCGCCGGGCGCGACGACAAGCCCATCGAGGGCCTGGAGACGCCGGCCGAGCAGTTCGCCCTGCTCGGCGGGCTGCCGCTGCCTGAGCAGAAGCGCTTCCTGGAGATGACGCTCGAGGACACTGCGGATCTCGACGAGGAGCTCGAGGAGATGCTGGCCGCGTGGCGCACCGGCGACACCGCGGCTCTCGCGCGCCTGCTTGCCGACGCCTACGAAGAGTTCCCCGAGCTCTACGGCCCGCTCACCGAGAACCGCAACCGGGCCTGGGTGGATGAACTCGAGCATCTGCTCGAGGACCGCGACGACTACCTCGTGGTGGTTGGCGCGCTGCACCTCGTCGGCCGCAACAGCGTGGTGGACCTGCTGCGAAAGCGCGGGCACACGGTTACGCAGCAATAACGCGCACGGCGCTTGCTAGACTACGCGGCCGCGAAAGCCGCCGGAGTCCGCCGTGAGCCTCTATACCGAAGCCAGCAAGTACATTCCCGGCGGGGTGAACTCGCCTGTGCGCGCCTTCCGTGGCGTCGGCGGCGAGCCGATCTTCTTCGCGCGCGCCAAGGGCTCGCGGGTGTGGTCCGCCGACGGGCGCGAGTTCATCGACTACGTGGGTTCGTGGGGCCCGATGATCCTCGGGCATGCACACCCGGATGTGATACGCGCCGTACAGCGCACAGCCGAGCACGGGCTCTCCTTCGGCGCGCCCACCGAGCTCGAGACCGTGGTTGCGCGCAGGATCATCGGGATGGTGCCGTCGATCGAGCTCATCCGCATGTGCAGCTCCGGCACCGAGGCGACCATGAGCGCGATCCGCCTGGCGCGCGGCTTCACGAAGCGCAGCAAGATCGTCAAGTTCGAGGGCTGCTACCACGGCCACTCCGATTCGCTGCTGGTGAAGGCAGGCTCGGGCATGCTCACCCTCGGCGTGCCGACCTCGCCCGGCGTGCCGCCCGAACTCGCGGCCCACACCATCACCCTCGCCTACAACGACGTCGCACAGGTGCACGCGGCGTTCGCGGAGATCGGCGGGCAGGTGGCCTGCGTCATCGTCGAGCCGGTGGCGGGCAACATGAACTGCATCCCGCCGGTGCCGGGCTTCCTCGAAGCCCTGCGCGAGGAATGCACCAGGCACGGCGCGGTACTTATCTTCGACGAAGTGATGACCGGTTTCCGCGTCGCCAGGGGCGGCGCGCAGGAACTCTACGGCGTGAAGCCCGACCTAACGACGCTCGGCAAGATCGTGGGCGGTGGCATGCCAGTGGGCGCCTTCGGTGGACGGCGCGACATCATGGAGCACATCGCCCCGCTCGGGCCGGTCTACCAGGCGGGCACGCTGTCGGGGAACCCGGTGGCAATGGCCGCGGGCCTGGCGACGCTCGAGGGGCTCGATGCACCCGGCTTCCACGCGAAGCTCGCCACCGCAACCGACCGGCTCGTGCGCGGCATCGAGGCCGCGGCGGACCGTGCCGGGGTGCCGCTCGCCACCAACCATGTCTGCGGCATGTTCGGGCTGTTCTTCACCGCGGCGCCGCGCGTGACCTCCTACGCGGAGGCCACTGCGTGCGACGTCGAGCGCTTCAAGCGCTTCTTCCACGGCATGCTCGAAGAGGGCGTGTACCTCGCGCCGTCCGCCTTCGAGGCGGGCTTCGTCTCGGCCGCGCATACCGACGCCGATGTCGACGCGACCATCGCAGCCGCGGCGCGGGTGTTCGCGCGGATCTGAGCGCTAGTAAGCCAGCGGGTAGCTGAACAGCTCGAAGTCGCGGCGAAACGCCTCGGCCACCAGTGCTCGCGTCACGGGCGTGTAGTGCTGCTCGAAGTCGGCACTGCCGCTCTTCTTGAGATGCGGCAGCGCACCCGGCCGCGGCAGCCCGAGCGTGTCGGCGAGCCAATCGCGCGTCGCGCCGATGTTCTCGAGGCGGCCGACGTGGGCGAGGTACTCGATCGAGCCGTGCTCGTCCACGACGTGTCGCCACTGCGGCAGCGTGTGGAAGCGCTGCTGCTCGGTCATGCTATCGAGCGGGATGCGCAGGAACTCCTCGAAACTGCAGGGGGCCAGCCCCTTCTCCTGCATGCACCACTTCCAGCTCGACACCGCGCGCGCCCAGGGATTGCGCACGACGGTGAAGCACGGCAGCCCCTTGCGCTTCACCTCGGCGATGATGCGCAGCTTGCGCGCCTCGTCCTCGCGATAGCGGTTCATCAGGTAGGGGACCTTCTGCTCGTCCATCCATGTCCAGAGGCTGCTCGAGCCGGTCTTGTTGATCGCGAGAAACACGATGCGCTTGCCGTGCGTGAGGTCGGAACGGCGCGAGAGTAGTGAACGCAGCATGTCGGGTTCCGATGAGCCTTCGGCGCACTTTACACGCGGTCCGGCGTAGGATGTGCGCCCCGACCCCGGCGATGCTGCCGCAGTCGAGACACCGCAGGCCATGTCCACGCTCGACGGCATTTTCCCCGCGTACACGGAGTTCGCACCGCGCGTGCCGGTGCACTGCGTGACGCCGCAGGGCGGCGGCTACATCCACCGCTACTACGACAGCTCGCCGTTCAGCCCGTCGGGCCGCTACATGGCGCTGACGCGACTGCCTTTCGAGGATCGGCTGCCGGAACCGGGCGACGTCGCCGAGATCGTGGTCGTGGATCTCCACACTGGCGAGTCACGGCTCGTGGCGGAAACGCGCGGATGGGACGTGCAGCTCGGTGCGCAGCTCCAGTGGGGCGCCGACGATCAAGCCCTGCTCTACAACGACCTCGACACGCGCGACTGGGTGCCTTTCGGCGTGCGCCTCGACCCGGCGAGCGGCGCATCCCGCCGCCTCGGCGGCACGGTGTACTCGGTGTCGCCCGACGGTCGCTGGACCGCGAGTCCCTGCCTGCGCCGCATCGTAACCACCCAGCGCGGCTATGGAGTCGTCGTTCCGCGCCGCTACATTCCCGCGAGCCGCGACGCACCGGTGGACGATGGCGTCTGGCTCACGGACCTCGATACGGGCGACTCGCGCCTGCTGCTCTCGATCGACCGCATCGTTGCGGAGATCGAGCCCGCACTCGATGCAGTGCGCGGCCGACGCGGCGACTGGTTCGGCTTCCACGTCAAGTGGAACCCGCAGGGCACGCGCCTCATGTTCGTGCTGCGCTGGCTGCCGCGTAGCTGGCTGCCGTGGAAGCGCAAGAAGCGCTACGGCACCAAGCAGGTGACTACGATGGACGCCGACGGCAGCAACGTGACCGTCGCGGTCACCGCCGAGCGCTGGGCGCGCGGCGGTCATCACCCTAACTGGTGCCCGGACGGCGAGCACATTCTGATGAACCTGAATACGCGCGGCGACGGCCTGCGCTTCGCACGCCTGACGCACGACGGTGCCGAGTGCGAGACGCTGGCACCCGCGATCCGCGGCTCCGGTCATCCCAGCCTGCACCGCGACGGGCGCTACCTGCTCACGGACGCCTACGTAACCGAGCCCGTGGCCTTCGGCGACGGCACGGCGCCGATCCGTCTCGTGGACCTGCTCTCCGGCACCGACACAACACTGGTGCGGATTCGCACGCGCCCCGAGGCCGAGAAGCGCACCGGCACGCTGCGCGTGGATCCCCACCCGGCATGGGATCGCACCTACACGCGCATCGCCTTCAATGCATGTCCCGGCGGATCGCGCCAGGTTTTCGTCGCCGACCTGCGCGCGGTGCTGGCGAACGATTAGCCGCGCGGGGACTCGACAACGCTCGCACGGCCAGCCAACGCGCGTAGCGCCGCGACCGCCTCGCTCACGCCGTTGGCAATGCCGAGTTCGGCAATGCGCTTCGGCATCGCCTCGCGACGCGCGGAGTCCGCGAGCAGTGCAGCAGCAACCTTCGCAATCGCTTCCGCTTCGGGCGGAGCGCTCACCGCGATTTCGAGTCGGACCGCGCGACGGATGCGGCGATCCTGGTCACCGGCGAGCGGCACCGCGACGAGCGGCCGTCGGTGCGCCAGCGTGTGCACCATGGTCGTGCCGCCGTTGCTCACCACGAAGGTCGCTTCGGCCAGGAAGTGCTGCACGTCATCCGGGTCGACGCGCGGCAGCGGTAACGGATTGTCCGCCGGAGCCGCGGATACCGACTTGCGGCCGGTCAGCACCACCGAGCGATAGCCGGTGAGCTCGACGAAGCGACGTGCAGCCGCGATGAAGTGTTCCGCGGGTTCCGCGATGCGCTGGCCTTCGCTGCGGCCCCCGGGCACGAACACGACGTACGAACCAGGCTCGAGGCCGTACCGTTCCAGGCACGCGCGGCGCGCCTCCGGGTCCGATGGCGGGAAGAGCGTGTCGAGTCGCCTCACCGTGTAGTGCGGGAAGAACAGCATCTTGCGGCGCTCGATCCCTGTAAGGCCGCCGGTGACGAAGCTGGGGAACACGATCCAGTGCTCCGAGAGCAGCCGCATCCACTTGATGCGAAACGCCTTCCAGCGCAGCTTCGGCGCGCGGCTCGAGAACACGAGGCGCGCACCGGCCCGCCGCGCCGCGCGCAGTTGCGCCGTGCGTCCCGAGTTGTCGAACACCATGACGTGCGGTCGGAACGAGGCGATCGTCTCGAGCACCTGCGGGGTGCTGTTCGTCGGCGAGGCGTCGCAGTCGATTACCGGGAAGTCCACCGCCTCCCGGAACACCGCGGTTCGGCTCACGATGAAGCGGATGTCGGCCGAGGGCTCGGTCTTCACGAGCTCGCGGGCGATGATCAGGCAGCGCATCAGCTCGCCGGCGCCTCCCGGTCCGGAGACCGGCGCGAACAGATAGCGCCGCGGTCGTGCGCCCGGCTCCGGCGCGGGCGACGCGGTCGCGTCGTGGCCCGCCGGTACGACGGTCACCGGAGTCGGCGCCGCCGCCTGTCGCAGTACGTGGCCCGTCGCGGCGCTCCGACGTTTCGCCTCGAGCACGACGCGGTAGGCTTCCTCGATGCGCGCCGCGATGCAATCCATGCCGAACTCGCTCACGTCGCTGCCGACGCGGACGCGTCCGCGTGCGGCCGCGCTGCGCAGGGCCGCCGCGAGACGATCCACGTCGCCGCGGGGAACGAGTTCGATCGGGTAACGACGCGCGAGGTCGCGCGGACCCTGCGCGTCGGTGGCGATCACCGGCACCCCGCCGTCGAGCGCCTCGGCGATCACGCGGCCGAAGGGCTCGTAGCTCGACGGACACACGAACAGGTCGAAGGCCTGGTAGAAATCCTTGACGTCGCGCCGAAACCCGGTGAGGACCACGCCCTCGCCGGCGAGCCGCTGCAGACGACGGCGCTCGCTCCCCTCTCCTGCGATCACGAGGCGTGCACCGGGCAGCTGCGCAAGCTCGAACGCGCGGACCAGGACGTCGAAACCCTTGCGCCGCGCCAGCCGCCCGACGGCGCCGATCACGTAGTCGTCGTCGGAGGCACCGAAAGTCGCACGCAGCGCGCGCACCTGCTCGGTCGAGAGGGACGGATGTGGCATCAGCGAGTTCGGGACGAGGAACACGCGGCCCTTGTAGTCGCTCGGCACGGTCTCGAGCTGCCAGTCCGATATGCAGAGGAGCCCGTCGGTGCACAGGTAATGCGGGCCGTTGAGGTAGAGATGCAGCGTTGCAACGTGCACTGCGCGCGGCAGTCCAACGTCCGCGAGCCCGATGCGCGCGACATAGCGCGTGCCGCGTCGCAGGTGCGTGTGGACGACGTCAGGCGCCCAGGCGCGAATGATCTCCTCAAGGCGGCGCTGCGTGCCGATACGCGCCGGGACCTCGAACACTTCGACGTCCGCCCCGAGCTCATCTCGGATGCTCGCGCCCCCCGCGCCGCGGTGGTCGCTGCGCACCACCAGCGCGACCTCGTGACGTCGCGCCAGCGCGACGCAAGCCTCGGCCGCCGCGCGCTCCGAGCCCGCGAAGCCGCGGGACAGAATCACGTGCATGATGCGCAGGGGTCGCCCGTCCGCACCGTGGGATGCCGTCGCGCCGTCCGGTGCGCTCATGTCGGACTGATCGTCCCTGGTCATCGCCGCATTCTAACCCGCCGCGCGAACGCGCTCAGGCGGGTCCGCGCCAGCCTCAGTGCCGACCGATCTCGAACATCGGACGCAGGTAGCGCAGCCGCTCGACGGGATCGTCGAGCTCGAGGCAATGCTGCTTGTGCACCGCCGGCACCGGCAGGATCTCCGCGAGCCGCGCCGACACCCAGCCCGCATCCCCGGGGTGCTGCTCGAGCGAGGCATAGGGCTCGCCCGCCTGCGCGAGTATCGCCTCGAGCATCGGACCGAGCTCCGCATACTCCTCCGGCAGCGGCTCCGATCGCTCCTCGGGCAGCCACGTGACGTCGGCGACGTTGAGCCCGTCGCGCGCCCGTCTCCGCTCAGAAATGCGGAAACGCCGCTCGCCCGTGGCGCGGATTCCGAGCAGGCCGTCGGGCTGCTGCGAAAAGTCCACGATGCGTGCGTACGTGCCGACGTCGTAGGTCTGCGCCGGTCCTCCGGCCTCGACGCCCTCGCGGATCAGCACGACACCGAAGCCGGAATCCTCGCGCAGGCAGCGCCGCACCAGGTCGATGTAGCGCGTCTCGAAGATGCGCAGCGGCAGCGGCCCGCCCGGGAACAGCACGGTGCCGAGCGGAAACAGCGGAATCTCGACCGGTGCGTCCACTCAGTGCGAGCCGCTGGCGTTCCCGGCCAGCGCCTTGAGCAGCCGCTCGTGCAGGCCACCGAAGGACCCGTTGCTCATCAGCACCATTCGATCGCCGGGGCGTGCCGCCTGGACCAGCGCCGCGGTCAGGCGCCCGAGATCCTCGTGCACGACCGCAAGCTCGCCGAGCGGCTGCATGGCCTCGGCCACGTCCCAGCGCACCTCGGGCGAGCGGTAAACGAACACCCGGTCCGCGCCGCGCAGCGAATCCGCCAGTGCCGCCTTGTGCGTCCCGAGCTTCATCGTGTTGGAGCGCGGCTCGAGCACCGCGATCACACGCCCGCCCGGGGCGGCGCGCCGCACACCGTCGATGGTCGTGGCGATCGCGGTGGGGTGATGTGCGAAGTCGTCGTAGACCGCGACACCGCCCACCGTGCCGCGCAGCTCGAGCCGTCGTCGCACCCCGGCGAAGCGTCGCAGCGCTTCGAGCGCGACCTGCTCGTCGACTCCGGCGTGCCGCGCGGCGACCAGCGCGGCCAGCGCGTTCTCGGCGTTGTGCCGGCCCAGGGTATTCCACGCAACCGTCCCCACCGCGCGCTCGCCGTGCAGGACCGTGAACCGCGCGTAGCCGGAATCCGGCTCGGCGACGACGCGCCAGTCGGTTGGTGCCGTCGCGTCCGCGGTAAAGCGCTGCACCGGCGTCCAGCAGCCCAGCTCCAGCACTTCGGCGAGATTCCGGTCGGCAGCGTTCACGACCAGCTGGCCATCGCCCGGAACGCTGCGCAGCAGGAAGTGGAACTGGCGCTGGATCGAGGCCACGTCCGGATAGATGTCGGCGTGGTCGTGCTCGAGGTTGTTGAGGATCGCCGTGCGTGGCCGGTAGTGCACGAACTTCGCGCGCTTGTCGAAGAACGCCGTGTCGTACTCGTCGGCCTCCACGACGAAGTGCCGTCCGGCGCCGAGGCGGGCGCTCACGCCGAAGTCGAGCGGAACTCCTCCCACGAGAAAACCGGGCTCGAGACCCGCGTGCTCGAGGATCCACGCCAGCAGGCTCGTCGTGGTCGTCTTGCCGTGCGTGCCCGCGACACCCAGCACCCAGCGGCCCTGGAGCACGTTGCGCGACAGCCATTCAGGCCCCGACTCGTAGCGGCGTCCGCTGTCGAGAATCGCCTCGATCAGCGGGTTGCCGCGACTCATGACGTTGCCGATCACGAATACGTCGGGCTGGAGCGCAACCTGGTCGGGCGTGTAGCCCTCGATGAGCTCGATGCCGAGTGACTCGAGCTGCGTGCTCATCGGCGGGTAGACGTTGCGGTCGGATCCGGTCACGCGGTGGCCGGCCGCGCGAGCCAGCGCGGCGATGCCGCCCATGAAGGTTCCCGCGATGCCGACGATGTGCAGGTGCATCGTCAGTCTCCCGTGCCGCGCAGCTGCGAAAGCACCATGATAACCAGCACGACGTAGGTGATCGAAAGCATGATGCCGCTGAAGAGGCTTGTATCCGTGGCGAGCTTCAGGATCCGTCCCGTGACGAGCGCGAACACGATCAACTGCAGCCAGGCCACCGCCTGTGCGAGGCCCGAGGCCTCGCCGGCCCCGACCGCGGTACCGAGCACCTGCAGTGGCAGGTAGACCAGGAAGCCGAGCACCGCGTTCGCACCGAACACGGCGGAAGCGGTCTGCAGGAAGCGTGCGCCGTGGCCCAGGATCCTCAGCACGAGCCAGGTCCAGCCCGCGAGCAGCAGCGGGTCCAGCACGACGTAGAAGAGCCAGTTCGCGCGCGACTCGTCGAGCAGCGCGAGCTGCACGATCGATACCGCCAGGTAGGCGGCGATCGCCAGCGCGAACAGCAGCCCCGAAACCGGCAGGTCCTGCGGGCCGCGGCGCCAGAGTACGATATCGACGAAGATCTTGAGAAACTGCTTCACGTCTCGAACGCAGCGCCGCGGGTGGCGCGATTCTACACGCAGGTGCATCCACGAATGCGCGACGCCACGCTGGTGAGCCGGCCCGAGGAACTCGACGCAGCTGTATTCCGGATGCAGGGCGCATCGCGGCTCGCGGTCGACACCGAGTTCATGCGCGAGAGCACGTACCGCCCTCAGCTCTGCCTGGTGCAGGTGGCGAGTGATTCGGACTGCTACCTCGTCGACGCACTCGCGGGCCTCGATCTCGCCGGGCTGCATGCGGTACTTGTCGATCGCGCCAGGCACAAGATCCTGCACGCCGCGCGCCAGGATCTCGAAGTGCTGTCGCAGTCGGGAGGCGTGGTGCCCGCGCCAGTGTTCGACACCCAGGTCGCCGCCGCGCTGCTGGGCCTGCCACCGCAGCTGGGATACGCCGACCTCGTCGCTCGCCGGCTCGGGCACTCCATCGACAAGGGCCAGACCCGCACCGACTGGTCGCGACGGCCGCTCTCGGACGCTCAGCTCGCCTACGCGGCCGACGACGTGCATCACCTGCTCACGCTGCACGTTGACCTTGCCGCAGAGCTCGACTCGCGTGGCCGCATCCCATGGCACGCCGAGGACTGCGCTGCACTGGAGGACCCGGCGCTCTATCGCACCGAGCCGGACGATGCCTGGCGACGCCTCAAGGGCCTCGGCCGGATGAAGCCCGCAGAACAGGCGATTGCGCGCGCAGTCGCCGCGTGGCGGGAACGGCGCGCCATCGCTTCCGACAAGCCCCGCGGCTGGATTCTCTCGGACGAGGCGCTTTATTCGCTCGCGACGCTTGCACCGGCCACCGCCGCCGAGCTCGAACAGGTGCGCGGGCTGCCGCCGGCTGTCATCCGCAAGCGCGGCGAGGAATTGCTGGAAGCGATCGCTGCCGCGCGCAGCGGGGCCTCGCAGCTGACTCCGGTCACGCTGCCGCCCCGTCCGACGCCCGAGCAGACCCGACTGATCGGCGCGATGCAGCAGCGGGTGCGCGACGCGGCGACCGCGCTCGACATGAGCGCCGAGGTGATCGCGACTCGACGCGATGTCGAGGCGCTGGTGTTCGGGCCGCGGGAAGCATCGGCCGTCATTCGCGGCTGGCGCCGCGACGTCATAGGCAACACGCTTCTGTCGATGCTGCCCTGAGCGCGGCCGGGAAGGCTCTAGCCGCCCGCCGCCTTGAGGAATTCCCCGTACACCCGATCGACCGGCTGGTCGGCGTTCACGACCTTGAGCAGTCCCCGCAGGCGGTAGTGATCGACGAGCGGCCGGGTCTGTGCCTCGTAGACCTTGAGGCGGTTGGCGATCACGTCTTCCTTGTCGTCGGCGCGTTGCACGAGCAACGGCGCTTCCTCACCCGAATGATTGTCACAGCGTTCGCCGAGTTTCGACGGCGACGAGTAGACATTGAAGACCTTGCTGCACTTCGGGCAGCTGCGCCGGCCAGTGAGGCGCTGGATCAGGGCCTTCGCGTCCACGTCCATGAGCACCACGACATCGACCGGCTGGCCGAGGTCGGCGAGCAGCGCGTCCAGCGCACCCGCCTGCGCGACGTTGCGCGGATATCCGTCGAGGATGAAGCCCCGCGCGGCATCGGGTCGCCCGAGTCGCTCCCGGATGAGCCCCAGTACGATCTCGTCGGAGACCAGCTCTCCCGCGTCCATTGCAGCCTTGGCGCGCTTGCCGAGTTCGGTGCCACGAGTGACGGCGTCCCGCAGCAGGTCTCCGGAAGACACCTGCGGAATGCCGCGATCGTCGCGCAGCCGCTGGGCCTGCGTGCCCTTGCCTGAACCGGGCGCACCGAGCAGTACGAGTCTCATGATCGATCATCCGGCAGCGGTGGAAGGCTGGGCACCCTACCGAAAAGCGACCGCGGATCCAATCGGAAGTTCGTCTTGTACGGGCGCGCCGCGGGGGGTTGATCGGGTATTCTTGGCCACAGCCGGCGCCGCCTAAGTGCCAGATCTCCATGCTTTTTTTTCGGAGGCTCCATGAGTCCGAAGCCTGTGCCACGCAACGCGTTCTATGCCCAGTCAGGCGGCGTCACGGCCGTCATCAACGCCTCGGCCTGCGGCGTGATCGAGACCTGTCGCAAGCACAGGCGCCACATCGGCAAGGTCTACGCCGGGCGGCACGGCATCCTCGGCGCGCTCACCGAGGATCTCATCGACACCAGCCTGGAGTCCGCGGCGGACATCCGCGCACTGCGTCACACCCCCTCGGGCGCCTTCGGGTCGGCGCGCTACAAGCTCAAGAAGTACGAGGACCACCCCGCGCAGTACGAGCGACTGATCGAGGTATTCAAGGCGCACGACATCGGCTACTTCTTCTACAACGGCGGGGGCGACTCGGCCGACACCTGCCTCAAGGTCTCGATGCTCGCCGAGAAGCTCGGCTACCCGCTCACCGCCATCCACGTGCCGAAGACCGTGGACAACGACCTGCCCATCACCGACTGCTGCCCGGGCTTCGGCTCGGTC
>Ga0209254_10000119_pt1 | contig 51381 bp, 43 predicted proteins | sample FrelakmetDIP11DI_FD_187148 | JGI IMG/M metagenome (GOLD analysis project Ga0209254, IMG submission 187148) | Freshwater lake sediment microbial communities from the University of Notre Dame, USA, for methane emissions studies - DIP11 DI (SPAdes)... | ecosystem: Environmental > Aquatic >...
GGGGAACGCATCCGGCACCCCGACCTCGCCCAGCGACGGCTCCGGCGACATGGCGCGCTACGAGCGCGACTGCCGCCGCTGCAGGAAGATGAGCTGCTCGAACAGGTGCACGTCCTGCTCGTTCTTGAGCAGCGCGCCGTAGAGCGGCGGCAGGCTCTTGCGCGGATCGTCGGTACGCAGCGCCTCGGGCGGCACGTCCTCGGCGAGCAGCAGCTTGAGCCAGTCGAGCAGCTCCGAGGTCGAGGGCTTCTTCTTGAGCCCCGGCACCTCGCGCAGCCTGTAGAAGGCGTTGAGCGCCTCCGAGAGCAGCTCGCGCTTCAGGTCCGGGAAATGCACCGCCACGATGCGCGTCATCGTCTCGGCGTCGGGGAAGCGGATGAAGTGAAAGAAGCAGCGGCGCAGGAAGGCGTCGGGCAGCTCCTTCTCGTTGTTGCTCGTGATCACCACGATCGGCCGCTGGCGCGCCTTGATGAACTCGCGCGTCTCGTGGACGTAGAACTCCATGCCGTCGAGCTCGAGCAGCAGGTCGTTCGGGAACTCGATGTCCGCCTTGTCGATCTCGTCGATCAGCAGTACTGACTGGGTGTCGCTCTCGAACGCCTCCCACAGCCGGCCCTTGACGATGTAGTTGCGGATGTCGTGGACCTTGGCCTCGCCGAGCTGCGAGTCGCGCAGGCGCGACACCGCGTCGTACTCGTACAGTCCGTGCTGCGCCTTGGTGGTGGACTTGATGTGCCAGCGGAGCAGCGGCTTGCCGAGCGCGGCCGCCACCTCCTCAGCGAGCTGGGTCTTGCCGGTGCCGGGCTCGCCCTTGACGAGCAGCGGTCGCGCGAGCGTCACCGCCGCGTTGACCGCCATCATCAGGTCCTCGGTGGCGACGTAGCGCTCGGTGCCTTCGAATTTTCCGTTCACGCGCAGCCCCCCCTCAGGCCTCGACGATCAGCAGCTTCATCGTGTTCGTGCCGCCCGAGACGCCCGACAGCTCGCCGAGCGTCAGGATCAGCTCGTCGCCCGGCGCGACGTGGCCGCGATCGAGCAGTTCCCGGGAGATCGCGCGGTAGAGCTGCTCCGGGTCGGTGTGGGTGACGTCGAACGGCACCGGGTACACGCCCCGGTACAGCGCGACGCGCCGCTGGGTGCGCTCCTGCCGCGTGAAGGCGAAGATCGGGATGTCGGAGCGGATGCGCGACATCCACAGCGGCGTCGAGCCCGATTCGGTCAGCGCGACGATCGCCTCGACGTTCATGTGGTTCGCCGTGTACATGACGGCGTGGGCGATCGCCTGCGCGAACTGGTCGACCTTGCCCTCGACCCGGTCGCGGTCGCGCTGGCTCGTGAACTGGTAAGACTCCGCGCCCACGATCACCTCGGCCATGGCCTCGACGGCGCGGGCCGGGTACTTTCCGACCGCGGACTCGCCGGAGAGCATGACCGCGTCGCTGCCGTCGAGCACGGCGTTGGCGACGTCCGACACCTCGGCGCGCGTCGGCACCGGGCTGTGGATCATGGACTCCATCATCTGCGTCGCCGTGATGGTCACGCGGTCGAGGCTGCGCGCCAGGTGCAGGATGCGCTTCTGCAGGCCGGTGAGCTGCGCGTAGCCCACCTCGACGCCGAGGTCGCCGCGCGCGACCATCACGGCGTCGCTCGCCCGCACGATCTCCTCGAGCCTCGGGATCGCCTCGCTGCGCTCGATCTTGGCGACGATGCGCGCTTCGCTGCCTGCCGCGGCGAGCAGCCTGCGGGCCTCTTCGACGTCGGCCGCCTGTCGCACGAAGGACACGGCCAGGTAGTCCACGTCGAGCTCGGCCGCGAGCCGGACGTCGTCGCGGTCCTTGTCGGTGAGCGCCCTGGCCGACAGCCCGCCGCCGCGGCGGTTGATGCCCTTGTGGTCGCTGACCTCGCCGCCCACGCTGACCACGCACTCGACGCGCGCGCCGTCGACGGCCGTCACCCGGAGCTCGACCTGACCGTCGCCGAGGATGAGTTCGTCGCCTGGCCGGACGTCCCCGGCGAGGTCCGCGTAGGTCATGCCGACGGCGCGGTCCGTGCCCTCGCGGGGATCGAGCGCCGGGTCGAGGGCAAACGGCTCGCCCTCGACCAGGAGGGTCCGGCCGCCGGCGAAGCGCTCGATGCGGATCTTGGGTCCCTGCAGGTCCCCGAGCACCGCCACGTGCTTGCCGACGCTAGCCGCCGCGCGATGCACCGCCGCGACGCGCCGTCGGTGGTCGTCGGGCACGCCGTGCGAGAAGTTGATGCGCACGACGTCCGCACCGCGGCGGAACACCTCCTCGAGCATGTGCGGCGCGTCGGTGGCCGGGCCGAGGGTGGCGACGATCTTGGTGCGGCGCAGCACGGGGTCAGCTGGCGGCCCGGCCTTCCAGCATCTCCACCGCCGGCAGCTTCTTGCCCTCGAGGAACTCGAGGAACGCGCCGCCCGCCGTCGAGATGTAGGAGATGTCATGGCCCACGCCGTACTTCTCGATCGCCGCGATCGTGTCGCCGCCGCCCGCCATCGAGAACGCCGGGCTGTGGGCGACCGCCTGCGCGATGGTGCGGGTGCCTTCGCCGAACTGGTCGAACTCGAACACGCCCACCGGTCCGTTCCAGACGATCGTGCCCGCGCCCTTGAGGGCCGAGGCGAAGCGCTCGGACGTATCCGGCCCGATGTCGAGGATCATCTCGTCGGGCGCCACGTCCCTGACCGACTTGACGTCGGCCTCGGCCGAGGCGGCGAACTCCTTCGCCACCACGACATCGGTCGGCAACGGGATCTCGGCACCGCCGGCCCTGGCACGCTCGAGCAGGCCCTTCGCGGTGTCGATCATGTCGGGTTCGTGCAGCGACTTGCCGATCGGGTACCCGGCCGCGGCGAGAAAGGTGTTGGCGATGCCGCCGCCGACGATCAGCTTGTCCACCTTGCCGAGCAGGTTCTCGAGCACCGTGAGCTTGGTCGAGACCTTCGACCCGCCGACGATCGCGATCAGCGGCCGCTTCGGGCTGAGGAGCGCCTTCTCGAGCGCCTCGAGCTCGTTCACGAGCAGGATGCCGGCGCTCGCGACCGGTGCGAGCCGGCCCACGCCGTGCGTGCTGGCCTCGGCGCGGTGCGCGGTGGCGAAGGCATCCATCACGTAGACGTCGCAGAGCGCGGCCATCTGCTTCGCGAGCTCGTCCTTGTTCTTCTTCTCGCCCTTGTTGAAGCGCACGTTCTCGAGCAGCACGACCTCGCCCGGCTCGCAGGCGACGCCCGACAGCCAGTCGCGCTCGAAGCGCACCTTCGAGCCGAGCAGCTCCGAGAGGCGCGCCGCGACGGGCGCCAGCGAGAACTCCTCGTTGTAGACACCCTCCTCCGGACGGCCGAGGTGCGACATCAGCATCACCCGGGCACCGGCTGCCCTGGCGGCCTCGATGGTCGGCAGCGAGGCGCGGATGCGCGCGTCGCTGGTCACCACGCCGTTCTTCACCGGCACGTTGAGGTCCTCGCGGATGAGGACGCGCTTGCCCTTGAGGTCGAGGTCGGTCATGCGGACGACACGGACCATGATGTACTCCCCTGTTGAGACGCGGAGCCGGCCCGGCGCGCGGCGCCGGGCCGGCCGTCAGGTTGCTTCGCAGTTACTTCGCGACGACGCGGGCCATCTCCAGCACCTTGCAGGAATAGCCCCACTCGTTGTCGTACCAGGCCACGACCTTGACGAAGGTGTCGTCGAGGGCGATGCCTGCCTCGGCGTCGAACACCGACGTGCAGCTCTCGCCGCGGAAGTCGGTGGCGACCACCTTCTCCCTGGTGTAGCCGAGCACGCCCTTCATCGGGCCCTCGGAGGCCGCCTTCATCGCTGCGCAGATCTCCTCGTACTTCGCGGGCTTCACGAGTTCGACCGTGAGGTCGACCACCGAGACGTCGGAGGTCGGCACGCGGAAGGCCATGCCCGTGAGCTTCTTGTTGAGCTCGGGGATGACCTTGCCCACTGCCTTCGCCGCGCCCGTCGAGGACGGGATGATGTTCTCGAGGATGCCGCGGCCGCCGCGCCAGTCCTTGTTCGACGGGCCGTCCACGGTCTTCTGTGTCGCCGTGGCGGCGTGCACCGTGGTCATGAGGCCGCGCTTGATGCCCCAGGTGTCGTTCAGCACCTTGGCCACGGGCGCGAGGCAGTTCGTGGTGCACGAAGCGTTCGAGATGATCGCCTGGCCGGCGTAGGACTTGTCGTTCACACCGAAGACGAACATCGGCGTGTCGTCCTTGGACGGCGCCGACATGATGACCTTCTTCGCGCCCGCCGCGAGATGCTTCTCGCCGGTCTCCTTGGTCAGGAACAGGCCGGTGGATTCGACCACCACCTCGGCGCCCACCTCGCCCCACTTGAGCTCGGCCGGATCCTTGACCGCGGTGAGGCGGATCTTGCGGCCGTTCACCACGAGCGTGCTGCCCTCGACCGACACGTCGCCCTTGAAGCGGCCGTGCACGGAGTCGAACTTCAGCATGTAGGCGAGGTACTCGGGCTCGAGCAGGTCATTGATGCCGACGATCTCGATGTCCTTGAAGTCGCGCGCCGCCGCGCGGAACACCATGCGACCGATGCGACCGAATCCATTGATGCCGACCTTGATTGTCATGAACGATACTCCCAGGGAATTACAGAAGGACTACAGCAGTCCTTCCACGGTCCGGATGACGTTCTCCGGCGTGAAGCCGAAGTGCTCGAAGAGTGCCTTGGCGGGCGCGGAGGCGCCGAAGGTGTCGAGGCCGATCACGGCGCCGCGGCCCGCCACGTATCGCCACCAGCCCTCGCGCACGCCGGCCTCGATGGCCACGCGCGGCACGCCCGGCGTCAGCACCGCGTCACGGAACTGCTGCGGTTGGGCGTCGAAGACGCTCGTGCAGGGCATGGACACGACCCGGATTCTGCGCCCGGCGTCCGCGAGCCGCTTCGCCGCGTCCGCGGCCAGTCCGATCTCGGATCCCGTCGCGATCAGGATGCAGTCGGGCGTGCCGTTGCAGTCGACCAGCACGTAGCCGCCGCGCGCGACGTCGGCGACCTGCGCGGCGGTGCGCGCCATCGGCGGCAGGGCCTGCCGGGTCAGGATCAGGCTGGTCGGACCGTCCCGGCGCTCCACGGCGTCCGCCCAGGCCACCGCGGTCTCGACCGTGTCGCAGGGCCGCCAGACGCGCACGTTGGGGATCAGGCGCAGGCTCGCGACGTGCTCCACCGGCTGGTGCGTCGGGCCGTCCTCGCCGAGGCCGATCGAGTCGTGGGTGAAGACGAGGATCACGCGCTGCTTCATCAGCGCGGCCATGCGCACCGCATTGCGCGCGTAGTCGGAGAACACCAGGAAGGTGCCGCCGTAGGGCACGAACCCGCCGTGCAGCGCGACGCCGTTCATGATGGCCGTCATGCCGAACTCGCGCACGCCGTAGTGCAGGTAGTTGCCGCCGGCGCCCTCGCCGGTGACCGCCTTCGAACCCTTGTGGTTCGTATTGTTCGAGCCCGTCAGGTCGGCCGAGCCGCCGAGCATCTCCGGGATCACCGCGCCGAGCACGTCGAGCACCTTCTGCGAGGCCGAGCGGGTCGCCAGCGCTGCGGGTTTTTCCTGGGCGGCGCGCACGAATGCCGCGAGCTCGTCGCGCCAGCCGGCGGGCAGGTCCCCCTTCATGCGCCGCTCGAAACCGGCCGCGATCTCCGGGTAGGCCTTGCGGTAGGCCGCCATCCGCTCCAGCCACGCCTGCTCGCACCGGGTGCCGGCCGGGCGGGCGTCCCAGGCCGACCTGATCTCGTCGGGCACCACGAACGGCTCGTACGGCCAGTCGATGTGCTTGCGCGTCGCCGCGACCTCGGCCTCGCCGAGCGCCGCGCCGTGGGTCGCCTCGGTGCCCTGCTTGTTGGGCGAGCCCCAGCCGATGATGGTCTTGCAGCAGATGAGGGACGGGCGGTCGGGCTCGGCCTTCGCGGCCTGGATGGCGCGCTCGATCGACGCCGCATCGTGCCCGTCCACGTCACGCACCACGTGCCAGCCATACGCCTCGAAGCGCTTCGGCGTGTCGTCGGTGAACCAGCCGTGCACCTCGCCGTCGATGGAGATGCCGTTGTCGTCGTAGAAGCAGGTGAGCTTGCCGAGCTTCAGCGTGCCGGCGAGCGAGCAGGCTTCGTGCGAGACGCCCTCCATCAGGCAGCCGTCGCCGAGGAACACCCAGGTGCGGTGGTCCACGACCTCGTGACCGGGCCGGTTGAAGGCCGCGGCGAGCAGCTTCTCCGCGAGCGCCATGCCGACGGCGTTCGCGACGCCCTGGCCGAGCGGGCCGGTCGTGGTCTCGATGCCGAGGTGCGGGTCGACTTCCGGGTGGCCGGCGGTATGTGCGCCGAACTGGCGGAAGTTCCGGAGCTGCCCGATGTCGAGCGGGTAGCCGGTCAGGTGCAGCAGCGAATAGAGCAGCATCGAGCCGTGGCCGTTCGACAGCACGAAGCGGTCGCGGTCCGGCCACATCGGGTTGCCAGGGTTGTGCTTCAGGTGGTCGGCCCAGAGCACCTGGGCGATGTCAGCCATGCCCATGGGCATGCCGGGGTGACCGGAATTGGCCTTCTGCACGGCGTCCATGCTGAGCGCACGGATGGCGTTGGCGAGCTGCCGTCGGGTGGGCATCGGAGGATCCCTTGGTAAGTCGGGTATTTTCTCCCCCAGCGGCGCGTGTTTGCAAAGTCGCACATGCACGGATCGCCTCGGGGGTGAGTCCCCGTCCGGGCGGCCCCGTGACGTCGGCGGTGGCATCCCGGCGGTGAAACGCCGATAATTCGCGGCCGATCACCCGCCTGGAAATCCATTAATGTCAAACAGTTACCTGTTCACCTCCGAATCCGTGTCCGAGGGACACCCGGACAAGGTCGCCGACCAGATTTCCGACGCCGTCCTCGACGCCATGCTCGCCCAGGACAAGCGTGCGCGGGTGGCGTGCGAGACGCTGGTGAAGACGGGCGTCGCGATCGTCGCCGGCGAGGTGACGACCGAGGCCTGGGTGGACCTCGAGGAACTGGTGCGCGGCGTCATCACCGACATCGGCTATACCTCGTCGCTGGTCGGTTTCGACGGACGCACCTGCGGCGTGCTGAACGTCATCGGCAAGCAGTCGCCCGACATCGCCATGGGCGTGGACCGCGCCAACCCCGAGGAGCAGGGCGCCGGCGACCAGGGCCTGATGTTCGGCTACGCGAGCAACGAGACGGAATCGCTCATGCCCGCACCGATCTGCTACGCCCACCGGCTCGTGGAGCGGCAGGCGGAGGTGCGCAAGAGTCATCTCCTCCCGTGGCTGCGGCCGGACGCCAAGTCGCAGGTCACCTGCCGCTACACCGACGGCAAGGTGGTCGCGCTCGACGCGGTCGTGCTGTCGACCCAGCACGACCCCGAGGTGAAGCAGTCCGACCTGAAGGAAGCGGTGATGGAACTCATCATCAAGCACGTGCTGCCGAAGGAGTGGCTCACGGGGCAGACCAAGTTCCACATCAACCCGACCGGCAAGTTCGAGATCGGCGGCCCGGTGGGCGACTGCGGCCTCACGGGCCGCAAGATCATCGTGGACACCTACGGCGGCATGGCCCGCCACGGCGGCGGCGCCTTCTCGGGCAAGGACCCCTCCAAGGTGGACCGCTCGGCCGCGTACGCGGCGCGTTATGTCGCGAAGAACATCGTCGCGGCCGGGCTGGCCGAGCGCTGCGAGCTGCAGGTGTCGTACGCGATCGGCGTGGCGGAGCCCACCTCGATCACGGTCGAGACCTTCGGCACCGGCAAGGTGAGCCACGAGCGCCTGGAGGCGCTGGTGCGGGCGCATTTCGATCTGCGTCCCTTCGGCATCGTGAAGATGCTCGACCTGGTGCACCCCATGTACCGCACGACCGCCGCCTACGGGCATTTCGGCCGGGACCCGGTGCACATGACCTACCGCTGGAAGGAGTTCATCGCCGGGAAGAAGGTGGACAAGAGCGAGGCATTCACCGCGTTCACCTGGGAAAAGACCGACAAGGCCGAGGCGCTGCGCCAGGACGCCGGGCTGTAGGGGGACTGTCCCCTTCTGTTCTCCGGAACGGGACAGTCCCCTGCGGGGACAGTCCCTCTGTTGCCGCGACGGCGCCGCCGCGGCACAATTGCACCCTTAGCCTGAGGAGCGCTGCAACGGGTGTCCTGCCCGCCAGGCTCAGGCGTTGGGTTGTTCCAACCGCGCTCGCTGACCTCCGTGGGGGCCGGGCGAGCGAATCCGACATCGATTCCCCGCCCGAACCGTCACGGTCAACGAGAGGACCGCATGATGAACGCCGTTGTTTCGCCCGCCGCCAACCAGGATTTCGTGGTTGCCGACCTGTCCCAGGCCGAGTTCGGCCGCAAGGAAATGGCCATTGCCGAGACCGAGATGCCCGGCCTCATGGCGATCCGCGAGGAGTTCCGCGCCGCGCAGCCCCTGAAGGGCGCGCGCATCGCGGGCTCGCTGCACATGACCATCCAGACCGCGATGCTGATCGAGACGCTCAAGGATCTCGGCGCCGACGTCCGCTGGGCCTCGTGCAACATCTACTCCACGCAGGACCATGCCGCGGCGGCGGTTGCCGCGGGCGGCACGCCGGTGTTCGCCTACAAGGGCGAGTCCCTCGAGGACTACTGGGAGTATTCGCACCGCATCTTCGAGTGGCCGAATGGCCGGCACGCCAACATGATCCTCGACGACGGCGGCGACGCGACCCTGCTGCTGATGCTCGGTTCGCGCGCCGAGCAGGACGCCTCGCTCATCGCGAAGCCCACGAACGAGGAGGAGACTGCGCTGTACGCCTCGATCCGCAGGCGGCTCGAGACGCAGCCGGGCTGGTACTCGAAGCGCCTCGCCGAGATCAAGGGAGTCACCGAGGAGACCACTACCGGCGTCAAGCGGCTCTATGACTTCGCGAACAAGGGCCAGCTGCCCTTCCCGGCCATCAACGTCAACGACTCGGTCACCAAGTCGAAGTTCGACAACCTGTACGGCTGCCGCGAGTCGCTGGTGGACGCGATCAAGCGCGCCACCGACGTGATGATCGCGGGCAAGGTCGCGGTGGTGTGCGGCTTCGGCGACGTCGGCAAGGGCTCGGCCGAGTCGCTGCGCGCGCTGTCGGCACAGGTGTGGATCACCGAGATCGACCCGATCTGCGCGCTGCAGGCGGCGATGGAAGGCTACCGGGTCGTCACCATGGAGGAAGCCTGCGACAAGGCCGACATCTTCGTCACCGCCACCGGCAACCTCAACGTGATCACCCACGAGCACATGAAGCGCATGAAGCACCAGGCGATCGTGTGCAACATCGGCCATTTCGACAGCGAGATCGAGATCGCGGCGCTCAAGCAGTACCCGTGGGAGAACATCAAGCCGCAGGTCGACCACGTGGTCTTCCCGGACGGCAAGCGGATCATCGTGCTGGCCGAGGGGCGCCTCGTGAACCTGGGCTGCGCCACCGGCCACCCGTCGTTCGTGATGTCGAGCTCGTTCACCAACCAGGTGCTGGCGCAGATCGAGCTGTTCCGCCACGGCGAGAAGTACGGCAAGCAGGTGTACGTGCTGCCGAAGCAGCTCGACGAGAAGGTGGCACGTCTGCACCTCGAGCGCATCGGCGTGCGGCTCACGACGCTCACGCCCGAGCAGGCGGCCTACATCGGCGTCCCGGCAGCGGGTCCGTTCAAGACGGACCACTACCGGTACTAGAGCAGAAGCACCTCGGGACTGTGACGGCCGCCTTCGAGGCGGCCGTTGCATTTCTGCAGGACGGCCTCCCTGCGGGGAACATGCTTTGCCCGGGCCTCGGCACGGGAGCGCATCTGGCCTCGGGGCCACCCGCAGGGCCCTCGGACTCAGGTGGAGGAGCATGCCTATGAGACGGACACTTCTGGTCTCGTTCCTGGCCGTCACAGCCGTGCTGTTGAACGCGTGCGCGAGCACGCAGATGACCGAGGTCACGGCGGAGCAGCGGATCACGGAGGCCGCCCCCGGCAAATCACTCATCTACCTGATCCGGCCGTCGATGTTCGGCGGCGCCATCCAGTCGACGGTCTACGATGGGGACGAGTACATCGGTACGGTCTCGGCCGATACCCACATCGCCTACCAGGCCGAGCCGGGCGCCCACATGTTCATGGTGATCGGGGAAAGCGCCGATTTCATGCAGGCCGAGCTTCTTGCCGGCAGGACCTACAGTGCCATCGTTGCGCCGCGCATGGGCATCTGGAAGGCGCGCTTCAGCTTCCGTCCCAACAACGGCGAGTTCACCGATGCCCAGATCCGGGAGTGGCTCGGATCCACCCGGGAGGTGACCGTGAACGACGAGGGCCTCCGCTGGGCGCGGGAGAACGCGGCCAGCATCCAGCAGAAGAAGGCCAAGTACCTTCCCAAGTGGCAGGCCAAGCCGGACGCCGAGAAGCAGGTCCTGCGCGCTGCAAGCGGCCGGTGATCGTCGCGCGGACCAGGGCTGCGGGGGCGGGGACGCGCCCTAGCGCTTGCGGGCGAGCGTGAGGCCGTCACCGATCGGGACGACGCTCAGGTCCACGCGCTCATCGCGGTGCAGGTGCTCGTTGAAGTGGCGCAGGGCGACCGTCGTGGCCTCGGCATTCTCCGGGTCGGCCACGCGCCCCGACCACAGCGTATTGTCGGCCAGGACGATGCCGCCCGGGCGCAGCAGTCGCAGGACGCGCTCGTAGTAGCCGACGTAGTTCTCCTTGTCGGCGTCCAGGAACGCGAAGTCGTAGCCGCCGGCTTCGCCCGCGGCCAGCAGTGCGTCGAGCGTCTCCATCGCCGTCGCGAGCCGCAGCTCGATGCGGTGGGCCACGCCGGCGGCCGCCCAGTAGCGGCGCGCGACGCTCGTCCAGCGCTCGCTGACGTCGCAGGCCAGGATGCGGCCGTCGTCCGGCAGCGCGAGCGCCAGCGCCAGCGAGGAATAGCCCGTGAACACGCCGATCTCGAGGCAGCGCCGGGCGCCCATCAGCCGGGCCAGCAACGCCATGAACTGGCCCTGCTCGGGGGAGATCTGCATGCGCGCCGCCGGGTCGGCAGCGGTTTCCTCACGCAGCTGGCGCAGCAGGTCGGGTTCCCGCAGGGACACCGACAGCAGGTAGTCGTAGAGCGAGTCGGTCAGCGATATCGAACGCCTCGACATGGCTGCAGAATAGGGGACATTCTCCGATTTCCAAAGCGATGCCTGCCGTGATCCGACTGCTGCAGTTCACCGACACCCACCTCACGGCGGACCCGGCCGCGAGCCTGCGGGGCGTGCGCACGCTCCCGAGCCTCGAGGCCTGCCTGGCCCATGCGCGCCGCCGCCACCTGCCGGCCGACGCGGTCGTGGTCACCGGCGACCTCGTGCAGGACGACCCCGGGGCCTACGGCAGCCTCGAACTGCTGCTCGACGGGCTCGGTGTGCCGGTCCTGCTCATCCCCGGCAACCACGACGTGCCCGCTGAGCTCGAGCGCCGCCTGGCCCATGCGCCGTTCCAGCTGGGCGGCACGCGAGTGTTCGGCGACTGGGCACTCGTCATGCTGGACACGTGGTTCGCGGAGTCCGGCGACGGCGAGGGACAGCTCGGACCCGACGAACTGGCGCGACTCGAGGCCGCACTCCACGCCCACCGGGAGCGCCACACGGTCGTGTTCCTGCACCATCCGCCGGTGTCGATGGAGGCGCCGGGCCTCGATGCACTGGGTCTGCTCGACGCGGACCGGTTCCTCGGTGTCGTCGCCCGCAACCGGCAGATCCGGGGGATCGCCTGGGGCCATGCCCACCAGTCGCTCGACTTGTTCCGGGGGGCGACACGCTGGATGTGCACCCCCTCCACCTGCATGCAGTTCCGGCCACGCGACCCGGGCTTCGAGGTGGACGGCCGCCCGCCCGGCTACCGGGTGCTCGACCTGCACGACGACGGCAGCATCGCCACGGAAGTCGTCTGGCTCGAGGGCTACGCGCAGTGAGCCCTCGTCCTGCCGCGCCGATGGTCGCGCTAGTCGCGCTGGTCGCGACCCTGGCGGCACCGGCCACGCGCGCCGACGCCGCGGCGGGCAACGTCCTCTGGAGCGTGCGCGGCCAGCAGAACGTCGTGTACCTGTTCGGCTCGATCCACGCGCTGCGCCCGGACGACGCCCGCCTGCCGGACGCGGCCGTCGCCGCATACAAAGAGGCCGAGCAGCTCGTCATGGAGATCGACCTCGATGATCCGACGGTGACCGACCCGGCCGCGATGGCGACCCAGATGCGGCTCGCGGCGCAGCTGCCGGACGGGCAGAGCCTGCGGTCGGTGCTGGGCGACGACTACCCCGGGATCGCGGCGCGGGCCGCACAGGACGGCCTGGATCTCCCGGCCCTGGACCGGTTCGCACCCTGGTTCGTGGCGACCGTGATGCTGCAGGTCGAGATCGCCCGGCACGGCTTCACCACCGAGCACGGCGTGGAGCAGCAGTTCGTGGACCGGGCGCTGGCCGACCGCAAGCCGATCCGCGGGCTCGAGACGCCTGCGGCGCAGTTCGCGGTGCTGGCAAGCCTCTCAATGCCGGATCAGAGGCGGTTCCTGGTCAAGACGCTCGAGGACTCGGCCCAGGCGGAGGCGCGGCTCGAGCAACTGCTCCAGGCCTGGCGCAACGGCGACACGGCCGCCCTCGCCAGCGTGCTCGCCGACGAGTTCGAAGCGTTCCCGGAGCTCTACCGGCCGCTCACCGAGGATCGCAATCGCGACTGGGTCGAGCAGCTCGTCGGCCTGCTCTCGGGGCCCGAAGATTACCTGGTCGTCGTTGGCGCGCTGCATCTCGTCGGCCGCAACAGCGTCGTGGACCTGCTGCGCCAGCGCGGCTACACGGTGAGGCGGCACTGAGGCTCAGACTTCGATCATCTCGAAGGAGGATTTCGGGGCGCCGCAGTCCGGGCAGGCCCAGTCCTCCGGCACGTCGTCCCAGGTAGTGCCTGGCGAAACGCCGCTCGCCGGGTGGCCAGCCGCCGCCTCGTACACGAACCCGCAATTCACGCACATCCACGCCTTCACGGCCGCACCTCGCGGGCCCGGCGCGGGCCCGGCGCGATGTTACGAGCCCGCCTGCCGGCCCGGCAACGGGCCACCGGAGGCGGACCGGAGGCTCTAAGATGAGCGCCCCGTCCACTGCCGCGAGTGGCGCGCACCTTGAGCAAGGGACTCCTGCAATACCCGCACAAGCCCAATCACCGGGTCTCGGCCGCCGTTTACCTGAGGCTCCAGCTGACCGGCCTGGGCCACGCCGTGTCCGACGCCGCCGTCCGGCCGCTGCCCGACAGCGACGCGTTCTGCTTCGTGACCGGCTGCGGGCACAGTGGCACGACGCTGCTGGCCAGCAAGATCGGGTTGCATCCGGACGTGCTGCTCATCTCCCGCGAGTCCAACCTGTTCGCGCCACACCACGGCCTGCGGCTGGCGCGCGTCATCGTGCAGGAGTGGCTCGCCTTCGCGCGACAGGAATACCGCCAGCTCATCCTCGAGAAGTCGCCCAAGCACGTCCACTGCGTCGGCCGCATCCGCCGGCTCCTGCCGGAGGCGCGCATCATCGTCGTGGTCCGCAACCCGCTCGACACCTGCGCCTCGCTGTACCGGCGATTCGGGGACCTCGACCTGGCGATCGAGCGCTGGCTGATGGACAACGAGGCGGCACTCGCGGCACTGGAGGAGAAGGCGACGTGGCTCGTCCGCTACGAGGCGCTGACCCGTGAACCCGCCGCTACCCTGTCCGCGGCCTGCTCGTTCCTGGGCATCCCGTGGGATCCCGGGCTCCTGACGCGCATCGGCAGCGTCTACGGCACCGATCCCGGGCTGCGGCGCAACATGGCGATCCGTCACGAGCAGGTGAGCCAGCCGATCTACGACAACAATGGCAAGTGGGCCGAGGTGCTCGACGCACAACAGGCCGCCAGGATCCGGGAGCGCACCACCGCGCTCGCCGTCCGGCTCGGCTACCCGTCCGGGACGGCCTGATCGCGATCCCGGGTACCGGGCGGCGCGCGCAGACCGCTTGCTAGACTATGGCCCGCTGCAGCCAGCCGGAGCGCGTCCTTGAGCCTGTACACCGAAGCCTGCAAGTACATTCCCGGCGGGGTCAACTCGCCCGTGCGGGCCTTCCGCGGCGTGGGCGGCGAGCCGATCTTCCTCGCGCGCGCGAAGGGCTCGCGGGTCTGGGCGGCGGACGGCCGCGAGTTCATCGACTACGTCGGCTCGTGGGGCCCGATGATCCTCGGCCACGCCCACCCCGACGTGATCGGCGCCGTGCAGCGCACCGCCGAGCATGGGCTGTCGTTCGGCGCGCCCACCGAGATCGAGACCCTTGTGGCGCGCAAGCTGATCGAGCTCGTGCCGTCGATCGAGCTGGTGCGCATGTGCAGCTCGGGCACCGAGGCCACCATGAGCGCCATCCGCCTCGCGCGCGGCTGCACCGGCCGCAGCAAGATCATCAAGTTCGAGGGCTGCTACCACGGCCACTCGGACTCGCTGCTGGTGAAGGCGGGCTCGGGCGCGCTCACGCTCGGTGTGCCGACCTCGCCCGGCGTCCCCGCCGAGCTCGCGGCGCACACCGTCACCCTCGCCTACAACGACGCGGCGCAGGTGCGCGCCGCGTTCGCAGAGATCGGGCCCGAGGTCGCCTGCGTGATCGTCGAGCCGGTGGCGGGCAACATGAACTGCATCCCGCCGGTACCGGGCTTCCTCGAGGCGCTGCGCGAGGAGTGCACGAACCACGGCGCCGTGCTGATCTTCGACGAGGTCATGACGGGCTTCCGCGTCGCGAAGGGCGGCGCCCAGGAGCTCTACGGCATCAGGCCCGACCTCACGACCCTCGGCAAGATCGTTGGTGGCGGCATGCCGGTGGGCGCCTTCGGCGGACGCCGCGACATCATGGAGCACATCGCGCCGCTCGGGCCCGTGTACCAGGCGGGCACGCTGTCCGGGAATCCGGTCGCGATGGCGGCTGGTCTCGCCACGCTCGCGGGGCTCGAGGCGCCGGGCTTCCACGCCCGGCTCGCGGCTGCGACCGACCGGCTGGTCCACGGCCTGCGCGAGGCCGCGAAGGACGCCGGCGTGCCGGTCGCGACCAATCACGTCTGCGGCATGTTCGGGCTGTTCTTCACATCCGCGCCGCGCGTCAACTGCTACGCGCAGGCCACGGCCTGCGACGTGGAGCGCTTCCGGCGCTTCTTTCACGGCATGCTCGCCGAGGGCGTGTACCTCGCGCCGTCGGCATTCGAGGCGGGCTTCGTCTCGGCGGCGCACACCGACGTCGACATCGACGCGACCGTGGCCGCGGCGGCGCAGGTCTTCCGGCGGATCTGAGCCACGCTGCGAGCGCGGGCCCGCCACCACCATGACCGCCCCAGGGTTCGCCTCGCGCTTTCCAGCCTATGCGGAGCACGCGCCCCGCGTACCGGTCCACTGCGTCACGCCCGACACGCCGGGCGCCATCCACCGCTTCTACGACTCCTCCCCGTTCAGCCCGTCCGGCCGTTATCTCGCGGTGACGCGGCTGCCGTTCGAGGATCGCCTGCCGCGCCCGGGCGAAGTCGCCGACGTCGTCGTCGTCGACCTCACGACCGGCGAGACGCGGACCGTCGCCGACACCCGCGGCTGGGACACGCAGCTGGGCGCCCAGGTCCAGTGGGGCCGCGACGACCGCACGCTGTTGTTCAACGACGTCGACACGACGACGTGGCGGCCGTACGGCGTACGCCTCGATCCTCTCGGCGGCGAACGGCAACGGTTCGAGGGGATGATCTACGCCGTCTCCTCCGACGGCCGGTGGTCTGCGAGCCCCTGCCTGCGACGCACCCTGAAGACCCAGCGCGGCTACGGCGTGGTCGTCCCGCCCGAGCAGGTGCCAGCCAATCGCGGCGCACCCGCGGACGACGGCATCTACCTCACCGATCTCGCGAGCGGCACGTCGCGGCTGCTGGTGTCGATCGCCGACGTGTTCGGGCAGGCCTTCCCGGCCGCCGCCCGCGCCCGGTACCGCAGCGGCGACTTCTACGGCTTCCACGTGAAGTGGAACCCGCAGGGCACGCGGCTGCTGTTCGTGCTGCGCTGGCTGCCGCGCACCTGGCTGCCGTGGAAACGCAAGAAGGCCTACCGCCGGCTCAACGCCCTCACGCTCGACGCCGACGGCGGCAACGCCCGCATCGCCGTGCCGGACTCGCTCTGGCGTCGGGGCGGCAACCACCCGAACTGGTGCCCCGACGGCGAGCACGTGCTGATGAACCTGAACAGCGAGGGCGCGGGCCTGCGCTTCGTGCGCGTGCGTCACGACGGCTCGGGTCTCGAGACGCTGTCGGCCACCGTCCCGGGCTCCGGGCACCCGACCCTGCACCCGGACGGCCGCCACGTGCTCACGGACGCCTATCCCCACGAGCCGATGGCGTACGGCGACGGCACGACGCCCATCCGCTGGATCGACCTCGCGGATTCGAGCGAGACCGCGATCGTGCGCATCCGGACGCTGTCGCCGCACGAGCAGTCCTCGCCCGCGCTGCGCGTGGACCCCCACCCCGCCTGGGACCGTCACTTCGAGCGCATCGCCTTCAATGCCTGCCCCGGCGGACGACGCCGGGTCTACGTCGCGGACCTGTCCGGCCTGGTGCGCAGCGCGGGGACCGCGGAACGGAATCCGGCGCATGCGTAGCCTCGCGGACCCGTTCCGGCCGGTGCACGGCACGCTGCGCGATGCGCAGGCCACCGCCTTCGCGATCGTGAAGAACGAGATGTACTTCATCCGTTCCTTCCTCGATCACTACCGCAGGCTCGGCGTGGACCAGTTCATCATCCTGGACGACCAGTCCAGGGACGGCACCCGCGAATACCTGGTCGAGCAGCCAGACTGCTTCGTGATCGAGTCGCCCTACGCGTTCGGCGAGTCCGTGACGCTGCCGGGCACCGACGGCGGGCGGCGCATGCGCGCGGGGGTCGCGTTCAAGTCGCTGATCCCGCAGCGCTTCCTGCCGGGCCGCTACGGCCTGTACCTCGACGCCGACGAGTACCTGATCCTGCCAGCCGGTGTCGCCTCGGTCCCCGAACTGCTGCAACTGCTCTCGCGCAACGAAGTGCGGAGCGTGGCCGCCGGCCTGATCGACTTCTTCCCGGCCTCCGTCACGGACCTCGACATGCCGCGCGACCTGCCGACCGCGGGGGCGATGCTGGGTGCGCACCCGTATTTCGACGCCGTGCCGCTGCTCGGCGCGAAGCCCGGCAAGCCGTGGCCCGCCAAGCTGGACAAGGGCACGACGGCGCGGCTGCTCCGCAAGTACGGCATCCAGCTGGTGCCGGAGGCGATGCGCCGCGGGCCGCGCTGGCTGAACCGGCTGCTGCCTTACAAGTACCCGAGGTCCGCCGTGCTCAAGACGCCGATCGTCCGCTGGGACCCGGGCGTCGAGTACGTGAATTCGCACCGTGCCAGCGTGCCGGCGGCGGACAGGGTGCTGCTCGGGCTGGCGCACCTCAAGTTCACGCACGACCTCGCGCGCCGGATCGACTATGCGCTGTCGTCCCGGGCCTACGTTCGCGGCAGCGAGAAGTACCTCTGGTACTCGGAACTGCTGGAGGCGATGCGACGCGGCGACCCGAGCTTCCTCGGCCCGCAGTCGCGGCGTTACGAGGCGCCCGAGGATCTGGCGGCCGCCGGGCTCACGAAGCTCGAACTCGACTGACCGGCCGGCCGGCACTCGCCGCGATGCCGTCGCGAAGCGCTCAGCGGGCCGGCGCCCGCGCGAGGGCGCGCAAGGCCGCGACGGCCTCGCCCACGCCGTTGGCGATACCGAGCCTGGCGATCTCCCCGGGCATGGCCTCGCGCCGCGCGCGATCGGCGAGCAGGGCGGTGGCCTCGGCCGCGATCGCTTCGGCATCCGGCGGCGCGCTCGCGGCGATCCCGAGACGCACGGCCCGGCGGATTCGGCGGGCCTGGTCGCCGGCGAGCGGCACGGCGACCAGCGGCCGACCGTGTGCCAGCGTGTGCACCATGGTCGTGCCGCCGTTGCTCACGACCATGGTAGCCGCGGCGAGCAGGTGCTGCACCTCGTCGGGACCGATGCGGGGCAGGAGCCTGGGGTTGGACTCCGCGGCCTCGGGCACGGTCCTGCGACCGGTCAGGACCACGGACGGGTAGCCGGTGAGCGCGCAGAATCTCTGCGCCGCGTCGATGAAGTGCTCGGCAGGTTCCGCGATGCGCTGGCTCTCGCTGCGCCCGCCGGGCACGAAGACGACGTAGCCCTGCGTCGTGAGGCCGTGCCCCGCGAGCCACGCCCGTCGCGTCGCGGGCTCCGAGGGCGGGAACAGCGTGTCCAGCCGGCGCACCGTGTAGTGCGGGAACAGCTGCAGCTTCCGCTGCTCGAGCCACGTGAGCCCCCCGGTCACGAAGGTCGGGAACACGATCCAGTGCTCGTCGAGCAGGCGCATCCATTTCAGACGGAACGCCCTCCATCGCTGCCTCGGAGCGCGGCTCGAGAAAGTGAGGCGGGCCCCCGCCCGCCTCGCGGCGCGCAGCTGTGCGGTGCAGCCGGAGTTGTCGAACACCATCACGTGCGGACGGAACGACCCGATCGCCGCGAGCACCTGCGGTGTGCTCTTGGTCGGCGAGGCGTCGCAGTCGATGATCGGGAAGTCCACCGCCTCGCGGAACACCGCGGTGCGGCTGACCAGGAAGCGGATGTCGGCGGCCGGCTCGGCGCGCGCCAGCTCGCGCGCGATGATCAGGCAACGCATCAGCTCGCCCGCGCCGCCCGGTCCGGACACTGGCGAGAACAGGAAGCGGGGCCCCTCGCCCCGGTCGCAACCCGCCGTGGCACCCGGCTTCGCGTCCAGCACCTCGCGGTAAGCCTGTTCGATGCGCGCGGCGATCCGCTCCAGGCTGAACTCCTCGAGGTCGCTGCGCACGCGGACGCGGCCAGCCGCCGCGGCCCGCGACAGGGCCGCCGCGAGCCGCTCGACGCCGTCCCGCGGAACGAGCTCGATCGGGTAACGGCGCGCGAGATCGTGCGGGCCCAGCGCGTCGGTTGCGATCACCGGCACGCCCGCGTCGAGCGCCTCGGCGATGACGCGCCCGAAAGGCTCGTAGCGCGACGGACAGACGAAAAGGTCGAGCGCCTGGTACAGGTCCTTCACGTCGCGGCGGAAGCCGGTGAGCATGACGCGCTCGCCCGCCAGCCGCTCGAGGCGCCGCCGCTCGCGGCCCTCGCCCACGATCACCAGCCGCGCGCCCGGCAGCCGCGCCGCCTCAAACGCCCGCACGAGCAGGTCGAACCCCTTGCTGCCCGCGAGACGTCCCACGCCCCCGATCAGGTAGTCGTCGTCCGTCGCGCCGAGCGAGGCGCGGAGCGCCCGGATCGTGGACGGGTCGAGTTCCGGATGGTGCACGAGCGAGTTCGGGACCAGGAACACCTGGCCCGGGTAGTCGCGCGGCACGGTCTCGATCTGCCACTCGGAAATGCAGAACAGCCCGTCGGTACGCAGGTAGTGGGGACCGTTGATGGACAGGTGCAACGTGGCAACGTGCACCGCACCGGGCAATCCGATGCGCGCGAGACCGATGCGCGCAACATAGCGCGTGCCCCGGCGCAGGTGCGTGTGCACGACGTCGGGCGCCCAGGTGCGGATCGTGTCCGCCAGACGCCGCTGCGTCCCTATTCGTGGCGGAATCTCGAACACGTCGATGCCGGGCTCGAGCTCGTCGCGGATGCTCGCGCCGCCCGGTCCGCGATGGTCGCTGCGGATGGCGATCGCCACCGCGTGATGCCGGGACAGCGCCGCGCAGGCCTCGGCGGCCGCGCGCTCCGAGCCCGCGAACCCCCGCGACAGGATCACGTGCATGATCCTGAGCGGCCGCCCGGGGGTTTCGCCGGGGATGTTCAATGGTGGCCGATCTCGAACATGGGGCGGAGGTAGCGCAGACGCTCGACCGGGTCGTCGAGCTCGAGGCAGTGCTGCTTGTGCACGGCCGGCACTGGCAGGATCTCGGCGAGCCGTGCCGACACCCAGACGGCATCGTCGAGCTGCCGTTCGAGCGACGCATAGGGCTCGCCCGCCTGCGTCAGTATCGCGTCGATCGTGGGCCCGAGTTCGGCGAACTCTCCGGGCAGCGGCTGCGAGCGCTCCTCCGCGAGCCACTCGACGTCCGCCAGGTTGAGCCCGTCGCGCGCGCGGCGACGCTCGAGAATGCGGAAGCGGCGCTCGCCCTTCCCGCGGATGCCGAGCAGCCCGTCGGGCTGCCGGGAGAAATCCACGATGCGGGCGTAGGTGCCCACGTCGAAGGTCTTCGCGGGCCCGCCCGCCTCGACGCCCTCCCGGATCAGCACGGCGCCGAACCCGGAGCCGTCGCGCAGGCAGCGACGCACGAGATCGATGTAGCGGGTCTCGAAGATGCGCAGCGGCAGCGGGCCGCCCGGGAACAGCACCAGGCCCAGCGGAAACAGCGGGATTTCCTCCGGCGCATTCATTCAGGCGCGTCCCGCGGCGCGCGACCGCGCCTCGAGCGCGGACAGCAGGCGCTCGTGCAGGCCGCCGAAGGAGCCGTTGCTCATGAGCACCATCCGGTCACCCGGCCGCGATTCCGCCACCAGGGCCGCCGTCATGCGTTCGAGGTCGTCGTGCACCGTGGCGAGGACGCCGAGCGGCAGCAGGGCCTCGGCCACGTCCCAGCGCACCTCGGGCGAGCGGTAGACGAACACGCGGTCCGCGCCGCGCAGCGATTCGGCCAGCGCCGCGCGGTGGGTACCGAGCTTCATGGTCGTGGAGCGCGGCTCCAGCACCGCGATCACGCGGCCGCCGCCCGCCGGGCGGCGCACGCCCTCGAGCGTGGTCGCGATGGCGGTCGGGTGGTGCGCGAAGTCGTCGTATACCAGCACGCCGTCCACCGTGCCGCGCAGCTCGAGTCGTCGGCGCACGCCGCCGAAGCGGCGCAGCGCCTCGAGCGCCGCCTGCTCGTCCACGCCGGCGTGGCGCGCGGCCACCAGGGCAGCGAGCGCGTTCTCGGCGTTGTGCCGGCCGAGCGTGCTCCACTCCACCTCGCCGATCTCGCGCTCCCCGTGCACCACCCTGAAGCGCGCGTACCCGGAGGCCGGGTCGGCGACCACGCGCCAGTCGGCCGGCGCGGCGGTGTCGGCGGTGAACCGCTCGACGGGCGTCCAGCAGCCCATCTCGATGACCTCGGCCAGGTGACGGTCGGCCGCGTTGACGACCAGGCGGCCGTTGCCGGGCACCGTGCGCAGCAGCAGGTGGAACTGGCGCTGTATCGAGGCGACGTCCGGGTAGATGTCGGCGTGGTCGTGCTCGAGGTTGTTCAGGATCGCCGTGCGCGGCCGGTAGTGCACGAACTTGGCGCGCTTGTCGAAGAACGCGGTGTCGTACTCGTCGGCCTCGACCACGAAATGACGGCCCGCGCCGAGCCGTGCGCTCACCCCGAAGTCCAGCGGCACGCCGCCCACCAGGAAGCCGGGCCCGAACCCGGCGTGCTCGAGGATCCACGCGAGCAGGCTCGTGGTGGTGGTCTTGCCGTGGGTGCCCGCGACGCCCAGCACCCAGCGGCCCGCCAGCACGTTGCGCGCCAGCCACGCCGGCCCGGACTCGTAGGGCCGGCCGCTGTCGAGGATCGCTTCGACGAGCGGGTTGCCGCGGCTCATCACGTTGCCGATCACGAACACGTCGGGCTCGAGCGCGAGCTGGTCGGGGTCGTAGCCCTCGATCAGGTCGATGCCGAGCGCGGCGAGCTGCGTGCTCATCGGCGGATAGACGCTGCGGTCGGAGCCCGTGACGCGGTGCCCCGCCGCGCGCGCCAGCGCCGCGATGCCGCCCATGAACGTGCCGCCGATGCCGACGATGTGCAGGTGCACGATCAGCCTCCCGGGCCGCGCAGCAGGCCCATGACCATGATGACCAGCAGGACGTAGGTGAGCGACATGGCGATGCCAGTGAAGAGGCTGGAGTCGGTGGCGAACTTCAGGATCCGGCCGGTCACCAGCGCGAACACCACGACCTGCACTAGCGCCACGACCTGCGCCAGGCCGGACTGCGGGTCCTGACCGAGGGCCGCGAGCAGCATCTGCAGCGGCAGGTAGATTGCGAAGCCGAGCACGGCATTGGCACCCAGCACGGCCGTCGCGGTCTGAACGTACCGCTCCCGGTGCCCGAAGATCCGCAGCACCAGCCAGGCCCACGCGAGCAGCAGCAGCGGGTCCAGGACCACGAAGAAGAACCACGTGGCCGCCGACTCGCCGAGCAGCGCGAGCTGCCCGACGGACGCCGCGACGTAGGCCGCAGTCGCGAGGCCGAGCAGCAGCCGCGAGGCGGGCAGGTCCTGCGGACCGCGGCGCCAGAGTACGATGTCGAGGAAAATCCTGAGAAACTGCTGCACGTTTCGAGGGCGGCGCCGGGATTGGCGCGATTCTACACGCAGGTCATTGCACGCATGCGCGACGCCACGCTGGTGACGACTCCCGACCAACTCGGCACCGCCGTGTTCCGCCTGCAGGGCGCGGGGCGGCTCGCGGTGGACACGGAGTTCATGCGGGAACGCACCTACCACCCGCAGCTGTGCCTCGTGCAGGTGGCGAGCGACGCCGACTGCTACCTGGTGGATCCGCTCGCGGGTCTCGACCTGTCACCCCTGTTCGCCGTCCTCGCCGATCGCGGCAAGCTCAAGATCCTGCACGCCGCCCGCCAGGACCTGGAGGTGCTGCTGCTGTCGGGCGGGTTCGTGCCCGCGCCGGTGTTCGACACGCAGGTCGCCGCCGCCCTGCTCGGGCTGCCGCCGCAGGCCGGCTACGCGGAGCTGGTGGCGCGCCAGCTCGGCCACTCGATCGACAAGGGCCAGACCCGCACCGACTGGTCGCGGCGGCCGCTCTCGGCGGCGCAGCTCGCCTACGCGGCGGACGACGTCCACCACCTGCTGCAGCTGCACGCCGATCTCGCCGCGGCCCTCGAGGCGCGGGGCCGCGCGACCTGGCACGCGGAGGACTGCGCGGCGCTCGACGATCCGGCGCTCTACCGGACCGAGCCCGAGGACGCCTGGCAGCGACTGAAGGGCATCGGTCGCCTGCGGCCACGCGAGCAGGCCGTCGCCCGGGCGCTGGCCGGCTGGCGCGAGCAACGCGCCCTCGACTCCGACAAGCCGCGGGGCTGGATCCTCGCGGACGAACCGCTGCTGGCCCTCGCCACGCTCGCCCCGGCGACGACGGCGGAGCTGGAGCAGGTTCGCTCGTTGCCGCCATCGGTGGTCCGCAAGCGCGGCGACGAGTTGCTGGCGCTGATTGCCGCGGCGCGCGACTCGGTCGGGGATGCCGCACCGTCCTCGCCGCCGCCCCGCCCGACGCCGGAGCAGACGAACCGCATCGGCCGACTGCAGCAGCGCGTGCGGGACGAGGCGGCGGGGCTCGGGATCAGCCCCGAGGTGCTCGCTACCCGGCGCGACGTCGAGGCGCTGGTGCTGGGGCCGCCCGAGGGCTCGGCCCTGATGCACGGCTGGCGTCGGGAGGCGATCGGCACCCGGCTGCTGGAGCTCGCCTAGGAAGGGGACGCCGCCCTCTTCCTCAGGTTCCGGCGGCGCGCAGGAACTCCGCGTAGACCTTGTCGACCGCCTGGTCGGCGTTGACGACCTTGAGCAGCCCGCGGGACCGGTAATGCTCCACCAGCGGGCGGGTCTGGCTCTCGTACACCTTGAGGCGGTTCTCGATCACGTCCTCGCGGTCGTCGGCGCGCTGCACGAGGGCCGGCGCCTCCTCGCCCGGGTGATTGTCGCAGCGGTCGCCGAGCGGCGACTGCGAGCTGTAGACGTTGAAGACCTTGCCGCACTTCGGGCAGCTGCGGCGACCTGTCAGGCGCTGGAACAGCGCCTTGGCGTCCACGTCCATCAGCACCACGGAGTCGATCGGCTGGCCGAGCTCGGCCAGCAGCCTGTCGAGCGCGCCGGCCTGGGCGACGTTGCGGGGATAGCCGTCGAGGATGAAGCCCCTGGCGGCGTCCGGCCGGCCGAGGCGCTCGCGGATGAGCCCGAGCACGATCTCGTCGGACACCAGCTCGCCGGCATCCATCGCCGCCTTGGCGCGCTTGCCGAGCTCGGTGCCGCGGGCCACGGCTTCGCGCAGCAGGTCACCGGAGGACACCTGGGGGATGCCCCTGTCGTCGCGCAGGCGCTGCGCCTGGGTGCCCTTGCCTGAGCCGGGAGCGCCGAGCAGTACGAATCTCATGGTGTGTCGTCCAAGGCGGCCGGTGGGGTGCGGGCACCCTAACCAAAAAGCCGCCATCCGGGAAATAGGGGACATGCCTGATCCTGCCGCTGCGCCCCCGACCAGGCGCAGCGGCGGGATCAGGCATGTCCGCTATTCTTCTCGATTTTCCCTGACGGTCGCGCCGGTGCCGTTCGGGTATGCTATGTCGCCACCGGCATGACGTAAGTGCCAGATAAACCAGCATTTTTCCGGAGCCTGCATGACGAAGAAAGCCACGCCGCGTAACGCGTTCTACGCCCAGTCCGGCGGGGTCACCGCCGTCATCAACGCCTCGGCCTGCGGTGTCATCGAGACCTGCCGCAAGCACAAGGGCCGCATCGGCAAGGTCTACGCCGGGCGCCACGGCATCCTCGGCGCCCTCACCGAGGACCTGATCGACACCGGGCAGGAGAGCGCCGCCGCCATCCGCGCGCTGCGCCACACGCCGTCCGGGGCGTTCGGCTCGGCCCGCTACAAGCTGAAGAAATACGAGGACAACCCGGCACAGTACGAGCGCCTGATCGAGGTCTTCAAGGCGCACGACATCGGCTACTTCTTCTACAACGGCGGCGGCGACTCGGCCGACACCTGCCTCAAGGTCTCGCAGCTGGCCGAGAAGCTCGGCTACCCGCTCACCGCGATCCACGTGCCGAAGACCGTGGACAACGACTTGGCCGTCACCGACTGCTGCCCGGGCTTCGGCTCGGTCGCCAAGTACGTCGCGGTGTCGATCCGCGAGGCGGGCTTCGACGTGGCGTCGATGGCGCGCACCTCGACCAAGGTGTTCGTGCTCGAGGTGATGGGCCGCCACGCGGGCTGGATCGCCGCCGCAGGCGGCCTCGCGGCCGGGAGGACGGGCGACGCCCCGCATATCATCCTGTTCCCGGAAATCACCTTCGACGAGGAGAAGTTCCTCGCCCGGGTGAAGGAGTGCGTCGAGAAGTACGACTACTGCGCCATCGTGGTGTCGGAGGGCGTCAGGAACGCCGAGGGCAAGTTCCTGGCCGACGTCGGCACTCGCGACGCCTTCGGGCACGCCCAGCTGGGCGGCGTGGCCCCGGTCGTCGCGCAACTAATCAAGGAGAAGCTCGGCTACAAGTTCCACTGGGCCGTGGCCGACTACCTGCAGCGCGCCGCGCGACACATCGCCTCGAAGGTGGACGTCGAGCAGGCCTATGCGGTCGGCAAGGCCGCGGTGGAACTCGCGCTCAAGGGCCACCATGCCGTGATGCCCGCCATCATCCGCACCTCGAACCGGCCCTACCGCTGGAAGATCGGGGTCGCCCCCCTCGAGAAGGTCGCGAACGTGGAAAAGATGCTGCCCCGCGACTACATCACGCCGGACGGCTTCCACATCACCGCCAAGGGTCGCCGCTACCTCGCCCCCCTGATCAAGGGCGAGGACTACCCCCCCTACAAGGATGGCCTGCCGCAGTACGTCGTGCTGAAGAACAAGCCGGTCCGGAGGAAGCTCAGGAGTGCCTTTGTGGTATAGTCCGGCGCCTTTTTTGCCCGGTCTGGCAAGGGACGCAGAGCCCCGCCCGCCCGTGACTCGATCCAGGACGAACCCTCGTTGGGAGGTTTGCTATGACCACTAATCTCGCGCTGTGGCTGGCGATCGGCGCCGGGGTGCTTGCGATCCTCTACGGCCTGCTCTCGGCACGCTGGATCGTGTCGCAGCCGGCCGGCAACGCCCGCATGCAGGAGATCGCCGCGGCGATCCAGCAGGGCGCCAGCGCCTACCTGAACCGCCAGTACACGACCATCGGCATCGTCGGCGTCGTGCTGTTCGTGGTCCTCGGCTTCGCGCTCAACTGGGCGACGGCCGGCGGCTTCGCGGTCGGTGCGATCCTCTCGGGCGCCGCGGGCTACATCGGCATGAACGTGTCGGTGCGCGCCAACGTGCGCACCGCGCACGCGGCGAGCGTAGGCCTCGACCCGGCGCTGCAGGTCGCGTTCCGCGGCGGCGCCATCACCGGCATGCTGGTCGTGGGCCTCGGACTCATGGGCGTCGCGGCCTACTACGGCCTGATGCTGAAGGTGCTCGGCGACGCCGACCACGCGCTGCACGCGCTGGTGGGCCTCGCCTTCGGCGGCTCGCTCATCTCGATCTTCGCGCGGCTGGGCGGTGGCATCTTCACCAAGGGCGCCGACGTGGGCGCCGACCTCGTGGGCAAGGTCGAGGCCGGCATCCCCGAGGACGACCCGCGCAACCCTGCGGTGATCGCCGACAACGTGGGCGACAACGTGGGCGACTGCGCCGGCATGGCCGCGGACCTGTTCGAGACCTACGCGGTCACCGTGGTCGCCACCATGCTGCTCGCGGGACTCACGATGCAGTCGCTCGGCCCGAATGCCGTGCTCTACCCGCTCGTGCTGGGCGCGGTGTCGATCGTCGCGTCCATCGTCGGCACCTTCTTCGTGAAGGCGCGCGAAGGCGGCAAGATCATGAACGCGCTGTACCGGGGGCTCATCGTCTCGGGCGCCATCGCGGCCGTGGCGTTCTTCTTCGTCACGCGCTGGATGCTGGGCCCGGAGAGCATCAACCTCTTCTACTGCTCGCTCATCGGCCTCGCGCTGACGGCGGCCATGATCGTGATCACCGAGTACTACACCGCGACGGAATACGGCCCGGTGCGCTACGTCGCGGCGGCCTCGCAAACCGGTCACGGCACCAACGTGATCGCCGGCCTCGCCGTCTCGATGAAGTCCACGGCCCTGCCGGTGCTGGCGATCTGCGCGTCGATCTGGGGCGCCTTCCAGCTTGGCGGCCTCTACGGCATCGCGATCGCCGCGACCGCCATGCTGTCGATGACGGGCGTCATCGTGGCGCTCGACGCGTACGGCCCGATCACCGACAACGGCGGCGGCATCGCGGAGATGGCCGGCCTGCCGAAGGAAGTGCGCAAGATCACCGACGCGCTCGACGCCGTGGGCAACACGACCAAGGCCGTCACCAAGGGTTACGCGATCGGCTCCGCCGGTCTCGCGGCCCTGGTGCTCTTTGCCGACTACACCAGCAACCTCGAGATCGCCGGCAAGCTGCAGTCGTTCAGCCTGTCCGACCCGGCCGTGATCATCGGGCTCTTCATCGGCGGCCTGGTGCCTTATCTCTTCGGCGCCATGGCGATGGAAGCCGTGGGCCGCGCCGCGGGCTCGGTGGTCGTGGAAGTGCGCCGCCAGTTCAAGGAGATCCCGGGCATCATGGAGGGCACCGGCAAGCCCGACTACTCCAGGGCCGTGGACATGCTGACGCGCGCGGCGATCAAGGAGATGATCGTGCCCTCGCTGCTGCCGATCCTGATCCCGGTGATCGTCGGCTTCGGCATGAACTTCCTGCTCGGCCCCGGTGCCGGCATCCGCGCCCTGGGCGGCGTGCTGATCGGCACGATCGTCACGGGCCTGTTCGTCGCGATCTCGATGTGCACCGGCGGCGGCGCCTGGGACAACGCCAAGAAGTACGTCGAGGAAGGCAACTTCGGCGGCAAGGGCTCCGAGACGCACAAGGCGGCCGTCACCGGCGACACCGTCGGCGATCCCTACAAGGACACCGCCGGCCCCGCCATCAACCCGCTGATCAAGATCATCAACATCGTGGCGCTGCTGCTGGTGCCGCTGCTGTAAGGGACTGTCCCCGCAGGGGACTGTCCCTTTCCTGGCAAGCTGTTCGAATGGGAAAGGCCCCGGGAGTCCGGGGCCTTTCGCTTTCCAGGTCGACGTGCGCACCGCTTCGCTCAGGTCGCGCCCTGAGCGATCAACGAGCTCGCGCCACACTCGCCTGCCGCGCGGGTTTCCGCAACGCGCGCCGTCCGCACAACCCCGCTTGACCGCCGGACCGACGATCACGTGTACTTCGAGCCTCTGCCGCTCGCCGCGGCACCTTGAGCCGCGGGACTCAATGGCTCCTGGCCACGAAAACTGTCTGCCCGACATCGTGCCATTGGTACTTGCCTGCATGGACCGACGCTGCCACCGGACGCTCTGGTTCGTCTTATCCGGGAATATCCATGACTTGTCGTGATGCTGCGCATGGTCCGACGTGGCGATGCGTCGCCCATCGCCTTTTTCTCACATTGATGGTGATCTTCAGCCTGGGCTCGCCTCCGGCACTGGCATCCTCCGGCCACGTCAGCGAGGCGAATCTCGTCCTTCCCGACCTTGGCGATTTGTCGCTGGCAACCTTCGTTGGCGGCATGTCCGGCTGGACGCTGCTGTCCTACGGACTCCTGATATGCCTCGGTGGCCTGACCTTCGGAGCCGTCGCCTACCGCCAGATATTCCGCCTGCCGGTACATTCTTCGATGGCCGAGGTCAGCGAGTTGATCTACGAAACCTGCAAGACCTACATGATCACACAGGGCAGGTTCCTGCTGACCCTGCAGGCCCTGACCGCAGTGCTGATGGTCGGTTACTTCTATTTCGTCCAGCGACTTCCTGCTCCCCATGTGGCGCTGATCCTGGCGTTCTCGCTGGTCGGTATCGCGGGCTCGTTCGCCGTTGCCTGGTTCGGCATACGCATCAATACCCTGGCGAACAGCCGCACGGCATTTGCCTCGCTGGCGGCCAAACCCTATGCCGTGTACGCGATTCCGATCAAGTCGGGCATCTCGATCGGCATGCTGCTGATCTCGACCGAACTGCTGATCATGCTTTCCATCCTGCTGTTCGTGCCTCCAGGCCTGGCCGGCAAGTGCTTCATCGGCTTCGCGATCGGCGAATCGCTCGGCGCCGCGGCGTTGCGCATTGCTGGCGGAATCTTCACCAAGATCGCCGACATCGGTTCCGACCTGATGAAAATCGAGTTCGGCATCCAGGAAGACGATGCGCGCAATCCCGGCGTGATCGCCGACTGCGCCGGCGACAATGCCGGTGACTCGGTCGGCCCCACTGCCGACGGCTTCGAAACCTATGGCGTCACTGGTGTAGCGCTGATCACGTTCATCATGCTCGCGGTTCCGGAAGCCGCCGTGCAGGTCCAGTTGCTGGTATGGCTGTTCGTCATTCGCGTGATGATGATCGTGGCCTCGGGTGTGTCCTATCTTGGCAACCAGGTACTCGCCAGGCGCCTGTATGGCGAGAAGGTGCGCTTCAATTTCGAATCCCCGTTGACGTCGCTGGTATGGATCACGTCAATCGTCTCCTTGATCATCACCTTCATCGTGTCGTACGTTCTGATCGGCAACTTCGCGATCGCAGGGAAGGCGTACACCAACCTCTGGTGGCAGCTCTCGCTGATCATCACCCTCGGCACGCTGGCCGGCGCCATCATTCCCGAGGTGGTGAAGATCTTCACGTCGACCCACTCCAAGCACGTACGCGAAGTCGTTACGGCTTCCAAGGCCGGTGGCGCCAGCCTCAACATCCTGTCCGGCCTCGTCGCCGGCTACTTCTCGGCCTTCTGGATCGGCGGGATCATCGTCGGGCTGATGTCCGGCGCCTACATTCTGGCGCAGTTCGACCTGACGGCGGTGATCAACCCCGATGCAACGAAAGCGGCAACAATGGCTGCGGTATTCTCGTTCGGGCTGGTCGCGTTCGGTTTCCTGGGGATGGGTCCGGTGACGATTTCCGTCGACAGCTACGGCCCGGTCACCGATAACGCGCAGTCCGTGTACGAACTGTCGATGATCGAGCAGATACCCGGGATCGAGGCGGACGTGAAGAGGGATTTCGGCTTCGATCCCGATTTCCGGACCGCGAAGTTCCTGCTCGAAGAGAACGATGGCGCCGGCAACACCTTCAAGGCCACGGCCAAGCCGGTTCTCATCGGCACCGCCGTCGTCGGTGCGACCACGATGGTCTTTTCGATCGTCATGTTGCTGACGGCGGGCCTTACGGAAAATCTCGAAAGGCTCTCGTTGCTGCATGCGCCGTTCCTGCTCGGCCTGGTTTCCGGTGGCGCGACGATCTACTGGTTCTCGGGTGCCAGCACGCAGGCCGTATCGACCGGCGCGTACCGTGCGGTCGAGTTCATCAGCACGCACATACGGCTCGATACGGTTGTCAAGGCTTCACAGAAGGACAGCAAGAAAGTTGTCGAAATCTGCACCATCTACGCCCAGAAGGGCATGTTCAACATTTTCATGGCGGTGTTTTTCGGCACCCTGGCGTGCGCTTTCATCGAGCCCTTCTTCTTCATCGGCTACCTGATCTCGCTGGCCATCATCGGGCTCTACCAGGCTGTTTTCATGGCCAACGCCGGTGGAGCATGGGACAACGCCAAGAAGATCGTGGAAACCGAGATGCACGCAAAGGGAACCGATTTGCACAATGCGTCGGTCGTTGGCGACACGGTCGGCGATCCGTTCAAGGACACTGCCTCGGTAGCCATGAATCCGATCATCAAGTTCACGACGCTGTTCGGCCTGCTGGCGGTCGAGATGGCCGTCGGGCTGAGCGCACAGGGGCAGGAAACGACGGTATTGGCATTGGCGGCGCTGTTCCTGGCCGTCAACCTGATATTTGTCTTCCGAAGTTTCTACGGCATGCGCATCATCGCCAGGGAGGACAGCGGTTGACGGCGTGCAGGCCATAGCGTCCTTGGGGCCCTGGCCCGAACAGGAAACTCGCCCTGTGCTCGTGGTTGCGGCACTGAGGCCCGTCGGGAACGAAGTCGACCATTTCGAGGGGTCATCGACCATGACTATTCATCTTTACTTCTCGCTGATTCCGGAGGCGCTGATCGCCTCCATGCTGCCACCGGAGCAATTCGGGCAGTATTACGCGACAGGCCACAAGTTCAAGTCGAAGGGGCAGGCGCTGTTCTTCGAAGTCGACCCGACATATCGCCACGAATACTTCGACATCGACGGAGCCTTTGCGAAATGCGTGGCAAAGCCCGACGGGTCCCCCAAGAACTCCGTGTACGTCTCCATGTATCGTGTCATGGAACACCTCACCATGGGTTCACTGGGTGTGCTGTACCTGACGACGGCCAACGGTGCGACGATCGGCATCAGTCGCGCGAGCGCGGTGCCGGCCCCTGTACCCGAACTGCACATGTACCAGGATCTCGCGCCCATCAACAGCCTGGTGGTCAGTCGCCTCGATCCGGCTCGGTTTTGTGCCGATGTGACCAGTGCGCCATCCAAGTTCTTCCGCTTTCCGGCGCTGTGCTTTGTCGAGCTCGAGCTCGGCCCGCTCGCCCGTGATCCGGAGAATGGTCTGGAGGACGATCTGCCGTACAACTTCATGCAGCATCTGCGCGAGGCCTTGCTGGAGCTGGAACCCGACGGCAAGAGGAACAAGCTTGTCCATCGGGTACATTCGCTCGTGTTCCCTTTCCGAATGGTCAAGGGCGGCTTCTATCTGGGTATCGGTTCCGAGTTCGTTTTCTACCCGATGCCGTCGGTAGCGGTGCTCAGAAGGGATCACAGCAACTGGTGGCGGTCGGCCAATCTGTAGCGCATTGAGTCGAGGTCAGCGTGTTGGCTTGCCGGGTCACGGCGACTGGTCAATAGAGGATGGGACCCGAGCGGGCTGCGTGGCCGGCACGGCGTCGGGCTGCGCGACGCCCGCACCCTCCTCGATTCGCCCGAGCAGGTACGGGAAGAACGGGTTCGAGGCGATCCGAGTCAGCGAGTCCTGGCTCACGATCAACATCCCCCGCTCGCCGCGCATCGACAGCGTGCCGAGGTTGACGCCGAAATCCTCGCTGTCGTCCGGCTGCATCCCGTACAGCGGATCGCTGACCGGGAACGTCAAAGCAAGGTGCGACAGCGAGTACACGCCGAACGGATAGCGCAGGCCCAGATTCCGAACCCGCTCCGTCACCTCGCCCGCCTCCGTGACCCGCTCGACGACCTCGTCACTGGCGGGAGACGCATTCGTGATCACGGTGGTGCGGTAGCTGCGGGGCGGCGCGGGCAGGATACGCGCCAGCAGCGTGTTGGTGCCCGGCCGGATCAGCAATCCGAGCTTGGAGTTGCGGTTGAAATCGAACAGCACCAGCTCGCTGCCGTTCGCAGGCAGGTTCGCGTAGAGCGCGGTGATGATCGCGCGCGTGCTGACGGTGAAATCGACCACCGACTGGAAAGTCAGCACGGGCGGCATGGCGTCGAGTCGCCCCTCGCGCGCGTACTGGTCGAGACGCCTCTGCAGGGTGCGGGTCAGCAGGGACGACTGCCGGGCGCCGTTGATCGGGAACGAGTTGTACTTGAAAGGATTGAACTCCGGCACGACGCCGAGCCACGCGGCCTTGGCGAAGGCTGGCAGGACCGCGGGCCAGCCGAACACGCCGGCAAACCGCGCGAAGCTCGTGATGCCGATCATCGGTGCAACCAGCACGATGCGGTCGGCCTGTTCGAGCCGATCATCGCCGATCGCATCGAGCGCGTACTTCATCGCGAGCGCGCCGCCGTTGGAGAAACCAACCAGGTGCAGCGGCGTGCCGGGCCCGGCGCGCCGCCGCGCCTCGCGCACGGCCAGGCGCGTCGCTTCGGACCAGTCCTCCCACTCGACATCGGTAAGCGCGGCCGGCACGGTGCCGTGCGCCGGGAGCCGCGGCGCCACGGCGACGAAGCCGAGGTCGCGGTAGCGACCTGCAATGTGACGCAGGCTGTAGGGCGAGTCGGTGAGCCCGTGCAGCAGCACCACCGCGCCGACCGGCGGGCCGGCGGGCTCGAGCACATAAGAACGGTTCCAGTCGGTCGCGAATCGGCCGGGGTAGATCGGGCTGCCGGCAAAGTACCGATTCGACGGCGTGCGCGCCTCCTCCGGCAGCCGGTCGGTCACTTCCTTGCGGACCTCCTCGAAGATCCGCTCCTCGGCGGCCAGGTAGCCGTTCCAGTCCGTCGCTGCGATCTCCCCGCCCGTGAGTTCCTCCGGAACGAACGTGTGCCAGAGGTCCAGGTCGGGGGCGCGATGCGCGTTCCAGGCCCGCACACCAAGCAGCGTGAGCAGACTCGCCCCCAGCACCAGCGCTCCGCGCTTGAGCAGGGTTTTCGCTATGGATCGCATCGGGGGAACTTCTCCGGCCGTTGTTCGCTGCGGGCGACCGTATAATACTGGAGCGGCTGCAATCGCTCGCGGCCATGACCGCGCAGGAATCTACACTTGAATCGAACATCGATCACGCTGCTGGCCCTGTTGCTCGCTGCAGCCTGCTCGAGCCCCCCGCCGATGACCCCACCGGCGGAGCTCGAGCGTTATCGCGCGAACTCCGGGGAGCCGGTACGCAGCTTCGTTCACACCGGTCCGCTCTGGGGCTGGCGTTCGCTCGGCGACCAGGCGCTTGCGGTCTGGACGCGCCGTAACCAGGGCTATCTGATCGAGTTCGTCGAGCGCTGCCAGAACGCGGCATTCGCATCGTCGCTTACGATCTCGAACCGCTCCGGACGCGTGGTGGCCGGTATCGACACCATCACCTTGCGTCGCGTCAGCGGCGGCATCGCCAGTTCGCGCTGCCGGATCGGGACCATCAGGCCAATCGACGACGCGGTGATCCAGCCCCCGACACGCGAACTTCGCGACGCCGACTGGACCGTGCGTGAGGCGCCGGAACCAGGGCAGCCGCAATGAACCGCCGTACGCGAGCCCGCGGCTCGCTCCTGACCGCTTACCGCCTGTGAGGCTGTCGCCGCAAAGCAGCCCGTCGCTGCCCTGACCAGGACCCCGCACGGACAGCGTTCTTCCGGACCTGGGCCGCGCGTGGCGGCCGGCGGCGGCCTCAGGGCACGGCGCGGCGCGACGGGAACTGCTGCGTGATGTGGCGTGCGATGTCGGTGACCTGGCGGATTGCTGCCTCGTTCGAACTCACCCGGCCCTCGACGTTCACGAGGCCGCGCCACGCGACGCGCCCCGAGGCGGAATCCTCGATGAACACGACGACCGTGCCCTCGCGCACCGTCCTCTCGCGCGGCAGCTCCGATGCGGCAGGCGTCGGCTGGCCGCCGACCGTGAGCACCTCCGACGGCAGCGGCGCACCGACCCTGGCCTCTGGCATGACGGTGCGACGCACGGCACTCACCTGGAAGCCGACGAGCATGTCCGCAGCTGCGGCATCCGCAGTCTCGACATATCCCTTGCGCACGAGTTCCGCCACCACCGCCTCGCGGATCCGCGCCGTGGCCGATGCGGCCACGTCGGGACGCGCGTTCTCCGGCAGGGCGAACTGCCCGCCCTTCCAGGCGAAGCTCGTCCTGCCCGCGAAATCCACCTCGGGGGCGGCGAAGGTCTCCACTACCGGCGGTACGGCGCACGCGCCGAGGAGCGCCACAGAGGCCACCGCGAACCATCGCTGCAACATCACGCCGACCTCCGGTACAGTCGATCAAGACCCTGCTCTGCCAGCGAGTATACGACCGGGACGACCACCAGCGTCAGCAGCGGCGCGCACGCGGTCCACGTCGAGCGCACGCACTCCGCTGCACAGACATGGCCGTTTGGATTTACCATCCGTCGCCATGGCGATCAACCGCCGTGATTTCCTGCTCCGCACGACCATGGCCGCCGGCCTTGCCGCGCTGCCACGCCGTCCCGCGTGGGCGGCCACCGACTCCGCCGACGTGATCGTCGTGGGTGCCGGCTTCGCCGGGCTGCAGGCCGCGCTCGGCGTCGAGTGGGCCGGCCTCTCCGCGATCGTGCTCGAGGCGCGCGAGCGCGTCGGCGGCAAGATCCTGACGTTCGCCGACGTACCGGGCGAGCCCGAGGCCGGCGGACAGGGCATCGGCAGCGGCTACGGCCGGGTCGTGGCCGCTGCGGCGATCGCCGGGGTGACGCTCGAGGACCAGCTGCCGCAGGCGCAGCGCAATCCCGACGTGACGCTGGTGCTCGACGGCCAGGCGATCCCGAAGGCCGAGTGGCCGAAGTCGCCGCGCAATCCCTTCCCCGACGGGCTGCGCGAGACGATGCCGTGGCAGTACGCGCCGATGGCGATGGCGAAGGGCAATCCGCTCAGGACCGTGGACGGCTGGTTCGCACCGGCGCATGCCGCGGACGACGTGTCCATGCGCGAGTTCCTGAAGGCGCAGGGCGCGACCGAGGCGATGATCGGGCTCGCCTACGACACCAACACCAGCTACGGCACCAGCGCGCGCGACGTCTCGGCGCTGATGCTCGGATTCGTCGAGGCGTTCCAGCGTGCGCAGCGCAGCGTGAAGCCCGCCGTGTACAAGGCGAAGGGCGGCAACCAGCAGATCCCGGAGGGCATGGCGAAGCGCCTCAAGGGCGGCGTGCGGCTCGGGCAGCAGGTGAGCGCCATCGTGGGCGATTCCGCGGGCGTCACCGTGCACACGAGGGACGGCCGGCGCTACGCGGGCAGGGCCGCGGTCTGCGCCCTGCCTTACTCGACGCTGCGTCACGTGCGCTTCGACCCGCCGCTCGCCGGGGCGCAGGCGCAGGCGGTGAAGACACTGCCGACCCAGATGATCACGCAGGTCGCGCTCGTGGCCTCGAAGCCGTTCTGGACCAACGACGGCCTGCCGCCCGCGATGTGGACCGACAGCCCGGCCGGGCGCGTCTTCGCGATTCCCCGCAGCCCGTCGGACGACGAGGTCGTGAGCCTTCTGGTGACGGCCTACGGCAGGAAGTCCGCGCACCTCGACCGCCTCGGACGCGACGGCGCCGCCCGCTTCGTGATCGCGGAGATCGAGCGCATGCGCCCGGCGGCCAGCGGCCAGCTGCGCGTGGCCGCACAGCACTCGTGGACGGCGGATCCGCACGCGACCGGCGCGTGGGCGTACTTCCCGCCGGGCACGGTGACGAAGTTCATGCCCGCGATGCTGCAGCCGCACGGGCGGGTGCACTTCTGCGGCGAGCAGACCGCCCTCTACTCGCGCGGCATGGAAGGCGCGATGGAGTCGGGCGAGCGGGCGGCACGCGAGGCGACGGCGCGGCTGTCGAAGTCCTGAGCGCCGGGCCCGGGACGGCAGGTCACGACTCCGCGCGTGTCCGCTTCAGCCTCCGGAGCGCGCACTCCGCGTCGCGGAAATGGCCGTTTGGATCTACTATCCGCTGTCCCACAGTTCGCGGTCGCCTACCGCTGATCGGCGTTGTCTGAATCCAAGGAGACTCCCTGTGCGTTTCCCGCCAAGTCTGATCCTCGCCTGTGGGTTCGCCCTGCCGGGCTTCGCGGCTCCCCATGCGGCGGCGCAGACCGGTCCGGTCCCTGCCGAGTTGCAGGGCACATGGGTGCCCGCCAAGGCCGCGTGCGAGTCGCCGGTGCGAGTGGTGATCACCGCCGATCGGCTGACACTCATGAACGGCGGCGACAAGCAGGCGATCGGAGGAATCGAGATGGCGGGCCCCGGATACCGGGGACCCGACTACCACGGCATCGAGGCAGTGCTGATCACCGAGTTTGACGGCCAGCAACCGGTGACCGCAACCTTCAACGTCGAGGAGAAGAAGGGTGTTGCTCAGGTGGTGTTTGGTACGGCTCAGCCGGGCGCGGCGAGCAACGCGCAGCTCGCTGCCTACAACAAGCGCATCACTGAACTCAACCTCGTCAAGCGTTTTCCCCTCAACAAGGTGCCGCTCAAGAAGTGCGCTGCCGGGTCCGGTTCCGACGCGGGGGCTGCGCCGGCCAAGCGCGCGCGCACTCCGCTGCACGTAAGTGGCCCCTTGGATCTGCTATCCGTCCGTCTGAACAGATCGTGAGCGACGCCGATCAGACGGTGTCGCCATGCGGTAGAACAACCGGAGTTCGGCGCTCAGAGGAAGTGGTCTTTCGAATGGTCACAGAGCCAGCAGCGGACCCCACTCGCGGGTCGAATGGCGACGAGCGGGCCGGCGACGAGGCTGACATGCTGCTCCAGGAAGGCGGAGCCGATGCGGCGTCCATGCTGCTCGCGGCGTACACCCCGGCGACGGGAACATGGGCCCTGGAAAAGTACGGGGAGTTCTGGGATGCCGTCGCATCGGCACACCACCTCGGGCGCCGCGGCGCAGGCCGAACGATCGCGATCATCGACGGGGCGTTCGACGCGTCGATCCCTGCGTTACGCGCGCACGGGGCCGTCGATACGGACGAGCCGACATCACACGGCACCGCCGTGGCGCTCCTCACGCTGGAAGTGGCACCCGAGGCGACACTGCGGCTGTATGCCACCTCGTCTGGCGGCCAGTTGACGCTCGACCGGGTCCTGGAGGCCATCGACGGCGCCATCGCCAGCGACGCGGACATCATCAACTTGAGCATGGGCATCGGCCTCCCCACGGCCGACGTGTTCTCGCTGAGCGATACGCGCGTGAACAATGCCTACGCTCCGTCGGCCCTCGCGCCGGACGACTGGCGCCGGCTGTACGACATTCCCGGCTCGCCGCTGTGGGCAGCCGCCTGCCGTGCCAGAGACGCGGGCATCACTGTCATCGCCGCCGGGGGCAACCAGGAGGGCTGCGTGTTCGTGCCGGCGGCGGTGCCGGGCGTCGTCGCCGTCGGCTTCGAGCAGGTGCAACGCAGCGTCGAAGGCGGGCTGTTGGAGACGGCGACGTCGGCCGCACCGACCTACAGCCAGTCACACCACAACGATCTCCTCCTGGTTCAGCCGGCCAACGTCCTCGGCTCGAGCTTCGCGTGCCCGCTGCTGTCAGGCTTCGCGGCGCTCATGCAAGACCGCGGGGAACTCCCCGCGTACGTCGCGTCCGTCCGCCGGGTCGCGAATGCGTCGTACCTCATGGCCACGCTGGACGAGCACTCGTCGCGTGAGGAGATCATGGCCACGGCCTCGCTGTTCGCCGGGGCGCTGTCGACCGTGCCGCACCCCCACCACTCGCAACGGGACGGTGGCGAGTGCCCCGAGTGCGCGCTCTTCGCCGCGCCCACGTACATCGACTTCGGGCTGTTCCGGCTCAACACCGCCGACTACGACGTCGCGCACGTGCTGCTGGGTGCGGCGCGGCGGTTCGCCCCGCGCAACCCCTACGCGGCCGCGAACCTCGGCGTGCTGTTCGGGTGCATGGCGTCTGAGGCGAAGGCGGCGGGCGACGTACCCGCAGCCCGCGACCTGCTCGGGAAGGCCGTCGACCACATGTCAGACGCGGTGCGCCTGCGGCCCGCCCACCTCCCGTACCGGCGCCGCCTCGCCGAGTTTCAAGACGCGCGTCAGGACCCCATCGCGTGGACGATGCTGCGATAGCCTCGCCAGGCCCCCGTCGACGGGGGCCTGCCCCGGCGCGGCGGGGGCACTTGACACGGTTCGTTCCGGCAGGCTCCCATTGGCGCACGAGGCCGCAACAAACCCGCCCCGGGGCGCCGGTGCAGCGCCGTACATGAGCACGCCGACCACACGTGCCCTGAAGGGCAACCTGATCGTCGCAGCGCTGGCGCTGGTCGTCCTCCACGTCGTGGGCACCCTCGGCTTCTGGGTGATCGCCGCGGGCCAGGCGTCGGTGTTCGACGCCTTCTACATGACCTTCATCACGGTGGCCACGATCGGCTACGCGGAGACGATAGACCTGTCCGGAAACGTTCCCGGCCGCGTCTTCAACGTGGCCATCGCGATCGCCGGCATCGGCTGCGTGTGGGTGATGTTCTCGAATTTCACGGCGTTGCTGCTGGCACGCGCCATGGACCCGGTGCGCCAGCGCGCGCGGCTGGTCAAGGAGGCGAGGAAGATGCGGGGACATTTCATCGTCTGCGGCCTAGGTCGCATCGGCGCCAATGTAGTGCATGAACTGCGCGCCACCGGGCATGGCTTCGTGGCCATCGATCCCTCGCAGGACGTGATCGACGGGTTCAACATGCAGCACCACGGTGGCGGGGACCGGGTGCTGGTCGCCGACGCCACCGAGGACCAGGTCCTGCTCGATGCCGGACTCGCGGAGGCAGCCGGCGTGTTCGCCGTGACCGGCGACGACGGCACGAACCTGCTGATCGCTCTCTCGGCCAAGCAGCTGAACCCCGCGGCACGGGTCGTCGCCCGCGTCCACGACGTCCGCAATGTCGAGAAGTGCCGGCGGGCCGGCGCCGACGACATCGTCTCTCCGGACTTCACCGGCGCACTGCGCATGGCCTCGGCCATGCTGCGCCCGCAGGCGGCCGGATTCGTCGACGAATTGCTCAGTCACCCCGATGCAATGCGGGTCGTCGACGTCACCGTGCCGGCGCAGCTGGCGCCACGACGGCTCCGCGACCTCCAGCTGCGTGCCAGCAGCTACCTCGTTCTCGGCCTGCGCCACCAGGGCCGGATGGACCTGAACCCCGAGCCGGAGACCCCGCTCGAGCAGGGCAGCGTCCTGATCGCGCTGGCGTCGACGACGGGCAAGCGCGAGCTCGAGCAGCGGCTCGCCTCCGGGGACTGACCCCCGACATCGCCAGCGCTCAATCGCGGCAGAAACAACGGCGACGCCTTCGCACGAACATGACCCACGGCACTTCACTCGACGCAGACGGGTTTCTCATCACCGGGTTCAATGAAGGCCCTTCTCGAGTTTCCTGCCCGGCATTGCGGGCGAGTTCGGCAAGCCGATATGGGTGTTCTATACGAACCGCGGCCAATGCGTCTCCAGCTTCGGGGTGCGTGACACGAACGGGGCGATGCTCGAGTTCCATTCCGCGAACAAGGCCTACGCGCTGACCGCGCTGCTGGGCTTTCGCACCTTCCTCAGGTTCTCGAATGCGCAAGGCGCAGCGCTGCACGAGCCGTTCCTGCCCGGCCCTGCCGAGGGCGTCGAGCAGCGCCTGCACATCCGTCCTGAAGAGATCGCGATCGAGGAAACGCACGGGACCCTGGGCCTGAGATTCCGGGTCGCGTACTTCACCCTGCCGAACGAGACTCTGCCGGCCCTCGTCAGACGCGTCACGATCGAGAACACCGGTGCGCGCGCCCTTCGTGCGGACGTCCTGGATGGACTGCCGCAGATCGTGCCATTCCGCCTGAAGGACACTCTGCTCAAGTCGATGTCGCGCACGATGGAAGCGTTCGCGGAAGTCCGTCATGTGGATGAGTGCCTGCCGCTCTTCAAGCTCAAGGTAGAGCCGTCGGACAAGCCGGAAGTCGAATGGATCGACGGCGGTTTCTTTGCCTTCACGCTGCAGGATGGGCGGACAGTACCGGTCGTCGTCGATCCCGATCTGGTGTTCGGATCGGAAACGAGTCTCCGTACGCCGCTGGCGTTCGTCGTCGGGGAGCGGATCGATCCGTTCGCGGCGCGGCGCGAGACGCTGACCGCCTGCGCGTTTGCGCAGCTCTCACTGTCGATCGGACCCGGCGCTACGACAGGATGGGACTCGTATTTCGGGCAGGTGCCGCACTGGGAAGACGCCCGCGCCTTCCGGCAACGGGTCGCGGGTGAAGCGCGGTTCGCCGAGCGCAAGCGCCGCGAGAACACGACGCTCATCACGAACCTGGGCGCCCAGTTCCCACTGCTCGCCGGCCCCGCACAGCTCGATCCCTACACCCGGCAGGCGTTTCTCGACAACACGCTGCGCGGCGGGCAGCCGGTCGTCATCGAGGGCCCGCGCGGACCGCGAGTCTTCCACGCCTTCACGCGCAAGCATGGCGACATGGAGCGCGACTACAACTTCTTCGAGATCGCACCCACGTACTGGTCGCAGGGCAACGCGAACTTCCGCGACGTGAATCAGAACCGACGCTCGGAGAACTTCGTGTTCCCCGGCGTCGACGCGGCCAACATCGAGACGTTCTTCAACCTCATCCAGCTCGATGGCAACAACCCGCTGGTCGTTCAGTCCGAGAGGTTTCTTGTGCCGCCGGAGCAACTGGATGCACTGTGGCAGGTGTGGCCCGCCGGAAATGCGCCGGCCTGGCAGGCGTTCCTGACGCAACCGTTCGGCCCGGGGCAGTTGCTCGAGGCATTGATCGACGCGGGGGCGACGCCGGATGCGGCCAGACCGTGGTTCGGTCGCATCCTAGGGCTCGCCGACAAGATCCAGGACGCGACGCATGGGGAGGGTTACTGGGTCGATCACTGGATCTATAACATCGATCTCCTCGAAGGCTATGCCGCGGTGTACCCGGACCGGCTGCGGTCGCTGCTCGTCGAACGGCGCGACTTCGTCTACTTCGACAATGATCACATCGTCCAGCCTCGCGCGAAGAAGTATCGCTTGCGCAAGGACGGCAAGGTTCGGCAATTGCATGCGGTGGTCCGCGATGCCGAGAAGACGGCGTTGATCGCCGAGCGGACCGCAGAGCCGCACGCGATGCGCGCCGGACAGGGCCGGGGCGCGATCTATCGCACGACGCTGCTGGCGAAGATCCTGAGTCTGGCGGCCGTCAAGGCATCGATGCTCGATCCGTTCGGCGTCGGACTGGAGATGGAAGCCGACAAGCCGGGCTGGTGCGACGCGCTCAACGGCCTGCCGGGACTGATCGGATCCTCGACGCACGAGGCATTTGCGCTCAAGCGCCTGGTCGCCTTCAGCCGCCGCGCGGTGCAGGACCATCTCGCGCCTGCCGGGGCCCTGTCGGTGCCGGCGGAGGTGGCGGGACTGATGCGTTCCGGACCGACATTCGTCTTGGCGTGGCCGGCGATGAGGCCGACCTGTCGAGTGCCGAGTTGCTGCAGTTTCTCGCTGCCATCGACGACGCGCTGGAGCGCGGCCTGGCCACGGCCATCGACGGCAACGGCCTGCCGGTCAGCTACTACATCCACGACGTCGCGGAGTTCGAGGTGCTGCCGGATGCCGCGCCTGCGGCTCGTGCCGGGCACGAGCCCGCGACCGTGTACGTGCAGGCCCGGCGCTTCGACAGGAAGCCCGTCAGCGCCTTCCTCGAAGGGGCGGTGCACGCGCTGCGATCCAGCGACGACGCGCCCGGGGCCCTGGCGCTCTACCACGCAGTGCGCCGGTCCTCGCTCTACGATCGGAAACTCGGCATGTACCGCGTGAACGTGCCGCTGGACGACGAGAGCTTCGAGATCGGGCGCAGCCGGATCTTCTCGCCGGGCTGGCTGGAGAACGAGTCGATCTTTCTGCACATGCACTACAAGTTCATGCTCGAGACACTGCGCTGCGGCCTGGCGCAGGAGTTCTTCGAGGATCTCGCACGCGGGCTCGTTGCGTTCCACGAGCCTGAGGTCTACGGGCGATCGCCGCTGGAGAACTCTTCGTTCATCGCCAGCAGCCGGTTCCCGGACGCACGTGTGCACGGGGTGGGGTTCGTCGCACGCCTGAGCGGCGCCACCGCCGAGTGGATCAGCATGGTGCTGCACATGGGGCTGGGCGGGGCGCCGTTCCGCCTCGTGGACGGCGAACTGCGCTTCGAACCGCAGCCAACGCTCGCCGACTGGCTGTTCACGACCACGCCAGCGACTGGATTTGGTCCCGACTGTTTCGGGTTCAAGCTCTTCGGGCAGACCTGGATCGTGTACCAGAACCGCAGGCGGCGCTCGACGTTTGGCCCGGATGCGGTCGCACCGGTGGCCTTCGATCTGCACTACGTGGACGGCAGTCGTCGGACACATGCAGGCCGCTGGCTGCCTCACGGACTCGCCCTGGACCTGCGCGACTGCAGGCTGTCCAGTCTCGTGGTTCGGCTCGATTGATACCGACGCCGGGGCGATCGAGCGGGTGTCCTGACCACAGCGGGATACCTGGTGGGCGCGACCTGGCCCGTTGCACTGCCTCGGTGACCGGCGTTCGTTTCGACGCCGTCTCCGTCACTCGCCGTGCGCAGCGCAGGAGTCGTCACAATTCACGGTCATGCAAGCAACCTTTCGTCTCCCTGCAACATCTCACATCCATGATTCGCGTCGCGCCACGTCGGCGCCAACCGGAGGATAAGGGTCATGGAGATCGCAGCCATCGTGATGTGCGCAGCCGTTGTAATGGGTTTTCTTCAGCAGTTCGACCGTCAGAAATGGTGATCGGGAGGACAGGCGCCAGGGACGCATGCGGCGGAACGCTCATGCTCCCCGGCGCGCGGCCACCCCCGCCAGCACCCTCTCCAGCCACCGCCCGACCTGCGCGAGCTCCGCGGCACATACCTCGTGCTCCATCGGGTACTCGTGCCACTCGACCGCGTAGCCTTCGGCCCTGAGCACGTCGCGCGCTTCAGTGCCCATCGCGAAATTGACGACCGGATCCATCCGCCCGTGACACATCAGGATCGGCAGGCCTGAATTCACCGCCGTCTTCCCGGCGGAAAGACGCTCTGGAAACGGCAGATAGCTCGACAGCGCGAGGAGCCCCGCCAGCCGCTGCGGGAACCGCAGCCCTGCGGCGAGCGCCACCGCGCCGCCCTGCGAGAAGCCCGCCAGCACGATCCGCGTCGCCGGAATTCCGCGCTCGACCTCGGCACGCAGCTGCGCGTCGACAGACTGCACCGACGCCGCGAGCCCCGCCGCGTCGGCCCGCCCCTCCGGCGTGAATGCCTTGATGTCGTACCACGCGCGCATCACGCAACCCGCGTTCACGGTAACCGCGCGCAGCGGCGCATGCGGGAACACGAAGCGGACCGGGAGGGCGTCCGGCAGCCGCAGCTCGTCGACGATCGGCGCGAAGTCCCAGCCATCGGCCCCGAGCCCGTGCAGCAGCACGACGCTCGCGACGGCCGGCACGGCTGGCTCGAGCGTGACCTCGAGTTCGGTCTCGCGTGGCGTGTATCTCATTCATGGAATCCCGCAGCGAGCGCCCGGCAGGGCAGCGACGGCTCGCCCCGCCGCGCCGTTGCTGGACTAACCTCGGTCAGGGGTTGGGACGACGCGGCGGAGCGATCGCGCAGAGCGACTCTGAACGCGCGGTTGCATTGTGCGCACTACATGTCGCGGCGTCCAGCATGCGATGAGCAGGCCGGCGGACGCCGTGTCCTTCCGCGGCCACGACAGGCCGACGAGCGCACGAAGAGCGAACTGCTCGGCTACGGCCAGGAAGAGTTCTGCCCCTGGGACCCGGGCGTGATGCCGTAGAAGGCGAATTCGCCATCGACCGGCCCGCCCCGTTCCGCGGGACCGATGCAACCGGAGCGTTCACGGTGGTCGAGCCGGGCGACGCACGCGAGCCGATCGGCGGCCGCGTCATCGAAGTCGCGGAAGACCTCGGGCGCTTCGTGAGCCGCGATTCGCGCTCGCGGTTCATCGCCTACGTCCCGCCCGGCAGCATTCGCGAGGGCCAGGCGCTCGTTGCCAGCGGCGGCGACGGCAGGACTGTCCCGTGCGGCAACTCTACGACTTCAGGCACGGCCCTCCGCACCGTGAGCGCCCCCCGTCAGCGCCAGTGCGGCCAGCAACATCGTCATGGCGCAGCCACCTGTCATGGTCATTGATATTCGCCCTCCGACACATCGGGAATCGTATTCTGCCGGACTGGCGGCAGGCGGGAGTGATCCGCGCATGACCTGACGCAGAGACCGGTTCGACGGCATCTGCTCGCGATGGCCGCGACCATCGCAGCCGGCATGCTGATGCAGACGCTCTATCGTGCACGCGCTCGATACGGAACGACTGTCGCCGTGGCACCTCGAGAGCGAAACGCTGACGGTTTTCTTTACAGAAGTCAGCCCCGTGCTGTGGTGGACGCGCGCAGGTCATTGATTGATATGAATCGGTTCCCGGTGGCACGGAACTTGCTGGCGGCCTTGACTGGCCCTTCGGGCTCGCAATCGTCGCGGCCCGACGCCGGAACGGCCCCGGGGCCGAACCCGCGTGATTCGATTGCCTCCATGAACTCGAACGGACAGGGACACACAATGCTCCGCCTCACGAATGTGCTCCGCTCCGCCGCCGGATATGCGCTGCTGGTCGTCACGGTGGGCGTCTGGACCGCGCCCGAGGCGCTGGCCCAGGCGCGGCCCGCGCTCACGCGCGACGTGGACAGTCCCGCGGCGAATCCATTCTCGAAGCAACTTTGCATCGCTCCTTCGCCCTGCAGCGCCTCCGGCATCGCGGTAGCGCTCCCTTCGTCGTTCACGGTTCCCGCGGCGACGGCAGCGGGAGTGCCGGTGAAAAGCCTGGTCATCACCTTCGTTTCCGGAAACTGCGTCGGAACGGGCCGCGCGACGGAGGTTTTCCTGATCGGCCGGCCGGAGGGCGCGCCGGGGGCGCCCGACACGGGTGACAACTTCACCGACAACCACTTTCCGCTCGCGGTGGCCCAGTTCATGCCCGCTGCCGGGGTCAACGCCGTTGCGGCATTCGCCAGCCCGACGCAGATCATCTACCGTCCGGGAACCTCGGTGCGGATCACCAACGATGTCGTCGCGGCCGGGGCTATCTTCTGCAAGGCGCAGTTGAACGGTTACTTCGTCACGCAGTAGCGTCGCCACGCCACAGCTTCGGCGTTGCGGGGTCAGCGGCGCAGGCTCCAGCCGAGCAGCAACAGCCCGACAGCCGCGATCCAGCTGCCTGCCACGCGGGCGGCGATGCGCAGCCACGGGGCGCGCATGCCGATGACCAGGGCCGAGACCAGGGCGACGGTGACGAACACCGAAGTGGCAATACCCGGCAGCGCCAGGCTGCCCCGTTTCGCCGCGGACACGCTGGCGCCGTTCATCCAGCCGTGCAGCAGGCCCAGCGCGCAGGCGAGACCCAGCACCACGGCCGGCGCCAGCCGGCGATCGGCGGCCACCAGCACTCCGACCACCAGCGCAGAGACCGCGGCGATGCCGCGCGCAACTTCCGGGCCGCCAGCGAAATAGCCCGCCAGTCCGCCGACGAGCCAGGCGACCGGCAGCGCGAACAGGACCTGGCGGCCGCCGCGCCTGCCCTGCAAGCCGCCGAGGATCGCCATGGCCACAACGGGCAGGACGTCGTCCAGGCTCAGGAAGAAATGCGAAATGCCGTCATAGAACGGGCCGAGCCCCGTGGTGACCAGGTGCGCGGAGGCCTGCATCGGCCAGAATCCGACAGCCACGGCCACGAGCAGCCATCGCAGGCCGGCGCCCGCCCCGGGTCCAGGTCGATTCATGCGAATGCCGCAGCGAGGAAATACACGCCGGCCGCCGCCACGAACGCGCCCAGGGCGCGCAAGGCGGCGCGCCCCAGTTGCCAGCGATGCATCAAGCCGATGGCGATGCCGCACAGGTGCAGGCAACCCGTCGCCATGACGAAGCCGAGGCTGTAGGTCAGGCCGCTTTGCCCTGGCGGCAGCTCGGTGCCGTGCGCATGGCCGTGAAACACGGCGAAGACGCCGACGACGACACCGGCGATGGCCAGCGGCGGCCGCCACTCGAACGCCACCGCCGCGCCGAGCAGCAATGCGGACAGCGCGATCCCGACTTCGACGCCGGGCAGCGGCAGGCCGACCAGGCCGAGGAACCCGCCGAACGCCATGACGAGCGGGAACGTGACCGGCAATACCCAGATCGCGGGCGGGCCCAGCTGCGCGCCCCACAGGCCCACCGCGACCATCGCCAGCACGTGGTCGAGGCCCGAGATCGGGTGATGCAGCCCGGTGAGGAAGCCGACGACCTGTCCCTGCTCGGCGTGGGCGAAGGCAGGGAGCGCCGGGACCAGGAGCAGCGCCACCAGCACCAGCGTCGTGAACGCCTGCCGAAGCGCAGCGGCCGTCATCGCACGACCCCCAGCATCATGAGAGTGCGCTGGATCGTCCAGAACGCCCCCAGCGAGCCCACGACATAGCCCGGCAGCAGCTGCGCCCAGCGGGGCCAGCGGATCTCCAGGGTGCGGAAAGCACGTTCCAGGAACACGACCGCGAGTACGAAGGCGAGCTGGCCGGCCTCGACGCCGAGATTGAAGAACAACAGGGCGACCGGGATCTCCTCCTGCGGCAGCCCCATGGTCGTGAGCCCGCTGGCGAATCCGAAGCCGTGCAGCAGTCCGAACACGAAGGCCACCACCCAGGCATGCCGGATCGTGAAGCTGGTCTGGCCCCGCCATGCGCGGACAATCTCGGGGCCGAGGAACAGGATGCTGAGCGCGATCGCCGCGTTCAACGGCGGCACCGGTGCGGCTGCGTAGCCCAGCGTGGCGATCGCCAGCGTGATGCTGTGCGCCAGCGTAAACGACGTGATGGTCTTCACCAGCACCCAGCGGTTGGCCACGATCAGCATGAGGCCCAGCACGAACAGCAGGTGATCGACACCGAGCAGGATGTGGCGAATGCCCACCGTGAAGAACGCCTTTGCCACGTCGAGGCGGCCCGGCGAGGCGGTCACCTCGAAAGAGGTTTCCTCCGGAGTCAGTCGCGCGATCTGCGTCGTACCGTCCGCCCGCGCGACGCGCGCCAGCACGTCGGTCCGGGTGGCGCTGAGGCCGTCGATCGAGATGCTTTCGCCGAACAGCCCGCCGGGGCAGGTCGCGCGCCACCGTTCGACGAACGCGCCTGCGGCGAAGCTCCCTGACGTCGGCGCGCCCTTGCACCTGGCCGGCAGGCGCACGTACATCGCCAGCCGGTACTCACCGCTCGCGGGTACCTTCCAGAGCACGTCGAAAGTGTCGCCACCGATCTCGCGGATCTCGAGAAAGCCCGGGCGAACCTCGTGCGCCTGCGCGACCGGCCACCAGCCGCCGATCGCCAGCAGTGCAACAGCCGTGAGGGCTCGCACCATCATTGCCTGCTGCCCGCGCTGGCCGCCTGCTGAGCCTGCTGCAGCAACTGGCCGATCTCGCCCTCGTAGCGCACCTCGTACCTGGAGCGCAGCGACGAGTAGAAGGCGTCGCCGAGTTCGGTACGCTGCTGCGCCTGCCACTCGCGCGCCACGACGGGACGGATGTCGGCCAGCTGGGGCAGCGTGCCGGCGCTGCGGGCCGTGACGCGCACGAGGTGCAGGCCGAATGTCGACGGCATGGGTCCGGCCCATTGACCGACCGGTGCCGCGTCGAGCAGCTGGCCGAACTCCTCCCCGAAGCTGCCGGCAACGTCCCGCGGGGACGCGTCCTCGAGGCCCGCCGGCAGCAGCGTCGGATCGCCCGCCTCGGCCGGATTCGCCGGGCCGCGCCCCGCGTCGAGTTCCGCGAGGATCCGTTCCGCATCGCGCCGAGCCGCGTCACCGCGCCTTTCCGCGCTCACGAACACCTGCTGAAACGTGACCCGCGCCGGCTCGACGAACTTTTCCGGGTGCGCGGCGAGGAATTGCTGCAGCTGGGCGTCCGTGGGCTCGGCGGTCGCCGCCGCGTCCTCCGACACGAACTCCATCTTCTGCCGCAGGCGCCTGCGGATCACCGTGTCGTCGCGGTCGAGGCCCATCGCGATCGCCTCGCGGTAGAAGACCTCTTCCCTGACGTGGTCGTCCACCAGGCCGCGCAGCTCCTGCGGCGTCGGCGGCCGCATCCATGTGCGGCTGAAATTCTCGGCCAGCGCTTCGATCCGCGACTCGCTGATGACGATTTCGCGCGGCGCCGCCTCGTTGCCTCCCCCGCCGATCTGGTAGAGGAGGAACAGTCCGGCCCCGATGAGCAGGAAGTGCAACAGGGGTTCGCGCAGCCAGCGGGCGCGCACGAGCGCATTCGGCATCAACCACTCCGTAACGTGTTCGAGAGGCCGGTCCCTCGCGGGCGCCGGCCTCCGCCCGGATGCCACGCCCTCGTAGGCAGGTGGTTACCGACCCCGGAACGGAGAATAGAGAAGAACGCCACACCGCGATAGGCATGCTTGTCGCCCGGCCAGGGGCGGTCTGGCGCCTTGGCCGCTTCGCCCCCCGGCTGGATAGTTCTCGGCACCCGGACAAAGGCGCGCGACGCGCGCGGAGGGCATGTCAATGAGAATTCCTGCGCCCGATGCCAGTAGTGTCGAGCTGCGGATCGCGAGCCTCGCCGACGGCGTGTACGAGTACGAGTTCGTGCTGGACGGCAACCGGGCGGCGCCGGCGACCGACCCGTGGGCCAGGGAGATCACCCGATTCGGCGGTTATCGTGGCCTGCTGCACATCCGCGGTGGCCTGGAATGGTCGCCGCCGTTCGACTGGAGCGACGAATTGCCGCCCGGCACGAGGCTGCCCGGGAACAACCGCATCATCATCTACGAAATGCCTCTGCGGTGGATGGAAGGCGACACGACGCGGCAGGTGGGGCTGGGCACGTTTGAGAAGGTCGTCTTCGCCCACCTCGACCGGCTGGCCGGCACCGGCATCAACTGCATCGAGCTGCTGCCGGCCCAGGACTCCGCGGACACCCTGAACTGGGGCTATGGGACGCGGTTCTTTTTCGCACCCGATTTCGACATGGGCGCTGCGGTCGACCTCAAGTGGTTCATCAAGCGCTGCCACCAGCGCGGCAGTTCCACTTCGACATGGCGCGGCACTGGATCGACGAATACCGCGTCGACGGCTTCAGGGTCGACGAATTCAAGGGGATCGACAGCTGGGAGTTCATCCAGCAGTTCCGGGACGTCGCGTGGCAGGCCTTCCACAGCCGCTTCCCCGACCGCCCGTTCATCATCATCGCCGAAGACTCCTGGACACGCAGCGCGATCGTCAGGGACGACCCGGGCAACCCGAACGGGCGCAAGGTCGTCGACGCGATGTGGAACTTCAGCTACCGCAACGACGTCCGGCGGCGGCGGCCAGGTCGTCGTGATCGCGAACGCGGGCGCGGAGGGCTACCCGCATTACGGGCTGCCGTGGCCGTGGACCGGGACCTGGGCGGAACGCGGGCGACGCGCCGGCGCGGAATCACTCCATGCGCTCGCCAACCGATCGGCGGCCCTGTCGCTCGCCCCGTTCGAGGTGCGGGTGTTCGAGACTTTCTGAGGCGCGATCCCCACCCGCCCGAGGCGCGCCTACAGGTGCAGCGCCGCCATCACGCCCAGGACGACGCCGGCCCCGGAGAACGCATAGACCACGGCCTGCAGCCAGCGGCGTCGCGTGATCAGCGCGATGGCTGCCATGGCAATCGCCACCTGCAGCGCCGTCGTCGCCTGCGCCCATCGATGGTGAAGGTGCATTTCCTCATCGGACCTGCGGTCCCACTCGACGGCTTCCTCTTCGAGCTTGCGCGCCCGCTCCTCGATTTCCGTCTTCTCCCTGCTGTAGCGCGCAACGTCGTCGGTCAGCTTCGCCCTGGACTCCGCCGGCCCGAGCATTGCGGCAAGCTCTGCAATGTTCTCGCGCGTGCTCTTGGCCTGGTAGTAACCCCACTGGTTCGACGCCTCCGTCTTGCGGATCGCGGCGTTGTTCTTGTAGAGCCCGGCCGAGGCCTGGGTTGCGCCGGCCAGGTAGGAGAACATGGCCGCGACGATCGCCAGCACCGCGGTCGTCACCGCGATGCGCCCTGCGAAGCCGTCCCCGCTCCCGTGCCCCGCCGCGTGCTCGAGCTCGTGATCGTGAGGACCGTGCACGTGAAATCCGCCGCCAGACATCTGCTCGTACCTCCAGCCCAGTGACGCCAGCGCCACTAGGCCCGCTGTTGCGAGCCGCGCGCCGACTGCGCGGCCTTGCGTCGCACTTCGAGCGCGTGCCCCGTCTCGCGGGCGAGCGCCGGGCTCGACTCGAAGAGCCGTTGCACCGCCCCGGGAGCGATGATCACCGTCGACGAATCCTCCAGCGCCACCGCCCGCACTTCGGTTCGCTGCAGTCCATACAGACCAGCCTCGCCGAAGAACTCCCCGGGCCGGAGGGTGGCAATCTCGACAATCTCACCGCCACTGCCGGTCTGCAGCGAGATCGATCCGGACACCAGGAGATGCACGCCCTCCAGCACGTCGCCCTCGTCGAACACACGCTCGTCCCTGCCGAAGTCGACCCTGCGGAGTCCCGTCGCCTGGTCGGCCTCGGGCAACGGCGGAATCCTCGGGAACCGCGCCAGCAGCTCTCCGGCGCTCGGCGACTGCTTCGCAAACGCGCCCTGCTGCCGGTACTCGAGGTTGACGCTGACCGGGTAGGGCATCGTGAGCCCGTGCCGCTTCGCCATGTACCAGAGGCGCGTCATCAACTCGTTGCGCACCGGCCATCGGTCGTCTTCGCCGGTGCGATAGATCAGCCTGTAGGTGATGCCGGAATCGCCGTATGCGTACGTCGCGGCGATCGGACCGGGTTTCGCGAGCACTCCGGGCGTGCCGCGCGCGACCTCGATCAACGCGTCGCGCACCTTGTTCGGCGGGTCGTCGTAGCTGAAGGCAATCTCGACGATCTCCATGCGGACGCGTCGGGGCCGCGAGTAATTGGTGATCGTCTCCTTGTTGAGCGTCGAATTGGGGATGACGCGCATCAGCCCGCCGAAGGACTGCACGTGCGCCGAGCGCCAGTTGATTTCCTTCACGACGCCGGACACGCCGCTGATCTCGATGTCGTCGCCCACCTCGAACGGACGCTCCATCAGCAGCATCACGCCGGAGAACAGGTTGCCGAGC
>Ga0209254_10000120_pt1 | contig 51331 bp, 36 predicted proteins | sample FrelakmetDIP11DI_FD_187148 | JGI IMG/M metagenome (GOLD analysis project Ga0209254, IMG submission 187148) | Freshwater lake sediment microbial communities from the University of Notre Dame, USA, for methane emissions studies - DIP11 DI (SPAdes)... | ecosystem: Environmental > Aquatic >...
TTGGGGATCTGGTAATCCCTCTTGAGATAATGAACTGATCGCAACAGTAAGTGGATCATTCTCTTTTGTCTCTGGATCTGGTGGACCAGAGGCAATCACGACTCCGGTTTGATTTGGGAGCATCGATTGAAAATCGGTGTCAAGATCCGTAAACAACAGGGTGCCTATGACATCTACATGATCGCCTGATCGAGGCGCATAAGAAACGCTTGATAAACGATCGATCGGAATTGAAACGGCCACGCTGCCCGGTGGTATGTTGAGCGCCCAGGTAGAGCCGCTCATTTCAACTTGCTCGCCTTCGGTGACAAGCATGCTATCAAGCACCGGTGTACCGCTTTCCAATGAATACTTGGTAACGCGATTGATCAGGCTGGGCATTTCTTCCTCAGTAAATAACGCAGGAGTGATAGAGTTCTGATCCCAGGGGATTACTCCGAGGACATCTGCAGTTAATCTATATCCTTTAGGCAGGTTTTGGGTGACGACCACCACCTGCACTGGGGGCGCGGTCGGCATAGGAGTGGGCTGTGAGGACCTTGGAAAAGGGAGCAAACCCCTCTGTGTGACTAAAAGCACACCAGCCAGGACGATGAGTAGGAAGAACGCTAAGATGAAGTAAATTCGCCCACGTCTCATTGCAGCCTCCAGAAGAACCTGATATGGTTCTTCATATCATACGACGAACGGGTGAAAAGTCAATAAATATCGATATAAATACCGTTTACCCTAAACAAATTGATAATTTGTAATTAATTTAATATAAGAAAAAGGTCTTGCTTTTTTGCAAGGCCTTTTTCGTTGGGATATGATGGGATTTCGTGATTTTGAATATTAATTGCAGCTGCGATCAGTCCTAAACGTTGCTAACAATATTACTGAATACGTTACCGATGGCCGGACCGAGGAGGGCTAGAATAACAATCACGACAACTGCAACCAAAACAAGAATTAACGCATATTCCACCATGCCCTGTCCCTTTTCTTTCGGTGCGAACAACATTGTGTATTACCTCCTTTCTGCAAAATTCCTGGTATTTCTTATGTGCCCACATTATAAGAAAATTTGCAAAAAAAGCAATACCTGCAAGGTTAATAACACCTGACAAATTTGCAATTATTCTGATTTGCTCAATAATATATGTAATGCCCCATCATTTCATTCCTAATGCAGCCGTCGGGGTCTTTTGTAAAATTTCTGCCGGTATCTGGAAACTGACGCGTACTCCATGATTGGATATGCTGTCAATGTCCAGTGTACCTCCCAGCGATTCGACGCGTTCCCGAATTACTCGTAAACCCATACCTTTCTGTTCCGACAATTGGCTGATTTCAAATCCCTTCCCATTATCTTCAACCATGGCTTTGGCTAAATTTCCCCCCACATCCAAGTTAATTTTTACTTCACTGGCCTCGCTGTGGTGCCTTACATTATTCAACAGCTCTTGAATCGCACGAAAAATCATCACTTCCTGGTATGGCTCCAACCGCTGGTCACTTCCGGAAAAAGTAAAGCGAATCTCAAGGTGGGATTGTTCTTTAAACCAATCAACGTAACGCTTCAGTGTTGGCATGAGCCCCAAATCGTCCAACATCATCGGCCGCAGCTCGAAAATGAAATCACGGACTTGTTGGAAAGAGGTAGTCGCCGAGTGTTTCAAGTGCACCAGCTCCTCCCTGGCTTCAACAATATCCATATCAAACAAACGCATCGCTATATCAGTCTGGAGTATAAAATTCGATAAAGATTGAGCGGGGCCATCGTGCATCTGTCGTGATAATCGCAAGCGCTCACCTTCTTGAGCCTGAACGAGCATCTCTACCGTCCTGGCAGTCATCGCCGTGCCTTTCGAGCCGCCACCGATGCTAATCATGTTCTCCGCCAGGTTGAACACACCCTCTATGGAGTCTACATAACGTTGCAGGTGTGCTTGGTCGCTTTGCAGTTTCTCCAGCTGGCCGCGCATAATGAACAACCTCTGCTGTGTTTCTAACGCAGATTCATAAGCCAGCTTGATTTCAGCTTTTGGCAGGCTGTCGAGATGATCCTTGATTTGCTGTATTTGTGCGGTGATAGATGCATTTCGCTGTGCAAGTTTGTGCATCTCCATTTGGCTCTGCTCGAGCATCAGCGTCTTTTCCCTGATTTCTCTTTTGTACCCCTCAATTTCTGCGAGGTACTTACTTCGAAACTCCCCCCATTCCCCATCAGGTTTTTCAGGTCCAGGCTGGCCGGTCATCACGCTTACTCCTCTTGCTTATCTTCCTGTTCATACAATCTCACCCAGCCTCTTTTCATTGCATACAGGACGGCTTGAGTTCTATCCTCAACTCCTAACTTGTGAAAAATTGAGGTGACATGATTCTTTACAGTTTGCTGGCTGATTCCTAATTCAACCGCGATTTCTTTATTACTGAACCCTTGCGATAACAATTTGAGTACGTCCACTTCACGTGCGGAGAGCGGCTGATAAGGATCGATGATATCCCCGATAAATCGCATAGATCCGGAAGTTTGTTCCTCTATCCATACAGCTAATTTCTGCTTGGTAAACTCACTTCCGCCAACAATATATACCCCCTGGAGTGCTTTTCGAAGCACCTGGACAAGATCTTCAGGCAGGATATCTTTGGTGCAGTATGCCATTGCACCGGTTCTCATTGCGTATATTTTCTGCTCCAGGTCATCATAAGCAGTCATCAGGACGACACAGGTCGGCAGCTTGTCTAGAATGATTTTCTGAGTAATCTGGTGCCCATTCATCGAGGGTAAGTTGACATCCAGGATCGCTATTTTCGGACGGTGCAGCCGGATTAATTCCAGGCCTTCAGCACCATCCGTTGCCTGGGCAATCACATCAACATCGGGCTCCAAATTAAGCGCGTTTACCACTCCCTGTCGAAACAGGGGGTGGTCATCTACGATGATGACTGAAATTTTATCCATTCGTAAATTTGCTCCTGTTGACCATAAATTAGTATAGCACACGTAAAATCATATGAATACTCGAAAATGATCAAAAAGGGTTGGTGCTATCAATTTTGGCATTTATCACTTATATCATTTGAATCCCTCCAGCTGTAAACTGCCATATTTTCACCTCCGGCCGTTAGGCTAAAATTCCCATTTGTGACAAAAAGTGGCAGCCGACAGTCTGTTATTTGAGGGTACCAACCTGGAAAAACAACCAGGTAATCGACTTCATTCTGGCTGAGATAACTACTCAATTTACTCTGATCCCGCATAAACGGAATCACTTCAGGAGATACTAACCCTGCCAGGTCAATCAAGTTCCGATTGCCGAAGTATCCCATAGCCCCGATGTCGTGAGCAGCTATGACCGAATCGATTGGCGTATTCTGCTGGATCCATTTCGCTGTTGCCACCATTTCTGTCTCAATAATCGCCACATCCTGAGAATATGCCTTCGCACCCATTAACCAGAATACCGCCACGACCAGGGCTGTTGCCCAAATCCAGGTTTTTATTATGATTCGCTTCCACATATCGTTTGATCGCTGATTTTGGGCCAGCATGCTCATTCCAATCAAGCCCATCACAAAATAGATGACCATGGATGGCACCACATACCTTCCGTGTTGGTATGTGACAGGCAATCGCCATGCGAAAATAAAAAGAAAGCCAAAGACCCACAGAATCCAGCCCAGCCAGACCCACAATTTCTTTCTTATTGCGAAATACATTATGAAAACGAATCCAGGTAATAGCAGCAGTCCTCCTCCCACCAGGAGCATCTTTATCTGTGCTGCAAAACGCACCCAGATAGGCACCATTTGCAGCTCATGGTACTCCGCTTGTTTGGCAGTAAATGTATTGGGGATAATTCCTCCACCCAACCAGCTATTGAAACAAGCATAAGCTGCGACCAGGATGAGTACACCTAGGCTCATCAGGCAAATCGCCCTTAGCCTCTCCTTCCAGCCAATTTCGGAAAAGTATATGGCAATAATAATTGGTCCCAGGAGCGTAATCCCATCCGGCCTGAGCCAGACGCTGCTTCCGACTAATATCCCTGTGACCAACCAATTCACCGGTTTTCTTAATGTACAGCTCAAGGTGAGCAAAACAAACCACGCGAACAGCAGTGTTTCCATTCCCGAAACAGCTGCCCAGACCAGGTGCCACTCGAAAATTAAGAATATACCGATCCAATATCCTGATTTGGGTATTGAAATCTCAAATGCTTTGATTATCGCGCTGCCAGTCAGTGCTATCCCCAGCAGGCACAACCATCCCAGCATGAAAGTCCAGATAAAGGGATTTAGCTCAACCAGGTAGCCTGCAGAAAGCAGGATGGTGTAGAAGGGGGAAGTCGATCCAGCCGATCGGATACCTGGCAAAAAGAACCATTCTCTAGATTCAGCCAGGTTGCGAGCATAGGTTTGATGAATCCATGCGTCATCCAGAGGAAAACCGGTCGTATAGACCGCTTGTGACCAAAATAAATATCCCGCGACAGAAATTACACTCGCCAAAAGGAGAATGACTTTCGTCCTCTTCGAATCGTTGGATCTTGAGAATGCAGCCAGAACTGGATTGCCCATTAATTTTCGAATAAATAAATTCTGCTTTCCGCCACTGTCCCCAGGTAGCGCAAACCCTGCCGGTCATTGGGCTGCGAATAGAGATCAGAGGCGCCAAGGATTTGGTCAATCTCCAGAATTAAGTATTTTGCCTGGTATTTGGAGGCCACATTCAAAGTTGCTTGGAGATCACCATAGGGGATTGAAATGGATGGACGGTGTGTGGCAGCATAATAGCCAGGAGCATTATTCACTAAAACCCTGGTGCTATTCTCGGCTTCGAGTTGTTTCAGTTTTTCTTCGACGGACTTATATCGAATAGAACCAGAATCCCACCTGTTCGCTGATATGCCATTTCCTATTATGCGTTCATACGAAACCAGCAATGATACAAGCACGATAAGAAGGAGGATACCCCCCGAAAAAATACGTTCAGCCTGGAATCGATCCCAGGATCGCTTTCTTACACCCCAATCAATCAGGGTATCCAACCCGGACGGTGCGATTGCCCACCATAGTGGCTGAAATGCTGCCCCCGAATGAAAAAAACCACCTCTCGCCCCTGCATAAGGGAAGACGATCGTCATCAAAATAATTGTTAACAGCCATCCTGATAGTCCAATCCATAACAATGGATTCGTCCGGTGCCTGATAAAGCCCAATACAATCAAGGGAAGCAGGAAAATCCCACCTTGAATTGCTAACATGGTCTGGATATTCTGTCCTGCCGACCATGCTCTGTCACCCAGGATGTCATCTATGCCGGTTGACAACCAGCTGTGAAAGGTTAAGCTGTCAGGCGGGAAAACAAACAGCTGATCATAATCGGTTAGCCACAAAATGCGGTTCCCTCCTGACGAGAATGGAGAACCGAATAAGGAGACGTTTCTTGCCAGCCATGGACTTGCCACAAGGAAATACCCGATCAGGCATAAACTCAATGCACCGAGTAAGCTGCTCCTGCTCAATCTGGTAACTTGGGAGAACGCAATCCAAAGGATCGTAATCAGCCCACCTATCAGCCAGATTAATCCATCTGCCCGACTCAGGAATAAAAAACCCGCCAACCCACCTATAAGTAAACAATACCAGGGTCGAGAGTTGCGCTTATTTTCAACCATCAAATGATCGATGGTTATAAAGAACAACGCTCCTAAAACCATGCAAAGTGCAAAAGCATCAGTTGTGACCAGGTAAGGCAAGTAGAACCCTGGAAAAACCGCGATCAATCCAGCCAGGATGGCAGAGAATTTTCTCTGCGTGATACGGAACGCAAGAACCGCTGTAAGTGGAGGAACGAGAGCTGCCATAAGTATAAAGACGATCCTGGACTTAACAAATTCAGTGCTGGATGTCAACACCATGCTCATCCAGGCCAGGATTGATGGCAGGGGCATCCAGTATGCGTTAGACGGATGTGGAAGCCCATCTGGATAATCCAGGAAGTTCCAGATGATCATTTCGTTGAATCCCAAACCTTTTTTCAGTTGTAAGGCGACCGAGTAATAATACTCAGCATCCATATACCCGGGGGAATTTTGGAAACAGGCGGGGATCGAATAAATGACCAGCCCGATAAGGTACAACGAAATTCCTATCCGCCAGTTCATGGTGAAAGTGAATACAGGTAATACGCTGAGCCAAAATTCTGTGCAACACTCAAAGCCTGGACCAGCTGACTCAGGGTGGTCCAATCCTGCGGTTGGTAGCCTTCATTCTCCTCGACACGCACAAAATCCGCTCCAAATTTATTAAACAAAACATGGGTGTAACCCTTCTCACGCCACGATTCCAGGATCTCATCAATCGTGAAATCTGGATTCCCTTCTTCCGAATGCCTCAGGTGCAGCCATCGGTCCAGGATTTCATCTGGGCTGCAGCGGGGAGAACAATAAAAACTGCGAGGTTCCCACAACATCACCACCTTATTGCCGGTTGGCAGGCTTTTAACCCCCATCATAGCCTGGTTGTACCATCCCAGGTTAGAGTCCAGGTACTCTTCCCGACTTTGCAACCCCAAAAAAGTCTGAATCGATCCCTGCTGAAGAGTGATTTTTCCTGTTTCAATTACATTCAGCCCCAGCACGAACACTGCGACCAGACCGGCAACCCAGGCGAGCTTGATCCCATTGGAAAACTCCCGTTCCAGGTTGAAAAAACCTGCCGCTGCAAGCACAGTTAATGCGGGAAAAATCACGAAGTAGAGCCTCGACTGCAGTAGAAAATCCGAAAACTGGCTGGCAATGATCCAGGCAGCCAGGCCAGGTAGAACGACCCATAAGGCAGATGTAATTGTTAGCCGGTGTTCTGCCTCCATTTTTCTCCACCCAAGGCCCGCGCCAAGGCTGAATCCTAAGAGCAGCGGGCCAATCGAAGCGCCATACCCTGGCGAAGCCTCTGCCCCCAGAATAGTTGCTCGAACCGGAAGCAGCGTCAGGGCATACCAGATGCTTTCAACTGGAGTTCCCTGGTATTGGCCCAGGCGGTAAGCATCCATCGCTCCTGATGGGATGAAAAATGGGTACATGGGATTTCCAGTGGCGATAAAATTCTTGATCATCCAGGGAGAGGCAAACAGAACAGCTGTGAAGATCCAGGCCAGGCTTCGTGAAAGTCTTCTGCCGATTTTCTCATACGCTCGAATCCACAGGATTGTGATCAGGATCCCAGAAATTGCCAGTATCCCGCTGGTGTATTTCGTCCCAAGGGCATACCCGGCGAATGCTGCTGAAGTCACCAACCAGAATACATTCCCGTGCCTGTAGAATTCACCGATTGCCACCAGGAAACAGAACCCATACAACATCGCCAGCCAATCGACGTATCCCCAGGAGAGCCCGGAAGATATGCTGTAGCCTGAAAGCAGCGCGGCGAGGCCAATAAAAGCTGCTCGATTCCCAAATTTCTCACGTAAATAACCAAGCAGCCCGATTAAGCACAGAAAACCCCAAATCCAACCTAGCAGCATGGCACTGATGTCATCGTGGAGTAGCATCGCCCAGGTAAACAAAATCTCGCCGGTTTGTGGCATCCCCCAGAAAATATTTTCCTCAAGATATACCAGCCTCCCTGATTCTATATACTGTTGAGGGAGCGACAGGTGATATACCAGCGTATCGAATTTGAGCGGTGGCGCCAATGTGTTGAATAATGTGAAACAAAAAATAGCGGCAATCAAAAAGCTGATTGCCTTGCACGTGCCATCCATATCTCGCAGGAAAATCATTGACCCCGACCATTCTCGCCACCACCCTGATATTTCCTTACGGAAAACAATCATTCCAATGAAGAAGAAAACCCATGCTAATAGCTTTGTGAAGCCTCCCAGGCTTCCAATAATTAATCCAACAATCGCGATTAATCCAAAACCAAAACCCGCCTGCAGACTGAGCCGTACCAGGGGAATCAGCCCGGGTAATTTCATACACTTGCGTCCAAGCCCTCCTGCGATGGAGGTGACTGATACTGCAATGGTAATCGACCAGATGGAATCCAGGATAGTCACAAGCGAAGCGCCTGTGACCGGTTTATGGTAAATAAAGTACGCCAGAACCAGGAGAAATAAGCTGGCGAAGATTAGATAACCGAAATACCTTGAAGGATGTGCTCGAAAAAGGTTCATAACTGGCTGATGAACAGCTTTTCATCGTTTAGCAGCCACTTGCGACCAAAAAGTAAGACCATCCCGATAATTATAGGATAAGGGAAGAACATCACTGCTTGTTCCTGGTTGCCCACCACGGTAGTAAAATGCAGCCACCAATATCCTGCGAACGAGGCAACCATCACGCAGGCTACTGCCGCTTTCCCCTTTGGCGAACTTCGGTCGAGGGCAGCAAAAAACCAGATAACAATTGCCAGCATCATGACATAATTCGTTGTTGCTGATCTTGGTACGATCAAATTTGAGACAACCAGTGTCATTCCAAGTGTCCATAAGAACCGGTCGTTGCCATCTTTTCGAAACGCCTTCCACCAGCTTGTGAACAACCCCATAAGGATAAGCACAATCAGCAGGGTCTCCCCTCGATCACCAGGCACTGGGGTGATCCTGTGTGTCAAAATCCATACTGGGCTTTGACCGACGGTATATGCGCTGTACATGGACATTCGCTGTATCCATTCTTTCATCCAGCCCGGTTCCAGCACAAAACTTCCCGCGATCAAGATAGTCAGGGTGACCAGGAAACCAGCGATAAATTTAAACCTGCGGCGAACAAGGGCATAGAACAGCAGGTATGGGATAACAAGAAAAACCAGAGTCGGTTTGACGGTAGATATCACCAGCACAACACCAGCAAAAATATCTTGCTGTCGTTTTAATAAGAACAGGCTTCCAACCAGGGATAAAAATCCGAGAATGGCGAATTGTCCTAAAATGATCCCTCGTGTATGAGGATAAAACAAAATTGTCCAGGCCAGCAACAGGCCTAAAAGCCAGCTTTCAGGTTTCCAATTAACCAGGTCTAAAGTAATCCGAACTCCGGCAATCAGCGCCGAAGCGAGCACAGTCATATACATTGCTCTGGCCAGTGGATATTCAAAGATCGTCAGCGGGGCGTGAAAAATCAGGGAATAAAATGGGTAAGTGAGCCTGTTTTGGTCCTCACCAGGCAACGCCGGCCTGCCGTAAATTATTTCTTGCGTATAGAGTGCGGCTTCGTCTGAATAAGGGCTGAAGCCGTAGCGAAAATATCCCTGCCAGACAGAGTAGTGTGCCAGGAAATCATTGCCGCCAGGGACTTTTTGTGTGAAGAAAATCCAGGTTGCCCAGGTAAATGCGAATGCAACCAGCAGCAAGCTTAAGATCCCAGATAGATTCTTATACTTTTCCTGTTTCGGTTTTTGCATTGAGAGGTTTATCCCATCAAATGGATATCAATCTATCAGAAGATCATCTTTAACTACCAGAGGCTTGCGGATCGCCCTCCACTTGATCCAATACAACCCAAAGAGAAGGAATGCTGGAGTAAAGAAAACCAGCAATGGATCAACTTCCGGGGAAATCCTCTTTTGTCCGGCGTTTATTGCCGCCAGCCAAACTCCAAATAACAGCAGGACGATGCTCAACACGACCAGAATCCGTCCGATTAATCCCCATCTCTCATCCCATACAGCCAGGACCAGGATAATTACAGGCAAAAGCAGTACGTAATACTCGATATAAAAAGGGAGACCAATTATAAAGGTTGCGTTTATTGCCAGGCAGCCGACCCACAGCAATCTGCGGAAATCCTTTCCCAGCATAGCTGCAATTTCCCAAATCATCAGGGCTGCTATTGAAAAAGTCAGAATCCAGGCAGTTTGTTTTCCAACGCCTGGCAGCCAGAAAGAGATAACCGCGCCTGGAGTCATGCCGAAATCGCCGCTGTTTATCACCTGCCTGAGAAATTGCATGATCCAATCTGGCAGGAATAAAATCGGGGCGACTAAGATAAAAACCAGGCCAATTAATGAGCTCCAAAAGAGGGACCAGCGCCTGTTTGAAGCCGCCCAAATCAAAATAGTAATAAAGAATGGGAATAGTACTTGATAGTAGACCATCGACAAAGCCAACATGATTCCGGCGAAATTATCGTGGTTCGTTCGGATACCAAGAAATACGAATGCGACCGATAAAGCGCAAAGTACAATGATATTTCCGTCGAGAATGGCTCGTACAGAAAAATACCAGAACAGCGGGAATAGCAGGACGATGGCAAAGAGCCACTTCGCAGGTTTCCAGCGATTGACGATGATTCCAAGGGCAGTCACCCCAATCGCTGACACTTCCAATACCGTCATCCAGATCGCCCTGGCAATATTCGGATCTCCAATGAGTGCAAATGGCGCGTATAGGAAAACAAAAAAAAATGGGAACAAAAACCTTCCGCCCTCGCGTTCAGCATTCGATTCGCCGTAAACCAGTGTCTGGATATCGGTCGTTGTTTGTTGGCTGTACGGGCTCATCCCTTTCATCAGGAACCATCGCGTGGCTGCCCACCTGGGTGTAAATTCGTTCATGCCAGTGTCACTCTGGACAAAACGGTAATTTGCCCAGGTCAACCCTAACAAGCCGAAGATGACGAACAGAACCAGAGAGAACTGGATGATCAATTGGCGTTGGTTTCGCTGGCTGACGGTCATATCACAAATCACCAGGCACGCGACCTGCTACGTTGACCACTCTTTTAAATTTATTGGGATCTCGGTCATTGAAGAGGTTCATTACGCGTGAACACCACTGCCACTGGATCCTGGTAAATTTTTGACCAGTGATCCGACCCCATGAGGGATTTTGACAGTGCAGATTCAGTTTCATTAATCACCAGATTCACTTTGTAAGAATCTAAAACTTCTTCCCATCCATTCTTGACCTGGACAACGGTCAGCCACTTCTGGATTATCTCATCATTATACAGGTCTGTTCGTCCGTCGATAAACACCGGTAAGTCTGGCACGACCCAAAGCAGGTAACCACCCCAGTTATATGAATTGAACAGGCGCCCGTTTAAATCTTGTTGGTTCAGTACCTCTGCAGCCTGTACAGGCAGGAACATTTGAAATTCTGCAAAATTTACAGAGGTGGGAAAAACAAGCGTTGCCTTTAAAATAACTGCCAGGCCGATAATTCCAAGCAATATTAGATTAATTGCCTTATAGCCGGATTGAGCTCCTCCCGGGTTTTCGACTTTATCATATTTAAATAAAGGTATGGAAGATAAAACCGGAGCTAAGTGACGAGATATCACCAGTGGTGCAGCCAGTGAGAACAGGGCAATGTTCCTTCCCGCCATAAATCCCATGTATCCAAATATCGTGAACAGCGAAAAATCCGCCAGTGTGATCCTCCGCCGTGAAATACCTACCGCTCCAAATCCCAAAAATAGCAGCCACAGGAAGGGTTGGACTGACAGGGAATGAAAATCCGGGGACTGCCATTCCTGGATATAATCTTTCAGTGCCTCAATCCCCAGTGTCTGGAATGGATATTTGAACATCTCGATTCCCGCAGGATTGATGCTCACAGCAGCGATCATCAAAAGACCAACAATAGCTAATCTATAATCTGGATCCTTGAAGATGACCTTAGGTTCAGACAGAATCCTCTTAATCCGCACAGATGTTGATTTCTCTGAAATCCACGAGACCTGTTCAGAGATCCAGTAAATCCCCCACAAAATCAAACCAACCACAAAGCCTCCATGACTGTTTACCCACAAAACCATTATCAGTGGAAGCCAATATAGCAGTTTACGGTTCGGGACTTCAGAATTGCTGCTGGATTTTTCGAGAATATACAGCGATGCGGAGGCAAACACAAATGTCACCAGGTGAGGTCGGGCAGACCAGAAGACTCCAGAAGCTGCAGCCGCCAGCACCAGTAAAAAAGCTCTCAAAAAATATCCGCCTCTCAATGTACACCATGTGAAGCTGAATGCGACTGCTACCATTAATGCAGTCCAGATATTCAATCCACCGGGTCCAAGCATTTTATAAATCAGGTACATGGGAATCTGTATCAACCAGCCTGGATAATTCCACTCTTGTCCGTAACGCGTGTATGAAAAAATATCCTGCTGTAGAATCGCTTTGTGCTGGAACATCCATTCACCGGCACGCAGATGCCACCAGGTGTCGGTATCCATTGAAATCCTGGCCGCCATCGCAAAAATCGATAGAATCGTAATCCAAAATACCAGCCTGTGTGTGCTCATTATCCAAAGTATACCCAGACCAGTTTTCAGGAGACTTATACAGAATCCTGGCGGATAATCCTGGCTCTATTCATATTGGTGTGAACCGAAATTGAAGAATCAGTATAACATACAGGGAAAATTGATCCGAGGAGAACCATCCATTCTGAAAGTTCGCCTCACTACGATCATTGCTCTCCCTCCGCGAGCTGCAATTCACTTGGTCGGACCATTTTCGATAAATTATAGAATATTAGGAAATCCCCAATCTGGTGTTCATTCCATGTAACTTCCAATTCAAGTAGACTTTCCCGAATCTTCTGGTTAAGCAGTTCATTCTTCGTTGTTATATAAGAAATTTTTTCCGCATTCCCGACTAGATCAGTATATGGGGCATATCGATCATCTCTCTTGGTATATCGCAGATCCGGGTGGTATGGGAGGCGCGGGATGAAAATCAGCTCCTCCTGGGATTGGAACGCTATCGGGTAGCTGACCCAATAATTGCTGTAACCTCTCTTTTCACCTTTTTCACGAAGAAAATCGATCAGTTCCTGGTCGTAACGGTGATCGATGCGGGCAGGTTCGTAAAATTGGGTTGTGATCCCGGGAGGATTTCTGAGTGCGCTTTGCATAATGCCCCAGAAGTTAAATATCACCAGCACTGCTGCCATTCCATAAACCTTTACTCCGAACTTCCTCTCGAGACTAACGATGAAATCGGCAGCAAACAGGGATAATGGAACCGTTAGAGGCAGGAAGTAGCGGCCCGATGGGTCCGCTCCGAAAGGTGTGAAAATAAACCCGCACAAAAGCGTAAATATGACCCCGAGCAATAATCCCACCTTCTTGCGCTTCTTATTCCCTGTTACAAGATTGCGGAGGATATCCCCTATCACGAATAACCAGAAAATCAGGATAAATGGCAGCAACGGCAGTCCTAACCAGGTAATATCCCAGGGTGGGCGCAACCCAAAGACCACCGTACTGCCAAAAATGATCAGGTTAAGGAGGTGCTGCAGACTCTGCAAGAGCCACGGCAGTCCTTCGATACCGCGAATCGCATCTCCCTTCAATTCTAAGATCAATCGGTGCAGCCCATTTTCCAGCGCATAATTCCAGACGGGTAGCAGGCCGATTATCAATCCCCCACAGAAACTAAGCAGCCAGGTGATGACTAATTTCCACGAAATTCTAGATTCGTATTCGTCACTGACTGAGGAGGTTTCAGGTGTAACCTGAAACCCCTGCCTGGCTTTTTGGATTGAATAAATCAAAAAGATGACTGTCGGAATCGAATAAACCAGGGTCAGGCCAAATGCCCAGAACCCCAGGCCAATTAAGAAACCTAAAACCAGCCAATCGGCTGTTAGAAAGCGATCCTTCTGTTCAGATAATTTATCGGCTATACGCAGCCCTTCAAGCAGCACCAGGTTCCCGATCAAAAGCGCCTCACCGTATCCACCCAGGGATGCCGTGGTATACAGGATCACATTCACGCTCGGAACAGCCAGAAAGGCAACTGCCAATGCAGCAGTTTTCTGGGAACCAAACACTTTTATCCCCAGGCTGTAAGTCGTTATCATTACTCCCAGGAATATCAGGCTTTGCACCAGCCTGATCACCCACACCTGTTCGCCGAATAGATAAAATCCTATGGCAACCAGGAGCGCGTCCAGGCTGCCCATATAAGCCTGTCCGTAGAAGAAAACCGGTCTCTCACCCTGGAGGATATGCCGCGCCATCAATCCAACAACTGCTTCGTCGGAATTGAACGAAATGTACCCCCAATTTACCAGGCAGAACCTCAAGGCTGCAGCCATAACCAGGGCTGCAATCACCCAAATTTGATACCGGTTGATATTTTTGTAAGCTCGCATCCTGACTCTTCACAAGATTTCATGCATATAATTTGATCGTGTCCACTGGACAGATCTCAACCGGGAATTTAAACCGCTCTCTACCCTGGCTGTGCCTGGCGATTTGCCTGTTAGCTTTTATTGTGCGCATCCTGCCGGGCCCGCGTACGATCGATGATGCTTATATCACCTTCCGGTATGCCCGCAATCTCCTATCGGGATCCGGTTTCGTTTTCAATACCCACGAGCAGGTGCTCGGCACTACCACTCCACTATACACGCTCATCCTGGTGATGGCTGGAGCTGCCTTCAACAATTGGGATGTATCCTTTCCGCTTCTAGCGATGATTATCAATGCCCTCGCAGATGGATTGGCTTGTTACTTCCTTTTCCAGCTCGGCCAAAAATTCGGCAGCCCGCGCGTGGCGGTCGGTGTCTCGCTGGTATGGGCCATTGCTCCTTTTAGCGTTACATTTGCCATTGGCGGACTTGAGACCAGTATCTATATTCTCACCATTCTGGCTGCGGTGTATTTCCACATTTTCCGCAAGCATCTGCTTGCGGCTGGATTTTGCGCGCTGGCATTCCTCACCCGTCCCGATGCTCTCATTTTGATCATCCCTTTGATGATTGATCGCCTGTGGCAGGTCTTTTCTCCCAAATTTAATCAAAGCCTGTCGTCCAGGCGCTTTGTCGCAATCTTCTTTAAAGTGGAAATTACGAATAAAACTGAGCTCCTGGTCTTCATATTACCCATAACTGCCTGGTTGTGCTTTTCAACTATCTATTTTGGAAGCCCGGTGCCGCAGTCGATCGCCGCAAAATCCCTGGCATATCAGGTTGATTCCACTTCAGCCTTCATCCGGCTGCTCCAACATTATATGACACCCTTCCTTGAGCATCTCACATTTGGAACTCGCTGGATCGCCGTTGGGATCGTCCTATATCCATTTCTTTACCTCACCGGAGCCTTGCATGCATTGCGTGTCGAGAAGAGCATCTGGCCTTTCATTATCTATCCCTGGCTGTATTTCGCGATTTATACCATTGCGAATCCGCTGATATTTCGCTGGTATTTGTCACCCCCTTTACCTGCCTTGTTCCTGTTCATCCTGATCGGAATTGATGTGCTCTTTACTGGCGTCATAAATTATTTGCTTGGCTGGATTGCCAAAAAAACTGGCATGTTGAAGCTTGAAACCTTCAAATCAGTACTGGCGAGCATATTTTGTGTTGCATTCGTGGTAATCATCCCTTTTTCCCTTTCTTTGAGAGACTGGACATTGCATCCAGACCACGGTTTGAATCAGCCCGCACCCAGGATGTCCTGGTATCAGCTCGAGCTGCTCTATCGAGAAGCCGCTGGTTTTCTCCAACCCTATCTGGATAAATCCACCGGAATGCCGCCCGTCATTGCGGCAGGTGACGTTGGGGTACTGGGTTATTACACTGGTGCCGCTATTTTGGATACTGTGGGTTTGAATTCACCCATCTCTTCGAAATATTATCCTTTGGACCAGAAATATTATTCAATCAACTACGCCATCCCACCGCAATTAATTATCGACCGGCAGCCGGATTATCTGGTTTTCCTGGAAGTATACGGTAGGGAAGGTTTACTGAAAGACGCACGAATTTCTGATCTATATACACTGGTGCGGAAATTTCCCACGGATATTTACGGCAGCCAGGGCTTATTGGTGATGAAGCGAAAATGAAGAAAATCCCTGAAAGATTCTTGTCCTTCCCTCGTAAATTCCCTGAGCTGCTGGTGTTCGTCCTATCACTCGGTTTCCTTTTAGCCCTGGAAGCTTCCTGGCGTCAGTCTGCAATCGATCATGTCTATTTCCAGAAATGGACTTCGGAAGATATGATGCAGACGCTCCCTATAATTGATCTTCGGGATCATCCCCTCGAATCGCTGGCGAACCTGCACATCCAACCGCCCGCCCTGGACCTGCTTCGCGCCCTTTTGGCGCAGCGCTGGCGAGGATTCGACGATCATTCACTGCTGCTTTCTGTTGATCAGGACCTTTACCGTCTATGGGCAGTGTTGTATGCCCTTATGGGGGTGTTGATTTTTCGCTGGCTTTCGCAGGTCACTTCAATTTCCTGGGCAGCTTTCGCAACCTTTATTTTCATGATCCATCCAGCTGCCATCCTGTATGCCACATTCTTAGAGAACACCTTTCTTTTCTCACTCGGTATCCTGTGGTCGTATTACGAGCTCTGGAAATTATACAGTCGCCCGCAAACAGGATCGATCCTCCTACTTTCAGCTTCTTTTATCCTGATATTCCTGACTCGCTCGATCATTCAGTGGCCTGCGCTCCTGTTTTACGCGATTTCGCTGGTGCTGGTCAAAGTCCCCTACCGCAAAATTTTGCTGTTTGCAGTACTGAGTGGTGCCGTAGTGGGTATTTATTCGTATCGACAAAAGGTTTTATTCGATTTTCCATATTCGTCATCTCTGGCGGGAGGGAATTGCTTTCATGGGCTGGGTGACTTTTCGACCTATGCAGGTTACGGAGTGGACCAGATTTCCATCCAGCCACCTCGCTCAAGCGCCAGTGTCCTTATTCGGGAGCACAAACTGACTGGCGCGATAAATTTCAACCACAACAAATACTTGCAGTTTCACCGTGCTATGTTGGGGAAATGCTACCAGCGCATGCTTTCTCAGCCAATCGGAGAAACGCTGCTAGCCTTTTTTGGAAATTTCCTCATCTACCTGCAGCCTTCCAGCCAGTTCACCACTCCGCACATCATCGCCGACAGCTTACCCTGGCGCGGAGTATACAATGCGGTTTTTTCCAGGCTGGTTCTGGTATTTTTATTGCTAAGCTCAATATTGATCTGGATTAAAACCAATCCAAAGGAGAATTATTTCCGTGGAATTGGAATGTTGCTGCCGGCGGTGTACATATTTCTTATGACAGTGCTTTTCGAGCGTGGCGAAAACATGCGATATAAATTCTTCCTGGAGCCGGTATTCTTCGTATTCCTTGTGGCTCAAATTTACTCATTCTCAAAACTCGTCTTTCTTAAAAGCAGCAGACCATCCTGTTCAAATACCGTTTCATAACTGCCAGCCGATAGAACAGCCTCGACCTGTGCGGTGAGATCCATCACGCTTTTCTCCCTCAAATCCTCGAGTACCCATAAGTCCAGGTAAATGTATTGGGCCTGGTTGGTCTCAGGGAATATATACAAATCCCTCCTCTGGCTGGCGTGGGGTGCCAGGTTATCCTGCACCGACAAAGAAGCATTTTCCGGTATCTCTAAAGCAATGCGATTTGCCAGCTGGTGTCTCTCGGTGATCTGCGGCCACTTGAAATACGGTGAATACGGCAAATGGGCCAGGCGGAATTGGTAGCCAAATGATAGCAGCAGCATATAAAAACAAAGGATAGGAATCCATACCCTGTTTGAAAACTTCGAGTGTTTCGATAAAAAGCGAGAGAAACGCGCGCTGCCAATTTCGGCTGTGATCACGATCATCGGGACCACCAGGACGTTATACTGCGCCTGGGTCGGAGCAATCAATAATGGGTAGCTTCCAATTAGGTTGAGACCCACGTAAGGCAGAACGAGGAAGAGTGACTCCCATGAAAACAGCAGTAAAAACCCCACCGGCGCAAGCAGGTTGAAGAGATAGAGCATCTTTTCCGCAGAAAATATTCTATGCAATATTTCATTAGGATCAGCAAGAATATTCTTAATAGCATCAAACGGATTACTTCCGAGCCCAAACCGTTCCTGGAAATAGAGTGCTGCGTTCATATTGAACTTGCTTTGAAAAAATGAGACAGCGAATAAAACCGATAGCCACAACAAGCAGAGCGACACAAGTCCAAATCCTATCCGCCGTGTGTCCTGCCTGCAGGCCATTACCAAACCCATCCCAAGCGTAATAATTACTGCCTCTTCTCTGAAACCGAGCGCCAGGAAAGTGGTGATCCAAAAAGCTGGCCATATCTGGTTTCTCGCAAAATACCAGGTCCAGGCTAACAACGGCGCAGCAATCGTTACCTCATGGAAATCGTATAGATTCGCAGCCTGCAGTGCCGGGTAAAGCAGGTAAACCAGTGCAAAAACAACTCCCCGCCATTGATTCAGCTGGCCTTTACTGGCTACCTTATATATCGGCCATGCTCCACTGGCTAATACTAACGATTGGGCAACCAGTAATATTTCTGGATTCTTCCAGATTCCATAAACTGGGATGAATAGAAACATCGAAGGTGCAAAGTGGTGCTGCAGGTAGTTCAACCTTCCTGGTTGAATAGTGACCCTGAATAAGTCTCCATTCAAAGAATTCCACAGCATTTGAACGTAAACACTCAGATCGAAGCTTTGGGTCATGAAAGCACGGTGTCTGGTTATCGTGTAAATCGAAAAATAAGCTGCATAGACCAGCATCAATAAAATGGTGGCTGATCCAGGATTCATAAAGCTCCACTTTCTGGCATTTGCCTGGCTGTGAACTAACCATTTCCTTTCTATCGGGATCGCCATGACTGAATAATAATGCTTATGTCGTATCTGCAAATGCAGTCTCCGTCTACAGAAGTGTTAGGCTTTTATTACAAGATCGTTGGCGTGCAAGCCTGACGATCCAGAATTCCCACGCTTATAATAACGGGCGTTACGAATGGAAAAGAGTTTCACAGGTGAATGCTGTTTGATGAACGCAAAAAACAGGAAGCTTTTTCTACTACTACTCGGTTTAGTTGCTTTCATCCTGGTGATACTCTTTCTATTTCGGGATGTATCTTCAATCCCCTTCCATCCGGATGAAAGCACGCAATTGTTTATGAGCAGCGATTTTCAGAAATTGATTCATACTCCTGGTCAGCTGGCCTGGGCGCCGGAGAATCCAGATCCCAGAGCAATCTTCCGCTTGCTGGATGCACCTCTCAGCAGGTATCTAATCGGTTTCGGGTTAGCTCTCTCCCACCTCCCTCCCCTACAGGCAAACTGGGACTGGTCTAAGACATGGGCTGACAACGATACAGCCGGAGCCGTACCCGTGGAGCAGGTCTTGAAAATTGGGAGGCTGGTCACAACATCCTTAATCCCACTTTCAATGCTGTTCTTATTTCTCACTGGTCGCGCACTGGGTGGAAAGCTCACCGGCTGGCTGGCAGGAATCTTCTTAGGTTTGAATATGCTGGTGTTGCTGCATGGGCGCCGTGCGATGGCGGAAAGCGCCCTGCTGATGGGTATTTCCCTGGCATTGTGGGGCTTTCTACATGGAGACAGGTATCCCTGGTTGGCAGGGTTGGGCGCTGCCCTGGCGTTCAATGCCAAGCAATCGGCCCTGGCACTGGCTCCAATCGGACTGCTCTCGGTAATTTGGATTGTTGATGTTTCGGATCGCGTGAACAAAAGGCGACTGGTGAACATACTCCAATTCTGCGGCGTTTACCTGGTCATTTTCCTGCTCCTAAATCCTTTCGTCTGGAACCATCCAGTTCCAGCTCTGCAAGCTTCATGGCAAAGCCGGCAGGATTTGCTCAATCGACAGGTGAATGATTCGCTGTCTGGTGAAATCAAGCAGGATCAGCAATCCATCGCCAGGCGCAGTTTACTGCTGGTAGCAAATGTTTTCATCATTCCCCCGCAGTTCCAGGAAGTGGGTAACTATAGATCGCATACAGAATCTCAGGAGAGCGATTATTTGTCTGGTTTCGGTAACCAATTAGGTAGAGGTATTCCAGTCGGTGGGCTGCTATTTCTTCTGACTTCAGCCGGGATTGTTTTCGGCTTTCGTTCACTAAATGCCTGGGGGAAATCCTCCCGACGAAATTTCCTGCTCCTTTTCCTGGCAATGCTTTTCCAGGCCATTACACTAATTATCTGGGTGCCTTTACCCTGGCAGCGCTATGTCATCCCACTTGTACCGTATGCGTGTATCTGGCCAGCATTTGCAATTCAACGAATATCTTCCATCTGGGATAAACCAGGATGATTAAAGAAGCGTCCTGGCCAAAAAAATTCGGGCTGATTGTGCTCTCTATCGCCGTCGGTATCTGCATGCTGTTCGCTGTGATCGGCCCCGGAGAGGATTACTTTCGCTGCTATACCTGGATGGTCACCGAACCTGAGCGCCTCTCCAAAGTGGCTGAATATCCCTGGACTCTCAATCCTCCTTACCTTGCACAGTTCATGGCGCCTTTTGTGGCTTTGCCTGGTCGGCCGGGATATATCGCATTCATGGCCGCCAGCATTGCCATGATTATTTTCAGCACAAAGAAATTGGGGGGCAATCCGATACCGATCTTGTTGTCCGCCCATATGATGTGGATTTTATGGTGGGGACAGATCGAGGCCTGGGGAGTCATAGCCGTATTTATCGCCTGGACAGCCTATAAAAAGCAAAACTGGATGCTGATGTTTCTGGCCTTGATTCTGGCAAGTTTCAAGCCTCAAATCAGCCTCGTCCCGGTCTTGGCACTTTGGTGGTGGAGTGGAAAGGAAAGGTGGAAATCAATCAGCGCCTTTTTGTTCCTGTTTCTTGCCAGCCTGGCAATCTGGGGTCCCTGGCCGGTCTGGTACTGGCAGGGCATATTCGGCTTTGTCGGAAATGAGCACCATGGACCATGGAACGCCTCACTTGGCTTGTGGGCGTTGCCCCTCTTTATACCAGCGCTCCTTCTTCCCATGAAACGGGAACAAAGGCTGGTGGCTTTGACCGCTACCGCCTATATTTGTTCTCCTTATATGCCGTACTACAGCTCGATCTTGCTCTTCAGCTTTGCTGTTCCCGGCTGGACGTATGTATTCGCGTTTTTGGGCTACCTGCCATCAATTATAGGCACGCGCCTGGCCTGGAATGCCATCGTTTTATTTCCATTATCGATATTGGTTTGGCTGTACCTACCGATAATCAAATCTCATCTGTCAGGCAGATTAGTAGTTCCCGAAACTGCCACCTGAGTAAAAAATCATACCGTTTGAAATGCTCGTTCTCCGGCAAATTACATCACATGGATAAACCCAAGCACATTGTCGTCCTGGGAGCAGGGCTGTCTGGCCTTTCAGCCGCCCGCGATCTGCTCAACAATGGTTACCGGGTGACGATAATTGAAGCAACACCTCAGTTAGGTGGATTGGCAAGTTCATTCCAGTTAAAAGGCTTCCAGGTCGAACGCTTCTACCACTTTCTGTGCCGTTCTGATCACGATCTGATCACTTTCGTGAAAGAACTTGGTCTCGAAGAACGATTGCATTGGCGCCAGAATCACACAGCTTTCTTTCACAACGGCAGGCAGTATTCATTTGGCACTCCTTTCGATTTGCTGCGCTTTCAGGCTGTCCCCTGGGATCAAAGGTTTCGCTTTGGCCTGCACATCCTGCAGTCCAGGCTGCGATCCCAGTGGCGTTGGCTAGATCAAATACCTGCCAAGCCCTGGTTGATTGAGAATATCGGTGAACAGGCTTATTATGTGATCTGGCATCCGCTTCTGAAGATTAAATTCGGTCAATTCCACGAAAAAATATCCTCTGCCTGGGTCTGGCACCGCATCTGGCGCGTGGCTCAATCAAGAAAATGGATCTGGCAGCGCGAATCATTTGGCTACCTGGAACACGGTTCATCTACTTTGATTTCCCGTCTTGCAAATTTGATCAATGCCCACTCCACCAGCAGGATAATTACGAATACACCCGCCCAGAGCATTCAAACTGAAGGAGACCGGGTTGTCTCAGTGCTCACTCAGCAAGGAAAAATCGAGTGTGACGCAGTAATTTCCACAATCGCTTTGCCTGAGTTGACCAAAATTTTGCCTGCAGACCGGATGTCATGTATGCCGAACATATCGCAAGTCCAATATATCGGGGTTGTCTGTGCGATTTTAAGCTTGAAGCATTCTTTCAGCCGGAATTTTTGGATGAATATTAATGACCCGAGCATCAGTTTCAATGGGATCATTGAGCAGTCCAATTTAAACCATTCACTAAAATCAGCTAATATGAATCTGATCTATATACCATTTTATATGCCGACCGACTCCGCCCGTTTTTCAACGAACGGAGACCAGATCCTGGCCGAATACCTGCCAATGCTGAAACGGATTAATCCCTCCTTCGAGGAGGGATGGATTGAAGATTTCGCAGTGTTTAAGACTCCACATGCCCAGGCGATTTGTTCGACTGGATTCAAGGAAATCATCCCGGAAATTCGTACGCCGGTCTCGGGGCTTTATCTCACTGACTCGGCACAATTCTATCCGGAAGACCGTACAATCAGCGCGGCTGTCCGCCAGGGTCGCAGAGCTGCCAGTTTGGTGATGGATGAAATGAATGGCTTCCATCGAAACAGGCTGTGATCTGTGTGGCAGTATCGAATATTCTGGATTGTACAGGGGGAATCTGGACGGCTCAGCTTCCAATGCAGCCGCATATTATTCATCGTCCCGTTTTGATGCGGATTATTATCCCATTGTGCGCTGTGCAGGCTGTAATTTAGTTCGCTCATTCCTGCGGGAGGATGACCTTACATTAAGCGACATCTACACTCGACTGGAGGACAGAAAATATGAAGCTGAAGCGGTAAACCGCAGGCGGACTGCTCTTTCGTATTTGAATTTGGTTTCTCGCTTCTGCCAGGAGCCGCAGACCCTTCTGGATATTGGCTGTTCAACAGGAATTTTCTTATCAACCGCGCAGCAAGCTGGCTGGAATGTGACTGGTCTGGAGCCTTCACGCTGGGCCGCGCATCTAGCCTCTGGTCGCTTATCTGGAACGAAAATCGTTGTCAGCACCCTGGATGAAGCCGATTTTCCTGCTGAGAATTTCGATGTAATTACCCTGTGGGATGTGATTGAACACCTACCATATCCTTCAGAAGTATTACTCTCGATTCATCGTTGGCTTAAACCTTCTGGATGGTTATTCTTGAACACACCCAATATTGCCAGCATTCCCTCTCGAGCGCTTGGAGCTCGCTGGATGCTGCTGCTCAGGGAGCATATCTGGTATTTCTCTCCTCAAACGCTTCAGATGTTGTTGGCAAAATGCGGTTTCAGGCTTGTTTCGACCCGATCGAACCTGGTCTGGTTCTCGATGGGAACAATCCTTACTCGCATGACCCAGTACCACAATCCGCAATTGATCCGCTTCACGAGAGCCTTAATTGACTGTCAAAGATTTGTGAATGTCCCGCTCAGGTTTCCAATCGGCGAAATAACCATCGCTGCCCAAAAAGTGTAAAAAAAACAGAGCCTGGTCATGTGCATGGCTCCGTTTTTTCCTGATACCGTGAATGGATTAACCCAGGTATTCTCGCAGTTTCCGGCGAATTGCAGGATGGCGCAAACGGCTGAGTGCCTGAGCTTCAATCTGGCGGACCCGCTCGCGCGTCACGCCCATCTTTCTGCCAACCTCTTCTAGTGTATAAGCCTGGCCATCCAACAGTCCGTAACGTAATTGTAGGATCCGCACTTCACGCGGCGGCAGTCCGTTTAAGACACTTTCCAGGTGTTCACGCAGCAAATTATAGGTGGCAGTTTCGTCCGGGGCAGCCACTTCTTCATCCTGGATGAAATCTCCTAATACCGAATCCTCTTCATCGTCCGTTGGTGTTTCAAGCGAGAGAGGCCTCCTGGCTACCTGGATCATATTTTCAACTTTTTGAGGAGTGACATCCAAAGCGACGGCTAATTCTTCCACCGATGGATCCCTGCCCAACCGCTGTGTCAGCTGATGCTGAACTCTTAGCAGTTTGTTTATCTGGTCACCCATATGTACCGGCACCCGGATCGTCCTGCCCTGGTCGGCGATCGCACGGGTCACTGCCTGCCGGATCCACCAGGTGGCATAGGTGCTGAATTTATGCCCGCGCCTGTAATCAAATTTCTTCGCAGCTCGAATCAGGCCGATATTCCCTTCTTGAATCAAGTCCAAAAACGGAACGCCGCGGCCCATATACTTTTTTGCCACACTGATCACCAGGCGTGAATTGGCGGTTATCAGGTGCTCACGGGCTGCCCAACCATCTTCAATAATTTTCTGAAGCTCCTGGCGCCGGCGTGGGCTGACATTTCCACGTGCCAGCTCTTCTCTGGCAATCCGGCCGCGCTCGATACGCTGGGCAAGCTCCACTTCTTCAATAGCAGTGAGCAGCGGGACTCTCCCCACTTCCTTGAGATACAGGCCGATGGTGTCGTCGGTATCGATATTCGCCAGGTAATTTTCTTCCGTTGCCAGGTTCCTGCGCATGTCTTCTTCAACTTCATCTTCCTCGTTGAGCTCCTCATCGCTGGGTCCACTGGCCTGGGTTTCGTCAACAAATGGAATACCTGCACTTAATAAAGCTGCAAACGCTTCTTCTAGCTGGTCAACATCATTTTCAGCTTCTGGAAAAAAGCTGAGGATATCATCGATAGTGACGTAAGATTTCTGCCGTCCTAATTCAATCAGTCGGGCTAATGCCGGATGTTCTTCTTGTTCACTGATATCGTTCAATAACTCCTTATTTATCATTCTTTCTCCGTCGAACGGATCTTTCACACATAAAGAGAATACACTCAAATTGTATGAAAATCAATACTCAATTTTCATCAGGCTGGTTATTTCCTACACACTAATACTGAAATTGCACATTTCTAGTTCACATATTTTTACTACCGTGAACCCGATCCTCAACTTCCGACCGTCATGGGGTTGCGGTCTCATTCAAAGCAGGTGGGTTCTCCCCAGGCGCAACCGTTGGTTCAGAAGTTGCCGTCGCTGAAGGTGTGGGAGTGACCAGGATGGGTGGAGTTTCAAGGAATTTAATTATTCCATCCAGGCCGAACTTGCTGGCTACGAAAATAATCCGGTCCTCTGTCAGGACATAGTAGCCGCCTTCAGTCGGAGTCAGGTTTCCTACATTAATCAGAAATTGCTCTCCACCTTCTGTTTCGATCAAAATTGTGTAAGCAGCTGGATCCAACCCTACTGTCTCCAGGTCAGGGATCGTCTGCGGTCGTGAGGTTATTCGCACATTCAGAAAGTTCGAGACAGCGCTTGTAACCGCTGCTTCGTCGGTGGATTCTGCATGTGGGTAAATGATCACCCATTGATTTTCTTCGGATCGCCTCAGGCTTACCCTTTGATTATTCACATCCTGGATTGAAATTGCCTTCAATGCGGCTTCATCGATATGAAGCAGCAGATCCTCAGGTGTAGTAGCTGTAGCTTCGGTGCTGTCTGAGCTGCTAATTGTTTTTTGCCAGTACAGGGTACCTGCCAGGAGCAAGATGAATAGTCCAAAAACTATTGCAGTATTTCGCCGGATCATAGCTCACCCTCTGCGGCGCTTTTGTGTCCACACAATCACACCACCAATCAAACCTAATGCAGGCATCAGGACCACCACTACCAGGAAAATCAGGTTCATGACGGTTTTTTGTGGAGGCACCAGCACGCGCTGCGTATTATTTTTCGGAGTAAGGCTGATAATTTCTTCTTTTCCTGCTGCCCAATCGACGGAATTGACAAAAATGTCACCGTTAGCATATGCGAAGAAATTCCCATCCGTCACAAAGTCTGCATCTCCGAAAACTACCACCTTCCCCTCAGATTCGAAGTTTTCTGCAACCACCGAGATCGAAATCGGTCCCGCTTGATCTTCACCTTCAGTAAATTCGATTTGAGGGGGATTGGCGTTCAATCCTTCCAGGTCAGTTTCAGCCCAGGCTTGAGGTGCAGTTAATACCAGCTGCACCTGGCTGGTTCCAGGCGTCTGCAATTCCGCCACGATGCTGCGTGTGGATGGAAATTGAGAAGTCACGCGCTGGATTTTTTCGGTAATTGGGTGGCTGCCATATTGTGCGGCATAAGGCGCAAACACCTGGTTGGAGGTTGGGTCGACAAGAATATCCTCTTTAAAACCTATCCCCCAGGTTTGATTCAGGTAGACCTGCAGTGGATTTTCCGCATCTTCCATCTCGGTCAGCATCACAGGTTCCAGCATCACAACCAGGCCTCCTGCCGAATTTACAAATTCGGTGAGCAGTTCAATTTCTCCCTGTGACATGGCTTCTCTTGGTCCCCCGATCACAATCACCTCGGCATCCTCTGGTATCGTTGGGGTTGCCAGTAAATTAAGCGTTTCGACTATGTAATTCTTCGCTTCCAGGGTTCGCTTGACCAGGGCATAAGACTGGTCGCCGGTATCTTCAGGGCTGTATTCCCCGTGTCCGGTCAGAAAATACACCTTACTCTTTTCCGGATTTATCAGGCGCACCAGAGCGCCGGTCAGTTCCTGTTCGCTGGTGACGGTGACCTGTTCCTGGTTCTCTCCCATCATAAGCACAATCGTGCCGTCTCGCGTGATCTTGGCGTTTTCAGCTGCGACAGGGTTGCTGTCCGGATCGATAAATTCGTATTCAAAATTTTCCTCGCTGTAAAACTGGTACTGTTCAAGCAGGCTGCGTGCAGATTCGGAATTCATATTTCCCGTAAAAAATGCCTTTGCCTGCACAGGGACAGGCAGGCTGTTCAGGGTTTCGAGAGTCTCTGGTGCCAGGGTAAAATTCTGATCTTCTGTCAGGTCCCATCGCTTTGAGTTCTGGGACACCACGTAATTGATTACAATCAGAATCCCAACACAGGCGATTGTCAATACCAGTGCATTGCTGCCATACTTTGCCTGTCGTCCAGAAAGTGCTGCACGCACTCGCTGAGGATCGAGCAATGCGAAAATTCCCAGGCCTAACAGGATGAATGCCAGGCTGATTTGCAGATATAAATTCCATTCACGCTGGATAATAAATAGACCAACCGCCACCAGGGCAGCCAGTAAAGCCAGATATAGTCCAAAAACGGCAAATCGGCGCCATTCGGGTTTCATTAACTCCACCTCCGGATTTCAATGGACATTGTTCCTAAGAACAAAGCCAGTACAGTAATACTGGTGTAGTAAACCAGGTCGCTTAGGTCGAGCACACCCACCAGGAGGTTCGAAAAAAAGTGTCCCTGGAAATCCAGGTAATTGAGCAGCTCCGAATTTCCGGAAGCCGGTCCAATCACCTGTGCAATAGGACCAATGATCCACCACAGAAAAACTAGAACAAACATCGTGGTGATGAACGCCGCAATCTGGTTGCTGAAAAGAGAGGAAATTGCCACTCCAATCGCCACCATTGCTGCGACGATGAGGAACAATCCCAAATACCCACTTACCAGCGGTCCCTGATCGATTCCTGGTTCAACAAACTGGTTTAGGAGCAGCGGGTAAACGATGGTTAAGGAAATAATGGTCAAAAGAAGCATAAAGGCTCCCAGCCATTTACCGATCACCAGCTCCCAATCCTTGATAGGCGCAGTAAGCAGCAGCTCTATCGTGCCTAGCCGCCGTTCTTCTGCCAGGAGACGTGTAGTGATCGCAGGAACCAGAAACAGCAGCAATGTCGCCAGGGGTCCTAAAATCGCATCCACTCCTGGAACATATCCGCTTTGAATGGTAGCGAATTGCAGGTTCAGATAGAATAATATCCCAACCAGCAGGTAGATAGCAGATGCAACCACATAAGCCACAGGGCTGGAAAAATATAACTTATACTCGCGATTAGCAATCGTCCAGATGTTATGCATAAAGACTCCAATAGAATTGGATTTAGTTGATTAATTCAGGATCTTCGAGGATCGTTTCTTCACTCGCCATTTCAAGCGGTGCCGGTTCATCACGCGTTAGCTGCAGGAAGATATCCTCCAGGCTCAGTCCAATCGGGCGGAATTCCATCAGGGAAAAACCGCCCTCAACCACCGCCCGCGCGACTTCGGGACTCGGATCACGGCCTGGTTCGGTCTCAAATTCGATTTTGCCATCCTCAATTTTACTCACCTGGGTCACTCCCGCAACTTTCTGAATGGCGGTGTCGAGTCCATCTGAATCACCGCTTACTCTCACGACCACTCTTTTCGCCCCGGCTAACCTGGCCTGTAAAAGCTCTGGCGTATCTTCAGCCACAATCCGGCCTTTATTGATGATCATGACCCGGTTGCAGACCTGCTGCGCTTCGGATAATATATGAGTAGACAACAATATAGTATGCTCGCGACCAAGCTCACGGATTAAATTGCGTACTTCGATAATTTGGGCTGGATCCAGACCGATGGTCGGTTCATCCAGGATCAGGACTTCAGGCGAGTGTACCAGCGCCTGGGCCAATCCAACTCGTTGCCGCATTCCTTTGGAGAGGTTCCCGATATATCCATCCGCCCTATCTTCCAGGCCGAGCTTTTCTAAAATTTCATCCACCCGGGTTTCCGCCTCCGGAAGCCGGCGAAGATCTGCCATGAATTTCAGATAATCGAATACAGTCATATCTGGGTATAAAGGGACCGTCTCCGGCATGTAGCCGACTTTTTTACGCACGTCCAGCGATTCCCCGATGACATCATGTCCGGCCACCACCGCTTTGCCTGACGTGGGTGGCATAAAACCACACAATATACGCATTGTGGTCGTCTTGCCAGCCCCATTTGGCCCAAGAAAACCTACAATCTCACCTTTTCGTGCATCAAATGTTAGATCATCGATCGCCCTGCGGTTTCCAAAATCTTTCGTCAATCCTTCAACACGGATCATAACCAGCTCCTCTTGTCTCATTCAATAAGCAACAAAAAGCACAGCAGCCATGAGGCGGCAGTGCTGTTTGATTATATTTTTTTAGCTCAAACCATGATCAACAGCGTTGTCTTGATTGTGTAATTGCTCAGCAGCATACCTGTGTAAGTTTATACATTAAAAAAATATCCAAAGTCAAGTAGGTATGCAAGTTCTAACTAAATGCTAATCTGAATCACCGGCAGGGTTACTTCTTGACACAATCGGTGCACACCTTTACAATCCCTGTGCAATAAATCGTGTTTCCAGGTTCGTTCTGCCATACCTGCATTTCCATCAAGGCAGAAGCCTTTTGTAAGTTAAAATCCATCATCATAACCCGTGGGAGGATTCTGGTATGTCCGGGCTAAACTCATTTGAGCAAGCAGCCATTTGGAGTGTTTTTGGAATTGCCATCCTCGGTTTGTTCTACGCGGTATTCCTTCGTTATCAAATCATGAAGGAAGACAAGGGGTCTCAGAAAATGCAGGAAGTGTGGGGGGCAATTCGGGATGGTGCTGATGCTTACCTGAAGAAACAATTACGGGCCATCGTTCCCCTGATACTCGTTCTCACTTTCCTGCTTTTTGCATCGGTTTTCATCGTCCCGCCGTCTCCGGAAGCCTCAGAATGGTATTGCACCACCTTCATGGGCGTTCCACTTGAAAACGCAAAAGAATGTGCCGAACATCTTTCCCTTGCTGACCAGCAGCAGGTACGCCTGATCATCGGATTTGGCCGTGCTGTTGCGTTTGTGCTCGGGGCTTCCTTTTCTTTGACGGTTGGGCAAATTGGAATGCGGATGGCAGTCCAGGGTAATGTTCGGGTTGCCTCCGCTTCTCGCCGCTCTTTTAGTGACTCTCTTCGGATCGCATATCGAGCCGGGACAATTACAGGTATGTTGACCGATGGACTTGGATTGCTGGGGGGCACGACCATATTTATCATATTTGGTATCGCGGCACCCGATGCCTTACTCGGATTTGGCTTCGGCGGGACGCTGGTGGCATTGTTCATGCGTGTTGGCGGGGGTATCTTCACCAAGGCTGCCGATGTAGGCGCAGACCTGGTTGGCAAAGTCGAAGCCGGAATCCCGGAAGATGACCCCCGCAATCCTGCTGTAGTCGCTGACCTGGTGGGAGATAATGTCGGGGACTGTGCTGGCATGGCGGCGGATATCTTCGAATCTTACGAAGTGACCATGGTTTCGGGATTGATCCTGGGCCTGGCGCTTTGGAACCTGACTGGACATCTGGAATGGATCATTTACCCATTAATAGTCCGGGGGATCGGTGTTCTATCCTCAATTATTGGGACTTATGTGGTAAGAGGCGGTCCGGGAAAGGGTGGCGACGCGTTGAAGGCGATTTTCCGCGGTTTCCTTTCTTCCGCTGCCATTTCCGTTATCTTCTTCGTAGCTGCAGGCTATATTTACATGGACGTTCTGGCAAGATCATCTGGAGAAGAGCTGCTGCCTGGAGGTTGGTGGAGAACCCCCCTTGCTGTTACTATAGGTGTGTTGCTGGCGATATTAATCGACCGCATCACCGAGTATTTCACCAGCACTCACCAGGCTCCGGTGAAAGAAATCAAACGCGCTGCCAATACCGGGCCAGCAACCTTGATTCTACAGGGGATTGCAGTGGGATATGAATCTTCCGTTTGGGCAGTATTGGTGATCGCAGCCACGATTTATTCCTCAATTCTCATCTTCTCGGGAGTCGATGTCCAGTCGATAGCGGCTCAAGCCGGAGTTTCCACTGGTTATGCGAGTACTGCCTTCATCTTATATGGAGTGGCAATGACTGGCATCGGCATGTTAACCCTGACCGGAAACAATGTCGCCATGGATTCATTTGGCCCAATTTCCGATAACGCCAATGGCATCGGAGAAATGTCGTGGCATGGGATCGACGATCCTGAAACCAATGCCGCCCGCCAGATCATGTCCGACCTGGATGCCGTCGGCAACACTACCAAGGCGATCACCAAGGGGGTCGCCATCGGCTCTGCGGTGATCGCGTCTGTGGCGCTGTTTGGGTCTTTCCTTGTAGATGTCAGCCGGGCACAGCAAACACTTCTAGTCCCGCTGGCAGAACAGGTACGCACGATAGGGATTCGCGTCGACATCCCTCTCGTTTTTGTGGGTATGCTCATTGGAGGTGCCTTGCCCTGGCTGTTTTCGTCATTCGCCATCCAGGCAGTATCGCGTGCTGCTGCCCTGATCGTCGAAGAGGTCAGAAGACAATTCAAGCTGGGAGTCCTGGAAGGCAAAGTTGAGCCAGATTACCGGCAGGCAGTTGAAATCTCCACCACGGCTGCTCAAAAGGAGCTTGCCCCATTGGCTCTCCTGGGGATTGTGACGCCAATCCTGGTCGGGCTGGTGTTCCAGGTGGAAGCATTGGGCGGCTTCCTGGCGGGTATCATCCTTTCCGGTCAACTCCTGGCTGTGTTCATGAACAATGCCGGGGGAGCCTGGGATAATGCCAAGAAATTGATCGAAGATGAACCACGCGATCCTTTCAAGAATCTGGGTAAGGGTTCAGAAAGACATAAAGCTGGCGTGGTGGGCGATACCGTTGGAGACCCGATGAAAGATACCGCCGGGCCGGCTCTCAATCCGATGATCAAGGTGGTAAATCTGGTTTCGGTAATCATTGCCCCGATTGTGGTTCAATATAAGCAGCTTGGCATTATTGGCTGGCTTATCGTAATTTTACTCTTGGCCTCATTGGTGTGGGCAATCTGGCAGAGCAAGCGGCCGGTTCCCGGATTGCGCTCGCAAGATCCATCTGCTGCAGAATAGGCGAATTCAAACACCAGCCTTGCATCAAAATAAAATACATACCATTTCCTGATATTTCCTTCCAATTCAACTAGTTGCACCGTGATGCTCCCTGGATTCAGGGAGCATCTTCTAATTTCGGTGCCGCTCCCATTAAAATTGTTATTAGCCCTGGATAAGGGCTTGCACGTTTGAAAAGAATAAGGCATACTAATGGAAGTGGAGTAGCAGCCATGGCAAAAATCCCATTGCGAACTTATCTTCAGGAAATTGAACGGCTCGTCGATAGCCAGCGCCTTGACGAAGCGGTCGCTCATTCGCGTTTTATCCTCCAGTTTTATCCAAAGTATGTACATGTATACCGGATATTGGGCAAATCATACTTGGAAGCAAAAAGGTATGGCGATGCTGCCGATATTTTTCAGCGTGTACTGTCTTCAATACCCGAAGATTATGTGTCCAATGCTGGCATGAGCATCATCCGTGAAGATGAGGGGAACCTGGATGAAGCTATCTGGCACATGGAACGTGCTTTTGAAATTGAGCCTTCGAACAGCACAATCCAGGACGAGCTTCGCCGTCTGATAGGAAAACGAGATGGAATTGAACCGCAAAGGATTCGCCTGACACGCGGCGCTCTCGCCCGCATGTATATGAAGGGAGATCTCACACAGGAAGCCATAACCGAATTGCGAATTGCTCTCACTGAAGATACTAACCGGCTTGACCTTAAAGCTCTACTTGCTGTAGCCTTATACAGGTTAGGTCAGCGTGTCGAAGCCATTGATGTCGCTAACCAGGTTTTACGCAAATTACCAAATAACCTGGATTCAAATCGCATCATGGCTGAGCTGTTGGCGGGTACAGATAGAGATGTAGAGGCTCAGGGTTTCCGTAAAATAGTGATTGAGCTTGATCCTTATTTCAATTTTGTCTCACCATCCACACCCATCGCCGAACAAGTACCCAATCAGGCTGTCAGCATAGAAAGGCTGGAATGGAAGGCAATCCCAGCTCAACCGGTGATTTCCGAACAGCCTGCCTGGGTGCCTCTCGATTCACCTTCAACAGAACCTGTTAGTTCTGAGGAGGCCGTGCCAGTCTGGTTGTCTGCCAGGCAGGATATTTTTGGTCAGGAGGAATTTCCCGCTGAAATCGATGAATTCCCAGTTTCTGCAGAGATAAATCTTGAGGAAGAGTCCGGGGAGCCAATCATTGCAGAATCAGGTGAAACTACTGCTGCTCAAGCGCAGGAGGAACTCCCTGATTGGATGGTGCAAGCTGGCTGGGTGCCGTTAAGTGCTGAAGTCGCGTCTGAAATTTCTTCCCCGGAAAAGGATTTTGGCGAACAAGAGAATACAGAAGATGACCTTATCGATAGTCAGATACCTGAGTGGCTTTCAGAGAGTCCGGCTGCATCCGAGCTAAATCCCGAATCCGAACCGCTGGATGTAAATGCAGAAGAGGCTCTACCTGAATGGGTATTCGAAAAAGAAACCTCTATAGCTTCGGATAATCAGCTGCCTCCCTGGCTGGCAGAAACACCCGCTGAAGATCAGCTAGTGGAAGGAAACACGGCGAGTACAGGAGAAGGTTTACCGGGTTGGTTATTCGTGGAGGAATCTTCCCAGGATGGTGAAGTGGGGCAATCCGCTAATCTTCCGGATTGGCTCATGGAAGGGGCTGCCACTCAAGAATCCACAACAGAAAATGAATCAAAAGATCTCGAATCTTCGACTGGCGGAATTCCCACCTGGTTATTCGAAGAAGATACATCTTCAGATGAAGTAGCTATCATGCCTGAAGTTGAAAAAATTCCGGAAATTTATGATCTTCCTGAGGCGGTAGTTGTCGACCAAGAAGAAATTTCCATTGAGGATGAAGTAGATTCTGCAGTCCCAATTGTTGCAGGGGCTGCGATTCTGGCAGCTGCACTTAGCGATAAGGAGCCCGAACCAGCTCCGTCACCAGAACCACAATTCGAGCAGCCAAAAACTACTATCAGATTACCGGCCTGGCTTCTCGAAAGCCGTGACGATTCTAAATCTACCTCAGCCGGTGAACCGGCAACGATGGAAGATGCTGAGCTGATCGAAAGTTCTATTGAGGAGATGGAACACATCGACCTACCCTCAAGTGAAGGAGCTGGAGATTTTCCTGCCTGGCTGCTCGATGATAATCAGGTGACAGCCGAGAACCAGGCCGGTGAGCAGATTCCGGAAGAAATCCAGGCCGCAGATGCCTGGGAGATTCCTGAATGGCTGGCGAAACTTGAAGAACCTTCCCTCTCAGAAGGAGATACTCAACCATCCAAATTCGCAAAGGCTGCTGAAACCAGTTTCCCTGGTGAAGAAATCCCGGCAGAAACGATCTCAGGGCTTTCAGATGAGAGCAGCGCTGTACCACCCACCTGGCTGCTGGCGGCTCTGGCAGAACAAGAAACACGCGAAAATGAACCCCTGCCCGTCATATCCGACAACCTGTCTGAATCTGAAGGGTTTGTTGAACCGGTCCAGGCATCTCCACAGACTGCCGAAGAGCTTTTCCCGGAGTGGCTTATAGAAGATGAGCTTCAACCCGGTCAAATTTCCGCTGCACCTGCAGAGGGCGTTGAAGGTGTAGTACTCCCCGAAGAGTCGAGTATTGATTACCAGGAAATAACAGTTGACGATTTGGAAGTCACTGAAATATCTTCTGTGGCTGAGCAGTCAATCCAGGCTGAAATTGAGCCGGAAAGATCATTGCGAGCAGAAATCATGTCCCAGGAGCTGCTCGAAGAAGCAGAAGGATCAGAGGAACCCATCGAATTGTCCGATGAGCTGATCCTGGAACAACCTGCGGAAGAAGTGCCATTGGACATGCCTGAATGGTTGGTTGCACCCGCCGAAGAAAGGGCTACTGCATTCGATTGGTCGCCGCCGCCTGTTCCACCGATGGAATCCGTAAATCTAAATACAGCCTCCCTGGTGGAGTTTGAAAGAATTCCGGGAGTTGGCTTTATAAGGGCACAAAATATCATAAGCTATCGTGAGAATAATGGTCCTTTTGTCGACCTGGTGGACCTTTCCAATGTACCAGGGATGACCTCGGATATCTTCGAGAGCATCAAAGAGTATGTGTATATTGAAGAACAGGCACCCGGGCGTCATCCGGTTGAGGAAGCTGTAAGAGAGCCAGTTAATGTTGAAGCTCTGCCGGAAGATTTCGTAAAGGCTCGATCTGCCCTGGCTCAAGAGGACATCGATCTTGCGATCAGCGGCTACTCAAAATTGATAGAGTCTCACCAATATCTTCCTGAAATCATTCAGGATCTGAAGGAAGCTGTCGACAAGAATTCAGAGAATCCCGATTTGTGGTTGTCTCTCGGTGACGCTTACATCCGGTCAAATCAGGTACAGGAAGCACTGAACGCCTATCGACAGGCGGAAAAACTGTTAATCTGAATTCATTCTTTTGATAATTTTTCCTGTTCAAATCAAAATCCAAACAACAAGACTCTTCGGAGGTAATTGTGGAACAAACCCTGGTTTTAATTAAACCCGATGCAGTTCAACGTGCTCTGACTGGTGAGATAATCTCACGACTTGAAAAACGAGGCTTACGATTGGTAGCAGCAAAATTCATGAATGTCAGCCAGAAACTGGCGCGAACTCATTATGCGATTCATGAAGGAAAAGGTTTCTACGAAGGATTGATTGCCTACATCACATCTTCACCGGTAATGGCAATGGTCTGGGAAGGACCTGAAGCGGTGGCGGCGGTTCGCCAGACCATGGGGAGCACGAAACCACTGGAAGCTGCGCCGGGATCGGTACGCCATGATTACGGGTTGATGATCGGTAGAAACCTGACCCATGCCTCCGATAAAGTCGAAAGTGCTGTAATCGAAATTAATCTGTGGTTCACACCGCAAGAGATCGTTAGCTGGAACCGCTCAACCGACCCCTGGATTTTCGAGTGATAATCAATCCAGCCGAGATACAAGAAACCCTCGAATTAATCCTCCCACAAGTTCAAAAACCAGGACGGTATACCGGAGGTGAATTCAACCAGGTCGTAAAGGATTGGGGGGAAACCGATCTGAAAGTGGCTCTCGTTTTTCCCGACCTGTATGAGCTCGGAATGTCAAATCTGGGCCTGGCGATTCTCTACGATAGATTAAACCAGCGCCCCGATGTTTTGGCGGAGCGCGCCTACGCACCATGGTCCGACATGGAGTCCCGAATGCGATCAAAGGGCATCCCGCTCTATTCGCTCGAATCCTTGCACCCGCTTTCGAGTTTCGATGTGATCGGTTTTTCTCTCCCATACGAAACGCTGTACACGAACACCATCAACCTGCTCAACCTGTCTGGAATACCGGTTTTCAGCTCAGAGCGCAAATCCGAGCATCCTTTGATCATTGCTGGCGGGCATGCTACCTATAATCCAGAACCCATGGCGCCATTCATTGACGCCTTTGTGATTGGTGAAGGCGAAGAGATAATCCTTGAAATCATCGATGCGCTAAAAATATGGAAGGATCAGGGAAAATCACGCCGAGAATTGCTGATTTCATTGTCCAGCTTATGGGGAATCTACATCCCGTCTCTCTACAAACCCAAATATGGCCAGGATGGTGTGTTTACCGGCATCGACCCGTTGGAGGATAAGGCTCCGCGACAAATCGTGAAACGGATCACCGCTAAACTGCCGCCGCCCACCACTCGCTTCATTGTGCCCTATATCGATACAGTTCACAGCCGGGTGCCTGTTGAAATCATGCGCGGTTGTACCCGCGGATGCCGGTTTTGCCAGGCTGGCATGATCACACGTCCCGTGCGCGAGCGTCCCGTGGAAGAAATTATCGAGGCGATTTCCCATGCTCTGGACAACACGGGTTTTGAAGAAGTCGGATTACTTTCGCTTTCTTCTTCCGATTACACCGACATCCTGCAGCTGGTTCAGGAAGTAAGCAAGCATTTCGCAGACCGCCATCTTTCAATTTCTCTGCCCTCCCTGCGTATCGAATCGTTTTCCGTGGAATTAATGGATGCCTTGAAAGATGCTCGCCGGTCCGGTTTCACCCTGGCGCCTGAAGCAGCCACTGAAAGGATGCGCGAGATCATCAATAAACCGGTCAGCGACCAGCAGCTCCTGGACACCTGCCGGGAGATATTCAACCGCGGGTGGCACAATATTAAATTGTATTTCATGATCGGTCACCCGGCCGAAACCATGGACGATGTTAAGGCGATTGCCAGGCTGTGCAGGGATGTACTGCAGGTCGGTAAGGAGATCCTCGGTTGGAGAGCTCAGGTCACGGCTGGCGTCAGCACCTTCGTCCCAAAACCCCACACTCCGTTCCAGTGGGTAGCCTGTGATACGGTCGACCAAATTTACGCCAAGCAGAGATATCTCAAAGCCGCTCTCAGGGGCAAAGGACTTAAGCTGAACTGGAATTCACCCGAAGATACGATGCTCGAAGCCTGGCTTTCTCGCGGCGACCGGCGCATGGCGGATGTCATATACGAAGCCTGGCGCATGGGAGCAATATTTGACGCCTGGAAAGAGCATTTCAATTATCAAATCTGGATTCAGGCTTTCGAGAAAGCTGGATTAGATCCATCCTTTTACACGCATCGGGAACGTCCTATCGATGAAACCTTCCCCTGGGATCACATCAGTACAACGGTGCGCAAGAAATTTCTCACTGAAGATTATTTATGGAGCCTGCAGGGAAAAACCCGGGTTGATTGTCGTGAACGCTGTTTCGCATGTGGCATTCTGCCCACCTTTGCAGAGCTGCGCCGTGAAAATCCTGGAGACGTCTGGCAGTGTCCTGAAGTGAAAACCAGGAAGATCGCCGCCAGGGACCTGGAAATCCTGGATTTAGAGTTGCTGCCCGTTATCGCCAAATCCAGCCTCTGACATAGGATCGTATTGACCTGTTTGCTCACGAATACACATAAATGAGCGAAACACTTACGCGCATTCGGATTAATTTTTCTAAGACGGCCTCCATCCGCTTTACCGGGCACCTGGATCTCCAAAAAACCTGGGAACGAACGTTCAGGAGAGCCCGGCTTCCGATTGCTTACAAGCAGGGATTCAATCCGCAGGCTCGATTGAACCTCGCTTTAGCTCTCCCTTTAGGATTTACCAGCCAATGTGAAATTCTGGATGTCTGGTTGGAATACCCGGTTTCCTTTTCTGAATTGGAATCCCGCCTCCTCCCAGCACTTCCTCCTGGATTGGAAATATCCAGGTTCCAGGAAGTTGGATTGTCAGAACCAGCGCTGCAAACTCAAATCGCGTCTGCAGAATATCACATTTCAATGGACAACCAGCATCCAGATGTCCAATCAAACTGCGAGGTGCTGCTGCGGTCCGCCTCAATTATTCGTCAGTGGAAAGGTAAGAGCTACGATTTACGACCCCTGATCCTCGAACTGCGAGCCCTACCGGAAGGCTCGGGAGGTAAACAGGTGATCTTCGTCCGCCTGAGTGCACGTGAAGGAGCGACCGGGCGGCCGGAAGAAGTGGCTTCTGCGCTGGGGATATCACCCACCCTGACCAGGGTTCACCGGATAAAATTAGCATTTATGAATAACGAAATATAATATTGTCTTGGGGATCGCCCTGTTCCAGATTTCAACGAAATATCTTCTCGTGGTAAAATCATTGCGTTTTCCGAGCAGTATTGGTGCATTGAAGGTAATCCGCCCCCATAGCTCAGTGGATAGAGCGTTGCCCTCCGGAGGCAAAGACCCGCGTTCGAGTCGCGGTGGGGGCGCTGAAACAGGTATCATTTTCTCAATCCCCTGGTCTAGAAAAGCAGGGGATTTTTATTCCATGCTGAAACGATCTCGGTCAATTATTAAATATCTCACAGTCCTGGCAGCCTGGGTATTTCTCGCAGGCTGCACCGGCGCTGGAATATCCGATTCCCTCCAGGACTGGAAATTTACTCAAGTGCGTCTCTACGATGCGGTCGATGCAACCTTACCATCGAACGATTTCCTTGCTTTCTATTCCCGCCTGGAAGAAGGCGAAGTGCAAATTCGGATTGACTGGTTGGACCATGCTCTATCCGCAGATTATGATTTGTACTTTTTGATTGACAGCGAGCCAGGAGGGAGATCAGACCTGCCTGGCTCACAGAGAGCAGATATCGAATGGGACACTCTGATCCTGGTTCCCGCCTCCGGTGAAATCCAATCCCTTGATTCCGAATACCACCGTCGTGCAGGGCTTGCTTTGAGAGTCACCCGCGATCCGGTGTTGGATGCGGTCACCTTATATTTGAATGATTTGCTCCTGTTCGATGGAATGTCAGTCCCCAGGTTCCTAAATCGCCCACCAGGAACCGTCAAATTCCAGCTTGTGCTGCTTGACCCGCATTCCTCAGCAGTTCTGGACCGATCGGGACAATTCGGATTCTACGAAAAACCAGGCTCTCCGGCTCGGATAATACTGGCTTTCTCGAACGTTTATCCAGCCTATACCCCTGCCCTGGCTCTCCGGCGTTGGGATGGTGCCCACAGCGGGCCTGAGGGAGGTCGTCACGGCTTGTACAACCTGCTGAGAGCTGCCTACGGAGACATGCAGGGTCAAGAATTAACTTCTACCCCAGATTTAGCTCAAAGAACGCCGCTCTTCTTACTGGATTTGAAGGCGCCTGCTTCACTTTCGGCTCTGGAGTTCTCAAAAGGCCTGGACTTGATCCGCCATTTAACCTCCGCACAATTAGTGGTTTTGCCAGAATACCAGCCGGGCTATGATTCACTGGCTGAGCCGCTTATTTCGGAATTCAAAAGGCGCCTGGAAAGGTCTCGCCGCAGGATTTCTGATGATTTTGACCTGGCTCCCAGCCCATTCACCTATACTGCTTCTGCGCACAGGCTAATTTCCGAGACTTTCCAGGTGGTATTCCTGAATCAGGACAGATCCGATGATGAGCAGGCCAGGCTTGAGCCGGTGACAATCAGCAGCTGGCAGGGAAAAACCATCATCCCAATTGCACTCCGGCTTCCAATCCAGGCAACGGCCGCAGGTCCATCCATCGAGCTGCGTCGAGCCTTGATCGACGCTGCATTGGTATCTCAGGCAGGCCTCTCCCATCCCGATCAAATCCTGGTCCTGGGAGGCGAGCTGCCTTCCAGTACCTGGGGTGACCCGGCTGCTGCCCGAGCTACATTTCGTTACCTTGAATCTCGTCCCTGGATTGACGCCATCAATTCGGACGATATAATTTCTATATCCGCCCGTCCTGCAGCTTTGGATCCAGGTGTCTCAACCTCCCAACCGCAGCAGAATTCAGATGCACAGGCTGAGATCGAGGAGCTGGTCGAGGCGCTGCTGCAGGCACCGGAAAATTCTCTGGCCGAAGCAGCCTGGCAGATGTTTGAGTCCCTCTACTCTCCTGTTTATCCGCAGCCAGGTAACCTGTACGAGCTGCGTATGAATTACACCGGATCTATTTGGGTCCTTATAGAAGCATCCAGGTGGGTAGAAGCTCCCTACTCGATCTCCAGCTGCTCATTGGATCTGGATCACGACGGTGCACCTGAGTGTCTTATGACCTCCGAGCAAGTATTCGGTTTTTTCGAGATTGATAGCGGAGCCCTGGTTTTTCTTTTTACGATGCAAGAAGACAGCGTTGGGATCCGAAACGTTCATCAATTGGTCGGTCCCAGCTCCCAGCTGATCACCGGGTTAAGTGACCCGGCTGCCTGGGTGAATGAAGGGCAGACTCTGTCCGACCCTTCGGTTATCAACGGAGCATTTTCCGAAAAAGATCGAAATTTACAGGCAGAGATTTCCGGAGATTTCCTGGAATTTCGCTCCCCAGGCAGCCCTCTGGAGAGGGTCTATCATTTGTTGCCTGGAGGAATATCGTTTTCACTCGTAAATTCAACGCCTGGACAGGTTAAAATTTTGGTGATCCCAATCATCTTCGATCCGTGGGAACAGTACCACCTGGGTTGGGCAAAGCGATTTGGCGAGATAATTGACAATGACGGTTGGAAGCTCATTCATGATTCGGAAATTAAGATAAATATTCAATCTAACGCTGCCATAAGCAGCAGTTCTTTTTTAGATTCACTGCCGTACTTCGGTTCCCCGGAAAATCCCAATATCGATTACCCGGCGGGACATTACCTGCCCTTCTCGCTATTTCTGTTATCCGCAGCAGGCCAGGATGGTACGCAGATCGAGATTCAGTTGGAACAGAATTCAACTAAGTAGCCGATCACTCTACTTAATCTACCCCTCAAAATGAATCGACATTCTCTATTTGAAATTACTGCAGGCATCCAAAATTCTTTTCAGCAAGGAGATTACTTCGCTGCGCTTCAAATTGCTGAAAACGGTTTTAACGCATTCCCCGACCAAAGACCGCAATTCTACTTCTGGCAGATCACTCTGAACGCTGCCATAGGAAAAACCTCGACCTCGTTGGATCTTCTGGAATTAGCCCTGGATGAGGGGATCTGGTTTACTGAAATCCTGCTGCGGCGAAACCCGATGTTTGCTGATTTTCAGGATTTACCACGGTTTACTCGTGCTATCAACAAGAACAACAAGATAATGGCACTAGATCCTGAGCGTAAATACCCGCTGCTTCTCCTGCACACTCAAGGGAGCTGCCTGGCTGGAGGTAAGTCCTGCCCGCTCTTGTTTGGATTGCATGACAATGACAGCGCGGCAATCAGATCGATGTCTTACTGGAAACCTGCCGCCGCTTCCAACTGGCTGGTAGCCGTTCCCCAATCCTCTCAGGCCAAATGGAAGGGAGCTTATATCTGGGATGATCGCGAGCTTTCCAAATCAGATATTGTTGGACACTTTTCTAAATTATCGAAACAATACTCAATCGATCCAGACAGAGTGCTCCTGGCTGGAGCCTTCAATGGTGCAGACATCGCTGCCTGGATCTCAATTACTGGATCGCTCAAGAACAGGGGTTTCATCGCGATTAATCCTACCGGACCCACGATCGAGAAACCTGAGCAATACCTGGACGAACTCAGCCTTGATTCCGGTTCTCGACCAATGGGATATATCATCATTGAAAGCGAAGAACCCGGAATTTCCAAATCACAAATTCGATCATTTATTAATGTGATGAAAGATTTTGGATTTCCAATCCAGGTCGAAGAAATACCAGGCTCCGAGATTAGCCCATCTTCAATTTACGAATCCGCCCTGAAAAATGCAATTCAAACATTATTGGGCTAGCTTTACGGCTATGCGCTTAAACAAACTGTCACTCCAGCTAGGACTGATCAAAGATGCTATTATTCGGTGTTTTTGACGACCAGTTCAGTTGATCTCTTCTGTCTTATAAAGGTGAAGCTGCATGATCAGCTCATACACCGGTGCTGATAAGTAATAGCGGAATGCCCCGCCTTCTGCTACCCTTCTTCGAATATGCGAAGAAGATATTTCCAAGAATGGCGCATCCAAAAACTCGACTTTTCGGGATATTCCTGGAACTGCTTCTTCTAGTCTTAATAGATCGATGAATTCTCCCGGGCGGCGCATGACTCCGATTTTATCTGCAGCAGAAAGGAAATCGGTTGGGTCGTTCCAGTTGGGCAGATCATCAAGTGAATCTCCTCCCATCAGATAAACCAGCTCGGCTTCCGGGAATTCAGCATGCAGAATAGTTAATGTGTCGACCGCAAAATGAGGCGCTGGCCGGTCCAGGTCGGTTGTATTAAGCTCAAAACTTGGATTTTGGTCAAGAGCAGCCTGCAGCAAGATCCGCCTCTGGTCAACATCCGTTATCTGCTGTGACGTTTTATGGGGTGGAAAAGGTGTAAGTACCCATAAGATGCGGTCCAGGTTTAGCTGGAACCTGGCTTCATCGGCCAGGATCAGGTGGCCGACGTGAGGAGGATCGAAGGTGCCGCCAAAAATACCCAATCGTTTGCGGTTTTTAAGCATCCTCGAAGTCACTGGAATTGTTCCTATAGGCTGCGATGAATCAATCTTGCCACTCCAGCTCGAAATCGTCAATCATCACGATGTCCCCTGCTTGGATCCCTGCTTCACGCAGTGCGCGGTCGATGCCCAATGTTTCCAGGATTCTCTGGAAGCGTCGCACCGATTGGTAGTGCTCCCAGTAGGTCATTTTAGCAGCTCTTTCAATGGCCTCGCCTCGTACACGCCAGCCTCTGTCTATATGAGAGATTGCAAAATCTTTCGGGTCACTTTCAAACCGGTATACTGGAATATCGGCTGTACTTATTTCGACCGGTGTTTCTTCCAGCAGCCTGGCGACCCGGTAAATAAGCGACCTCACATTCTCGTGCGTGCTGGCAGAAATTGTGAATAATTCCGGAGCAACCAGGATGGCTGGTTGTTTTTTCTTCAGTCGGCTTTTAAGTCCTTTTTGGATCTCAGGCCAGCGTGCCTGTACTTCCGGTAGGTCAAACTTATTGAGTGCAATCACCTGCGGTTTTTGTGCCAGGGCTGGATCAAATAATGATAATTCGCTGTTAATCTGTGCAAAATCCAATACCGGGTCCTCTGCCAGGCCGTCCAGCAGGTGGATCAGGACGCGAGTCCTCTGAATGTGCCTCAGAAAATCATGCCCGATGCCGATTCCGAGATGCGCACCCTCGATCAATCCTGGGATATCCGCCAGGACCAGTTGGTTGTCTTCATCTATCTCACAAATGCCGAGGTTTGGCTCGAGTGTCGTAAAGGGATACGCCGCAATTTTCGGACGGGCATTTGTCAACGCCGCCAGCAATGTTGACTTGCCAGCATTTGGAACGCCGATGATTCCAATATCGGCGATCAGCTTCAGCTCGAGTCGCAGATTCCTTTCTTCCCCTGGTTCTCCTTTTTCGGCGATTTTCGGGACCTGGCGAATAGAAGATGCAAAACGAGCGTTTCCGCGCCCACCCCTACCGCTTTTCGCGACCGTCAGGCGCTGTCCGGCTTCCACCAGATCTCCAATCAGGTGATCAGTTTGATCCTCGTAAATTATGGTGCCTGGCGGTACTTTGATCACCAGGTCTTCGGCGGTTTTGCCGGTCATATTGCTTCTCCCGCCATTTTTACCTTCAGGAGCCTGGAATACCGATTGATGCCTGAATGAATACAACGTATTCAAGTTGGCATCCACCTCCAAAATCACATCCCCCCCTCTCCCTCCATCGCCACCATCCGGTCCACCTCGCGGGACAAATTTCTCCCTTCGAAAATGGACCATCCCATCCCCGCCTTTGCCGGAGCGCACCCGGATCACTGCCTGGTCTATGAACATGCAGCGATTATACCATCGCGGTTTTTCCGGGTTTCGGCGCTGAATCTACCCGTTCTTCTTCCAGATCAGGCTTTCTTGATAAATTGTCTCGCCAAACCCTTATTCGGTGAAAAAATGAAAGCAATGAAAAAAAATACAGTTGCCACCAGCACAACCGCAGCCCCAGAGGCAATGTTAAGATAATAGCTGGCGTAAAGTCCAATCACACTCGATAATCCGCCGAAAAAAGCCGCCAGGGCCATCATCGAAGGCAGCCGCCGCGTCAGCAAATATGCAGTTGCAGCCGGAGTTACCAGCATCGCCGCAACCAGGCCAACTCCCACCGTCTGAAGTGAACCGACTATGGTCAACGCCAGCAGTACCAACAGCAGGTTCCGTAATAATTCAGTTGGCCACCTTAATGTAGCTGCCAGAATCGGATCGAAGGATATCAGCAGGAGCGGCTTGTAGAATATGCGCACGCAGGCCAATACGATCATGCTCAATCCACCGATAAACCACAGGTCGGCTGTGCTCACTCCCAGAACATTTCCAAACAAGATATGGGTTAAATCGACTGCATAAGTTTGAATTGTGCTGATTAATGCCACACCCAGTGATAATGCGGCAGCGAATATAATGCCGATGGCAGTATCTTCGCGAATCACACCCTGCCGAGAAAAGAAACCGATCAGCAGGGCAACAACTATTGCGGCGATGAGAGCACCCAGGAACAGGTTTCCTTGCAGCAAATATGCAATCGCGATGCCCGGTAAAATCGCATGGGCCAGTGCATCACCAAGGAATGCCAGTCCGCGCAAGACGACATAACAGCCTATGACGGAGCATATGACTCCGATCAATATTGACGCAACCAGGCCGCGCTGCATAAAAGCGTAAGCCAGGGGATCAAGTAGCCAGCTCATCCTCAATACCTGGACCTATTCTGGTGGGCAGCATTCATCAATAATCGCTTCGCCACCCAGGAAATGTACTCTCTGCCCAAACGCTTTTCGAACCATTTCGGCAGTTAATACTTCTTGCGCCGGACCATAAGCAACCAGGTTCCTGTTCAGCAGCAGTACCTGGTCAAAACGTTGTGCTGCCATATCCAGGTCGTGTGTTGAAACCAATACCGTGACGCTCTGGTCCATCAGATCATCCAGCAGCTGCAGAGTCTTCTCCGTGGTTGCCGCATCCACTCCGGTGAACGGCTCGTCCATTAACAAGATATGCGGCTCCTGGGCTAAGGCCCGCGCCAGAAACACACGCTGCTGCTGTCCTCCAGATAGATCTCCGATTGGCTTGTGAGCAAGTTCTGAGATATCCATTTGCTGCAGGGCATTTAGAACTGCGTCCATATCGCCCTTTTTTGCGGATCTCAGCCATCCCTGTTTGCCGTAGCGCCCCATCATCACCACGTCCGTGACTGTCAATGGGAAACGCCAATCCACCTCCCCCTTCTGAGGCACGTATGCGACACAATCCTTGTGCTGGCCTAACAGCTCGCCATGTATCAGGATCTTGCCTGATCGCAGCGGCAGCAGGCCGACCAAAACCTTGAATAGGGTCGATTTCCCGGCCCCATTCGGTCCGACCACAGCTACCTGTCCTCCGTGCGGAACTTGAAACGAGATCTCATCCAGGACAATCCGCCTCTCATATCCGGCTGATACATTCTCCAGGTCTAACCTGGCAGGCGAAATGGTGGTCATTGCAATGCGTCCACGATCAATCGAACGTTATGTCTTATTAATTCTAAATAGGTCGCTGCCTGATCTGCACTCATTTCTAAAGAATGACTCGCCAGTCCATTGACAACCTTTACACCGGTTTCGGCTGCTATTTGTGCGGCCAATTGTGGATTTGCACCTGTTTCCAGGAAAATAACTTTCGCACCCGACTCCCTGATTTTATCAATTAATTCAGCTAGGTGTTTCGCAGATGGTGATGACCCTGAGCTGACACTGGGAATGATCGCGCCGATGACTTCGAAGCCATACCGGTCAGCAAAATATCCGAAGCTTTCGTGGTTGGTAACCAGGATTCGCTCCGCAGGGGCTATCTTCTCGATTTCTCCCTTGACCCAGGCATCCAATTCAGTCAGTTTTTGGATATACGCATCGGCATTTGTTTTGTATTTATCTGCTCGAGCCGGATCTGCTGCGGCAAACCCATCCCGGATATTCGTCACATATTGCTTGACCAGATTTGGATCCAGCCAGAAATGCGGATCAATCGTATGTTCGTCACCTCCATGTTCAGCAATTTCATCCTCACTCATCTTCCGGCTGGGTAATCCATCTGACGCATCGATGAGGGATCTCTGTCCCTCGATATTTTCCAGTGATTCCGAAATCCAGCTCTCCAGGCCTCCCCCATTCATCACCAAAACATCACTTTCCGCCATTTTTGCTAAATCTTTCGGAGTCGGCTGGTATACATGTGGATCAACACCATACGGAACCAGGGTATCGACTTCGAATGCATCCCCTGCCACCTGTTGGGCAATATCTGCCAGAAATGACTCAACCGCTACTACTCTTAAGGAGTCCAGGGTCGGCGTTTGTCCGGCTGGTTCGAGGCCAGGAAAACAGCCGCTGATGAGAACCAATGTGAGGCATATCGCAACCAGGATTCTTTTACTGCTGAAGTTCATACGCATCCTTCAATGCCAACACCTGGCTTTCCCATACTGCAAGAAACCGGCCGTCGTCAGGTTCAGGTTTCTCTATCATCCGTTTACAGTATTCAAGCTGTGTATTCGTTGTGCTGGTTTTACTGAGCAGGTTCAGAGCATGCCTGGAGAAATCACGGACCATGAAATCGAAGATTTGCTCGACCGTATTCACATCTATTGCATAAATTAAGGCATTTTCCAATATCAGCTGGCCATAAACTACCAGTGCAAATATCTCTCCCAATCCTAGCAAGAAATCGATATCCTTTTGTTGATTTTCTGATGGTGTGGCAGCAGCCAGGAATTCTTTGAACAGGGATATTTGATTCTTGAAGATACTCACATTCGGACTTGTAAATGATTCGTATGCCAGGTTATAGTCATGGAAGCGAATCTGGCTCAACCCCCGTGCTGCACCCTGGTTGAAAAGAAATATATCATCCTGCTTGCCATCCTGGCGCGGCAATTCTGGATACTTTTCGGGAAAGAAGAAGTAGTTGAGCATGAATTTTACGATCAATGCGATATTAACATGCACTGTCCCTTCGAGCTTTGGCAGTGCTCGGATATCCCTGGCCGCCATTTCGAAATAAGTGTCTTTTTCAAATCCCTTCGCAGCGATCACATCCCATAGTAAATTGATTACCTCTTCACCTTGTGTGGTCACTTTCATTTTCACCATCGGGTTGTAAAGTAAATATCGACGGTCGGCCGGAGAGGCGGCTCGCATGTAGTCCGATGCACGCAGTGCGAATAACTTCATCGCCAGCAAACGGGCAAATGCATCGGTGAACATCTGCCTTACGTGAGGGAAATCGGTTACTAACATATTATACAAACGGCGGTTCCCGGCGTGATTTACAGCTTCATACAGCGCATGCGTGCAAATCCCGATCGAAGCCCAACCCAGATTGAATTTTCCAACGTTCACAGTATTCAAAGCGCTGTCCCAGGCTTCCTGACCTCTGGAGAGAATATCCTCTTCACTCACCGGGTAATCGTGCAGCACATATTCGGCCACATAATTTTGGCTGGCAGTGACATTCTTTACCAGATCATATTCCCCTTTCCGGTAATCGGCCGGGAAAAAGACGTAGTCCTTGGTACCTGCAAACCTTCCAAAGGTGGATACCATCGGGGCGATATTAGCATTGCCGATGTAATACTTTTCACCATTTGCACGGTAGCTCCCATCTGTTTGGATTGTTAGATTCATCTCAGTGGCATAGATGTCAGCGCCGTGTGCCCGCTCCGACAGTCCAAATGCAAAAACATGTCCGGCCAATAACAGGTCAGCAGCCCGTCTTTTTAATGCTTCGTTTCCACTCATCCAGACCGGACCCAATCCCAGGATGCTCACTTGCCAGGTATACCAGTAAGCCAGCCCATAAAAACCAAGAATTTCGTTGAAATGGCAGTTGCGCCAGGTATCCCAGCGGCAATTGGAGTCAAATCCATATTGGTTGGGAGTCAGCAGGGTGGCAAATAGACGTTCCTTTTTTTGAAACTCGATGAAATCTGCATAAAAAGTCCGTTGGTGGTCGTCTTCTTTAATTTTTCTTTTGCCTTTCATTTCAAAGAAGCCAATAGCCTGCTTCATAATCTCGAAGGATCGATCATCGAGTGGGTAGGTTGTTCCAAATAAGGTATTTCTTTGATTGGGATTGAGCAGCAACATTTTTACCTCTCCCGGTCCCCTGTTTTTGTTTTGGCTTATAGTATAACCTGAAGCATACTTGCACGAAAAATCAGACCCGAAAAAACAGAAATGAAAAAGCCCTACCGGATGATAGGGCTTTTTGACTCAAACAAGAGATACATTTTATTCGACCGATATGAGATCAATCCAGCCGATTGATTCTGCCAGCTGGCGCAGTGTTACCAAACCTCCCTCACCGGCGAATGGATCCACAACCCCGTCACCATTGATATCCCTTCCATCGAATACTGCCTGGACCAGGGCTTGAAAATTTTCAGCATTGGATTGGGCTTCCTCGATCGTGTCCGAAGCAATCACCTTGCTGGCTGCTTCAAAGCTCGCCAGGATTGTGTCTGCGACAGCCGCTTTAGCCTGCAGCATTGCGTCCACCTTCACAGCCTGCTCGGCTGTTAATGGATTGCCCTTCAAGGTTTCGGTTGCACTCTGGATTTGTTCAAGATATCCAAGCACACCTACTTTATCTCCAGGATTCTGCAGATTCCCGTCGTCATTGATATCCCCGAAATTCGGTCCGGCTTCACCTTCAAGTATGTTGACAATGTGCTCGGCATGTCGTTTTGCCAGGGGCAGATTATCCGTATTGAAAGCCTCGAACAAGAACTGCATATGCTCGTCTGCGATCCCGGCTTGCTCTTCTGCTTTTGCCAATGGGGCACTGCTGGGAGGTGAAGTGATCTCCAGGTAGAATTCTTTCGCTGCCTTGGATAGATTTCCTGACATGATCAATCGACCGGGCTTCTCTGGCGGGTTGTTCGATTCTGGCTCCAGGCTCATTGAAATTTGTTGATAAGCATCGAAAAGATCACCCGGTGCCGAGCCTTCCAAAACTGACACTCCTGCTGGGATAACACCCAGGCTTTCGAATTTCTCTTCGTCTGGATTGCTGGCCCACAGCACGTAGACCATTCCTTTGGGAGCAGCGGACAAATCATTGATCTGGAATGAAAAACCATTGCGCTCATCGACTTTGAATGTACCCGAGGCAAGGTTGGAAGACTCCTCCGGCACGGCATCCGGATTCTGGGCGATCAAGCTCATCTCAATAGCCCGGTTGGCATAATTATTTGCCCACCATAATCCGCCAATTCCATCTGTGCCATACATCATTGCACCAAAGGCCTGGTCCGCCTGTTGTACCAGCGGCAGCATTTCTTCTACACTCCCAGCGCCTATTGCCTCGATATTTAGGTCGATGACATTCTGCATGGAGTCGAGCCCCTGCTCGAATAAAGCAGATGATTTTTCCGCCAGCTCTGATTGTGCAACAGTCCGAACTGGAGTGTTCGTCGAATCACGAAGATTTTGGATGGCACCTGCGCTGTACTGCCTCACTCCGACATCATCTCCAGGATTTTCTACCTTACCATTTCCGTCCTGGTCCCCATACTGCGGTCCATTTTTTCCATCCAGTATATTAATCACATGCTCTGCATGGGCTTTCGCTTCCTCCAGATTGCCGCTGTTCAACGCGTCCAATGCGTAAATTTGATGGTAATAAGCAGCCGATGCTTGTTCAGAAACCCCAAATAAATACGCTTTCTTGGACGGCTCTCCACTTCCCAGGTTCAGGGATCTGAAAATCTCAAGCCTTTCGTCTGAAAATTCACCACTGTAAAGCACATCAGAAGAAGGAGTAGTGGCTTCCGAACCGCTTTCTTCTATTGTGATTAATGCACGCTTCAAGGAGCTGATCTGATCTTCATCAATCCCGGTTGCGAGGTGACCTTTCCTGTTTTCAACCTGCAATTCTCCCATTCTGGCTAGATTATCTCCATCACCAGCCCATAAGACATACGCTTTCCCTTGTGGCGGAGGGGAAACCCCATCGAGTCGAGCACCCACCTGGCTGGGAATTCCATCCACATTGGAAAGCAGGAATACACTGCCGGCCTTCCCCGCTTCCACCGGTATGACTTGAACCGTCGGAGAAGGGACGACTGAACCACCTGGTTGGGTCTGTATTGGCGCTGCGCCTCCAGAGGGAGCAGTTGCCAGGATTTCGGTATTAATCGCCGCCGCCACAGGAGTGCTCGTTTTAGAAATCGAAGAGGAAATCAGGGCAAATCCTACTCCACCCACAATGAATAGAGTCAAAATCACAAAGGCTATGACTCCAATCCACAGAACCGGTATGGCTCGTTTGCTCGATTTTTGATCTGCAACACTCGCCGCGGTACTGGCGCTATGAGTAACCCGCGTTCCGGGAGGGGCAACCAGCTGGGTTTCCTGTGACTGAACATTTGAGATGGTCGAGATTTGGCCGCTGGGGTTTCCAATGGCAGCCTCTATTGCCAGCCGCATATCGGCTGCACTGCGAAAACGGTCTGCCGGCGCTTTTGCTAAAGCCTTTTCAACGATCTGGGCATAAGCTTCAGGAACTTGTGCGTGAGTCATCCGCAAGTCAGGAGGTGGCTCTTGCAAATGCTTCATCATTACCGAAAGCGGTGTTTCTCCAACATATGGCGGCTCGCCACTCACCATCTCATGCATCATCACACCCAGGCTGTATATATCAGCTCTGCCGTCCAGTGGTAATCCCTGCGCAGCTTCAGGGCTGATATATGTTGGTGTGCCAATCACCGTACTGGTTTGAGCCTGTCCAGTTGGATCCAATATCCTGGCAATACCGAAGTCAGTTAATACCACCTGCTGGAAGGTCGCATCCTGGAACATCACATTGGCAGGCTTCAAATCGCAGTGCACAACGCCTTTCACATGAGCGTACTGCAGCGCGCTTGCAATCTGGCTGGAAATACTCAGTGCTTCAGCAGGCGACAGCGATTTTCGCATTTCAAGGTATTCACCCAGCGATGACCCGCTCACAAAATCCATCACCAGGAAATGTGTGCCTTCCACGATATCAAAATCCAGGATGCTGACGATATTGGGATGCCTTAATTGTCCCAACCTTTGTGCTTCACGTAAGAATTTATTGACGAATTGCTCTGAATCCGTCAGATGTGTCTGCATCACTTTTATTGCAACGAACCGTTCGATAAGCGGTTGCCGTGCTTTATAAACCTGGGCCATCCCTCCTTGCCCAAGCTTTTCGAGTATCTCGTATTTACCTAATTTCTGACCTGTGAGGTCCATATTCACTTCTCCAATTCACCATTCCATAATTAGGAAGATGAACTTATTCAACCTGTCATATTACTATATTACCTTATTAGGTCAAATTTACCACATTTTCAAACAAGATCACCCTTCAGATAACCCTTTT
>Ga0209254_10000121_pt1 | contig 51255 bp, 48 predicted proteins | sample FrelakmetDIP11DI_FD_187148 | JGI IMG/M metagenome (GOLD analysis project Ga0209254, IMG submission 187148) | Freshwater lake sediment microbial communities from the University of Notre Dame, USA, for methane emissions studies - DIP11 DI (SPAdes)... | ecosystem: Environmental > Aquatic >...
TTTCGATTTTCAACTTTCTTCTATCCTCTCGTCTTCCATTTTCGCCACTACCTGTGCGGCAATCTTGCGTAATGGATTCCTGCGGGCTTCTGTATAGCCCATTCTTTTATTGAAGATATCTATACAAGCAAAAATGGCTTCGCGGAAGGAAGATTCATCAGCTTTATTTTTACCGGCGATGTCCATGGCTGTTCCATGATCTGGTGATGTACGAATACCGGCCAGTCCTGCTGTATAATTTATGCCTTCGCCTTTGGCCAGGGATTTGAACGGAATAAGCCCCTGGTCGTGATACATGGCCAGAACAGCATCAAATTTTTCGTGATGACCTCTTGCAAAAAATGCATCAGCGCTATAAGGGCCGAAAACCAGCAGGTCGTTTTTCCTGGCTTCAATAATAGCCGGCCGAATGATCTCTTCTTCTTCTTTTCCTACCAGGCCATCATCTCCGGCGTGAGGATTAAGGCCTAAAACAGCAATACGGGGTTTGTCAATGCCAAAATCCCTGCGCAGGCTTTCTTTTAGGATACGAAGCTTGCTGTGTATCTTTTCTTTGCTGATATTATTGGATACTTCGGATAGAGGAATATGTTCCGTTACCAACCCTACCCGCATATTATCAGCAACCATCAACATCAGCACATCCTGAACGCCAAAGGCCTGTTTCAAAAAAGGCGTATGGCCTGTATAAGGGAATTCGCTGTTTTGTACATTCTTTTTATGGAATGGGGCTGTCACGAGGGCATGTATCTTGTTTTCCTTGAGCGCCTGTACCGCAGCCTGTAGCGAGAGAATGGCATATTTGCCCCCGGTTTCATTTAGTTGCCCAGGTGTTATATTGATCTCTTCCTCCCAGCAGCTGTAAATATTGACCTGCTTTGGATTGAGTTTATGCAGTTCCCTGGTATTATTAAAGTTCAGGTTATAATCGGGTAGTGATTTCCGATAGAAATTGATCACTTTATTGGAACCGAAAATCACTGGTGTACAGAGCTCAGTAATTCTTTGATCTGAAAAAGTTTTTATGATGATTTCTGGTCCGATACCGTTGATATCGCCCAGACTGATTCCAATTACTGGTCTGATTTGCGGAGCGTTCATATAGCCTTTTCGTTTTAGCGGGTAAAGTTACAAGGAAAACGGGGATGTTTCCTGTATTTTTGGGCCAGGATGTATACCTTAAAAAAATCATTAGGCCAGCATTTCCTCAAGGATGAAAACATATGCCGGCAAATCGTGGGTGTTTTGCAGGAGGAACCCTTCCATAATTTATTGGAAGTTGGACCCGGCGGTGGCGCGCTGACAAAATACCTCATTGAAATTCCCGGTATAAAGTTTAAAGCTGTTGAACTGGACCGGGAGAAGATCGATTATCTAAAAGGCCACTACCCAGTATTATCTGACAAGATTATAGAGGGAAGCATCCTCGAAATCAACCCGCCATTTCCCGATAATTTTACTTTAATTGGAAATTTTCCTTATAATATATCCACGCAAATATTATTTAGGGTGCTCGAATGGAGAGAGCAGGTTGACCGTGTGGTAGGTATGTTTCAAAAAGAAGTGGCAGTTCGCATTTCAGCCGGACCCGGAAATAAAGATTATGGAATACTGAGTGTTTTGCTTCAGGCATATTTTAAAGTTGAATACCTTTTTGATGTGGATGAAAATTGTTTTAATCCGCCGCCTAAAGTCAAAAGCGGAGTAGTCGGACTCCGGAATGCACATAATCCATACGGCCTTTTTGATTATCGAAAATTTCTAATTCTTGTGAAAGCAGCTTTTGGCCAACGGAGAAAGCAGCTGCGTAATCCATTGAAAGCGTTGTTCCCTTCAACGGAACTCAGCGATCCCTTGTTTACAAGGCGTGCGGAACAGTTATCCGTTGAAGAGTTTATAGCATTAATACCGAGGATGGCATGAAACCTAAGGTGATCATAACAGCAAAAGCACATCCTTTTTTACAGGAAACGCTTGAAGCTAAAAACTATGAGGTACTGTACCTTCCGCAAATAACGTATTCTGAATTGATTGAACAGGTAAATGATTGCACAGGGTTGGTGGTGACAACGCGGTTGAAAATTGATGAGGCCCTGATTTCCAAAGCAGATAAATTGAAATGGATTGGCCGGCTCGGCAGTGGTATGGAACTTATTGACACAGACTTTGCAAAAAGCCGTGGCATTCAATGCGAAAGCAGCCCTGAAGGAAATCGCAATGCTGTAGCGGAACATGCACTCGGCATGCTGCTTTCACTATTGCATAAGATCAGTTCCTCTTCCCGGGAAGTTGCAGCTGGAAAGTGGTTGCGTGAATCCAACCGGGGAACTGAACTCAAAGGTAAGACTGTTGGCATTTACGGATACGGTCACACGGGAAGCAGCTTTGCCAGGCTGTTGTCACCATTTGATGTTACAGTAATGGCGTACGATAAGTTCAAATTCGGTTATGCATCAGGGTATATAAGAGAGGCCGCCCCGGAACAGATTGCCCGTTATGCGGATATCATCAGCCTCCACCTGCCTTTAACAGATGATACACGTCATCTTGCTAATGATGATTTTTTCAATCGGCTGGAACGGAAACCATATATTCTTAATACCTGTCGCGGGAAAGTACATGATACTCCGGCGCTTATTCGTGCACTGGAAGCTGGTAAAATTTCCGGCGCAGCGCTCGATGTGCTGGAAAATGAACATCTGGATAGCTATAATCAAACAGAAAAAGAGATGCTGCAGGTTTTATTGAATGATCACCGGGTGCTCATAACTCCGCATATTGCCGGTTACAGCCACGAAGCATTTCTCGAAATGTCGAAAATTCTGTTGCAGAAACTGGGAATCTGACGATTATTGTTGAAGAAGGATAATAACCTGTTTATCAGTTTTTTCAGTAATAAAAATTTACCTTACTTGCTTTAATGAATAACCTGCGACATTACATTCCCACTGTTTTTTTTATTATTTTAGCGCAAATTATTAATATATAAAAGACTAAAAACCATGAAAAAATTACTCTTTATTTCTTTTTCAATGGCCTTTTTCTTTTCCTGCAACAATGCAGAAAAGACGGAAGCAGTTGTTGCAACAACTGCAGTTGAAACTCCTGCAGTTGAAACACCAGCACCGGTAGTTAACTATCCATATCAGGGAACCATCGCTTCAGATTTAAAAATCGGCAATCCACAATATACAGTCAAGGTATTGGAAATGTATAAAATCCTTGAAAAAGGCGAAGCTGTCGATTCCCTGCTGTTACCCTACTTTGCAGAGAATGTCACTTCTATTGCATTTGACGAAAAAGAGTTCAAAGGGCCATCAGCCGAATGGGTGAAAAAAGTGAGCAACTTCCGTTCTCAGTTTAAATCTTTGAATGAAGAATTTTTAACTTTTGTAGCGCTCAGGAGCGATGCTAAAGATCTTGATCTTGTGTCGGTTTGGTTCAAAGAAAGGGTCACAAGGAAAAACGGCAAGGCAGATTCTACATTGTACCAGGAGAACTGGAGGTTCAACAAGGATGGCAAGATTTACTATCGTACGGCATTTGCCCGCTACGGATTTTAGTCTCTTTTCAGTATAATTATTTTTTATTATTTTTGCATCAATCGCAACGCTTCAGTTTTTCTGGGGCGTTGCGCTTTTTTTGTCTTACGCCCCAAGGGCATAAACGACGGAGGTTAATATGAGTGATATCATCTATGTATCCAGGGAAACCCTGGAACTAATGAAAGCAGAATTGCAACGTATGAAAACGGTTGACAGGCCGGCGGCATCCCGAGCCATTGCAGAAGCACGCGAAAAAGGCGATCTCAAAGAAAATGCAGAATATGATGCGGCCAAAGAAGCGCAGGGTTTGCTTGAAGCTCGAATTAAACGTTTTGAAAGCGAAATGGCAACAGCCAGGATACTGGATGCGACTAATATTGATATATCCAAAGTATCGATACTGACCCATGTTTCCATAACCAACATGTCCACAAAAAAGTCTATGACTTACCAGATTGTTTCAGAAAAGGAAGCAGATCTGAAATTGGGGAAAATATCTATCACTTCTCCGATTGGTAAAGGGCTAATGGGAAAGAAAGTTGGTGAAATTGCTGAAATACAAGCCCCTAACGGCTTGTTGAAATTCAAGATTGATAAAATTTCTGCCTGAAAAAGGAGTTGGCAATACCCAAATACGGGCCATAATTTATGGGCAATCAACACTAACTTTGCATAAAGTTTATTGAGTATGTCTACCATTTTTTCCAGGATCATCAAGGGCGAAATTCCATCGTATAAGATTGCAGAAAATGAACTGTTTTATGCGTTCCTGGATATTTCTCCTTTGCGCCCGGGCCATACTCTGGTGGTTCCTAAAATGGAAACAGATTATTTCTTTGATCTGCCCGGCCAATACCTGGAAGAAATAATGATTTTTGCCAAGTCAATTGCCCTCGCGATTCAACATTCGGTGCCTTGTAAACGATGCGGTATTGCTGTAATTGGCCTTGAAGTACCGCATGCCCACCTTCACCTGGTACCTATCAATAACGCAGATGACCTCAATTTTACCCGGCCCAAACTCAATTTGCCGGCGGAGGAGATGAAGGCGATTCAGGAGAAAATCTGCCACTACCTCAACTACGACAATGGAGCATAAGCAAAGACCGGCCTGGATGACGGGAATAATTTCTACCCTGTTTGTCCTTGGAATACTTACTGTCATATATGCTTTCACTGGAGCCTATGCACCTTTTGGGATCTATTATCCGGCAGCAAATGTTTTCCTGATCATCCTGATGTTTGCGGGGTTATCCGGACTTTGGTCCATGGAAAAATGGGGATTGTGGCTGTTCCTGGTTTTTGTTGTACTGAAACTGATCCTCGATTTATGGACCGGGGCTTTTCAGTACGCGGAATTAATACTGGTGATAGCAGCTTTAGTTTTGTTTTTCAGGAGATCTGGCCTTTCCTGATATTTATCCAACCCTGTGCGGGTTTTCCCGTACAAAATCTTCCCAGCCTTTTTTTCTTTTTCCCTGTACAGGAGACGGGGCATGTGATGTCAGGTTAAAATGATGGCAAACTGCCACGGCGAGTGCATCAGAAGCATCAAAGCTTTTTCCCTTATCCGTTACTGTTAGTATTCGCTGCAGCATTTCCCAGACCTGTTCTTTTGCCGCATTTCCGTTGCCAGTTATTGCCTGCTTTACTTTTTTAGGTGAGTATTCGGTAACGGGTAATCCGCACTGCATGGCTACTGCAATAGCAACACCTTGTGCACGGCCCAGTTTTAGCATGCTCTGAACGTTCTTGCCAAAAAAAGGTGCTTCAATGGCCAGCTCGTCCGGCCGGTATGTGGTAATTATTTCCTGAATGGTCTGGTGTATTATCCGCAGTCGTTCGAACATTTCCTTTCGGCCATTGAGTTTGACGACATTCATTTCAATCAGTTTCAACTTCTGGCCGTTAACTTCCAAAAGGCTATATCCCATGATCAAAGTGCCCGGGTCTATACCCAGAATAATTTTCGACTTTTCTTGCAAGAGGAGAGTATTTTTGAAGCAATAAATCTGAGCAACTGAACAAAAGTATCAAAATATTCCTCAACTATTTTCTGGGACCTGTGCTCTTTTGCTGGTTAAGCTGGTCTGTCTACCGCCAGGTTACCCATCAACCTAACCTTGAACAGCATCTTACGAAAATTAACCAGTCAATAAGAGGACCGGAAGCCTGGAAGCTGGTAGTCGTGATCCTGTTGATGTTTGTAAACTGGGGACTGGAATCACGAAAATGGCAGTTACTACTATTTCATTTGCATCGAATCAGTTTTTGGGGAGCTTTTAAAGCGATACTGTCCGGCCTGGCATTTGCCCTCAATACTCCCAATCGTATGGGAGAATATGGCGGTCGGGTCTTATTCCTTCCGGATGGGAAGCGGATCAGGGCTGTATCACTCACCCTGGCAGGAAGTTTTTCGCAATTGCTGGTGACATTTTCGCTGGGCGCAATTGGTTTGTTTTTTTTATCAGGACGAATCACCGCTTCCGCCGAATTCAGTTCTTTACGGATATGGATAACCGTATTACAGGTACTTGTATTCTTTATTAGTTCTATCGGGTTTATTGTTTATTTCAGGCTGAGCTGGATTGTCCGGCTCATTGAAAAAATTCCCGCTTCTCAGAAATTCATCAGACATATAGCTGTATTGGAAGAATTGAATGTTAGAATATTGTTAAGAATACTCTTGCTCTCTTTGTTTCGGTTCTTTGTTTTCATCATACAGTATAACCTGATGCTTCAAATGATGCAGGTGGAAATTGATTGGTGGTCTGGTTTTTGGACTGTTTGTGTATTATTTCTTTTGCTGGCCAGCTTGCCAACAATTGCTCTACTGGAGCTGGGGTTGCGCTGGGAATACAGCATCATGTTATTTGGACTTTTTAGTAACAACGTTTTAGGTATTTATGCTGCGGCGACGGGTATTTGGTTGATAAACCTGGTATTCCCGGCAATGGCGGGAAGCCTTCTCATCCTTGGAATTAGAATTTTCCGGTAGCCAATAAATTTTCCGGAGGTGAAAATTGTCTTAAAATTGATGATTATCTTTAACATAGTGGTTGTTTCGATAGCTTTGATCTGTGATACACCAATCAACATCTCATGAAGAAGACTTCACTCCTATTATTATTGGCATTCTCCGCCATACGACTGAGTGCCGGCACAGATTTTTGTGGAATAGTGAACACCACTTTCTCTCATGGTGAAAATATCACTTTCAAAGTTTTCTATAGTGTCATCGGAATATTTGTGGATGCAGGAGATGCTTCATTTAGTGTTGACCGAACATATTTGAATAATAAGCCGGTATACCATATTGTGGGCATAGGAAATTCAAATCCCCGGTATGACTGGATTTTTAAGGTAAGGGATCGATATGAATCATATATTGATACTTCAAGCTTAAGGCCATATAAGTTTGTGCGTAATGTGGATGAAGGCGGGTATAAGAAATATGAAAATGTCAATTTTGACCACAAAAACAATAAAGCCATATCAGAGCATGGAACTTTTGATGTTCCTGAATGTGTCCAGGATGTTTTAAGTGCCATTTATTATGCACGTAATATCAATTTTGATAGATACAAACCAGGTGATAAAATCCCTTTCAATATGTTTATGGATGATAAAGTCTATAGCCTTTATGTACGGTACATGGGAAAAGAGATCATTAAAACCCGTTATGGCAAGTTTCGTGCTATCAAGTTCAAGCCAATGCTGATTCAGGGAACAATTTTTGAAGGGGGAGAGAAAATGGCCGTATGGGTATCAGACGATCTGAACCATATTCCACTCCGCATCGAGAGCCCCATTACAGTTGGAAGTGTTAAGGTGGATATGATGAACTACAAAAATCTTCGCCACCCTTTTAGTGCACTTGTTTCAGTCAGATAGGACATTTTTTATCCGAGATCAGTTAATATGAAGGATTCTTTCATCCTTATTCCTCTTTCTGTTTGTTGGAGTGTACAGCATTCATTCACCGGATCATGTTCAAAGAAGAGGATATAGTTTTTCTCCAGGGCTTCCTGCAGAAAGGATTTTTTTTCCATCAGGCTCGTAAGGGGAAACATATCATATGCCATAACGTATGGAACTGGCAAATGTGCAACAGCAGGGATAAGGTCGGCCATGAACACAAGAGTTTTTCCTTTATAGTTGATTTGGGGAAGCATCATCGCATCAGTATGGCCATGAACATAGCGTATGCTGATGGAATCTGAAAAATAACCGTTTCCGGTTTCGGGGATCCTCACCATCTTCAGTTGGCCGCTTTCCTTGATAGGTATGATATTCTCTTTTAGAAAAGATGCCTTCTCCCTGTCGTTTGGTTCTGTTGCCCATTGCCAATGGCGTTCATTACTCCAGTAAGTTGCTTTTGGAAAGGCGGGAATGAGCTTATTGTCTTTTCTGACAATTGATCCGCCACAATGATCAAAATGAAGGTGAGTAAGGATCACGTCTGTTATATCTGAATGATGAAAGCCAAGCTGATCCAAGGATTTATCGAGACTGTCATCGCCATGAAGATGATAATGGCCGAAAAATTTTGCATCCTGTTTATTGCCTACTCCATTATCTACCAGTATCAATCGATTGTCATCTTCAATCAACAGGCAGCGCATGGCCCATGGACAGAGGTTATTTTCATCAGCCGGATTCAGTGTGTTCCAGATCACTTTGGGCACAACGCCAAACATGGCGCCGCCGTCGAGCTTGAAATTGCCGGTATTAATGGTATAGAGTTTCATATTTACTTTTTGGTGCTGCAGCTTTGGTATTGAAAAGGGAAATTACACCAAGGACAAAGAATATTATCAGGAAAAGGATTGAATTTCGAATACTGCCTGTAAGGTGTTCAATGGTACCAAACACAAAAAGCCCCAGAAACAACGCGATCTTTTCCGTTACGTCATAAAAGCTAAAATAAGAAGTGGTATCTGTAGTTGCAGGTAATAGTTTGGAATAAGTGCTCCTGCTCATCGACTGTATGCCGCCCATTACCAGTCCAATGAGCGCTGCCAGGAAATAAAGCTGGGTTTGCGTCTGTACATAATAGCCCCAGATACAAGCGCCTATCCATATCAAAACAGCTACAATAAGTACCCAGATGTTTCCAATTTTTTTCGACAAACGGCTCATCAGCAAAGCACCAAATATAGCTATCAATTGTATAATGATCATAGTAATCAGTAATTTTGGCTCATCCTTTTTCTCCGGGAAAATTTCTTTTTTGGCGAAACCGGCAGCCACAAGCATTACTGTTTGAACCCCCATACTGTACAGGAAAAAAGAAAGCAGAAAACGGTTCAGTACCGGTTCTTTCCGCACCAGGTTGAAAACAATTTTAAGTTCTTTAAAACCATTGGTCAGTACATTTTTTCTGGCTTTCCTGAGCTGTTTGCTTTCCAGCGGCATCGCGCGTAAAGTAATTTGTGCAAACCCAAACCACCAAATGCCAACAAGCATGAATGAAATGCGGGCGCCAATGGTTGGGTCAGTTGCATCGAGGCCAAATTTAGCAGGGAACAGAATGATCACAAAACAAATGATCTGCAAAAGGACGCTGCCAATATAGCCAAGGGCAAAACCTTTGGCGCTTACCCTGTCTCTTTCTTCAGCGGGGACTATGTCAGGCAGGTAAGAATTGTAGAAAACAAGGCTCGACCAATAACCCAGGGACGCAAGGGCAAAAAAGATAATTCCGTATTCGATTTTTTCCGGTGTGAAGAAAAATAAGGCACTGCAGGAAGCCGCTCCTAAAAAACTAAACCATCTAAGGTATACTCTTTTATTTTTTCGATAATCGGCAATAGACGAAAGAATGGGTGAACTGAAAGCAACAATCACAAATACCACTGCAAGCGCATAATCCTGCAGGACAGTATTGATAATTTTATACCCGAAAAAATCTACAAAGGATGGTTCTCCTTTGATCTTGGCGGCTGTTATACCAACATAATAAGCCGGGAAAATCGTAGTGGTTATTACCAGGTTATAGGCGCTGTTGGCCCAGTCGTACATAGCCCAGGCATTTTCTGTCTTTTTTGAAGCTGGCTGCATCTCAGGGGTTGGTTTACTCAGAAAGATAACTAAAAATGCATTGCAAGGCTACAATAATACGCAGGATATTTTATAACGGCTTATTGAATTTATGCTTTAATATAACCTGTAAGTATAAGCGTAAGCAGGATTATTCCAATGATGATGCGGTACCAGCCAAAAAGTCTGAAACCATGCTGTTGCAAAAAAGATATAAAAAAGCGGATAGCAAGAATGGCTACGATAAATGCAGTGATACTGCCAATTAGAAGCGTATTCAGGTTGTCGGTACTCAATACTTCCGGTGTTTCTTTATAAACATCGTAGAGGCTTTTTACCGTGGCCGCCAGCATGGTAGGTACAGCAAGATAAAATGAGAATTCTGCGGCAAGTGGCCTGCTAAGTTTTTGTTGCATACCACCTATAATCGTTGCGGCACTTCTGCTGAGGCCGGGGAAAATAATTGCCAGCACCTGGTAAAGGCCAATAATAAATGCATGTTTATTGGTTATTTCATCATCTTTAAAAATAACCGGCTTATTGAACCAACGATCTACAAACAGGAGGAGAATTCCACCAACAAGCAATACCAGGGCTATAACCATGGGCTTTTCCAGGACAGTTTCTATATGATCCTTAAATAAAGCGCCAAAAGCAAGTGCCGGAATGATAGCCACCATCAGTTTGATGTAAAAAGAGAATTTCCTGAAATCAAAAAACTTTTTCCAGTAAAGTACTACAACAGAAAGGATGGCTCCAAACTGGATGACAATTTCATATAATTTGGTAAATGGTTCTTTATTAATACCCATTATAGCTGAAGTCAACGCCATATGGCCAGTAGAGGAGACTGGCAGAAATTCCGTGATTCCTTCAATGATGGCCAATACAATTGCCCTGAACAAATCCATATTCAAGCTTTTATTATTATTTCCTTGCGGAAAAGAAAAAAGCGATGGCTACCATCGCTTTCGATAATATGCTAACTAATAATCAGGCTGATTTTGTTTTTTTCATAATGGCATAAACTTCAATCACCAATCCCAGAATAATCAGTATGGGCGCAATCGTAATACGCCTGGTACTGTATACCTCATGGTCGGAAAAAATGTTTGGATCAGCACTTTTCCCACCCCACATTAAAAATATGCCTGCAAGGATAACTGCGGCGCCAATGGCCATCCACATAAAGTTGTCGCGTCCGAATAATATATTGTTCTTCTTTTCCATGTGTATAATTCTGTTGCAAAATAAGTCAAAATTTTTAACGACCCAATCCTGATATTAAACTATTATCAATATAAGTCATCCAGTTTCATTTTGAGGTATTTGGTTACGCTTCGGTGGGTGCTGATATAGGTGATACTAATCCCGATAATCATTAATGAAAGAAATAATATAACCAATAGTGAATTATCCCGGAGTACCTGTATCTCTGGAAGCCACCATTTTTCAACGGCATATATGATCATTCCAATGGCAAAAATGGCAATCAAAGCACTCGTCAGACCATTGATAATTGCTTTTTTGTCAAAAGGCCTGGAAATAAACCAGCGGGTGGCTCCAACCATCTGCATGGTCTTGATAAGGAACCTGTTTGAAAACATGGCTAGTTTTATGGTATTGTCAATGAGTATTATCGCAATCAGGGAAAGTACAGCGGATAGCGCCAGCAGGAATATCTCAATTTTTCGAACAACGTTATTCAGGTTGCTTACAACCGCATCCGGGTACTTTACTTCGCTTACAATAAAGTTTTTTTGAATTGCAGCGACAATATTGCCGAGGCTGTCTTTATTTACAAACTTTGGATCGAGGTAGAAGTCCACACTGGCGGGCAGTGGATTGTAATCGAGTACTTTGTTCCAGTCTTCGTTGCCATCCCCAATAAATTTTGCTTTGGCCATTTCTTTTGTAACATACTCTATTTTCCGTGCATAGGGCAGGGATGAAATGTAACTTTGAAGTGAATCAATCTCCTTTTGCTGACTTCCTTCCCGGATAAAAGCATGCACCTGTACACTTCCTTTAAAATAATTTTCGAGCTTGCTGGCATTGATCGTAATCCAGCCCAGCATTCCAAGTATGAACAATACCAGGGCTACTCCTAATATGGCCATAAAATAGGAGGGCTTGCTGCGTTTCATGGAAGTCTTGCTTATTTCGGTCATAACGATCGGATTATGGTTAAAGAATAGCCATCATAGGGAAAACGGCAGGATAAATGCGGTCAAAAATAGTGATTTTGCCGCGTTTACGTATTTTTGCACCCCCATAACGATTGGGGTTTCTGTAAATTTTGCTTTTTTCCCATTTTAACAATTGATATTAAGGGTGTAAAACAACCAGGAAAAGACAGGCTCAACATAGATTAATCAGGATAGATGTTTAGCTCAAAGAGTACTCAGGATGGTATGGTTTGAGATTGGCCATCTTTACAGTCCGCAATTCGTAATTCGCAATTCATAATTAAAACATGGAATACCAGTTCAGAGAAATTGAAAAGAAATGGCAAGGCAAATGGATAGCAGATGGGGCTTATCGTGTTGCGAATTCAAGCAATCGACCCAAATATTATGTTCTGGATATGTTTCCCTATCCCAGTGGCGCCGGGCTCCATGTGGGTCATCCATTGGGCTATATCGCCAGTGATATTTTCAGCAGATATAAAAGACTCAAAGGCTTCAATGTTTTACACCCCATGGGATATGATTCCTTTGGCCTGCCCGCAGAACAATACGCTATCGAACACGGCATTCCTCCTGCCGTTTCAACTGAACAGAATATCAGGAATTTCAGGTCGCAACTGGATAAAATTGGATTTTGTTACGACTGGGACCGTGAGATAAGGACAAGTGATGCGGATTATTACCGCTGGACCCAATGGATTTTCCTCCAGTTATTTAGCAGCTGGTATAACCGAAAACTGAATAAAGCCGAGAACCTGTCTACTCTTGAAAAAATATTCTCGGAGTCAGGTAATCAGGATCATTTTTGCCCCGGCGACCGGAATATTGTTTTTACTTCCGCGGAATGGCAATCCTTTGATGAGCAAAAAAAACAGGAAATCCTCATGCAATACCGCCTGGCTTTTTGCGGCTACGGCGAAGTAAACTGGTGCGAAGCACTCGGTACCGTTCTCGCCAATGATGAAGTGATCAATGGGGTGAGTGAAAGAGGTGGCCATCCTGTTGTGAAGAAAAAACTAAGGCAATGGTATTTACGGATTACGGAATATGCCGACAGGCTTTTGACAGGCCTGGAGACCGTGGACTTCAGTGACAGCATGAAAGACATGCAAACCAACTGGATTGGTAAAAGTTACGGCGCTGAAATTGATTTTGAAATTAAAGCTGGTCCAGGCGACGGTGGTAAAAATTTTATAAAAGTGTATACCACCCGGCCGGATACCTTATTTGGCGTGGATTTCCTTGTAGTGGCGCCGGAACATGATCTCGTTCAGTTATTGATTGCAAATGAGCATCGCGAAACTGCAGAATCGTATTTGCAATATGTGAACAGCCGCAGCGAACGTGAACGTATGGCCGAAAAAAAGATCACGGGAGTATTTACGGGATCATATTGCCTGCATCCTTTCACAGGTAATCCTGTTCCGGTCTGGATCAGTGAGTATGTGCTGGCTGGATATGGTACGGGGGCCATCATGGCTGTGCCTTGCGGCGATGAACGCGACCATAAATTCGCCAGGCATTTTGATATCCCAATCACTAATATCATCGGGAAACATTACGATGGATTTGAAGCCAATCCTACAAAAGATGCCGTATTGGCGAACAGTGATTTCCTCAATGGCATGGTGATGCGCGATGCCATGGAAGTGGCTTTGCAAAAACTGGAATCAACCGGCCTGGGCAAGCGCCAGGTAAATTATAAAATGCGGGACGCAGCGTTTAGTCGCCAGCGTTACTGGGGCGAACCCTTCCCGATCATCTGGAAAGATAGTATCGCTTACCCTTTACCGATAGAAGAGCTCCCTGTGGTGCTCCCGCCAATGGAAGACCTCAGGCCCGGCCCGGAAGGGGAAGGCCCCCTGGGAAACCTGGCGGAATGGAAAGTTTGCCGTGAAGGGATCAGGGAGGTTAACACCATGCCAGGATACGCAGGCAGTAGCTGGTATTTCCTGCGATATATGGATCCGCACAACAAAACGGAATTCTGCAGCCGGGAGGCAAGTGATTACTGGGGACAGGTTGATCTGTACATTGGCGGTACCGAACATGCAGTGGGGCATTTGCTCTATAGCCGGATGTGGACCAAAGTGCTTTTTGACCTGGGGTACCTCGGACATGAGGAACCTTACAGGCGGCTTGTCAACCAGGGAAAAATTGGCGGTGATTCCCGACTTGCTTATCGGGTCAGGGGTACCAATCAGTTTGTATCAGCAGGCTTAAAAGATGGTTTCGAAACTGATGAACTGCACATTGATGTAAGCCTCGTAAATGGATTTGAACTGGATACGGAGGCATTTAAAAAATGGAAACCGGATTATCATGATGCTTCTTTTATCCTGGAGGAAGGAAAATACCGTTGCGGAGCAAGACTGGAAAAAATGAGCAAGCGCTATTTCAATGTGGTTAACCCGGATGAAGTAGTTGAAAAATATGGTGCTGATACTTTCCGGATGTATGAAATGTTCCTCGGTCCGGTAGAGCAGGATAAACCCTGGGATACCAAAGGTATTGAAGGCGTACATCGCTTTCTCCGTAAATTATGGCGGCTTTTTATGCATGAAGAGAAAGGGTTTGTTGTTGTTAATCAGGAAGTCCCAACCGATGCTGAGTGGAAAGTCCTTTACCGGACAATCCGGAAAGTGGAAGAAGATACGGAGCGGTTCTCCTTCAATACAGGGGTCAGTCAGTTTATGATTGGCGTTAACGAACTCAACGACCTGAAATGCCATAAAATCGCCGTTTTAGAAAAATTGATCATTGCCCTGACACCCTATGCGCCGCATATTTGCGAGGAGCTTTGGCAATTGACAGGGCATACAGACTCAATCCTTGACCAGGCTTTTCCTGCAATTGAGCTAAAGTACCTTGTCGAAACGGCTAAACTCTATCCGGTAGCCATTAATGGACGAACCAGGACAGAAATGTCTGTTTCCCTTGAAGCCAGCCAGGCTGATGTGGAGAGGCTTGTACTGAAAGATGAAATTGTTCAAAAATGGCTGGAAGGCAAAACCCCCAAAAAAATCATTTATGTGAAAAATAAAATGATCAATCTGGTTGTGTGATGTTGGAGCTTACCGGAAGCAAATGAATGGGAATTCCATGCAGCTTAAACAAAAAAAGGGGCAGACTGTTAGTTATCAAAAAGCATCTCATGGCCAATCCCAATGCATTTCTGATCAATGCGCTTCGTGAAACAGCTGACAGGCTGGCAAAAGGAGCAGATTACGCCTGGGGTAACCATGGCTCATGTAATTGTGGCAACCTCCTTCAGGTGATTACCGCTCTCAACCGTACCGAAATTCTACGGCTGGCCCATACCGGTACAGGGGAATGGACGGAACTGGCGGAAGAATATTGTGGAATTAGCCAGGTTCCGGTTGACCAGCTAATTGGCCACCTGATGGAAGCCGGCCTGACCCCAAGCGATATTCACAATATTGAATACCTGGAAGATCGCGAAGTGCTGGAGAGATTGCCCGGAGGTTTCCGTTGGCTAAAGCGGAACGAAAGGGCTGATGTGATCCTTTACATTAAAACCATGGCAGATATTCTGGAAGATAAACTACATACGGAATTATCAGCATTCGTTACCATTTCTGAATCTTACAGTGTAAAAGATGAACCGGTTCAATTATTGACCAAGTCATTTTTTGAAAAATAATCCCGCCGCATTCCGATTTGTTGTACGCGTTGACGGTAGTTTAACCGAATCATGGAATTTTGGGCGATGCTGTCTTTGCTGCCTGTGTTGGCTTATAAAATCGTATCATGGCGCTGCTGTTTTCTGTACTCTCCAGTCGGGCTTCATACCGAACATCATTTATATAAGCAATCATCAGGGAAGTATTGGGGGGAATCGACCCCAGGTTCTCGGCAACCATAATGAGTTCATTTGTTTCACCCAGCTCTGAAACCGGAAGCCTCACTATATAAGGGCTTGCTTTCAATAGGATATTTTTCTGCAGTAAATGATTATTGAGGAAAAGGGAAATGGAATCGCCATCAATTTCGGCATGGTCATAAAACCTTAGTTCCAGTGTATCACCGGAAACAGGTATTTCTGTAAATAGCACTTTTTTACGGGATGCAAACATTTCTTCCACAGTCATGGCTGGTTTTGGAACAGGTCTTGCCGGTAGGGGCTTTGTTTCCGGGGTTATAGAAACAGTAACCGGTTCGGGAATTGGTTTGTGACTGCTAATTGGTTTTTTCGTTTCAGTTTGCTTTACAACAATTGACTGTTCAATGCTATCTATGACGGCAGGATCATTGGCACCCCTGGCGAAATTTTCAAGTACATAATCCCATTCATCTTGAAAAAATGGTTCATCAACTTTTTTCAAATGAACTGGCATTTTCTTTTGATTGTCTGCATTATTTTTTTCAGCCTCACCATCAAGTTTCATAATGCCTTCTCCCGGGCAATTAAAGTCGGTTACATAGTGAAGGGGATTGATGAGGGAGAGGTTTTTGTTGTTGTCATATTCATCTTTAACAGGAGTTTCATCCCACCAGGTAATTGTCCCATCATACGGATTAATATACCCACTTACTTTAAATCGGGCATAATTATGGTCCGATGTGTAATAATAGGAGGTGCCGGTTAAACTGTCGCCGTCTCTGACCAATTTAAGTTCCAGTTCCAAATTCCTGAGCTTAAGTCCACTCTGCTCATGCACTTTTCCCCGCCAGATTCCTGTTACAGGTTGAGTAAATCCCGGATGATTAAAAAACAGGAAAATGGCGAGTAGCCAAATAATTCGGGAGGTACTTGTTTTCGGCATAATGGAAATTAAATTTACTATTTCAAAACGGTTGCTGGTTAGTATTATTTCCGGCGAAGTAGTCAAAATGCTTATTTAACAAAAGCTCAACAGGTGTCTGTAGAAAATTGGGATAATACTCAGGATTTCTCTGTTTCAAGTTTCAAAATTGTTTTCTTTCGGAAACACATATCCTTATGATTTTCAATGTCTTAAGAAATTTAGGTTTACGAATAATTGAAAATGAGCAGAAGGTATTTGAACAATGAATTCGCCAATGATTTACTGCAATTAATGACGTTGAACAGGTCTTTGCATTAAGTTTGTAAAATGACATTGACCAATCCGTTGATTCCTGTTCTGAATCGGAACGCTGAAGTTTTTCACAAGGTTGTTCCATTTGATCCGGCACTGAACCGGTTAATTGAACTCGATCTTAGTGAAGGGAACAAAGAACTTAAATTGGAAATCCTGGATAATACTGACAGCTTTTCTCAATACATTGATCAATTTCTTGCCGCGAAAAAGGCACTTTATGCTATTGGCGGATATGGAGAATTGCGTAATATATACAGCAGAAGCCAGATTTTTGATTGTCCACCAGGGGATGAGCCCCGTCGTCTTCATTTAGGAATTGATATATGGGGAAATGCAGGAACAAAAGTTTTTTGTCCCTTAGGTGGTATGGTACATAGCCTTGCAATGAATAATGCAGACGGAGATTACGGAGCTACATTGATTTTGTTGCATCAATTGGAGGGTATTTCATTTTATACATTATATGGTCATATCAGTGAAAGAGATCTGTCGCATTTACCGGGTGATTACTTGAATCGTGGGCAGGAAATTGCCCATTTTGGTGTACCTGCTGAAAATGGCAACTGGCCACCACACCTGCATTTCCAGGTGATATCGGATATGGAATTACGAGAAGGTGATTACCCGGGCGTTTGCCGCAATTCTGAGCGTATCAAGTATCTTTCTAATTGTCCGGACCCGGATTTGATTTTACAAATGAATCGATTTATAAATTGATACAAGTTATTTTCCTTTTGAGTTCTTGAATTCTAAAAAGTCTTTAACTTCACACCTCTACAATAATCAGTTACCCCAAAGAGGTTTATTAAAAACCTTGATTCAAGTTTCCTTCTGCAAAACCATTAATACCGTCCCGCACTATTTTTTCATTTTTTACTTAATAAAACTAACGTTATGTCAATGAACTTACTTGACTCTGTATCGAGTCTGTTAACGCCTGATTTGGTAGGAAAAGCTGCTTCATTTCTGGGAGAAAGCGAGAGCGGTGTAACCAAAGCACTGGGTGGAATAGCTCCTGCTGTCCTGCAGGGAATCATTAGTAGCGCCGGTAAAGATGGCGGCGCAGGAATTTTAGATATGGCTAAACAAGCCGCAGGCAGTGGAATTCTTGATAATCTTGGCGGCCTGTTTGGCGGCAGTGGTAACAGTATGATGAGTTTAGGGTCAAATTTGCTTTCCGGCCTTTTTGGAAGTAAGACAAGTGGCCTTACCAGCCTGATTTCCAGTTTTGCAGGTATCAAGCCCTCCTCCAGCAATTCTCTTTTGAGTGCCCTTGCCCCTATGGCTCTTGGCCTGGTTGGCAAGCATGTATTAAGCAATGGGCTGTCAGGCCAGGGTTTGCTTTCCTGGTTAACCGGCCAAAAAGATTCAATAGCTAAAGCAGTTCCTGCAGGCTTGAACCTCTCCGGTATTTTTGATGACGGCGCTGCAAAAGTTAGAGAAACTACTGCGGCTTTTCGTGAACCAGTTCCTTCCGGCGGAATGCCGAAATGGTTATTGCCTTTATTGTTGCTGGTACTGGGCGCACTTGCTTTGTGGTATTTCCTCAAAGGATGTAATGATAAACCAGTAGAAGCTGTGCAAACTGAAGTTAAAGCTGTTGAGCCAGCGCCTGTTATTGCGGCACCGGTTCGGGAAACTTTTAAAATTAAACTTGTGAATGGGGTAGAAATTGATGCGTATAAAGGCGGTGTTGAAGACAGGCTTATTACCTGCATAAATGATGCCGCTTGTGTGCCAGGAAAAGAGCTCTGGTTTGATTTTGATGATATCAATTTTGAATTGGGTAGTGCTACAATAACAGCCGAAAGCCAGCGCCAGGTTAAGAATATTGCTGAAATATTAAAAGCTTATCCAAAGGTTAAAATTAAAATTGGTGGGTATACCGATAAAACCGGTGATGCTTCAGTCAATAAAAAACTCAGCCAGGACCGTGCTGACAATGTTACTGCCGCAATTGTAGCTGCTGGTGCAAATGCAGCGCAACTTGAAAAAGCAGAAGGTTACGGATCCGAATTTGCAAAATTTGCAGCTGATGCTCCGGATGAAGAGCGGAAGGCTGACAGGAGAATTTCTGTAAGTCTTAGAGCGAAATAATTTCCTCTGCAAAACACAAGAAGCCTCCATGGAATTGGGGGCTTCTTGCTTTTAATAAAATCAGTATTTTTTTGATCAGCAACTGACCAATCATTGGATAGATTACTCAGTTGGAATACAATTGATTTATTGTCAGGATCACATCACCGTGCGGTTTATGAATTAAATTCTTCAGCCTTTTTTTACTATTTCATTGCCTAAGATATTCTATGCAATGAACCCAGCCCTGGGTTCAGTTAGACATATTTTCTACAGCTGCAAGTTGGAAAAAATATAGCTGATCAGGGCTCCGGAGTATAAAAAAAATTCTGCTATCCTTGTAAGCCTTGCTACATTTACAGTATGTCTAATCCAAACCTCAATCCGGAAAAAATGCCACTGAATCGGGTGGAATCAGAATATGAAAATACTATTCGCCCTGCCAGGATGGAAGAGTTTTCAGGTCAGCCTGCAATTATTGAAAACCTGAAAATTTTTATAAAAGCAGCAAGGATGCGTGAAGAAGCGCTGGATCATGTATTGTTTCATGGCCCACCGGGTTTGGGCAAGACTACCTTATCGAGGATTGTTGCAAATGAATTAGGTGTTCAGATAAGGGAAACTTCAGGGCCGGTTATTGAAAAGCCTGCAGACCTGGCTGGCCTTCTTACCAGTTTACAGCCCTTTGATGTATTATTTATTGATGAAATTCACCGGCTAAGTACCGTGGTAGAAGAATATCTCTATTCTGCCATGGAAGATTACAGGATCGACATAATGATTGATAGTGGGCCAAGTGCAAAAAGTATACAGATTAATCTGAGTCCTTTTACCCTCATTGGTGCAACAACCAGGAGTGGATTATTAACGGCGCCGTTATTATCAAGGTTTGCAATAAAATCCAGGCTTGAATATTATAATGCAGAGACACTTCAGAAAATAGTGATCCGGTCGGCACAAATTTTGGGAGTAAAAATAACTTCTGATGCATCTGTTGAAATATCGCGCCGAAGTCGCGCAACACCCCGCATTGCCAATGCGCTCCTCCGCCGGGTCAGGGATTTTGCACAGGTATTAGGCAATGGGGTAATAGACCTGGGGATCACGCAGCATGCTTTAAAAGCGTTACAGGTGGATGCATATGGGCTGGACGAAATGGATAACCGCATTTTACTTGCTATAATAGACAAATTCAAAGGCGGACCCGTAGGAATTGGCACGATTGCAACTGCAGTTGGCGAAGAAGCAGGTACTCTTGAAGAAGTGTATGAACCATTTCTTATCCAGGAAGGATTTTTGAAACGAACACCCCGGGGAAGAGAAGTTACGGCAAGGGCTTATGAACATTTGGGCAGAACTCCTCAGTCTGGCAGCGGTGAAAATTTATTATTCAATTAGAAATTGCATTTGCAAAAAAATCCACTGAAATATTTGATTTCTGAGTTTGCAAGAAGAATGATAAGATTAAGTTCACATCTTCTTTTAGTTGTTTTTTGTTTGGTGCATAACGAGGCGTTCTCCCAATATTATAATCTCACTTTTAAAAACCACTCGAGTTACAGTGGTTTAACACAGGGCGAAATAGAATCCATTTATGAAGACAGCCGTGGTTTTCTTTGGATAGGGAGTCATTTTGGCCTTACTCGATTTGACGGCAGGGAGTTTAGGAATTATTATCATCATGTGGATGATTCTTCTTCCCTGGGTGATAATATCATCAATGCCATTGATGAAGACAGTGAAGGAAATCTCTGGATGGCGCTTTATAATACAGGGTTCTGCAAAATGAATCCTTTAAATTCCAGATTCGTAAATTACAGGTCTGATGGTACCACATCCCTGATCAATGAAAAAGTAGAAACCTTAATTGTTGACCGTAAAGACAGGGTATGGTTGGGCACCGAGGTGGGGATTTCCGTTTTTGAACCCCAAACGGGCAGATATACCAATATTCCCAGGTTTGCCCAAAATCAACGTTCAATTAATATTTTAAGTTTTGCTGAGGACAGTGTGGGGAATATATGGGTTGGTACAAAAAACGATGGCCTATGGCTGGTCTCGACCTCAACATTGCAAGCTTCATTGATTGCATCATATGAACAGGTAAATGCCGTAAAATCAATCTACCTGAAATCAGGCCAGAAAAATTGGGTTGCCACAGGTGATGGTTTATTTGAAATTGTTCAGAAACAAGAATCCTCTTTTGATGTTGTCAGGGCTTCTTTTTTCCCATTAAAAGAAAAACTGGAGGATATTGAAATTGATATTGAAGGTAATATCTGGATGGCGACCCAAAATAATGGGTTAAAGATATACTTTCCCAAGACCGGATTTCTGGATGTACTAAAGGAGGATTTTTCATCCGCAAGAGGCTTATTAAGTAATCGACTGAGCCAGATTTACCAGGATTCAAGAGGCGGCATTTGGCTCGGAGGAGAAAACGGCTTGCAGTACTTTCACGGGGCCTCACAGAATTTTAATATTTATCCCGGTCTCAGTAATATTTCAGATCAATTACGTGGGTCTACATTATATGGCATTTTTCAGGTGGACAATGATCTGTTGATGGCCACTTCAGGTGGAGTCCTGATTTATAACCGTGTCACCAATAAATTTATTCCTGTTAAATATTTTCCGGAGTATGAATCCGGAAGCATCCGGTTCAGGAGTTTCAACCAGGAGGGAAAAGACTGCTGGTGGGTGTGTTCGGACCAGGGAATATTTGAGCTGACGAAGATTAAAGAACGTTATGTTTTATCAAGGCCTGCCATATTAAAATCAAGGCCTGTTTTCTCAAATCAGAGTTTCCGCAATTATATTAAATCGCCGGACGGCGGGTATTGGTTTGGGTTGACTGATCAGGGGGTTTTATACTGGAATAAACGCCGCGATACAATGGCACAACTGCAACACCGCAGCCACGACAAAAACAGTCTTTGCAATGATGTAGTTAACCTTATCGGTTTTGATAAAGACAGCAGTAATATTATTGTGGGAACGGATTCAGGCGTGTCTGTAATAAAGAGGAGTACGCTTAGCATCACTAATTTTTATCCACGTTCATCAGGAGATAAGTCCGGACTCAATAACAGGTATGTGTATGATTTTTTTGATGATGGAAGCCAATATTGGCTTGCAACTTATGGAGGTGGCTTGAATCTGATAAATAAGAAAACGGGAACCATCAATTCTTTTACAACACGCGATGGGCTATGCAGCGATGGTATTTACACGATTATTCCGGAAAAAGACAGTGTCATATGGTTGGGCACCACTAACGGGTTATCAAGGTTTAATATGAGTAAAAAGCAGTTTGAAAATTTTGGCATTGAAGATGGAATCCCCGCTGATGAATTTAACATGTTATCCAGGTTTACCAATTCGGATGGTGAAATATTTATGGGTACAATGAACGGCTTAATTTCTTTTTCACCTTCAAAAATCAGCAGGATACTACAACCTCCAAGGGTTTATCTTTCAAGAATAAGAGTGGGTGGAAAATATCTAAGTGATTCGCTTACTTCTGTTATCAACCGCGACAGGCGGCTTTTAAGCTTTTACGGAGATGGTATTTATATGGAGTTCAGCCCCATGATCTTCAATGGTTCGGCTAATACAATCGTCCGGTATCGTATACCCGAAATTGATACTATTTGGAAAACAGGAGAAGCTGGATTGCTCATTCCATTGATAAAAACTGAACCGGGTGAATATACTTTTTCTGCGCAAATTTTGCGTACGCCCGGCAATGAACAATCAGATGTTTGGACTATGAAACTCATAGTGACACCACCTTACTGGAAGACTGTGTATTTTCGGCTGCTCATCGGTTTGCTGATTTCTTTATTCATCTTTCTATTGGTGCGGTCGTATATCCGGCAGAGACTTGAAAAACAGCGGATATTATTTGAAGGCGAACAGGCTGTTGAAAAAGAAAGGTCGCGGATATCCGCTGAATTACACGATGATATTGGGGGCGGGCTTACTGCAATCAGGCTGATGAGTGAAATGCTTAAAGAAAGATCCACAGAAGAGTCAAGCCGGATTTTTATCAGCAAAATTTCGGCTTCTTCCAATGAACTGGTTCAGAAGATGAACGAGATTGTGTGGGCAATGAATATAAATAATGATAACCTGCAATCCCTTATTTCATATACACGGGAATTTGCGGTTTCTTACCTCGATGATCTTAATATTCAATGCAGGGTTGAGTTACCAGAAAATATCCCGGATATTCCGATCAGCGGTTCTAACAGAAGAGACATTTTCCTCCTCGTAAAAGAAGCGCTAAATAATGTTGTCAAGCACGCACAGGCCACTGAAGTAATAATGAAAATAAAAATCAGTGATTTATTGTTTATTGAAATTACTGACAATGGAAAAGGATTTAACCCGCTGCAAACCCGGTCCGGAAGCAATGGTCTTCAAAATATGCAGTTCAGGGTTAAGCGATTGCATGGTGAAATGCAGTTTAAATTTGACTATGGTACCTCAGTGTCCTTTGAAGTGCCCATAATGAAACTATTGAATAAGGAGATTGATGCATAAAAAAACCCTGGACTTCGCCAGGGTAAAAAGTACAAAGATTTTTATTATGAAGGAACAACCAGCCGAAATCCGTTGCCATGAATATTTACAATTTCAATATGCTCATCTTCCTTCAAATATTTTCTTAGTTTGGCAATATAAACATCCATACTCCTGCCATTGAAATAAGTATCACTTCCCCATATTTTTTTAAGTGCAATTTCACGGGGAAGGAGATCATTCTTGTATTCGCTCAACATTTTAAGTAATTCATTTTCTTTAGGCGAAAGGGTGTGCATTTTACCATCTATAGAGAGTTCTCTTAATTTAGGATTAAAGTGATAATTGCCCAGGTCGTATTCAGTGTTGGCGATTTCTCGGTTCAACTCTTCATTCCTTTTCAATATCGCTTTTATTTTCAGTAAAAGCACTTCGCTGTCAAACGGTTTTGTGATATAATCATCAGCACCCAACTTATATCCCTGGATGATGTCTTCCTTCATTGTTTTAGCTGAAAGAAAAAACAGTGGAATATCAGGGTTTACATCCCGGATGTCTTCAGCAAGTGAAAATCCGTCAACATGCGGCATCATGACATCAAGCAGGCAGAGATCGAATTTTTCCCGTTGAAATGCAGCCAGGCCTAACCGGCCATCGCGTTCAAGCACAACCTCATAATCATTTAATTCCAGGTAATTCTTAAGAACCATACCAAGGTTAGAATCGTCTTCGCAAAGTAAAATTTTGGCTTTTGGATTTTCTGCAGACATGCTTGATTGATTTTAGACAAATAAAAATCTTTCGGTTGAAGGATTAAAGTAAACACGAATAAAGTTTTGTTAAACAAAACCGGTTTCATCCAGAATTGTAAAGCTAGATATTTCTTTGCTACTGTACCTTTGTTATAAAAAATAAGATGCACCTTTCTCCGGACAATAAATTCAGGAAACTCATAATAATTGGCGACCGGGTTCTTATCAGGCCTTCCCGGCCCAATGAAAAGACTGAATCAGGTCTTTATTTGCCTCCTGGCGTTCAGGAAAGGGAAAAAGTTCAACAGGGATATGTCATCAAAACAGGACCCGGCTATGCCATTCCTTCGCCCGTTGACGACGAACCCTGGAAAAAAGAATCGGACCTGGTTAAATATGTGCCATTACAGGTCAGGGAAGGAGACCTGGCGATTTTTTTAGTCAGTGGCGCTACTGAAGTGATTCATGGCGGGGAAAAATATTTCATCGTCCCCCAGAATGCCATCCTGATGCTTGAACGGGATGAAGAATGGTAAAATAATCACAGGAAATTGAATATTGCTATATTCTAATTGATTTTCTACAGTGACGTGTAAAAAAATCCGGTATTAGATTTTTTTGAGTTTATTTGACTAATAAAATTTCCTGAATGTATTTTTTAGGCTTTTGAATCGGAAGCCTACATTGCCTAACTTACAAAATAAATTTCTGATGGCCGATAAAGTTCAGTTTAAAGATATCATTACAAAGGGTTATTCGTTCTTGGGAAATCATTTCCTGTTAGGCGCTGCCATGCTTGATGGCGAGGTGTTAACTGGCACCAGTGTTTTTCTGCCCCTTAAAACAATGAACCGTCATGGACTTATTGCTGGCGCAACAGGAACCGGCAAAACCAAAACTTTGCAGGTTCTTGCCGAAGGCCTCAGTAATGCAAGTGTGCCTGTCATGATGATGGACATTAAAGGCGACCTGAGCGGCATAGCTGCGGCAGGTTCTGAAAGCGACAAAATTACGGAGCGGATCAAGAAGATTGGTTCAGCGGAATATAAACCGGCTGCTTTTCCTGCAGAACTTATGAGCCTGAGCGAACAGCCGGGTGTTCGTATGCGGAGTACCGTTAGTGAGTTCGGCCCCATTTTACTGGCCAAGATACTCGGGCTTAATGAAACACAGGAGGGAGTTGTATCCATGATCTTTAAATATTGCGACGATCAGCAGATGCCCCTTCTTGATCTGAAGGATTTTATTAAAGTATTGCAATTCATTGGCAATGAAGGGAAGAAAGAACTGGAAGCGTCATATGGTAAGATTTCGACGAGCTCAACAGGAACCATCCTGAGAAAAGTAATTGAGCTTCAGCAACAGGGTGCCGACATTTTCTTCGGCGAGCCTTCTTTTGATGTCGATGACCTTATGCGCATAGGCCCCGATGGAAGAGGTGTGATCAATATTCTCCGGGTAACAGATATGCAAAACAGGCCTAAATTGTTCTCCACTTTTATGCTTGGCCTTTTGGCGGAATTATATGCAGGATTACCTGAAGAAGGAGATATGGACCAGCCTAAACTCGTCCTTTTTATCGATGAGGCTCACCTTATTTTCCAGGAAGCTACTCCGGCGCTTCTACAGCAAATTGAAACAGTAATCAAGCTTATCCGCTCTAAAGGAGTAGGCATATTTTTTTGTACCCAAAACCCGCAGGATATTCCTGCAGCGGTTCTAAGCCAGCTTGGACTTAAAATTCAACATGCACTTCGGGCATTTACCGCAGGCGACAGAAAAACCATTAAAATGGCCGCCCAGAATTATCCGGAAACCAATTTTTATGATGTAGACGAAATTCTGACCCAAATGGGTATAGGCGAAGCCCTTGTGACTTTATTGAATGAAAAAGGAATACCAACGCCCCTGGTTCATACATATTTGCTTCCACCGGCCACGAGGATGGATGTGTTGACTGAAGATGAGATTCATAAAATCGTTGGTGCTTCTGCACTTGTCAAAAAATATGGAACGCTTGTGGATAATGAAAGTGCTTATGAAATGCTCACTGAAAAGCTCGCCGAGGCAGCCAGAAATGCGAGTGAAGATGCTGCCGCTAAGGAAGCAGAGAAACCAGGCCGTAAAGCACCCAGGGAAGAATCAATATTTGATAATACCATAGTTAAGCAAGCCGGTAGAACAGCAGCCAGCATCATTACCCGCAGTTTGCTGGGCGCATTGGGATTGAGCAGTACTGGCCGTAAAAGAAAGAAAGGATTGTTTGGGTAAACCGGCCAGAAAAAAACATTTAAAAAAAGGGAATTTATTTTATTGTGTGTTATCGATTCAAATTCAGCAACTTAGATAAAAATCTGTGAAATATGGCTGAAAATACCACGAACCGGTTATTTTTTCTTTCACAAACTTAATTATCTTCGCTCTGGTTTTTCATAGGATATTGGATTTTAAAAACGGGCTGGATTTCTATCCTGGCCCTTTTTTTTTACCTTAATGTTATCCTGCCATCCGGCGCCAGTCTTATTTTTTCTTCATTTCCCCAGTTATCCAAAATCTCCCAGATCTTATCTTTACTGATGCCTCGCATTTTTTCTGACAATTCCAGGGCATTCAAACTGGATTCGGTCAATAATTCTTTTATGGTTTCAGAAAGGGTCCTGTATTCCACCTCGGTAAGTTTTGTTTTTTTCTTTTCAAGGCAGTCGTCACAGATACCACAGGCAACTATTTTTTCATCACCGAAATAACGCCCTATATACTGCGCACGGCAACTTTTTTCGGTCATATATCCGATCATAGACTGCACTCTTTTCTCATATGAGGATTTTCTTTTGAGATACGAAACAGGATCTATGAACAAGTCTTCTGCCTTTACCCTGTTTTGTAGAAACCTGATATGCGGGGTTTCTTTTTTAGGATCATACCGGATTATACCCTTTCTGTGCAGATCGGTTAGATCCTTTTTTATCTGGTCAACATCTTCCCTAAGTAACCAGGCTACCTGCTTCTCGGAAACAGATATTGGATTGTCCAGAATACCACCATAGGTTCTGAGCAGGGTTTTTATTAGGAGTTCCAAACCGGGATTCATTTGTTCAAATTCCTCAAGGCCTTCTTTGCCCACCAGAAACTGAATGGTGGGAGGAACAAAAATTTGTTCCTGGTAGGCCAGGATTGATGCCTGCTGCATGGCCTGCAGGGAATAGACAACCTGAAGAAGCGGCAGGTTAAATTTTTTAGTAAAATCCTGAACGTCAAAAGCATAGCTGTTATCTTCGCCCAGCCCGCTGGGCAATTGGAGGTAGTTGGCAAGGGCTTGATACACCTTTCTGATGGTATCAAAATTCGGGTAGCGGATATCAGGAAGTTTCTCCATCTCTTCCAGGTCGTTGGTATGGTAAAGCAATACAGCATATGCTTTTTTTCCATCTCTTCCGGCACGCCCAGCTTCCTGGTAATAGTTTTCCACACAATCTGGCGGATCTGTATGTACAACCAGCCGAACATCTGGCTTGTCGATACCCATGCCAAATGCATTTGTACAAACCATCACCCTGATTTCATTTCGTATCCATTTTTCCTGCCGTTCTCTTCTTTCATCCTGTGTCAGGCCTGCGTGATAACATGTAGCATTTATTTTGTGTGCTTTCAGCAAAGTTTCAAACTCTCTTGTTTTCCTGCGTGTTTTGCAGTAAACGATTGCCGTGCCGGGGACTTTGCCAAGTATCTCAGTCAGGCGCGCGGCCCGGGATTCCACACAAAATATACTATAAGATAAATTCGGTCTTTCAAAGGATTGCCTTAAAACAGCAGGATTAGAGAGTTTCAGTTTAATTGCAATATCTTCCCTGACTTCTGCAGTAGCCGAGGCCGTTAGTGCAAGAACAGGAGCCGCGGGTTTAAATTTCCGGATATCGGCAATGGAAAGATATGCCGGCCTGAAATCGTAACCCCATTGCGAAATACAGTGTGCCTCATCCACGGCAATAATTGCTATAGGCAGGTAGGGCAGGTATTGGTTGAATAACTTTGTTTGCAATCGTTCCGGTGAAACATAAAGGAACTTGTACTCTCCGGCAACTGCTTTTTGCATGGTTGATTTTACCTCAGCCAACGACATCCCGGCATAGATACTTCCTGCCGGTATGTTTTTATTTTCCAGCTGGCTAAGTTGGTCCTGCATGAGGGCAATGAGCGGTGAAATTACAAGGCATAGTCCATCCATGGCCAAAGCGGGAACCTGGAAACAAACAGATTTCCCACCGCCGGTAGGTAGGATCGCAAGGGTATCCTTCAGGCCCATTACAGTTGTAATTATTTCTTCCTGTAAAGGACGGAAAGAGGAATATCCCCAATATTTCTGCAAAATTTCCTTTGGCGTCATGAAATTGCAATTGTAGAGGACGAAGTAATTCAATGATAATTATACAACCTTCTTCACAAAAAGCCTTACTGAATTTATTGCCAGAACAACGTCGCTAAGGCCCATAACAAGCGCACCAAAGGCCGGTGTTAGAAATCCAAATGCGGCAACCGGAATGGCAACAATATTGTAAAAAAAGGCCCAGAAAAGGTTTTGCTGTATGGTAAGGTAAGTATGTTTCCCGAGTCCTAATGCAGTGGGTAATTTCCGCAAGCCCTGATTCATTAGTACAACCTGCGCACTCTGCATGGCCAGTTGTGAAGCGTCGCTCAGCGAAATGCCAATACTGGCCTTTGCCAAAGCAGGTGCATCGTTAATGCCATCACCAACCATGGCGGTGGGAGCTTCTTTCGTGAAGGATTCGATTTTAGACAATTTCTGTTCCGGCGTTTGTTCGGCATGAAATTCATCAATGCCCAACACTTTCGAAATCCGGGAACAACGTTCCTTGCCATCGCCGCTGAGCAGTACCGTGCGTATACCTTTTTTATGCAGGTACTGAATCACTTCACCGGCTTCCGGCCTGATCTCATCTGCCACATCGACCCAGCCCAGAAGGGTGTCATTTTTTAGCAGGTATACATTGTGGTTAGCTTCTGTTGTATGGGATGCTGCTATTTTATAAGAGCCGGCTAGCCAGGTATTGCCTTCCCTGTCTGTGCCTTTTACGCCCAGTCCTTTGATTTCTTCAATCGATTTCCACCTCATATCATTTTTGGTTTTAAAAGCATGGGTGATACATTGTGCAATCGGATGGGTTGAATATTTTTCGAGGGACCAGGCAATGTGCTTCAATTCTTCTTCGGGAATGTCTATAGATTTAATGCCCGAAACGGTAAACTCGCCCGTGGTCAGCGTACCTGTTTTGTCAAATACAACCAGGCGGATATCTTTGAATGTTTCCATGCTGGTAGCATTGCGGAAAAGTATACCTGATCTGGCGGCTCTGCCAAGTCCAACGGCTATAGCTGCAGGCGTAGCGAGCCCCATAGCGCAGGGACATGCAATGACCAAAACGGCAATGCTGCGCATCAATGCCTGAGTGAACTCGCCAAGGAAATACCAGTTTAGTAAAAGTGTTAGCAAGGCAATGCCTATCACCACTGGCACAAAAATCGCGCTGATCTTATCGGCCAGGTGTTGAACCGGGGGTTTTTCTCCCTGGGCTTTTTTCACAAGGTTGAGTATTCCTGCAATCACTGTATCGTCACCTGTTGCCGTAACCTGTGCCCGTACAGTGCCTGATTCCAGGATACTTCCGCCAATAAGAGCCTCTTTCTGTCGCTTATGTACCGGAATACTTTCACCTGTTAGTATTGATTCATTTACATGGGCTTCGCCCCAAAGTATTTTGCTGTCAATGGGCACCTGCTCGCCACTTCGGATAAGGATGAGATCGCCTATTTTCAGCTGGGTATTTTCAAGTGGCAGAATTACTTCCTGGTGCTGATCGTCAAAAGCGATCATATTGGCCATCACTTTCTGGGACTTCACCAGGTCTTTCAGCGCTCTTTGGGTTGATTTCATAGAGGCATCTTCCAGGTAATTGCCCATGAACACAAGCGTGATAATGGTAGCTGCGGTTTCATAAAAAAGATAATGATCGCCCAGGTTAAATAAAGTTCCGGCTAAACTATACACAAAGGCGGCAGTGGCGCCCAATGCTATCAGAACATTCATATTAGGAATGCCATTTCGGAGGCTTTTTAAGGCGCTTCTTCCAAAGAACGACATGCCAACAAAATATACAGGTAAACAAAGCGTAAACTGTATCCAGGGATTCATTAAAAAATGAACCGGAAGCCATTTTTCAAACATGTGCAGAAGCAAGACTGCGGTAAAAGGCAGGCAGAAAAGAAAACGATTCAGGTTATTGGACAGAAATGGTTTTTTAACTATCTCGCCTGCTGTTTGCTCGGATAAAACAGTATAACCAAGGGATTGAATGCCGTTGATGAGTTTTGATTTGTCAACGCCTTCCACCAATTCAAAACTTACTTCGCCACCAATTGGATTTACCTTAATATTTTGTTGCCCCTGTTTTTCAAGGAATTTGTTGATGGTTAATGCGCAATTGGCGCAGGTCATACCCTCCACCTTCCATTGTATCGATTCCATAATGCAAATTTACCAATCCTGTTCAATACTAACGGCAACTGGTTTTGCAACAAGAATGCAGTTCATCTGAATTGATTCCCTGTAATAATTTGATCCTGATTGCTCAGCCATAATTTTATGGTATGCTCGGTTTCCAATGAATATATTTGTGTTTGGACATTTTATATGGAATGGACATTTACATTGGCAGAGATTGAATCTGTTGCCCGGGAATTCTGGTTAGAACTGCGTGGGTATTCCATATTTGCTTTCCATGGCGAAATGGGCGCAGGAAAAACTACGTTCATTCATTACTTGTGCAAGGCTATTGATGTTGAGGATAAGGTGAGCAGTCCCACTTTTTCCCTGGTCAATGAGTACCATACTCCTGCTGTAAACCTTGAAACCATATATCATATTGATTTATATCGCCTGGAAGATGAAGCGGAAGCAGTGCGTTCAGGAATGGAGGAATATTTATTTTCAGGTGCTATTTGCCTCGTAGAATGGCCTGAAAAAGCTCCTGGATTGTTTCCACCAGGAACAGCTCATGTGTTTATAGAATTACTGGATGGTACAAAGAGGCGTTTAAAAATTCAGATTCCCGCCGGGAATTAGTAAATTAACAGCTTAATAAGATTGCATGTCAAGCGGAAAGCCATATATAAGTTCTTCGATTAACTATGAGACACTTGAAGAAACACTGGATATCAAACCCCAAACCTCATCTTTATTTATTGGTATTCCCAAGGAAGAAGCTTTCCAGGAGAACCGCATTGCCCTGACTCCGGATTCGGTAGCAGTGTTAGTTAGCAATGGCCACAGGGTTGTAGTGGAACACAAGGCAGGTGAAGGCGCCCATTTCTCTGATCAGGACTATAGTGAGGCCGGAGCAAAGATCGCCTATGAAAAAAAGGAAGTTTTCGAGAGCGACTTAATTATCAAATCAGCCCCCGTGAGTGACCAGGAGCTGGAACTCCTGAAAATAAACCAAACCATCATTTCACCTATTCATCTCCCGGTTATGAAAACGCATATCCTGGAAAAGATGATGGAAAAAAGGATTACGGCCCTGTCGTTTGAAAACCTCAAAGACGATTCCGGGCACAATCCGATTGTTCGCAGTATGAGTGAAATTGCAGGCAGTGCTGTAATGCTTATTGCCGGGCAATACCTGGGAAGTGCCAATAACGGTAAAGGCGTATTACTAGGCGGCATTTCCGGCATTCCGCCAACCAAAGTAATCATCATTGGCGCCGGTATCGTTGGTGAATATGCTGCCCGAACCGCACTGGCGGTTGGCGGCAGCGTTAAGATATTCGATAATAATATTTACAAACTAAAGCGGCTCCAAAATAATATGGGCGCCCGATTATGGACTTCCGTTATAGAGCCAAAAATACTGGCCAAACAACTTAAAACATGCGATGTGGCAGTTGGCGCCTTGTCTTCTTCCGGGGGACGCACGCCCATTGTTGTTTCAGAGGAAATGGTTTCGCAGATGCGTACTGGTAGTGTAGTGGTTGACGTTAGTATCGATCGCGGGGGATGTTTTGAGACCTCGGAAATCACTTCACATGAAAAGCCGGTGATCACTAAATATGGGGTTATCCATTATTGTGTTCCAAACATACCTTCAGGTTTCGCCAGAACCGCATCCCAGGCAGTAAGCAATGTGCTAATGCCGCTGCTACTTGAGATTGGCGATGAAGGTGGCCTGGAAAAACTGGTCTGGCATAAATTCAATATCAGGTCGGGCATCTATCTTTTCAAAGGTTCTTTGACCAATATCCACCTCAGCCAGCGCTTTAACCTGAAGTATACAGATCTGAACCTGTTGATAGCCAGCCAGCGTTAGGGAAGTAAGATGTTTCGCAAGAATTATGATCTTGCCGGCTGAGTGTTTTTCCAATCTGTCATTTGAAGTATGTTATCACAGAAATCATATTCTGCTTCATCATTACTGCTTATAACTACCAGGCGGTTTTTGGTATGGGTTTGTATTAGTTGCCTGTATAGTGCTATACCCGATTTGTCCAGGTTGGTGCAAGGCTCGTCAAGGAAGAGAACAGGCGTATCTGTAAAAATTGCCTGCGCCAGTTTCATTCGTTGTTTCATGCCACTGCTGTAATATCTGATTTGTTTTTTTGCGGCATTGGCCAAACCTGTTTCCAATAAAATGATTTCCTGGGTAATACCAGGAATAAAGGATTTGAATTGCTGGTGAAAAGAGAGAAATTCCAGGGCGGTCATTTCTTCAATCAATTCAAGGTATGGCGCGCAAAAAGACATTTTGCTGAACTGGCTTTCCGGGTCAATTATTGCACCGTCCGAACTATAACTGATGCTGCCTTCGCTGGGTGTTAGTGCTCCTGCAAGAACCTGTAATAAGGTTGATTTACCTGATCCGTTTGGGCCCGTTATGGCATACTTTCTACCTTGTATGAAATCTTGCTGAATATGCCTGAATATCCATTCACGGTTGAAGCGTTTACCTGCATCAGTCGCTGAGATCGTCATCAATATTATTTTTGGAGAAACGTTTTATGATTCCCCTGCCACTCTCACGGATAAAGGTTACTATCTCATCACGTTCATCTGTAGCAGCAAATTCTTCTTCAATATACTGAACGGCCTGGGTGGTGTTCATGCCTTTGTTATAAATGTAGCGGTAGATATCCAGGATATGATTGATTTTCTCAACCGTAAAGCCTTTGCGTTTAAGCCCAACCGAATTTACTCCTGCATAACTCAATGGTTGTCTGCCTGCCTTAATATAGGGAGGTACATCTTTGCTAACCAGGGAACCACCTGCAATAAATGCATGCTGTCCGATCTTTACAAATTGATGTACCGCACACATTCCTGCCAGGATTGCATAGTCGCCAATAGTTACATGACCGGCAATCTGGGTGTTATTGCTCATAATGCAGTTATCGCCAATCAAACAATCATGCGCCAGGTGGCTATACGCCATTATGAGGCAGTTTTTTCCAACTTTTGTCTTCCAGCGGTCTTTTGTCCCTCTGTGAATAGTTACAAATTCCCGGATGGTTGAATTGTCACCGATTTCTATGATGGTATCTTCGTCTTCAAATTTCAGATCCTGCGGAGCGGCAGACAGCACAGCACCCGGAAATATCCTACAGTTTTTACCTATTCTGGCACCTTCCATAATGGTTACATTACTTCCTATCCAGGTGCCTTCCCCAATTTCCACGTTTTGGTGAATTACAGTAAATGGATCGACCTTAACATTGGTAGCAAGTTTGGCATTGGGGTGAATATACGTGTGCGGATGAATCATGTGAATCCGGGATTTCAGGTAAAATTGAATGTTTCTACTACTTTCTTTTATGATTTATGAAACAGGCCGGGGTCAAAACCCGGCCTTCAAAAATAATCTTATTCCATTAACTGACAATTATCCTCTTTTCACCAACTGGGCCATCAGGACTGCTTCTGTTGCAATTTTATTACCTACATAGACAGTTCCATGCATTTCGCATAGGCCCCTTCTGATTGGACCCATCAGTTCCATCTTCAATAACATCGTATCTCCGGGCATTACCTTCAATTTGAACTTGCAGTTGTCGATTTTTACGAAATAAGTATCATATTCTCCCGGCGGAAGGGTGTTTATCGCCAAAATGCCACCAGTCTGGGCCAATGCTTCGATTTGCAAAACTCCTGGCATTACAGGGTTATTCGGGAAATGGCCTACAAAGAAGGGTTCGTTGAAGGTCACATTTTTCAAACCAACGATATAGGTGTCTGTCAATTCAATAACCTTGTCAACCAGTAAAAAAGGATAGCGGTGGGGTAACTTTTTTTCTATTTGCTGAGTATTGAATACTGGTAACTGGTTTGGATCATAAACAGGGACATTTTTTACATGTTTATTTTTCTTAATATATTGTTTGACTTTTTTGGCAAACTCCACATTGGAGGAATGCCCGGGTCGATTGGCGATGATGTGAGCTTTGATAGGATAGCCTATAAGTGCCAAATCTCCCACAACGTCTAATAATTTATGCCTGGCCGGTTCATTAGGGAATCGTAATTGAAGATTATTGAGGTAACCTTCGCTCATTACTTCGATTTTGTCCTTTTTAAAGACTTTAGCCAGTCGGGCCATTTCTTTCTCTGTTACCGGTTTGTCTACCACAACAATGGCGTTATTAATGTCGCCGCCTTTTATAAGGTTATTGTCCAGCAGCATTTCCAGTTCGTGCAGGAAACAGAAGGTACGGCAGGGGGCAATCTCAGATTTAAAATCACGAATTGATTTAAGGCCGGCATGTTGTGTACCTAAGACCGGGCTGTTGAAATCTATCAGCGTAGTGATCTTGTATTCTACGGCTGGCATAGCTACCAGCTCAACCCTTTTTTCTTCGTTATAATAGGTGATATTGGTATCAATTGTATACCAGTTTTTAGCTGCCTCCTGTTCAATAACGCCGGCTTCCTCAATGATCTCCACAAAAGGTTCCGAGCTGCCATCTATAATAGGTGTTTCAGGGCCATTGATTTCAATCAGGCAATTGTCCACACCCATCCCTACAAGAGCTGCAAGGACGTGTTCTACTGTACTCACTTTTGCGCCATTGTCCTCAAGCGTTGTTCCGCGTGAAGTATCTGTAACAAGGTCACAGTCGGCTTTAATAAGTGGCTGACCGGGCAGGTCAATTCGTTTGAATTGAATACCGAAGCCCGGGTTGGCGGGATTCAGGATCATGTCAACGTTGACTCCGGTATGCAGGCCAGTTCCGGAAATACTTATGGAATTTTTCAGGGTATGTTGGAGATCTGTATTGAAACTGGCATCCATGGGCTAATAATATTAGTCGGCAAAGATATTTTATTTTTTGTGCCTGAAAGGGAAAATAGAAACTGGCATTTCCTGGAATATTAAATGCAAGGCGAGGTGTGATTTTTTTAGAAAAATGGCAGTAAATCCGAGGGTTAAACTCTTTCTGTAACAAGCTGATTTAGGATTTTCTCCAACTCCTTGAGTCTTTTTTCCAGATCCGGAAGCTTTCTTGTTACAGCCTGGGCCCTCAAAGCAGAACCGTATTCGAAAGCAGGGCTACCGGTGACGGCTGAATTGGGGCTTGAAATGGATTTACTTACGCCACTTTGTGCATTGATCTTGGCCCCGTCTGCAATTGTTATATGGCCAACAATGCCCGCCTGTCCGCCGATCATTACATTGTTGCCAATTTTAGTACTGCCGCTTACTCCGGCTTGTGCTGCTATGACTGTATGCTGTCCAACTTCCACGTTATGAGCAATCTGAATGAGATTATCAAGCTTTGCACCGGAACGAATTACAGTGGAACCCATCGTTGCCCGGTCAATACATGCATTTGATCCTATTTCCACATGGTCTTCAACAACAACATTTCCAATTTGAGGAACTTTATAATAGGTGCCATCTGCCTGAGGTGCAAATCCAAAACCATCGCTTCCAATTACGGTTCCGGAATGGATAATCACATTATTTCCAATTACACAATCGTGGTAAATTTTTACTCCCGGATGGATGAGGGAATGTTGACCTATTTTAGCATTATTACCTATGAAAGCCTGTGGAAATATCTTTGTATTGTCGCCAATTTCAACATGGTCGCCGATATAAGCGAAAGCTCCGACAAAAACATTCTCCCCGATTTTGGCGCTTGGTGAAATATAGCTTGGCTGCTGGATACCTGTTAATTGCTGAGTCATCATTTGTTGGTATTTGCGCAGCAGGAGAGCAAAGGCACTGTAAGCATCCGGAACCTTAATGAGTGTAGCAGTGAGGCCTGGCTTAATTTCGAGGCCCTCGTTAACTATTATAACTGAAGCCTGGGTTGTATAAAGGTACTCTTCATATTTGGGGTTGGCCAGAAAAGCTAATTGCCCGTTTACGGCTTCTTCAATTTTGGCAAATGAATCTACAGAAATGGAAGGATCACCTTCCACTTTACCATTTACTAGGCTGGATATCTGTGCGGCGCTGAATTGCATATCAGGATCATTGGTTATGGAAGAATCTGTGATAGTTTCGAACTTAATGTAACTAATATTTACGGCTTTCTTCAATATTGACACCCGAAATCAGCAAAAAATGAACCAGCTTCAGGTATTTCCTCATTCCCCTCTGTAAAAGCAAAGGTAAAATTTTTTAACGGGTTGGGACAGGTTTTGATGAATCAGTGCATTATCGACCAAAGAAATATCCTTTATGGTTCCATCACGGAAGATGATATTGATCCTTTCATCATAAGGATTGTAGAGGCTGTTTTCTGCTTCGCCGGTAAAAACCAGGAAGGAAGCATCTTCTTTACTGATAGCTAGTTGACTGCATATTTCTTCAAGTTTCCGGGTATAAACCTCTTTAGCTATGGGTTCTGCCTGTAACCTGAGTTTAAAGAGCCTGCGATTTAACACTGAAAGACATAAAATGGCAAGAACATGGTCATTATGTTTGCTCCAGGCTTTGATGGCTGAAATAACATCCGTATCGTCGAGTTGGCAAAAGAGGTCGAGATGGTTTTTTAAATGCCCTTCCAGTTGATTGAATAGAAATAAGCTCAGGGTATCGTGCAAAACCACCTGCTTATCTCCATGTTCCTGCAGCCAACGGGCCCTTTCTAAAATACGCACCAGCGTCATTTCAGTACAAAGGACCGTTTTATGCAGGTAAACCTGCCAATACATCAGGCGTCGGGAAACCAGGAACTCTTCAATTGAATAAATCCCTTTTTCTTCAACCATCAGTTCTCCATTATGCACGGTAAGCATTTTCAGGATCCTGTCGTAGCCAATGGTTCCTTCGCTGACCCCTGTGAAAAAACTGTCCCTGGCCAGGTAGTCCATCCGGTCAACATCCAGTTGCCCGCTGATCAATTGATGAAGGAATTTTTTTGGATATATACCTTTGAATATGGAGATGGCCATTTCCAGTTGTCCGTTTTTTTCCTGGTTGAGTTTTTCCATGATCAGCAGGGAAAGTGCTTCATGATCAAGACTTTGGATCACGATTTTTTCGAGGGCATGAGAGAAAGGCCCATGACCGATATCGTGGAGTAAAATGGCAATCTTGGCGGCCTGTTCTTCAGCAACTGTGATCTCAACGCCTTTGGCTTTCAATTCAAAGAGGGCCTGAGTCATCAGGTGATAAGCGCCAAGGGAATGGTGCAACCTCGAATGTACGGCGCCCGGGTATACAAGATGGGAAAGTGCCAATTGTTTAATTCGCCGCAAACGCTGATACCAGGGATGGGAGATGATATCATAAATCAGCGGGTCATCCAGGGTAATGAACCCATATACCGGGTCGTTTATTATTTTTCTGAATGACATAGCCCTTTAATTGTTAAAATTTTTCAGAACAGGCACGCAAAGGTATGAAGGCGGAAACGTATTAACTAACTTTAAGCATTCGGACAATGGATAATAAAATAAGTAAGATAAACCATTAAAGAGGAGAAAATTCCCATGGCATTGGCAAAAATACTTTGGATAGACGACGAAATTGAAAGCCTTCAATCCCAGAAAATGTTCCTTGAAAATAAGGGATATGAAGTGCATACTCTCACCAACGGGTTTGACGCAATAGATTATATAAAAGAAAACCCGGTTGATGTCGTCCTGCTGGATGAAACCATGCCAGGCATTACAGGAATTGAAACACTGGCCAAGATCAAAGAGATCAACCCTCAAATACCAGTAGTCTTGATTACCAAAAATGAGACTGAAAACCTGATGGACGAGGCCATTGGTTCACAGATAAGTGATTACCTGATTAAACCGGTAAATCCTAATCAGGTACTACTGAGCCTCAAAAAGATTATCGACAATAAACGACTGGTTGCTGAAAAAACAACATCAGTTTACCAACAGCAATTTAGAAGCCTCTTCATGGCATTAAACAGCAACCCTGATTATAATGAGTGGATGGACATCTACCGCAAACTCACTTACTGGGAACTGGAGATGGAGAAAAGCGACAGTCCTGAAATGCAGGAAGTGCACCAGTCGCAGAAAAACGAGGCAAACTCCGAGTTCTTCAAATTTGTGTCCCGGCATTATGCATCATGGGTCGATCCCAAGAGTTCGGAGGCACCAATCATGAGCCATACTTTATTTAAGTTTAAAGTATTGCCTCATATCGAAAAAGGTGTACCGCTCATTTGGCTGGTGATTGATAACCTCCGGTATGATCAATGGAAAGCCATTCAGCCGGTATTTTCAGAAACCTTCCGTTTGCAGGATGAAGATACTTTTTACAGTATCCTGCCCACCGCTACACAGTATTGCCGCAATGCAATATTCGCGGGACTCTTGCCGGTAGATATTGAAAAACAATTTCCTGCGCAATGGAAAAATGATGAAGAAGAAGGCGGCAAAAATTTGTATGAAGAAGATTTTTTCAGGGGGCAGCTAAAGCGATTGAAGCGTGAGGATATTCGTTTTTCATACAGTAAAATTGTAAACAACCAGGATGCACATAAACTGGTAGAGCAGGCGCATAATCTCCTTAATCACGACATCAGCATTGTGGTATATAACTTTGTTGATATGCTTAGCCATGCACGTACCGAAATGGAAGTGCTGAAAGAACTGGCCAGTGATGAACAAAGCTATCGGAGCCTGACTACAAGTTGGTTCATTCATTCGCCTCTATACCAGGCATTGAAAAAAATTGCTGACAAAAAAATCAATATCATTATTTCAACCGATCATGGCAGTGTTCGCGTAAAGACTCCTTACAAAGTAGTTGGTGACAAACAAACCACCGCCAACCTCCGCTATAAACACGGCCGTAACCTCAACTACGAACCAAAAGATGTACTGGCTTTTAAAGATCCGCGGCAGGCAGGTTTACCGGTACCATCTGTAAATTCTTCCTTCATTTTTGCAAAAGAAGATGGATTCCTTTGTTATCCAAACAACTATAACTATTACGTCAATTATTATAAAAATACTTTTCAGCATGGCGGGATCTCTATGGAAGAGATGATTGTGCCAATAATAAGAATGAGCAGTAAGTAAGTAGTCAGGAGTCTGGAGTCGGGAGTCGGGAGTCTGGAGTCGGTAGTCAGGAGTCTGGAGTCGGGAAATTTGGTCGGGGGCTGCAATATGCGTGAAGTGATTGCAAAAACGGATTCTAACCATAATAGTTATCGGGGTAGAATAAAGCGTAGAAGATTCTCATGAAAATTCAACCTAAAAAATGGGCTTTTAGATTGGGCCTTACAACTGTGTTTATTGCGAGTTTGTTACTCCTGATAATACTGAAACCTATTTTGTCGTATGCTCACATTAAAGATCACAATCAGTTTACTATTTTCAATGATAAAGAGCCATAATTGTCATTCGGCCCGTTTTTCAAATCCAATATCACGTTAAAAATATTACGAGATTAATCTGTTAAGTTTGTCAATAAATTAGTGAGCGAACAAAAATATTATTGCGAGAAAAATTAATTTTTGAACGTAATAATCCAATTCAAATTGAATGAAAAGCAAAATCAGTTAATTGATATACATATTTATCATACTAGCGCCCTTACCGGGATAGCCAGTATGGACCGAATCCTTTGAAACTGCAATAAATTCTCCATCACTGCCCATATCCCAGAGTTTGCCACGAAGCGTAACATTGATGCCAAAGACGGCAGAGGTGGATTTGATCCGCGCTGGCAAAGTGTATTTCAGCCATGCATCCCTCAAGGTAATTTTTCCGCGGTCTGTACTGTCAACATCAGGTGGCATGGGGAAACCACTATAACCATCCCAGGGTTGTTGCATCGCATTATCATGTTGGGTAAAGGATGGGACGGCAATAATCAATGGGTCTTTACCTTCCAGTGATTTAAACGCAGCGGGGAACCAGGAGTCTGCACAGATCAGCACAGCTGTTTTTCCTATTGGCAGATTGAATACCGGAATATCGGATGCAGGGCTTTGGGCAATAAATGGTTTTTCATCTTCGGTAGGGAATGCTTTTTTTACCAACGTTGGTTGCAGGCTGCCATCGGGATTAAATACCGCTGTAACATTATATATCTGCCCTTTTTTGACCCTTATCCTGTCTTTGGAAATATCCGGATTGGGCAGGAGTACTGATCCGCCAATGATCGTCACTTTGTATTTTTTTGCCAGATCGCTGAAAACTTTCCGATAGACTCTGGCAATAGTCTCTCCCTTGCTAGCAAAAACACTGTATTTAATTTTATCTTCCACTTCATCAGGAGCCGTGAACCAGGCCCGCATATAGGAGAAGAAATTGGAAGCGACATAGGTACTGATTGCTTCATTTATTGTTTCAGCATGGTAAATACTGTTTTTTTCTCCCTCAACTACAAGCCAGGTGCCAATATATTCCGGGAATAATACTACCGTTCTGGAAGAAAGCCAGCCTTTAAGTTCGGCCGTCTGCAGGTAACCGTCAAGTTTTGCATAAAAATGTTGGTTCGATGAATAGTCAATAGGCAACATAAATGGATTGATGCCTACAACATTTCCTTTTCCGGCATCCAAATTGATGACATAACTGCTGTCAATTTCCAGCCTGATATCTACTGCGGCTTTGTTTCTGCCGGCGCCCGCCCAGGTAAAATAGATTGCCAGAACAATAGCCAGGATAATCGAAAAAAGCCTGAATCCTTTATGCATAAATGTTCCAAATTAAAGAGCGTGAAGATAAGGAGGAACCTGATTTTAATATGTCACTAAGTCAGATTCATTTGAGCGCTTCCATAACTTCTGAAGCAGCCCGCTCACCCGAACGGATGGCCCCTTCAATATAGCCGTTCCATTCTTCGGCCGTTTCCGTTCCTGCCCAGTGGATATGGCCCGAAGGTTCTCTCAGATATTTGCCTAGTGTGCTTAATGTGTGTGGGCCCATGATTCCTGTATAACATCCGCCACTCCATGTTTCTTCCGCCCAACTTTGGTCTGTATACATTTCAGGACTGGATGCATCCGGGCCAAAATAAGTGGCAAATGAATTAAGTATCGAATTGCGGCGCTGGTTTTCATCCATCAAGGTGAAATCCCTGGCTTTGTCCGCAAGTACAAAACCCATCAGGATTCCCTTACTGCCGTCGGCTGGTGAATTGTCGAATACCAGTGACGTATACCCGAAATCAGATGCTACCAATCCATTTAATCCCCTGCTTCGCCAGAACGGTTTGTCGTAAATGGCATAACATTTCCATACGGAGCCCATGGGTATACGCTGGAAAAGCTGCATTTTATTGGCAGGAAGGTTTGGCGAATATGAAATCTTTTGAGCCAATGTTGGTGGGATGGCAACAATGACCTTCTTCGACTGGTAATGAAATCCATCTCCCCGGATTTCTATTTTTTCCGTTTCCTGGTTGATGGTCCTGACTGGTGAATTTAAAATGAGCTGGCCGGAAAGGTTTTCTGCCAGTTTCCGGGCCGGAAGGTCGGCGCCGCCAAGGAAGCGGTCTTGCTGGGCGCCATTTTTAATATTCATGAGGGTATCAAAATCGCGGCCCGAACGAGTATAGTAAAGTGCAAAAAGCATGGATATTTCTGCAGGATTGACGGCAAAAATTGCTTCGGCAGCGATCTGAAAAAGTTTTCGGGCTTTATCATTTTTCATTTGGCCCTGCATCCAGCCGCCTAATGTGATACTGTCCCAATGACTGGCTTTGGGATGTGCCCAGGGCATGGCCGGATTGACAGTAGCCGAAAGCTTGTTCATTTTCTTTAGTGCGTTGTTCAGGCTCAGTAATGCCGGGATGGGTAAAGGCGGGATTAGTCCCCTGTATTGTTTTAACTTTCCTTTGAAAAATAACTGACTCATCCCTTCGTCATATGTTGGAAAAGTGGAGACTCCTGATTCCCTGGCCAGCTGGTATAATTTTTCCTGCGTAGGACCTGCCCACTGGGCGCCGAGATCAATATAGGTGCCGTCAGGAAAATGCTTCGTAAATACTCGTCCTCCCACCCGGTCACGTGCTTCCAGAACTAAAATTTTCTTACCTGCCTGTTTTAGTTTATATGCTGCGGTAAGACCGGCATAACCGGCTCCTATAATCAATGCGTCGTAAGCAGTTGAGGGTTCATTCATAAAAAATGATTATACACAATCCTGGCTTTGAATGTAGACAAGTTTCATCAAATCTGACTGTATCGCGATTCCGTTTTTGTAAATTTGTAAAAATTCCACAATATGGCAATCCGCTTTAATGCCGCTACACAGGAGAAGATTGAAAAGATCATTGAGGAGTCTGGATATATGATTAGGTTTGAAAGGGGAACCTTTCAAAGCGGGTATTGTATCCTTGAATCCCGGAAAGTGGTAGTTCTCAACAAATTCCTGCAAACTGAAGGCCGGATCAACACTTTGATGGACCTGATACCCTCGTTGAATATTGTTCCTGAAAGTCTAACCCCCGATAGCAGAAAATTGTATGAAGAAATTATAGGTAAACTGGCTGAAGAGGAAAAAGGTTCCTGAATCCTTTATTTTTTTCAAATGCGCGGTTTCACAAACAGGATGCAGCAGTTTTTTGTTAATTTCATAATGTTATTCCACTAACGGGTATTTCATAATCTCATTAAGAAACATTGCCACCCATTCGCATCACATTTTTGGGTACGGGCACCAGCAGTGGTGTACCCATGATAGCCTGCGATTGTGCAGTGTGCCTTTCATCCGATCCGCGGGATAATCGGTTACGCAGCAGCGTTATGGTTGAGTCTGCGGGAACGCGTTTTGTTATCGACACTACGCCTGACTTCAGGTACCAGATGCTAAGGCTCAAGATACGTCATATGGATGCGCTGCTCTTTACACATCCACACAAAGATCATATCGCAGGGCTTGATGACGTTCGTGCTTTTAATTTTTTCTCGCAAAAGCCCATGGACGTCTATGCTAATTACCTCACGGAGGAAGCCCTGCGGAGGGATTTCTATTATGCTTTTTCGGATACCAAATACCCGGGTGTGCCTGAATTGGAATTGCACTTAATTGACAAAAGCCCTTTTATGATTGGTGATATAACTGTTATTCCCATTGAGGTCTGGCACCTCAGGATGCCGGTGATGGGTTTCCGGATTGGCGATTTTACTTATATCACGGATGCCAACAGAATCGAAGATTCCGAAAAAGAAAAGATCAGGGGATCCTCCATAATAGTTTTAAATGCCCTGAGAAAAGAAAAACATATCTCCCATTTTAATCTTCGCGAAGCTATTGACCTGGTAAAAGAACTGGGCGTCCCAAAGGCTTATTTTACCCATATCAGTCATCAGTTGGGACTACATCAGGAGATCAATGCCGAATTACCCGAGGGCATTGAACTCAGTTACGATGGGCTGACTTTCTCTGTTTAAAATACCGTTTTTTGAAGTTGTTTTAACCCGGGACTACGCATATCCGGGATGTATCTTAGCATGCTTATTTATTTCTATGTGGCGTAAGAAAATTTTACCTTTTTTCCTTTTTACCCGGAAGGAGAGACGTGGCATTTACTTGTTGCTCATAATTATTGTTGGTATGTGGATGTTGCCCTGGTTTTTTTCATCACCTGTCAGTGATATTTCGATTGAAGAACTTGCGCTTATTACATCTGCTGCAGATTCGATGAAAGTTAAACAGCATGAAACGGGCGGAAATATACAGCCCAATGACACAAAATACGGGCCCGGCTATACAAGTCGAAAATCGGGTGAATATACCCGTGAGCCTTATTCCCCGAAATCTTTATTTCTCTTTGACCCAAATACAGCTAGCCTGGCACAATGGAAAGAGCTTGGTTTGCCAGACAAGACCATCGGCACCCTTCAGAAATACCTGTCAAAGGGTGGCCGGATCAGAAAAGCAGAAGACCTTCAGAAGATTTATGGTTTTCCACCAGAAGCTTATGAAGTACTAAAACCTTATATCCGGCTAAAGGAAAATAGCCCTGAATTGCCAGAAGCGATCAGTAAAAATTTATCATGGAAGGATCTAGCGACTTCGCCAAACGGGTATAAGCCAAAAAAAATTCCCAGGGTATCAATCAACCAGTCTGATTCAGCATCCTGGGAGGCCTTGCCTGGGATAGGTCCAAGGCTTGCCTCGAGAATAGTTTTGTTCAGGGCAAAACTGGGTGGGTTTAATTCAGTTGCACAGGTAGGGGAAACTTTTGGGTTACCTGATTCCACCTTCCAAAAAATCAAGCCATACCTTGATATCGATAAGTCATATTTGACCGCAAAGCTGGATATCAATCATTCCACAATTGAAGAACTGCAGGCCCATCCATATATTTCTTTCCAGATGGCAAAAGTGATTATCGCCTACCGGGTTCAGCACGGCCCATTTAAATCTAAAGAGGATCTCATCAGAATCGCTTTGATGACACCAGATCTTTATGCGAAGCTGGAACCCTACCTGTCCGTTTACTAACAGTTGTTAGTGTTTGAGGTTTTTATTTATTATCTTGCAACGCCAAGTAATTCAGCATATGGAATTTCAACAGAACGAATTAACAACTCATGTAGCTGCTACTGCACGTGACTTTGCGCGACATCATATCAAGCCCTTTGTAATGGAATGGGATGAGGCCCAGACATTTCCTTTGACTGTTTTTAAGGAATTGGGCAAACTAGGCATGATGGGCGTATTGGTGCCAGAGAAATATGGTGGGGCGGGTTTAGGATATTTTGAGTATATCGCTGTCATTAAAGAAATAGCCAAAGTCTGTGGATCGATAGGCTTGAGCCTTGCCGCGCATAATTCTTTATGCACTGGTCATATATTACAATTTGGAAGCGAAGATCAAAAAGAAAAATATCTCCCTAAGCTGGCTACCGCAGATTGGCTGGGAGCCTGGGGTTTAACAGAGGCGAATACGGGAAGTGATGCGGCCAACATGAATACAGTTGCAGTTAAAGACGGTGACCATTGGGTACTCAATGGAACAAAGTGTTGGATTACCCATGGGATCAGTTGCGATATTGCCGTAGTCATAGCCCGGACGGGTAAGCCCCGGACAAGTGGCAACAGTACTGCATTTATCATTGAAAAAGGAACACCGGGTTTCAGCGGGGGAAAGAAAGAAAATAAATTGGGTATGCGTGCCAGTGAGACTGCTGAAATGATTTTTAACAATTGCAGGATACCAGATTCTAATATAATGGGCGGGATAGGAGATGGTTTCCGCCAATCGCTTAAAATACTCGATGGCGGGCGGATTTCCATAGCAGCGCTTGGCATTGGTATTGCCCGGGGAGCTTATGAAGCCTCACTGCAATATGCCAAGGAAAGGCAGCAATTTGATCAGCCCATTGCCAATTTCCAGGGGATATCTTTTAAGCTTGCTGATATGGCAACGGAAATTGAAGCTGCAGAATTACTTACACTGCAAGCGGCCGATAAAAAAATGGCGGGATTACCAATGACCAGGGAAGCAGCGATGGCCAAATATTATTCCAGCGAAGTTGCCGTAAAAGTGTCAAATGATGCAGTACAGATATTTGGCGGATATGGTTATACTAAAGATTTTCCGGTTGAGAAATTTTACCGGGATAGTAAGTTGTGTACAATAGGAGAAGGGACTTCAGAGATTCAAAAAATCGTTATTGCAAGGGAAGTGTTGAAATAATACATTTAACCGCGAAGGTCATCCAAGGAAGTCATCCGCGTCTTCTTTAGGACCGTATTTATCGAAAAGTTTATCTATTGCACCGCCAAAAATCGGAAATTTCTGTTTGGCGAAATCCTTGATGATATTGATGGCTGCAAAGGCCTGAGTTTCGGTTAGTCCTGCCTGTGACATTAATTTCTGTACAAGTTCCTGCATGATTTAATACTATTCAGCCTTATAAAAATCAGGCCACTTTAAGCATGGTCATTTTCGATTTGTCAAATTTATGGAGTGCGTATTCACGGGTGAGGTGGAATTTCTTCTGGTTGGAAGAAGGGAGTTCAAACATAGCATCAGTGAGGATATTTTCGCAAATGGAACGCAGTCCACGGGCACCAAGCTTATATTCCATCGCTTTTTCAACCATGAAATCATATACATTATCGTCAATTAACAATTCAATCCCTTCCAGTTCAAATAATTTTTTATACTGGCGGATCAATGAATTTTTTGGTTCCGTCAGAATGGCCCTCATGGTAACCGCATCCAGTGGGTTCAGGTAGGTGACCACAGGCAGCCTTCCGAGTAATTCTGGGATGAGGCCAAAACTTTTAAGGTCCTGTGCATTGACATATTGCAGCAGGTTTTTTTTCATAAGTTCCTGTTCTTCCTTATTTACATTGAAACCAATGGAATTGGTATTTACCCGGCGTGCAACTATTTTATCAATGCTGTCGAAAGCGCCACCGCAGATGAAGAGGATATTCTGTGTATTTATCTTGATCAGTTTTTGTTCCGGATGTTTTCTGCCACCTTGTGGAGGTACCAGAACTTCTGTTCCTTCGAGGAGTTTAAGCAGGCCCTGCTGAACACCCTCACCACTAACATCGCGGGTAATGGAAGGGTTATCGCCTTTGCGCGCGATCTTGTCAATTTCATCGATATACACGATGCCTTTTTCGGCAGCAGTAACATCGTAATTGCAAATCTGAAGTAATCTTGTCAGAATACTTTCAACGTCTTCTCCTACATAACCGGCTTCAGTAAATACGGTAGCATCAACTATTGCAAAAGGTACATTCAGAAGGCGGGCGATGGTTTTAGCCAGCAAGGTCTTGCCTGTGCCGGTTTCGCCTACCATAATAATATTGCTCTTTTCAATTTCAACTTCGGCAGTTTCCACTTGTTTCTGCTGAAGACGTTTGTAGTGGTTGTATACCGCAACTGCCATCACTTTTTTGGCATCGTCCTGCCCGATTACATATTCGTCAAGGAATTTCTTTATCTCCATCGGCTTTTTAACCGTGAGCTTAAAATTTGATTGATTTTCTGGTTTGAGATTCAATTCCTGTTCAATGATTTCCCGCGCGTGTTCGACGCAATTCTCGCAGATATGACCTTCCTGACCGGCAATGAGTATTTTAACTTCATCGCGGCTTCTTCCACAAAACGAACAATGCAGGGTTGACTTAGCCATAATATCTAATTTCAAACAGGCAAATGTACTATAAAAAGGCCATTACCTATAGTGTTTTGAAGCCATCCGGGTGTCCGAACGGTCATTACTAGGCAATGGCCCTGGTTAATATGCTGCTTATTAAATGTTTATAATTTATCGATGACTGCGTCCACAATGCCATATTTTACGGACTCTTCACCATCCATCCAGTAGTCTCGGTCAAAATCTTTCATCACTTTTTCGAATGGCTGCCCGCAATTGTCGGCAATGATACGTGCACCCAGTTCCTTAATTTTCCTGATCTGCACGGCCATGATTTCCAGGTCCGCCGATGTACCCTGGCCACCCCCACTTGGCTGGTGTATCATCACTTCACCATGCGGGAATATAAACCTTCTGCCTTTTTTACCTCCACTGAGAAGGATGGAGCCCATAGATGCAGCCATGCCCATACAAACTGTTGATACAGGCGACTGTATCATTTGCATGGCGTCGTAAATAACCATACCACTGGTAACCACACCACCTGGGCTATTGATATAAAAAGTGATTTCTTTTCCAGGGTCTTTGGCATCCAGGAATAAAAGCCGGGAAGTAATGTCCTTTGCGCTTCTGTCGTCAACCGGGCCCCATAGAAAAATCTTCCTTTGTTCAATGAATTTTTTATCGAACTGCGCTGCTGAAACAAATCGTTCCATTGGGTTTTCCGGCATGCCTGGTTCTTCTTCTTCCTCGTTCAGTATAAAAGGCTTATGATATTTCTGTTGTAACATATGATTGTATTTCTTTGAAATGGGCTTATCGTTTCAAACTATTCTGGCTGAAGTAAAAACTGAGACTATTTCATTTTACGGGGGTTCATCACCAGCACTTCATCCACGAGGCCATACTCTTTGGCTTCGGTGGCAGTCATCCAGAAATCCCGGTCGAAGTCGCTGGCAATCTTATCAACCGGCTGGCCACTGTGATGTGCCACCACTTCGTAGAGTTCGTGTTTTAGTTTTTTAACCTGGCTTACTGTGATTTCTATGTCACTTGCTTGTCCGCCCGCTCCGGCACTCGGCTGGTGCATCATTACCCGGGAATGTTTCAAAGCTGTCCTTTTTCCATGGGCGCCGGCACACATCAAAACGGCAGCCATACTGGCAGCCACACCGATACATATTGTAGACACATCCGGGGTCACATATTGCATGGTATCGTAAACACCCATGCCTGAATAAACAGATCCGCCGGGACTATTTATATACATTTGAATATCCCGGGTGCGGTCGGTGCTATCCAGGAAAAGCAGCTGGGCTGTGATGATATTCGCAACTTCGTCACTGATGGGATAACCCAGGAAAATAATCCTGTCCATCATCAAACGGCTGTATACATCCATTACAGCAACATTCATTGGTCGTTCCTCAATGATATTCGGGGTAAGGTTGGTAACCATATGATTGGTATACCCATGTAGTGTATTACTGGAGATTCCTCTATCCTTTACGGCGAATTTTTCGAATTCTTTTCCAAGGTTCATAGAAAATGTATTTCTGAATATTTGGCAATTTAAAGCATTTGAAGAACCAAATACCATGCAAATTAAAAAACCGGACAAAATGCCATCCCGACAAAAAAACCGCAAAGAACTTCTTTGCGGTAAAATGTATTCTGCCTTCCACTTTTCACTTTCGACTTTCGACTTTCGATTTTTCCTAGTGCTCGTGTTGATGTTCTTTCATCAGTTTGCTAAAATCATCCACGCTGATGGCTTTTTCCCCCGGTAGTACCTGGGTTTCGGCCCAATTAAATATTTTTTCAGTTAAGACTCTGCGATAAGCACTGTCAACCTGCTGTTCATCTTTCATCATCTTTTCAATATAGCTGTCCAGCCAGTCGAGGTTGCCATCCAGGCTCATTGAACCGAAATAACTCATCACCTGCATTTTCATTTGTTGAACCACTTCTTCACGACTAACGTCAATGTTTTGGTCTTTTACAATCCTGTCGCTTACAAGGGTCCAGCGAAGTTGATTGCGGAAAGTTGGGAATTCAGCATCTACTTCAGATTCAGATTTAGGTTTGTCGCCTCCTTCCATCATCCAGCGACGAAGAAAGTTTTCCGGAAAGTCCATATTGGTCTTTTCAGTTAGGATATGGTAAAGCTCATGCTGCAAATGATTGCGGCTCTGTACGTCCCAATATTGCTTGATCTCATTTTTAATTTCTTCCCGTAGTTCAGCTTCTGTTTTTATGTCTTTAGCCGGATAAACTTCTTTAAAAAAAGCTTCATCCAATTCACGTTTTTCAATCAGTCCAACTTTTACAATTGTCATCCTGAAATATTTTTCCAGCGATGCCGGATCTTCTTTATCCAGGCCCAGGTCTGAAATCAGCCATTCCCTTTCTTTTTCTTCGAAAGCAGTAGCGAGTTGAATGACCAGGAAATCGTCTTTTTTTAAGCCCATCAATTTATTCCTGAAACCTTCGCTGAAATATTTAACCAGCAGGGAATTTTCCTTAGCAGTAGTGCCATCAGGCACCTCACCTGCAGCATCGGAGGCCTCAAATTTTACATTCAGGACATTTTCTTCGGTGGTAACAGATTCAGGTTCGGTCACTTTGCCCATTTTCTGCTGAAGCCTTTTCACTTCCTCATCAATCATTTCATCAGTAATTGTAACCTGGTAACGTGTAACTGTCGCTTTGGCAAGGTCAGCTACTTCAAATCCAGGCTTCAAGCCTACCTCAAAGGAAAAGGAATATTCAGCCGGCTCGTTCATATTGAAATCGCGAACATCATTATCGGCGGATGGCAGGGGCTGGGCAAAAATGTCCAGTTTTTCCTGGCGAAGGTATTCGGTCAGTCCCTTTTCCACGCTCCGAAGCACTTCCTCGGTAAACACAGCGGATCCATGCATTTTACGGATCATACCGGAAGGTACCATACCCTTACGGAAACCCGGAATATTGGCCGTTTTAGCATAATGCTTCAAAGCATTTTCAAAAGAAGGAAAATAATCCTCGCGGTTAACGGTCACAATAATCTTATCATTCAACGGGCTGATGTTTTCTCTGGTAATTGTGGGCATAACAATAAATAGGATTTTCGTTAATGAATGAAAGCTTTGGTAATGAACTTTTTAGATTCATAACTCAGCCTATTACCCGGAAACTCCTGGGTTTAAATAAATTATGTGCGGGTGAAGGGACTCGAACCCCCAAGCCTTGCGGCACCAGATCCTAAGTCTGGCGTGTCTGCCAATTTCACCACACCCGCAGTTTTAAGTTCGAGGTCAGAAGTTCGAGGTACGAAGTAACAGCCATAAAGCAATCACCCTTTACCTCGAACAACTAACCCCCTTCTCCTACCTCGCACCTCCTACTTCGCACCTCCTACTTCGCACCTCCTACTTCGCACCTCCTACTTCGCACCTCCTACTTCGCACCTCCTACTTCGCACCTCCTACTT